>Ga0209530_1000190_pt1 | contig 53115 bp, 48 predicted proteins | sample BlaSpr_A8_Ref_O1_FD_187987 | JGI IMG/M metagenome (GOLD analysis project Ga0209530, IMG submission 187987) | Forest soil microbial communities from Thunder Bay, Ontario, Canada - Black Spruce, Ontario site 2_A8_Ref_O1 (SPAdes) (version 2) | ecosystem: Environmental > Terrestrial > Soil > Boreal...
CAGGCGCAGCATGGCCGGTGACAGCCCGGCCAGGTAGATGGGGATGTCGGCCCGGGCCTGGAAGCCGTTGAACGCGAAGGTCGAGTTCCAGCGCGCCCCGGCGGGCGGCTCGCCGCCGGCCAGCAGGGCCCGGACCAGCGCGACGTACTCGCGCATCTCGGCCACCGGGTTTCCGATGTCCTGCCCGTGCCAGCCGCCCATGGTGGCCCGGTGACCGGTGCCGAGGCCGAGCCGGAAGCGGCCGCCGGACAGGTCGTCGATGGTGGCGGCCGTCTGGGCCATCGAGGCGGGGGAGCGGTGGTAGATCGGGGCCACCGCCGTGGCCAGGGTGACTGACGGGGCGAGATGGGCGAGACCGGCCAGGGTGGTGAACGAATCGCGGGCGGCGATGTGCGAGCAGCTGATGGAGTCGTACCCGAGCCGATCGGCCATCGCGGCGTGCTCGCGCACCGTCTCGATGTCGCCGGTCGTGGGGAGCAGCACGCTTATCTTCATGGGACCGATGTCCTTGTCTGGTAGGCGGCGAACCATCGCAGCGTGTCCGGGTCGTCCGCAGCGCCCGCCTCCATCACCTGGCGCGGATCGGCTTCCTGCAGGATCCGCTTGACCGGGATCTCGAGCTTCTTGCCGGTGCGGGTGTGCGGGATGGCAGGCGCGGCGATGATCTCATCGGGCACATGCCTGGGTGAGGCGCCCGCGCGGATGGCCAGCCGGATCTTGCCGGTCAGCGCGTCGTCGAGCTTGTGTCCGGGATTGAGCACCGCGAACAGCGGCATCCAGTACTCTCCCTCCGGCAGTTCGACGCCGATCACCAGGGCCTCGGCGATCTCGTCGAGCTGCTCGACGACGTGGTAGATGTCCGAGCTGCCCATCCGGACGCCGTGCCGGTTCAGCGTGGCGTCGGATCGTCCGTGCACGATGACCGAGCTGCGGTCGGTTATCGTGATCCAGTCGCCGTGCCGCCACACCCCCGGGTAGGTGCCGAAATAGGCCTCCCGGTACCGCGCACCGCCCGGGTCGTTCCAGAACGAGACCGGCATCGACGGCATCGGCCTGGTGACGACGAGCTCACCGACAGTGCCGCGGACCGGCTTGCCCCGCTCATCCCAGGAGTCCAGGGCCACTCCCAGGCTGGGCGCCGGCAGCTCACCCGGCCATACCGGCACGACCGGTGAGCCGCCCGCGAAGGCGCTGACCACATCCGTCCCGCCCGATGTCGAGTTGGCGCGGATCCTGCTGCCCACATGATCGGCCACCCAGAAATAGGCGCTGCTGGGCAAGGCCGAGCCCGACGACCCGAGCGACCGCAGCGCGGACAGGTCGTGGTCACGCGCGGGTTCCACGCCGGCCTGGGCACAGGAACGCAGATGCGCGGGGCTGGTGCCCAGCAGCGTGACGCGGTGCTCGGCGCCCAGCGCCCACAGGACGTCCCACGACGGATGGCTCGGGCTGCCGTCATAACAGACGATCCTGGCCCCGGCCAGCAGGCCGGAGACGAGATAGTTCCACACCATCCAGCTCGGCGAGGTGTACCAGAAGAACGTGTCCTGCTCGCCGAGATCGGCGGCGAGCGACATCGCCTTCAGGTGCTCAAGCAGGACTCCGCCGGTGCTGTGCACGATCCCCTTGGGCCGGCCGGTGGTGCCCGAGGAGAACAGCACCCACAGCGGGTGGCTGAACGGCACCGCTCGAGGCGCCAGCTCAGGCGAACCCGCCTGGTCCGGCTCCGGCCAGCTGAGCCTCCCGGCCACCTGGTTTCCGGAAGGACTGTCCGCGGGAAGCCCGAGCCGGGGGTAGACGATCGTCGCGCAGAGGGTGGGCAGCCGCGCGGCCAGCTCGCTGACCGACCCGCGCCGGTCGAATTCCCGCCCGCCGTACCGGTAGCCGTCGGCGGCGATCAGGAGTCCTGGCCGCAGCCCGACCAGATGGCGCCGAGGCTCGCCGTGGCCAGGAAGGCGATGACCGCCTCGGCCGTGTTCGGCACGTACCCCGCGACCCGGTCCCCGGGACCGATGCCCAGATCCCGCAGCATGGCGGCCAGGCTGGCGACTTGCGCGCGCAGCATCCCCCAGGTCAGGTGGCCGCTGACTGGTCCCTGCGCGGACTCTCTGATGTCGATCAGCGCGACCCGCGCCGGGTCGCGCCCGCGGAACAGGTGCTCGACGTAGCTGACCCGCGCGCCGGCGAACCACTGGACATCCGGCATCACTGACCCGGACAGCACCCGCTCGTACGGCACGGCCGAACGGACGCCAAAGTAATCCCAGACGGCCGCCCAGAATTCCTCGAGCCGTTCCGTAGACCACCGCCACAGCTCCAGGTAGTCACCGGTCAGGCGGGCCCGCCCGTCCTCGGCGAGCCAGCGGGCGAAGTGTGACACGCCGGCGGCCGCGATCTCGTCCTGGGATGGCGCCCAGATCGGCTCACCGCCCACCCTTGCTCCCGTCGACCAGGGCGTTGCGGAGCTCACCGAGACCTTTGATCGTGCTCACCAGCGTCGTACCTGGCCGGAGGAACTCCTGTGGCTTGCGCCCCATGCCCACCCCGGACGGGGTACCGGTGAAGATGAGGTCGCCCGGCGACATCGGGCACACGGCGGAGATCCTGGCCACCACCTCGGCGACGGAGAAGATCATGTCCCTGGTCCGGCCGTCCTGCAGCACGCGGCCCTCAACTGAGCAGCTCAGCCGCAGATCGTCCCGGTCCGGCAGCTCATCGGGCGTCACCAGCCACGGTCCGGTCGGGCCGAAGCCGGGAAACGACTTCCCCAGCGAGAACTGCGGCACCGGCCCCGTCAGCTGAACCGTCCGCTCCGACAGGTCCTGGCCCACCATCACGCCCGCGACGTAGGACCAGGCCTTCTCCTCCGGTACCCGGTCCGCGGTCCGGCCGATCACCGCTACCAGCTCGACCTCCCAGTCCACCCGGTCGCTGGGCAGCTCGACGGTGGCGTACGGGCCGGTCAGGCAGCTGCGGAACTTGGTGAACACCGGCGGCACGGCGGGCGCGTCTACCCCGGACTCTGCTGCGTGCTCCCGGTAATTCAGGCCGATGCCGAAAACCTGAGCCGGGGCCGGCACCGGGGCGCCGAGTTCACTGGGCACCAGCGGGCCGGTGCGGGCGGCGCGGCCGCCGGCCCATTGCGCGAACCGGTCCCACACCGCGAACACCTGGTCCGGGTCGGGGCCGAACTCGCCGCCGCTGACGGTCGCGACGTCCATCACTTCGTCGCCGTCGACGATCACGAGGCGGCCGTTCTGGCGTCCGATGCGCATGGAATCTCCTTCAGGCCTTGGGTGCGTGGCTTCCGGTCATCAGCGCGGCGAGATCCTCGGGGTGGATGAACGACGGCGGCGGAGGAGGACCCCAGTTGTACAGGCCGCGCGCGCCCTCGACGACCGACGGCTTCCACAGCTGGTCATCCAGGATGATGTCCAGGTCGGAGTAGTACTCGGAGAAGTTGCCCACCGGGTCCTTCAGGTACCAGAAGAAGTTAGAACCGATGTGGTGGCGGCCAAGCCCCCAGACGTGCCGCTCCGGGTGCTCCTCCAGCATCGCCGTGGCGCCCCGCCCGACCTCGTCGATGTCGTCGACCTCCCACGCGGTGTGGTGCAGGAAATTCACCGGCGCCTGCTGCACCAGCAGGTTGTGATGGTCGGTCGAGCACCGCATGAACGAAGCCAGGCCCGGCACCCGATCACTGACCTTGAACCCCAGGCCTTCGGTGAAGAACCGCTGCGAAGCCTCCTGGTCCAGGGAGCCGACTACCACGTGCCCGAGCCTGCGCGGCTGGACCCGCCCTTCCCGCTCTATCGCCGGAGCCCGGCCGTTCGGCCGGCCGGGCCGTCCCGGCCCGTTCGTCGGCTCCGGCTTGGCAGCCGCCTGGACGATCCGCGGACTTACCTGCACGCTGACCAGAAGCGCCGAGTGCGGATCGCGCACCCGCAGGCCAACCCCGTCCGAAGCTTCCCCGTCCGGGCCCTCCTCGTCGCGGTGCTCGGCGTCGCGCTCGAAGTCCACCCCTAGCCGCCGCAGGCTCGCCTCGACCCGGCCCAGATCGTCCCGGTCATCGGCGCCGATCCCGATCTCCAGCAGCCGCCGCCGCTCGGCCGGCCGCAGCACCAGCTGCTCGCCGCCGTCGGCGGTGGCGAAGACCAGGCCCCGGCCAGGCCGGTCACCCACCCGGCGCAGCCCGAAGTCCTCGTAGTACGAGGCGACCGCGTCCACGTCGGGGACGCCCAGGGTTATCGACGTCAGACCATGCAAGCTCATCGCGTTGCCAACTCCCTCCGGGCGCGATCCCGGTGCACGGTCCTGGCGACGTGCCAGGACTACCCTCAGGTTTACCGCCGTTCTGTCGACAGGTCAATAAAATATCGATATTTATCCTGCAGGTCCGCGTGGGCGCCCCGATCGCGCAATCCGTCGGCCCGCCTGTCGTTGACCTTACTATGACTTGACAGTTCAAGTTGTCCGACGTATGACTTGAACTGTCAAATGACTTGTATGGATGTCTTGGCAAAGGAGCCCGCAGATGAGCGAGATCGCCAAGCACTGGATCGACGGCGAATGGACCGGGTCTGACACCGTCTCGGAGTCGGTCAACCCCGCGACCGGAGCGGTGCTCGGCCAGTGGGCCGATGGCGGCGAGGCGGAGGCCCGCGCTGCCGTCGCGGCCGCGCGCCGCGCCTTCGGGACCTCGTCCTGGTCACGGGATCGCAGCCTGCGCCACCGCGTCCTCAACGAGCTGGCCGACCGGTTCGAGGCGCACGCCGAAGAGCTTGGCACGCTGGTGACCAAGGAAAACGGCAAGAAGATCGCGGAGGGCCTGTTCGAGGGCACGTCCCCCAGCCCCACGCTCCGGCACGCCGCGGCCCAGGCCTTCACCGATACCGGCATTTCCGCCGAGGTCGCGCCGGGGCAGTGGTTCAGCACCTACGCCGAGCCGGCCGGTGTCGTCGGCATCATCGTCCCCTGGAACTCCCCGGTCGCCCTGCTCATCCGGTCTCTCGCTCCCGCCCTGTCCGCGGGGAATACCGTCGCGGTCAAGATGCCGGGGCAGACCGCGCTCGTCGCCAGCCTGGTCTCGCAGATCATCGCCGAGGTCGAGTCGCTGCCCCGCGGCGTCGTCAACATCTTCACCGAATCCGGCAACACGGGCGCGCCCTATCTGGTCGCATCACCCGATGTCCAGGTCATCAGCTATACCGGCAGCACCACGGTCGGGCGGATCGTCGCAGCGAACGGCGCCGCCACCCTCAAGCGGATGAACCTCGAGCTCGGCGGCAAGACTCCGATGATCGTGTTCGACGACGCCGCCCTCGACGCCACCATCCCGCTGCTCGCGGCGGGGATTATCACCTTCGGCGGGGAGTTCTGCATGACAGGCTCACGGGTCCTTGTGCAGCGCGGCGTCGCTGATACGGTCCGCACACGCTTGGCGGCCATCCTCGAGAACGTCCGCGTCGGGGACGGTATGGACCCCAGCACCGACATGGGCCCGCTCATCGGCAAGGCCGACGTCAGGCGCGTCGAGGGCATGGTCCAGGCGGCTCTCGCCTACGCCAAGCCGATCGTGCGCGGCGGCCCCGCGACCGATAGCGCCCTGGCAGCCGGAGCCTTCTACCGGCCGGCCCTGCTCGAGGTCGAGGACGTCAGCACCGAGATCGTCCAGAAGGAAGTCTTCGGCCCGGTCGCGACCTTCGAAGTATTCGACACCGAGGCCGACGCCATCGCGCTCGCCAACGCGACCGAGTACGGGCTCGCGGCCGCGATCTTCACCGCCAGCATCAACACCAGCCGCCGGGTCAGCCGGGAGATCCATGCCGGCACCGTCTGGACGAACACGTGGGCGGCAATCAACGACGGTTTCGCCGAGGGCGGTTACAAGCAGAGCGGCATCGGCCGCCTGCGCGGCCCGCTCACCATTACGGAGTTCCAGGAAGCCAAGACCGTCGTCCACGCCATCCCGCCGTTCCAGGTATGACGTGCGGCAGCACTGCGTGTCACTTGAATCAGTAAGCTGATCCGGTGACAGAAGAAGCCCGCCGCCAGGCCGAAGAGCCGCCGGTAAAGTGGCTGACCGATGCGGAAGTGGCTTCGTGGCTGTCCGTGGTCCGGATGATGACGTGGCTGCCCTGGTCGATCGACCAGCAGCTGCGCCGCGATTCCAACCTGGGAATGGTCGAGTACCAGGTGATGGCCAGGCTGTCGCAGAGCCCGGAGCGTACCCTGCGGATGAGCTTGCTGGCCGACCTGGCTAACAGCTCGCTGTCGCGACTGTCGCACCTGGTCAAGCGTCTGGAGGACCGAGGCCTGGTACGCCGCGAGCTCGATCCGGCGGACGGGCGGTTCACCAACGCCATCTTGACCGACAAGGGCTTCGAAACGCTCGCCGAAGCGGCGCCGGGGCACGTGGCCCATATGCGATCGCTCGTCGTCGACGTCCTGTCCCCGGAACAGCTGCGACGCATGGGCCAGGCCGCGGACCGCATCGTGTCGCACATCGACACCACACAAATCAGCTAGCCCGCAAATCAACTGGTACTAAACAGGCGGTCCAGGTGGTAGTCGATGACGGCCTGGGCCTGCTCGGGCGAGGACTGACCGCCGAGAACGCTCGTGCTCAGGCCCGCGGACATGGCAAGCAGGCTGAGTGCTTCCAGGTGCGGGTCGAGGACGGCAGGCGCGCCGCCGGCAGCCTGGGCGGCTCGCAGCTGCGCGGCGATCACGCCGATCACGGCGTCTGAGTTCCTGACCAGGGGGGCGATGGCCAGCGCCGGGTCGGTCAGCGAGAGCGCGAAGTAGGCCATGTTCAGGATGGTGAAGGTGCGCCGTTCGTCATCGGCGGGCAGCCCCTCGGTCAGGATGGCGGCGATGATGCTGCGCGGGCTGATAGGGCTCTCTGTCTCTTTGAGCTGCTTGATCCGTACCATGCCCCGCTCGGCGAACCGGGCTGCCAGGTGCTGCATGGCGGCCAGCAGGAGCTCTTCCTTGGTGCCGAAGTAGTACTGCACCAGCCGCAGGGACACACCGGCCTCGGCCGCGACCTCGCGCATCCCGGTGGTGTGCAGCCCACGTGTGGCAGCCGTCCGCAACAGAGCGTCCGCGATCTGCCGCCGCCGTTCCTCATGGTCAACCCGCTTCGGCACCCGCTCACCGTACCCCTTCTCGCCTGCGAAACATTTTTATGATACCGTCGTATCATAAAAATGTGGGACAGTCGCGAGGAGGCGGGACATGCTCGGGATCAAGCGCATCACCGGCGCTGCAGGCTCGGCGCCCGAGGGCGAGCCGGGATCGTGGGTAAACGATGCGGCACGGGAGAAGTTCATGGCTGCCTACGAGCGGGTCTTCGCCCTGTGGCCGCAGCCCCGGGAGGAGTTCGACGTCGAGACGGCGACCGCGACCACGCGGGTGCACGCCTACCGGCCGCATCCCGACGGTGCGCCGGTCGTGCTGCTCACCGGCGCCGGTGGGAACGCAGCGGCCTGGTTCCCGCACGTCGCCGCGCTGGCGGAGGACGGTCCGGTGTACGGGATCGACATGCCCGGCGACGCGAACCCCAGCGTCCCGCGTGCCCCCTTGGCTTCCCCGGACGCCTGCGCCGCGTGGCTGGATGAGCTCCTGGGCAAGCTCAGCGACCGCCCGGCGCACCTGGTGGGTTTTTCCTACGGCGGCTGGGTCGCTATGAACCAGGCGATCCGCGTGCCAGGCCGGGTCGCCTCCATCACGCTGCTCGACCCCGCGGGACTCACCAGGCTCGACGCGCGCTTCTGGTGGTGGATGTCCATCGGCGGCCTCGCCAGCATGGCCCCGATGCCGCTGCGCCGTCACCTCGCGCGGTGGCTGGACAGCCCGGCCATGCTGCAGCCGGAGCTCATGACGCTCATGTGGGCGGCCATCCGCGGCTACCGGATGGAGCCCAAGTTCCCCGGCGTCCTTACCGACGACGAACTCCGCTCGGTCGAGGTACCGGCCCTGCTGATCACGGGCGCGCGCAGCGCCATGCTCACCCCGGCGGAGGCCCGTGCCCGGGGGAGCCTCATGCCGCATGCGGAGGTCGTCATCGTCCCCGGCAGCCACGGTGGCTTCGACCGGATCGACGAGCTGAACAACCGGATCGCCGCCTTCATCGAGGCCCAGAGCACTCCCGCATCACGAGATGCTGTCGCCAGATCCGACTGAACCGTCAGCTGACTGCCGTCGCGGAGGTGACCTCGTGGCTGTCCGTGGTCCGGCTGATGACCTGGCTTCCCTGGTCAAGTGACCAGCAGCTGTGACGTGACGCCGGCCTGGGGATGGTGGAGTACCAGGTCCTGGCCATGCTCTCGGAGAGCCCCCGGCGGACCATGCGGATGAGCTCGCTGGCCGAGGTGACCAACGCGTCGCTGTCGCGGCTGTCGCACCTGGTAAAACGCCTCGAGGACCGAGGCCTGGTGCGCCGTGAGCGTGACTTGGTGGACGGGCGGTTCACCAACGCAATCCTGACCGACGAGGGGTTCCATACCCTCGCCGAGGCGGCGCCTGCGCACGTGGCCCACGTGCGATCGCTGGTCATCGACGTGCTGTCGCCCGAGCAGCTGCGTCGCCTCGGCCTGGCCGCGGACCGTATCATGTCGCGCATCGACGCCGCCGAAATCGGCTAGCAGCCATACGCGAGGAGCCGTACCGCATGCACGATCGGGGGGAACGCTGGGCTCGGCTGCGCCGCTCCCTGTGGCAGCCGCCTCGCCCGCACGGCGAGCAGCCGAGCGAGCGCGTCGTCGGCCCGCTCGAGCTCTTCTATGACCTGGCCGTGGTGGTGCTGGTCGCCCAGGCCGCCCACCGCCTGGCCAGCCACCTGACCTGGCCCGGGTTCGGCCAGTTCGCCGCGGTGTTCACGCTGGTGTGGATCGCCTGGGCCAACGGCAGCCTGCATCATGAGCTGCACGGCCACGAGGACGCCCGCGCCCGCAGCACGTTCCTGCTGCAGATCCTGGTGCTAGCCGCGATGGGCGCCTTCATACCGCAGGCGGACGGGGCCAGGGGAGCGGCGTTCGCCATCGCAGCGGCAGTGCTGTTCGCGGTGCTGGCCGTGCTGTGGCTGCTGGCCGCGCGCGGTGACCGTCCCGAATACCGCCGGCCGAGCCATCTGTTCGTTGCCGGGACGGTGGCCTGCGCCGTCCTGCTGGCCGTTACCGCCGCGCTGCCGGCCTCCGCCCGCGTGGAGGCGTGGGGCGTGCTGGACGTCGCGTACCTGGCCGGATTCGCCACCGTGCTCGTTATGACGGACGTGTCCCCGGCGCCCGGGGTGACCGTCACCGAGGCGCTGACCGAACGGTTCGGCGCGTTCATCATCATCGTGCTCGGCGAGACCCTGACCGGGGTTGTCGCCGGGCTGTCCAGCCGGCGGGTCAGCGTGCTGACTCTGGCCGTGGGGCTGGTCGCGGTCGTGGTTGGCTTCGGCGCCTGGTGGACGTACTTCGACTTCGCCGGCCAGCGCAAGCCACAGCAGGAACGCACGGCCAGCGTGCAATGGATACTCGGTCACCTGCCGCTCACCGCGGCCGTAGCGGCGATGGGCGCCGCGATGGTCAGCCTCGTGGACCACGCCCATGACGGCCGCACCCCGGCCGCCACGGCGTGGGTGCTGTGTGCGAGCACCGCCGTCGTGCTGGGCACGACGATGCTGCTTGCCGCGACCCTGCCGGACTGGAAAAACGATCGCGGCCTCTACCGGCCGCTCGCCCGGACCAGCATCGCCGCCGCCGTGGCCTGCCTGGTCCTGGGCGCCGCCAGGCCAGCGCCGTTTCTTCTCGCCCTCGCGCTTGTCGTTCTGCTCAGCATCCCCTGGGGACTGGCCGTCTCGCACCGCCTGGCGAGCGAGACCGAGTCGCCCACCGGGTAACTCGTCTCGGGAGGCCCGTATTCAGTCTCCCGGGATCAGCCCGCGCAGCTCACCGGCGAGCGCGACCGACGCCTCGATCTCAGCCTTGCGGATCGACACGCTCTCCACGGTGAAGCCGAACGGCATGCCCAGCCGTCGGCAGAACGCGCTCAGCTCCCGCGCACTGGCCAGGCAGTGCGCGGACGACTCGGCCAGCGTGTCGGCGGCGTTCCGCAGTTCGTTCCCCAGCCACCGTGGCACGTCGACGCCGAGCCACTGAAGGAACGCCAGCGTTTTCACCGACCCGCACACCGACAACGTGAACAGCACCGGCCGCGGCGCCAGCCGCAGCTCCCGGCACGCGTAGAAGTAATCAGAGACCATGCTCTTGGCCGCGTCGCTGCTGTAGGTGACCTGCGATATGAAGAACGAGCACCCCCGCCGCTGCTTGGCCATCATGCGCAGGTGCTCATCGCGGCGTTCGGCTATGGCCACCCCTCCGGCCAGCAGGTCGGGACGGATCTCCTGGTGCAGCGCCTGTGCCTGAGCGAGGGAGGTCCGTACCGCCTTGTGCCCCGAGGAAGCGCCCACGAAGACGCCGAGCATCCGGCTGGCATCCGCCGACCCCAGCCAGTTCCGCAGCTCAGCATCCGCATACTTACCGACACAGCGGTAGACGACAACCGGAGGCTGCCAGTCGCTCAGATAGCTGGCCTCGAATACTGCCGGGTCTATGGTCGGCAAGTACGGAAACGGGCGCTCCGCCGGATTACGGTCGCTCTCATCATCGATGTCGTAGAGCACCAGGCCATCCACGTCGAGCGAAGCCAGTCGCGCCCTGGTGACGGCAGCGATCTCCCGCACCCGCTCAGCGGAGGCACTCAACCGAGGTGGCGTGATGCCGAACAGCAGCACGCCGCTACGAGCCTCGGCCAGCATCTCCCGCAGGGGTTCTCTTCCCGGCACTCCGCCGATTTCAGGCATGAACAAGACCCTATGACACGAACCCGCGCTCGGTGGCTCTGCGGGGAGCCGTCAGATCACCTCTAGCGCCTCCGGCCTGGTGACGGCCCGGCCCAGCGCGCCGTATTCGTGCAGGCTGCCGAACACCTCAAGGCGGATGGACTGGTCCAGGCCGCCCACGCGGACCGGCTCGTAGCCGTCGATGCGGATCAGGTCAGCGACCAGGGCGCCCGCGGCGTCGTCGTCGGCGGCGTAGAACAGGACGGCGCGCTCGGGCTCGCGCCGTGCGGCCGTGGACAGGGTGTCGGCCGACAGCGTGCCGAACGCCTTGACGAGCCGTGCTCCGGCAGGCAGCAGGCCGGCCAGGATCTGGCCCGAGGACTCCTGCTCGCCGATGATCTTCTGGAAGACGCCGTTGTCATCCGGCGTGACCGGGTTGGTGGGGTCGACGATCACCTTGCCGGCTAGCCGCTCGCCGTACTGGGCGATGAGCTCCTTGAAGACGTCGAACCAGACGGCGAGCACGAGCACATCAGCCCGCTCGACCGCCTCGTCGACACTCACCACCTCGGCGTGGCCGTTGAGGTCGGACGCGAGCTTGCGCGCGGCGTCCTGGTCGCGTCCGGCCAGCAGGAAGTCGAGGCCGCCCGCCGCGAAGTCCGCCGCGAGCCTGCCGCCGATGTTGCCGGTGCCAATGATCGCCACCGTGCTGTTCGAGATGGTCACCTTGATTCACCTTTCGTGATGTGCTCACCATGACTTGAACATTCAAGTCATATCCTAAGCGATGCCTACTTGAACCGTCAAGTCAGAACCGGGTCCGGGAAGAACGTACTCAGCGAGGGATCTCCCAAGCTGAGATCGCGGCTGCCCTGGGCGTGTCCAGGCAGACGGTGATCTCGATCGAAAACGGCCGCTACTCGCCGTCGCTGCCGCTGGCCTTCCGGATCGCGCGGTTCTTTGACTCGACGGTCGACAAGATGTTTGACCCGGATGATGAGGTGGACCATGAATAGCAGCGCCAAGCACGGTCGCCTGACAGCGCCCGTGATAATGCCGTCTGGCCGTTCGTGCTCGTTATCGGCGTCCAGGTAATCGCCGTCATCGGTGGCCTGGCGGTCTACGGCGCGCGCGACGCCCGTTAGGAATTCATGACTGTTCAGCTCAGACGGGTTCGGTTACCGGGTTGTACGAGAACAAGCCGAGCGTCACGGCGGTCTTCCCGCTGCTGGGGCCGGAAGCGGTCGAGCCATGATGCTGCGTTCCCTGGTAGCGGGCGGCCAGCTGGACGCCGTTGGCCCGGTCTCGTCGGGCCGCCTCGTAGCGAGAGAACGCCTCCGCCAGGCTCTGTGACACCGCGAAGGCGCGGCCAAGGACCATTCCGTCCTCGATGGCCATGCAGGCGCCCTGGCCCAGGTACGGGGTCATCGGGTGAGCCGCGTCGCCCAGCATGGTGACCCGGCCGCGTGTCCATGCCTGCAGCGGCTCCCTGTCTCACAGGCCCCACTTGAAGAGGGCCTGCTCGGGGATCGCCGCGATGAGCTCTCGCACGGGTTCAGGGAAGTCCTCGAAAAGGCCGAGGAACTCCGCCACGGTGGCCGGGATGGACCATCCCTCAGCCTCCCACTGGGGGGCCTGGGCGTTGCCGAGCAGATTCATCGTTGCCTGGGACCGCAGCGGATAGTGGATCAGCGACCGGCCGGCCCCGACGTAGAGCGCGTACGGGTCCGCGGCGATTGCCTTGGGCACTCGCGCGAACGGAACGAGCGCCCGCAGGGCGACGTGCCCGGTGTACGTCGCGTCCTGGTAATTCGTAACTACGCGGTAGAACACCTTACGTTTTCGTGGGGCAAATTACCTCGTAGTTACGAACTTCCGCGTTGTTTGCCGTCGTTGCGCGGCGTGTGATGCACATGGTGCAGGCAGTGTGTGTGGTGCACGAGTGCCATCACAACATCACGGCAACGTACAGCGCGGCCAAGGACGAGAACCTGTGCCCGCAGACCCACGCCCGATCCTGGGTTCGTGACGAGCGGCCAATGGAAGAACGCCCGCTACGGCCTACGCTCGGCTGATAATGAGCGAAGATACCGATTCGACCAGGTCGGCACGCGAAGCAGCCGAAGACGCAGCGGCGGTGCCGCTCGACTTGCTGCTCGCCGATGCCGCCACGGGCATGCTGCGACGGGTGAACCCAGGCGGTTCCGGCCTGCGCCTCGCTGCGGCGCTGGCAGCCAGGCCCCGGCTGGTCGCCGGGCGAGGGGGGCGGCTGGCCGGCGAGCTGGCCCGCATCGCCGTTGGCCGGTCAAAGGTGCAGCCGTCCCGCCGGGACCGCAGGTTCGCCGACCCTGGATGGACGGGCAACCCGCTGCTGCGCCGCGCGCTGCAGGCCTACCTGGCTGCCGCGGAGACCGCGGAAGCCCTCGTGGCCGAGGCCGAGCTGGACCAGGCCGACGCCGAACGGGTCGGCTTCGTGCTGACCAACCTGATCGACGCGCTCGCCCCGAGCAACAACCCGGTGCTGAACCCGGCGGCGATCAAGGCCGCCGTGGACACTGGCGGCGGCAGCGCCGTGGCCGGCCTGCGGAATCTCGTCGCCGACATGTCGGTCGCGCCCCGGGTGCCGTCCATGGTCGAGCCGGATGCGTTCGAGGTCGGCGTGGACCTGGCCGTCACGCCCGGGTCGGTGATCCTGCGCACCCCGGTGTTCGAGCTGATCCAGTACCGTCCGGTCACGGCCACGGTCCGGCAGGTCCCGCTGCTGATCGTCCCGCCGGTGATCAACAAGTTCTACGTGATGGACCTGGCCCCCGGCCGGAGCATGGTGGAGTACCTGGCCAGCACCGGCCTGCAGGTGTTCATGATCTCCTGGCGCAACCCGGACGCCCGGCACGCCACATGGGACCTCGACACCTACGGCCAGGCCATCCTGGACGCCATGGACGCGGTCACGCGGATCACCGGGAACGAGCAGACCGCGCTCGCCGGGACCTGCTCAGGCGGCATCATCGCCGCGATGGTCGCGGCGCACCTGGCGCACACCGGCCAGCAGGACCGGATCGCCGCGCTCACCCTCCTGGTCACCGTGCTTGACCAGGAGCACGCGGGCCTGGCCAGCGCTGTCATCGATGAGCGGACCGCGCAGGTAGCGGCGGCGGCGTCCCGTGCCCGCGGCTATCTGGACGGCAGGTCGCTGGCCGAGGTGTTCGCCTGGCTGCGGCCGAACGACCTGATCTGGAACTACTGGGTCAATAACTACCTGCTCGGCCGCAAGCCACCGCCGTTCGACATCCTGTTCTGGAACGCTGACACGACCCGGATGACCGCGGGCCTGCACCGGGACTTCCTCCAGCTGGGTGCTGCCAACGCACTGGTCAGTCCCGGCGCCGCGACCATGCTCGGCTCGCCGGTGGACCTGGCCGCCGTCGACCGGGACAGCTACATCGTCGCCGGGATCACCGACCACATCTGCCCCTGGCAGAGCTGCTACCGCTCCACCCAGCTGCTGGGCGGCAGCCAGCGGTTCGTGCTGTCGACCAGCGGGCACATCGCCGCGATGGTCAATCCGCCCGGCAACGAGAAGGCCAGGTACCAGCTGGCGCAGGAGTGCCCGGAAGACCCGAAGGAATGGCTGCGCGCCGCGGAGACCTGCCACGGGACCTGGTGGCCGGACTACACGGCCTGGCTGGCCGAGCGCTGCGGCGACGAGAAGGCCGCGCCCGCGGAACTGGGCGGGGGCGGGCTGCTGCCGGTCTGCGACGCACCGGGGACATATGTCTATGACCACTGATCCGCTCCGGCGGCGGAAGGCTGGGAAGCCAAAGGCGAAGCCCGAGCGGATGCGAGTCCTGACTGTCGGCGGCAAGACCCTGCGCGTCTCGGTGCGGGAAGGGACCCCGGGCTGGCCGCCGCTGTTGCTGTGCAACGGCATCGGCGTGAGCCTGGAGCTGCTCCAGCCGTTCGTCGACGCCGTCGATCCGCGGCGGCCGGTCATCCGGTTCGACATGCCGGGCATCGGCGGCTCGCCCGCTCCCCTCATGCCTTACCACCTGGTCACGATGCCGTCAGTACTAGCGAGCCTGCTCGACGAGCTCGGCTACCAGCAGGCTGACGTGCTTGGCATCTCCTGGGGCGGCGGGCTCGCGCAGCAGTTCGCGCTGAGCCGGCCGGACCGGGTGCGCCGCCTGGTGCTGGTCGCGACCGCGCCTGGCTACCTCATGGTCCCCGCGCATCCGCGCATCCTGCTGCGCCTGCTCACGCCGCGACGCCACCGGGACCCGGGCTACGCGGCTCGCATCGCCGGCGAGCTATACGGGGGCAGCGCCAGGAAGGACGCGGCCGTGGCCCGCGACCTGCTGCACGCCCAGACGCGCCTCGGCCCGGCCCGCGGCTACTACTACCAGCTGCTGGCCGGCGTTGGCTGGACCAGCTTGCCGTTCCTGCCGCACCTGCGGCCGCCGACCCTGATCCTGGCTGGCGACGACGATCCGATCATCCCGTCGGTCAATGCCAAGATCATGCACCGCCTGATACCGGGCAGCAAGCTGCACATCTACCAGGGTGGCCACCTTGAGCTTGCCGCCGACGCCGGACGCCTTGGCGCCGTAGTGGAGGCATTCCTCAACGAGGGGAGCAGTCAATGACGGCGGAACATCTCGGGGAATCCCTCGGGACGGACTTCTTCTCGGTCCGCGAGCAGTTCACCGACGAGCAGTGGTCGCACTTCATCACCGTCCGGCGGTTCGTCGACGAGGAGGTCGTGCCGGTCGTCGGCCCGTACTGGGAACGCGCGGAGATCTGCTGGCCGCTGGTCAAGCGGCTGCCCGAGCTCGGCGTCGTCGGCGAGGACATCAAGGGCTACGGGTGCGCAGGGATGAGCCCGATGGCGTGCGGGCTTGTCACGATGGAACTGCACCGCGGCGATGGCAGCCTCGGGGTGTTCCTCGGCGTGCACGCGGGCCTGGCCATGGAGGCGATCGCGATGTGCGGCTCCGAAGAGCAGAAGGAGCGCTGGCTGCCGGCCATGGCCCGGATGGACAAGCTGGGCGCGTTCGCGCTGACCGAACCGGAGCACGGCTCGGACTCGGTAGCTCTGGAAACCTCGGCGACCCCGGACGGCGATCACTGGGTGCTGAACGGCCGCAAGCGCTGGATCGGCCTGGGCTCGGTCGCGGACCTGGTGGTCGTCTGGGCCCGTAACACCGAGGATGGCCAGGTCAACGGGTTCGTGGTGGAGAAGGGAACCCCGGGCTACACCGCTCAGGTCATCGAGGGCAAGGTGTCGCTGCGCTCGGTGTGGCAGGCCGAGCTCACGCTGGAGGACGTGCGGGTGCCGGCCGGGAACCGGCTGCCGGGGGCGCGTTCGTTCAAGGACACCACCCGGGTGCTGGCCACTACCCGGAGCACGTGCGCCTGGGCGGCGCTTGGCCACGCCACCGCCGCCTATGACGTGGCCCTGCGGTACGCGCTGGAACGGCGCCAGTTCGGCGAGCCGCTGGCCAGCTTCCAGATCATCCAGCAGCGGCTGGTATCGATGCTGGCGGACCTGACCGCGATGCAGCTGTACTGCCTGCAGATCGGCCGCCTGGCTGAGGCGGGCCGGCTGACCCCCACCGTGGCCGGCCTGGCCAAGATGCACAACACCCGCAAGGCCCGTGCCATCGCCGCCGAGGCGCGTGACATGCTCGGCGGCAACGGCATCCTGCTCGACTACCAGGTCATGCGGCACATGGTCGACCTGGAGGCGATCCATACCTTCGAGGGCACCGAGACCATGCAGACGCTCATCGTCGGCCGCGCCATCACCGGCATCGGAGCCTTCACGTAATACCCACCGCGTCTGCGAGTTCTCCCGGCTTGAGCTCGCGCTCAAGCCGCTGCCCCTCGATATCAGCGTCGGGGACGTGCCTGTCGAACCACCGCGGGTGATACCAGAGCCGTGATCCGGCGATCGCCATGACGGCCGGCACCAGCGTGAGCCGGACGACGAAGGCGTCAAGGAACACGCCGGCCGCGAAGCTGAAGCCGATCGCCTTGATGGTCGGATTGCCAGTGAACATGAAGGCCACGAAGATAGAGAACATGATCATCGCGGCGGCGGTGACCACCCGGGCGGACAGCCCGGTCCCGCGCTGCACCGCGCGGCGCGCGTCGCCGTTCTTCGTGTATTCCTCCTTGATCCGCGATACGACGAAAACCTCGTAGTCGCTGGACAGCCCGAAGATGATCGCCAGCATGATGATCGGCAGGAAGCTGATCGTCTGGGACGGGGTGATGCCGAACAGGTGCTGGCCCCAGCCCCACTGGAACATGGCGACCTGCGCGCCGAGCGCGGCGGACATCGAGAGCAGGAAGCCCAGGATCGACTTGACCGGCACCAGGATGGTGCGGAACGCGAACGTCAGCAAGATGAACGCCAGGCCGACCACGACGATCAGGAAGACCGGCAGCGCGGCGGAGAGCTTGGCGGAGACGTCGATGTTGGAGGCCGTGGTGCCGCCGACCAGGATGTGCGTGCCCGTCTGCCCCTCGACCGCCGCCCGGTCGTGGCGGATCGCGTTCACGAGGGTCGTGGTGGCGGAGTCACTAGGCCCGGAGTCCGGGATCACCTTGACCAGCCCGACGCCGTTCTGGGTGATCACCGGGGTGACCTTCGCGACATCGGGGAACCTGGTGAGCGCCGCCGCGATCTGCTGGGTGTCGGCGGCACTGCGGACGTCCTGGGCGACGATCAGCAGCGCGCCGTTGAAGCCGGCGCCGAAGCCCTCGGTGGTGAGATCGTACGCCTCGCGCTGAGTGTTGCCTGGCGGCTGCGAGGACCCGCTGGGCAGGCCCAGCTGGACGGACAGCGCGGGAATGGCAAGCACCCCGAGCACGACGATCGCGCCGGCCAGTACGGGCACCCGGCGGCGCACGACGAACCGGGCCCACCTGGCACCGGCCGGGCTGTCCGGGTCAGCCGCGGACCGGCGGGCCACCCGCTCCGCGCGCGCGCCGAGCAGCGGCAGCCGCGCGAACGTGGCGACCTTGGTGCCGGCGAAGCCCAGTATCGCCGGGAGCAGCGTCAGCGCGATCAGCAGCGCGATGGTGACCGAAGCCGCCGCGGCTAGGCCCATGACGGTCAGGAACGGGATGCCGACGACGCTCAGGCCGCACAGCGCGATGATCACGGTGAGCGCGGCGAAGACGACGGCGCTGCCCGCCGTGCCCACCGCCAGCGGCACCGACTCCTCTGGTGTCATGCCGTTGAGCAGGTTGGTCCGGTGCCTGGACAAGATGAACAGGCCGTAGTCGATGCCGCAGGATAGGCCGAGCATCAGCGCCACCGTGGTCGACGCGGAGGCGATCGTCACCACCGACGCGACCGCGGTGACGCCCATCAAGGTGGTGATCACGCCGATGATCGCGCCCAGGATCGGCATGCCAGCGGCCGCGAAGGCACCGAACGTGATCATCAAGATGATGAACGCGATGATCAGCCCGATCAGCTCGGGTGCCTCGGAGATCGCCGTTTGCCAGCCCGGGTAGACGCTGCCGTTGTACTCGACCTGCAGGCCGGCGGCCTGGACCGGCTTCATGGCGGCGGTGACCGCGCTGAGGCTGGCGTCCGTCACGTTGACTGGCTGTGCCGACCACTGCACCTGCCCGAGTGCGATTGTGCCGGCAGGCGATATCAGCTGACTCTGGAAGGGGGTCGTGACCGAGGCGACCTGCGCGATTGCCTTCAGCCTGGTCATGGCGGCGTCGATCGCCGCCTTGTCGGCCGGGTCGGTGATCTTCGCGCCGCCGTGGGTGGCGAAGACGATCGTGCTCTGGCCGCCGCTGAAGGCGGGGAGCCTGGCAGTCAGGACGTTGGCGGCATTCTGCGACTCGGTGCCAGGGATCGAGAAGGTGTCGTTGGTCTTGCCGCCGCTGGCCTGACCGATGGCAATGGCCGCGATAGCCGCTAGCAGCCAGACCCCGAGGATCAGGCGCCGCCGCCGGAACGCGAAGCGGGCGAGCCGGTACAGATATTTCGACATGGTTCGACGCTAGAACATTCACTAGCCGATCGTCAAGTGAATCACTAGCCAATTGGATAGTGATTCACCTTACGTTCAGCTAGTGACTCGCCAGGCGGGCGCATTGTAGACTGCGATGCATGGTGACGCCCGTAAGAGGCATGTCCGCCCGGGCAGTGCAGGCCGAGCAGACCAGGCAGCAGATCCTGGAGACTGCCCAGCGCCTGTTCACCGACCTCGGTTACGATGCCACCTCGCTGCAGATGATCGCCGACGAGATGGGGCTGACCAAAGCCGCCGTCTACTACCATTTTCACGCCAAGAGCGACATCCTGCACGCGGCCATGGAGCCCGGGATCCAGCGGCTCAAGGCTCTCCTGGATGAAGCGGCCGCGATCCGCGGCCGTCGCGCTCGCGTGGAATACCTGGTTAACGGCTTCGTCGACTTCCTCGTCCAGAACCGGCACTATGCGGTGATGGCTTCCACCGACCCGGCCGCGAAGCGGAACGATATGGAGAAAACGTCAACGGAGCTGCAGCATCGGGCCCTCACCCTGTTCTTCGGCGATAACCCCACCGGCCCCGAGCGGCTCTCGTTCAACACCCTCTTCTTCATCCCGCAGTCCCTGGCCGGCCTGACCGACCTGACCGACGCGGAACTGCGCGAGACCCTCTACGCGACGATCATGCACATCCTGCGGGTGCCGTCAGGCCCCAGGGCAACAGATAAATCAGAACGGGCTGTGGTGGCAGCACCAACAACGGGTCCCGTTTTGTGTGCTTGGCCCGATGCCGGGCCGGCCGCAGGATGATGCTGGGCCTCCGCCAGGCCACCGGCCACCCCTACGAATCCTTCATCTTCCTCCGGGAAGAACTAACCTGCCCGACCCCCGCATGACCCCGCCCAGCACGTACTGGTACAAATCGGGCGGCTGGCCTCGGGGCCTGTGTCAGGGTTCTGCCTGGGTTTCGCGGAGGCGGCGGCGGGAGGTTTCGACCTCTGCCTCGGCGGCGGCGCGGTCGGCCCAGGAGGCGCCCTCGACGCTCTTGCCCGGCTCCAGCTGCTTGTAGATCAGGAAGAAGTGCTCGATCTCCAGCCGGTCGAACCGCGGCAGGTGATGCAGGTCCTGCAGGTGTTCCTGGCGCGGGTCGCCAGCCGGCACGCACAGGACCTTGTCGTCGCCGCCCTTCTCGTCGGTCATCCGGAACATGCCGATCGGGCGGCTGCGGATCAGGCAGCCGGGGAACGTGGGTTCCAGGACCAGCACAAGCGCGTCGAGCGGGTCGCCGTCCTCGCCCAGAGTGTCAGGCACGAAACCGTAGTCGGCCGGGTACTGCGTCGCGGTGAACAGCGTCCGGTCCAGGCGGATCAGGCCCGCTGGTCGAGCCGGCCGGACAGGTCGATGTGGACGAATTTCTCCTCGGTGTACTCATCGAGGGCATGGGGTCCGAGTTCGCGGCCAAGCGCGCTCTGCTTGTAGCCGCCGAACGGGTAGGCGGCGTTGACCATGTGCCAGTCGTTCACCCAGACCGTGCCGGCCTCGAGCTGGCTGGCCACGTCGATGGCACGCTGGTTGTCGGTGCTCCAGACTTCAGCGGACAGCCCGTATTCGGTGTCGTTGGCGATGCGGATCGCCTCGTCGGTGTCCTGACTGCGGATCACGGCCAGGACTGGGCCGAAGGTCTCCTCGCGGGCGATCGTCATGTCGTTGCTGACGTCGGTGAAGATCGTCGGCTCGACCCCAGAAGCCGCGCTCGAACAGCGGGCCGGCCGGTCTGCCCCCGCCGTAGGCCAGGGTGGCGCCTTCGGCCTTTCCGGAGTCGATGTAGCCCAGGATCCGGTCCCGTGCCTCGGCCGAGATGACCGGGCCGAAGTCCGTGGCCGGATCAAGCGGATCCCGATCGTGATCGTCTTGGTCCGCTCGATCAGCCGCTCGACGAAGGCCCCGGCCTGGCGTAGCGGCGCGCCGTTCCCCAGCGCCTCGAGGACGGCCAGGTCGCCGATCCGCGCGGTGAGCCGGTCCGCGATCGCGTCGAGAACGGCGGCGCGCTCCAGCGGCGGGGTCAGCCGCCACCGGCCGTCGGCGTGCGCGGCCTTGGCCGCCGCGATCGCGCGGTCGGCGTGCTCGATGCCGCCCTTGGCTACGCTGGCGACTAGTTCCTCGGTGGCCGGGCTCCGGATCTCGAACCGCTCGTCGGCATCGACCCAGTCCCCGTCGATGAACATCGAGAATCGGCGGATAGTCTCCATATCGGCCCCTTCGCGTCTGCCCACGACGCTAAGCCGGTACCAGTCCGTGGATAACGTGCTGGCGGTACGAGGATGTGCCCTTGCCTCGGGACGCCGGCACAACGGCTTGTGCCCCCGTACCAACCTCTGGCGCCAGGCTTGATACCGGGGACCGACGACCGGCCGGATGAGCCGAAGCACAATGAGCAACGTGACGAACCTGGCGAAGAACCTGACGGCCACCACCCGTGCTCACGCCGGACGGGTGGCTGTGCGGGTGGATAACGCGGCGTTGACCTACCGTGCGCTGGATGAGGCGAGCGCCCGGGTGGCCGGCCTGCTGCACGAACGCGGTCTGCGGCCCGGTGACCGGGTCGGGATCATGATGCCCAACGTCGCCGAGGTCCCCGTGGTCTACTACGGTGTGCTCCGGGCCGGCGGCGTGGTCGTCCCGATGAACCCCCTGCTCAAGGGGCGGGAGGTCGCCTATTACCTCAGCGACTCCGGGGCCAGGCTGATCTTCGCCTGGCACGGGTTCGCGGACCAGGCCCAGGCGGGTGCCGGACAGGCCGAGGCGGAACTCATCGTCGTCGATGGGGTCGGCTTCCCCGATCTGCTGGCCTCCGTCACCCCGGACTTCCAGGTCGCCGACGCCGACGACGAGGACACCGCGGTGATCCTCTACACGTCGGGCACGACCGGCCACCCGAAGGGTGCCGAGCTTACCCACGCCAACCTCATCAGCAACACCGAGGTGTCGCGGACGGATATCGTCCGCGCGGGCCCGGACGACGTCATCTTCGGCGGCCTTCCGCTGTTCCACGTGTTCGGGCAGACCGTCGCGCTCAATGTGGCGGTCGCGGCGGGCGCATGCCTGACCCTGCTGCCGCGGTTTGACGCCGCGCACGCCCTGCGGATCATCGCCGACCACCAGGTCACCGTCTTCGAAGGCGTGCCGACCATGTACGTGGCCCTGCTGCATCAGCCGGACCGCGCGGACTACGACACCTCTGCCCTGCGGATGTGCATCTCCGGTGGCGCGGCCCTGCCGGTCGAGGTGCTGCGCGGGTTCGATGAGGCGTTCGGCGTCCCGGTGCTTGAGGGTTACGGCCTGTCGGAAACTTCGCCGGTCGCCTCGTTCAACCATCCTGGCCGGGAGCGCAAGCCCGGCTCGATCGGCACGCCCATCAGGGACGTGGAGCTGCGGGTCGTGGACGAGGACGGCCATGAGATGCCACAAGGCGAGGTCGGCGAGATCGTCGTTCGCGGGCCGAACGTGATGAAGGGCTACTGGCAGCGCGCCGAGGCCACGGCCGAGGCGATCCGCGACGGCTGGTTCCACACTGGCGACCTGGCCAAGGTCGACGAGGATGGCTATTTCTACATCGTGGACAGGAAGAAAGACCTGATCATCCGCGGCGGGTACAACGTCTACCCGCGGGAGATCGAAGAGGTCCTCTACGAGCATCCTGCCGTCGCCGAGGCCGCGGTCATCGGCCTGCCGCACTCGTCGCTAGGCGAGGAAGTCGCTGCCGCGGTGGCCCTCAAGCCCGGCACCGCCATCACCGCCGAGGAGTTGCGCGACTACGTCAAGAGCCAGGTCGCGGCGTACAAGTACCCGCGGTACGTGTGGCTCGTCGACGCACTGCCCAAGGGCCCGACCGGCAAGATCCAGAAGCGCGACATCGTCATTCCCGCTGACCTCGCACCGTGAGGCTGCTGTTGCTCGCTCCGCCTGGCGCCGGCAAGGGCACGCAGGGCGAGCGGCTCGCATCGTGGGCAGGCGTGCGGCACATCGCCGCCGGCGACCTGCTCCGAGCGCGGGCCAGTGAGGCCAGCCCGCTCGGCCGCCAGATCGCGGACTACCAGGCTCGCGGTGATCTGGTCCCCGACGAGGTCGTGCTCGACGTGCTGACCCCCGTAGTCGTCGAGGCCGCCGCCCAAGGCGGATACATCCTTGACGGCTTCCCGCGCACCCTTCCGCAGGCCACCGCGGCGGCCGACCTCGCGGCCCGGCTCGGCGTGACGCTGCAAGCGGCGATCTTCCTGCACGCGCCGGACACGGTGCTGACGCGCCGGCTGCTCGACCGCGCCAGCCAGAGCGGTCGCGCTGACGACAACGCCGAGGTGATCAGGCACCGGCTCCAGGTGTTCGCCGAGACGACCGGCCTGCTCGTCCCCTACTACACAGAACGCGGCATCCTCGTCGCAGTCGACGCCGACCAGCCGCCTGACTCCGTGACCGCCGACATCCAGGCCCGGCTATCCGCATTCCGCACCTGCGGACCCTGTAGCTAGCGGACCCTGTAGCTAAAGGAGCGCCAGCCATGTTCAAGTCCACATCTCCTTCATTGATCCTGCTCGGCAGCCTGGCCGTCGTCGTCGGGCTCGTGGCCATCGCCTGGCCGGGGGTCACGCTTCTCGCGCTGGTCATCCTGTTCGCGATCTACGCGTTCACGGACGCCGGGCTGCAGACCATGAGGGCCTTCAGCGGCCGGGGCGCCGGGCCTGCCTTCGGCCATCTGCTGCTCGCGCTGATCGACCTGGCGGCCGGGGCGTTCGCCGTCGCGTGGCCCGCGCCGACCGTGTTCGTTCTGGTCATCGTCCTGGCGGCCTGGGCGCTGGCCGGCGGCGTAGCCGAGTTCTTCGCCGGGTTCCAGGCCGGGGAGGGCGCGGGAACGCGCGCGGTGTTCTTCACGTCGGGACTGGTGTCATTCGCGTTCGGCGTCCTGCTGTTCGCCAGGCCCGGTGTCGGCGCGCTCACGCTGGCCCTGCTGTTCGGCCTGTACAGCCTGGTTTACGGGTTCTCGCAGATCAACGCAGGCATCCATGTCCGTCAGCTCGGCAAGGCCTGAGATCTCATCCGCCTATCCGAAGGGACGCGGCGCCGTGGCGGCGTCCCGACCTGATCTCTATGCCAAGCGCCACGGCCGCGAGCACGGCCAGGCCCACGAGCGGCACCGCGAAGGAGGCCACGTCGGCCGCGAGCTTCACCGTAACGGACGACCCGGTGAACACCGAAAGGTCGATGTCCGGTGCGAGCACCTGGGGAAGCGCCAGGGTGCAGGCCCAGGCAGCGACCGCCGTCGCGATGACGACGGGCAGTACCTCGAGGGTCACCATCCACGCCCGCTGTCCCTCGCTCAGGCCCATGGTTGCCAGACGAGCGAGCGTCGCATCCCGTACCGGAGCGCCGAGGGCGAGCTCGAGGAGCATGACGGCGAGGCCGAGGATCGCGGCGACAACGACCGCGAGCGAGAAAAGCGTGAACGCCCCATGCTGCAATGGCCCGCTGGTCAGTGCCGAGAGAACATCAGAACGGAAGGTCAGGACTCCGTCCGGCAGCGTGTGCCGCACCACCGCGGTGAGTTGTGCCTGGTCGATGGACCCGCCGGTTAGCAGCATCTCATTGACGGGGGCCGGCTCCAGCGGCGTGACCGCGGACGTGATCGCGGCCAGTGGCATGATCACGAATGCCCCGCCGGCGGGCAGCGCTGGGGTGCTTGGGATCACGCCGGCCACCCGGACCTGGACCGGCCGGAGGGATGCCTGCCTGGTGCTGAGCGTGACCGCGCCGCTGCCGAGGTCGGCGGCGGCTTGCGGGGATACCAGGACGGGCTGGGGTGCCCCCGCCTGGCCGGGCGTCGCCAGCAGCCCGGCCGGCACCTGCGGGAACCCAGGGGTGCGGGCCACAAGCCGGGCGTAACTGCCGGGGTCCACGGCAAGGACGCTGACCTGGCTGCCGGCCGGAGTGGTCCAGGACTCGTTCATGACCTCGGCCGCGTGCGTCACGCCGGGCACGGCGGCGAGCGCCCGGGCGGCGGCTGGCACGATGGTGAAGCCCGCAGCCGTGTACGAGGGGGTGACCGTCGCGTCCGCGCCGACCGTCTGCCAGGACGCAGCGATCTCGCCGTTGCCCACCGCGTCGCGCACCATGCCGGCGAAGGACGCCACGGTGAGCGCGAGAACGAGGGCGAACGCGGGCAGCGCCGGGGTAACCGCGGTCCTGGACGCCCAGGCGAGGCCGAGGAACGTAGGCGCGCGGGAGGTGCGCGCGCAGGCCCGTAGCAGTCCGCGCAGAACCAGCGGGTACAGCCGGAGCACGACGATCACCGCCGGGATGGCCACCAGTATCGGCGCGGAACTGGTGTAGAAGTTCACGCCAGAACCGGCCTGCGTGCCCTGGTCGCGGAAGACCACGATGCCCGCCACCGACGCGGCCACCAGCGCCGCCTCGATGACCAGGCGGGTGCCGGCCCGCTGGCGATGGGGTTCGGCGGTTCGGCGGGGCAGGCGATACTGCCAGGCGGCGATGAGGGCGGGACCCAGGACCGCGACCGCCACCACCGCGATCGGCGGCCACCAGTCCCCGGCCGATCCGGCGCCCTGCGCGGAACCGGCCCCGGGGACGACGAGGATCGCCAGGACGGCCGCGATCACGGCCGCCGGGACGCAGAGCAGCGCGGCATCGCGGCCGGTGCCGATGGCGATCTGCCGCAGGGATCCGCCTCGCGCTCTGATCACCGTGATCTCGGGCGACCGGCGCATCGCTACCATCCGCGCGGCAAGCAGCAGCACGGCCAGGCAGGCGATCGTCAGGCTGACGTAGAGCAGCCAGAGCAACGTGTCCACCGACTGCGCGGTGGCGATGAACGTGCTGAGCGAGAACAGCATGCTCGAGGAGATGGTCAGCGTGGAGGTGACGGGCTCGAAGGGACCAGAGAGCGTCGGCACCTGAGTACGGATCTTGCTGAGCGCGTCGCTCAGCGGCTGCACCTGCTGGCCGTCGAGCGAACTCACGTCCAGCGGGAACACCCACTCCATCCGGAGATTGCCCGAGCCCAAGTAGGACTGCAGCTCGGCGGCCTCGTCCGGCCCGACCATCACTCCGCCCGCCCAGTACGGACTCGTGCCCTGCTCCTGGCGGTCGGCGGCGAGGACGCCGGGGTCGATGTCCCAGAACGACGAGCCCGGGTCAACCGGGACCACGATTCCCGTGACCACGACGGTGATCGCAGTGACCGCGCCGGTCGAAGCGAGCTCGGGGCCGGGCATAACGAACGTGGAGCCCGCGTGCAGGCCTAGTGTCGCCGCAGTCTGCCTGGTCATGGCGACTTGGAGTGTCTGCGCCGCGGGCGCGTGGGCGGGCGTGGCTACCGGGAAGCGCCCGCTCAGTAGCCGCATCTGCGCGCCGAACGGCTGCCGTTCGGTCACCTCGATCCTGACCGGCGTGCCGCCGGTGCCTGGCAGTTCGCCGTTCACCAGGTTGAACCCGGTCGTTATCGACGACCAGTCGGTGCCGGCCGGGGTGAGGCTGACCGGGGCGCGGTTGAAGTCGGTGCGCAGAGAGGAGGAGATCGCGTCGATCGTCGCCGGCGGGATCGACGTCAGAGCTTGGGCGCTGTTGTCGTACGAGAGAACGCGTTGCACGTCATTCCAGGCCGCCGAGACGGTGATGGTCCGGGTGGCCGGCGTTGTAGCAGCCACCGTCTGGCGCACTGCCTGGGTTCTGCTGGCGAGCGCCTCCCGCGCGCCGGCGGTGGCCGCGAAAACCGCGCAGAAGGCGAGCAGGGCCAGCCAGAGGTACAGCCCCCTGGGCCGGTATCGCCGGTTCACGCTGTCTCCGTCGCGCGGAGTTCGGCGGCCGGGTCGGGGCGCCGGAAGACGACGAGCGCGGCGGCCAGTGCGGGGAGCACGGCGACCGCGACCGCGAGCGGGATCGTCTGCGGCAGGTCGAGCATCGTGATAGGCGGCGGGACCGGAATCTGCGCGGTGGGGCTGAGCGTGACCGCGGGTACCAGGAACCGGGCGACCACCGTGCCGAGGAGCAGGCCGAGCGCGGCCGCGGGGACGGACAACAGCAGCTTTTCAAGGAACAGCTGGGCCGCCGCGGACCGCTGATTGACGCCGAGCGCTGCCAGCAGCGCGTTCTCGGTGCGCCGCTGCCTGACGTTAGCCGCGATCGAGACCCAGAAGCCGGTGATAGCCAGCAGCGCGGCAGCCACGACCATGGCGAGCAGTGCCTGCTGCGGTGCGGCGGAGAGCGGGTCGGCGACGGACGCGGCAGCGAGCGCGGCGCTGCTCGAAATGGTCGCGCCGGGCGGCAGCGCCCGCGTCAGGGACGTGGAGACCCGGCCGCCGGCCGTGGCCAGCCACCACTGCGTGACGATTACCGGCGCGGCGCCGTGGCTGACCAGGAACGCCTCAAGGGTGGGCAGGTCCATAACCAGCCCGGCGCCCGTGACGGTCGGGAACGTACTCGCCACGGCCACGATTTTCGCTGGCACGGTTATGCCGTTGATGGTCGTCGCCGCGATGCTGCCAACGCCGGTGCTGGTCATGCTCACGAATGCCCGGGTCGCGATGGCGGGGACGGCGGCCGGCACGGTAACGGGGGCGGAAAGCGTGAGCTGCCCAGCTACTGGTTCGGTGATGACCGGTGACGCGCCCGGAGCGGGCGACCATTGCCCGTAGCCAGGGTCGAACGTGAGCGCCGCACCGCCGGGCGCACGCTGCCAGCCGCTCACCTGCGGGCCGGCTGACGGGCCGTACATATCGTTGGTGGAGAGTTCCGAGACGAGCTCGGAGGAGCTCGCGGCCGCGGTCCACGTACTGGTCGTCGCTCCGGCAATGGTCAGCGTGACCGGAGCCTTCAGCCGTTTCGCGGGCAGCGTGTAGAAGAGGGTGACCTGGCTGAGCCTGAGTGGGTAGGCGGCACCGGTCCCGCCGAGCGAGGCGGTGAGCACGTGCGGGCGGCCGTCCGCGGAGAACAGTGCCGAGGAGAACTGAAAGGCGGCGCCGGTCGCGTCGGTGACCGTGAACTGCGCGGTCACCGAGTCGAGAGGGGCGCGGCTGAGCGTGACGGTGAGCCGGACCGACAGCGGCCTGCCGCTGATGAGGAAGCCGCCGGACGGCGACGAAGGCGTGATCGAGCGGAGCAGGCTGGCCGGCGGCAGGCTCGACTGATCGGCCCTGAGCAGGGCGACCTCAGGGGCCTGGGCGGTGTCGATGGCCACCACCGGCGCGGGCGTCGCCTTCTGGTTAACCGAGACCGCCATCGCCGCCCGCACGCCGGCCGCGCCGGTAATCGAGGTGGTTGCCCCGGCCGGCAGCGGGACAGCCAGATTCACCTGCGCGTCCCCGCCGGTCACGTACGATGCCTGATCGGAGGCGGACCTGGTCCAGCTCTGGTGCTGAGCGAGTGCCAGCGTGCCGGTGGCGACGGCCATCACCAGCAGCAGTGCGGTGCCGCCCTGGCGCAGCGGCTGGCGGCTGAACTGCCAGCCGGCCAGCGCCGAGATGAGCCCGCGGCCGGCCGCGGACACCCGGTCGACGGCGCGGGCCGCGGTGGGCAGCAGCCGCAGCAAGAGCACCGTGCCGCCCGCCAGGGCGAGCGCGGGGGCGAGCACGAGCACCGGATCGATCGCCGACGGGCCGCTCGCGGACGTTGTGACGGCCGAGTACCTGCGCAGCTGCCAGCAGGCCAGTATCGCCAGCGCGACCAGCGCCAGGTCGGCGCCGTCCCTTGTCGCGCGGGAGAGTACGGCCTTCCTGCCCCGCCGGCCCAGTGCGGCCGTCAGGCCGGGCCGCAGCACCGGATAGAGGAGAGCGCCGATCGACAGCATGGCGATGCCCAGCGCGGCGGCCAGCGCGTCGAGCCAGGTGCCCAAGGCGTCCACCCGGATGCCGCCGTCCGGGATGCCGCCGCCCACGGTGCCGGGGCCGTGCAGGGTGCTGCCGAGCAGCCGGGCCAGCCAGATCCCGGCGATCCCGCCGATCAGCGCGGTGACCAGCGACAGCGGGATCACCTCGGCCTCGATGAGCTGCCACCTGGTCGCGCCGCGCGCGGTCAGCAGCGCGGTCTCGCCCTCGCGCTGGGCGGCCAGCAGCCGGGCGGCCGCGAGCAGCGCCGCCACGGTGAGTACGAGGAGTTCGAGCGCGCTGATCCCGAGCAGCGACCTGGCGACTGCGAGGTTGGCGCCGGTATCGGTGAGTACGGTCGGCAGGTTGGTGGTGAGGGTGAGGCCGCTGAACAAGCTTGAGCCGTACCCGATCGCGCGCAAGCGGTTGGAGGTAGCCGACAGGTCGGAAGCGTTGAAGTCGGCCATGTCAGGCTGGGCGACCCAGTTCCTGGTTCCCTCGGTGAGCCGGCCGGGGAAGACGCTGGGCGATACGACAAGGGGCCCGTAGGTGGTGATTCCGCTGGCTGAACTCCAGCCGCTGGAGGGGATCGAGTTCAGCTGCCAGTACGAGGCGGCGCTGGCTGGTGACTGCCGTTCCGTGTACAGGCCGGTGAGAATGAATGTCAGGTGTGCCCCCGTGCCCCTGTCCTGTACCTGGAGCACGTCACCGGGACGGAGCCTGAGCAGCGCCGCTGTGTCCACCGGCAGCGCGGCAGGGATGGCGCCGTCCGCCGATGCGGAGAGCTGCCCGGGCCATTTCCCGGTCGCGAGTACGGCGTGATCCGCGACGTCGCCAAGCGCAGCGGCCTGCAGCACGGGTGTGCTGCCCAAGGTAGCGCTGGCCGGCTTGGCGGGCAGCGACCCGGCCACGAAACCGAGCGGGTCGGACCAGGCTCCTTGCCAGAAGCTAAACGGCACGCCGCCTAGTGCCGCGGCGATGGATGACCGCAGCACCGCTGAGGTCTGCGCCGGATTGCCGCCACCGAGCGATGCCGTCGCGGCCACCGACGTTCCTGGCGCGAGGACCAGGTCGTGCCGGACCGCCTGCGGGAGCGTCTGGCCGGCGAACGCCGCGAGCGCCGCCCCGACCGCGGCCGCCACCAGCGTGGTCAGCGCCGCCGCGGCGAGCACTACCCAGTGTGCGGTCATCCGCCGTACGGCCAGCGGCCCCAGCACACGTGTCACGCGCCTCAGAATTCCGCATCCTTCAAAACCTGGCAAATCGGACAGAGGTTCACGACATCCCCAGCGGCACGGTCTGGAACCTGGCTGTGGCAACCACGTGGCGGGTTCAGGCGCGACCGGTGCCGGCGGCCACCGGTGCGGGCCAGGCGGCGGAATCGGCCGGGTCGGATGGTGCGGTGCGGCAGATGACGTAGTACCGCGGGGTGATAGCCGTCGGATGCTGCGCGAGGGCGGCGATGCAGCGGGCATGTACCTGTTCCGGAGTGCGGATGTCGTCGGTGGTGGTGAGGTAGGCGACCAGCGCGCGTTCGCCGGCCGAGGCGAAGACACGGGCCACCGCGGGCGCGACCGCGTCCTCCACCAGGCGCTGCACGTCGGCTACCTCGACCCAGCATGAGTCGACCAGTATCCGGCCCGGGGTGCGGGCAATGGGCTCAAGCCTGATGATCTCAGGCATCCGGGCGTACGGCACGTCACCGTGCGCGGCGGCTGCCAGCAGCCGCTCGATGGCCAGCAGTACCGACTCCAGTTCCGCCCGTGGCACCAGGCCGGCGTCGCCGCTCCATACGCCTAGCCGCAGGCAGCCATCGATCTGGTTGAGGCGGAACCGGATCCGCGTTGCGTTGACCGGCATCGGGCGCCATCGCAGCTCGGACTGGGCAAGCGCGACGTCGATCTCCTCGGGCTGGAACCCGACACCCGCGGTCACCCCAGACCACGATTCGGGGAAGAGGCTGTTGAACAATGAGTCGTAGATCAAGCGCAGACCGCGTTCATGCTCGATCAGTTTGACCATGGCGGCCTGCTTGGCCGTGTCGTACCTGCCGTGCCGGCTCGCCTCCATCACCGTGGTCCAGGTATGGGCGGCCAGTTCGTCGAAACTTCTCCCGCCGATCTCGACGGTGGTGAAGGAGTCCTGGACCAGGGTGCCGACGTAGTTCGCCAGGTGGCGCTCGAAGCGGTTGCTGGATGACACCGGGAACACCAGCTCCCGGTAGTCGGCGCGGCGGGCGACCACGGCGCAGATGGCCGCGAGCACGACGCTGGACCGGCCGGTCCGGGTCCGCGCCGCGACCCGCCGCACGGCCATCGCGGCGGCCGCCGATGACAGCTCGACCAGCAGCGACTCGCCGGTGGCCCGAGTGCCAGGCAGTGCGTACAGGCAGTGGGGGATCCGCCACGACTGCTCTCGCTGGTAGTCCAGCGCCGCATCCGCCCTGCGCTGCTCAGCTGGCGTCGCCTCCAGCTCGGCTTGGTCCAGTGGCTGGTGGCCGGGCCGCCCGGCTTGGCGTGGAGCGGGAGCGCTGAGCAGGCCTGCGAAGTCGCGTTTGAGGATCTCGATTGCGCTGTTGTCCACGGCCAGGTGCGTGAACCGGGCGGCGCACGCGATGACCCGGTCGCCCGCGTCGGGAGCGATGGCTACCGCCAAGCGCACCGGCCGCGTCGGATCGGGTGACTCGTGCAGCCACTGGATGAGCGCCTCGGCCACTGCAGGACGGTCCTGCGGTCCCCACCGTCCCTCGCCGAGCGAGCAGATTTCCAGTAGCTGGACGCCGGCCGCCGCGACCCGCTGGCGGGGCTGCTCGCCGGCCACGTAGGTGGTGCGCAGGGTCTCGTGCCGCGCGATCAGCACCGCGGCCGCCTCGGCCACGTCCTCGACCGACACCACCACCGCAGGCACCGGGAGCTCGACGCGCAAGCGCGCGTAGACGTGGCCGGGGGCCCGGCTCAGCCAGTTATAGAGGTCGAGCTGGCCCAGGGTGAGCGGTCCCTCGCCGGCCCGTTCCCCGGTGAACTCGACCGGGATCGACCGCATCAGGGTCAGCTGCAAGCGGCGCCGGCGGCGCTGACCGGTTTCGGCTCCGGTGCTCATCGCTGGTCAGCCCATCAGCTCACGCAATGTGTCGGCCATGTGCCCGTCCGTGCTGCACGCGTGCATGGCGTCCTGGCAGGCACGCCACCCGCGCAGCGAGCGCGCGGCGAACCCGGGGTGCCGCGTCCCGCGCGCCGTGCTCACTTTGCCTCCTCGGGTCCGGAGAAAGGGCCCGTGCCTCCGTGAGCCTTCTGCCGCCTGATCCGAACGTACGCGGCTCGCAACCCCGAAGGCTTACCCTGAGTTGCGCGAACGCTCTGATCGAGTGAGTCTGAATAACGACAAGCACCGGGAGCGCCGGATCACCGAGCTGCCGCACGAACAGCTCGACACCGTTGACGTGCACGATCGCGCCTTCGCGCTTACCTTCTGCCACGGTCCGGATTATGCCTGAACGCAGTGGAGGGCGGTGTTCCCCGGCCGGTGCCCGCAGCCACAGGCGCGGGCCAGGCGGCGGGGTCGGACAGGTCGGACGGCGCGGTGCGGCAGATGAGGTAGTAGCGCGGGGTGATGGCCGTAGGGTGGCGCAGGAGGGCAGTCATGCAGCGGGCGTGTGCCTCCTCCGGCGTGGCGACGGCGTCGGTGGCGGTCAGGTGGGCGACCAGCGTGTGTTCCCCGGCCGAGGCGAAGACCTGGGCCACGGCGGGCGCGACGGCGTCGTCTACCAGGCGCTGCACGTCGGCTACCTCGACCCAGCAGGAGTCGACCAGTATCCGGTCCGGGGTGCCGGCGAGGGGTTCCAGCCCGATGATCTCAGGCATCCGGGCGCAGGGTACGTCCCCGTGCGCGGCGGTGACCAGCAGCCGCTCGACGGCTAGCAGCACCGACTCCAGTTCCGCCCGCGGCACCAGGCCGGTGTCACCGCTCCACATGTCCAGCCGCAGGCAGCCGTCGATCTGGTTGAGGCGGAACAGGATCGGCGTTCCGCTGACCGGCATCGGGCGCCACCGCAGCTCGGTCCGGGCAAGCGCGACGTCGACCTCCTCAGGCTGGGACCTGACGCCCGCGGCCAGTCCGGACCGCGACTCAAGGACGAGGCTGTTGAACAAGGGGCCGTAGGCGAAGCGCAGGCCCCGTTCTTGCTCGGCCAGTTGGTCCATGGCAGCCCGCTTGATCCCGTCGTACCTGCCGTGCCGGCTCGCCTCCATCACCGTGGTCCAGGTATGGCGGGCCAGCTCGTCGAAACTTCTCCCGGCGATCTCGACGGCGGCGATGGAGGCCTGGGCCAGGGAGCCGACGTAGTCCACCAGGTGGCGCTCGAAACGGTTGCCGGAAACCAGCGGGAACACCAGCTCGGGATAGCTGGCGCGGCGGGCGACCACGGCGCAGATGGCCGCGAGCACGATGCTGGGCCGGCTGGTCCTGGTGCGCGCCGCCACTCGCCGCACGGCCATCGCCGCGGCGACCGACGACAGCTCCACCATCAGCGACTCGCCGCTGGCCCGGGCGCCAGGCAACGCGTACAGGCAGCGCGGGATCCGCCGCGACTGCTCCCGCTGGTAGTCCAGTGCCGCCTCGGCTCTGCGCCGCTCGGCCGGCGTCGCCTCCAGCTGGGCCTGGTCCAGTGGCTGGTGGCCAGGCCGCCCGGCCTGGCGTCGTCGTGCGGGATCGCCGAGCAGGCCGGCGAAGTCGCGTTTGAGGATCTCGATCGCGCCGTTGTCCACGGCCAGGTGGGTGAACCGGGCGGCGCACGCGATGACCCGGTCGTCCGCGTCGGGAGCGATGGCCACCGCCATACGCTCCGGCCGCCGTGCCGGATCGGGCGACTGGCGCAGCCACTGGATGAGCGCCTCGGCCACTGCGGGGCGGTCCTGCGGTCCCCACTGTCCCTGACCGAGCGAGCAGACTTCCAGTAGCTGGACGCCGGCGGCTGCGACCCGCTGGCGTGGCCGCTCGCCGGCCACGTAGGTAGTGCGCAGGCTCTCGTGCCGTGCGACCAGCACCGCGGTCGCCTCGGCCACGTCGCCGACGGACACTACCGCAGGTACCGGGAGCTCGACGCACAGGATCGTGTACAACAGGTCCGAGGTCCCGCTCACCCATGCGTAGACATCGAGCTGGCCCAGGGTGAGCGGTCCCTCGGCTGCCCGCTTCCCGGTGAACTCGACCGGGATTGACCGCGTCGGTGTCAGCCGCACGCGGCGGCGTCGGCGCCACTCGCGCACCTTGCCTCCTCGGGTTCGGAGAACGGGTATATGCCTCCGTGAGCCATCTGCCGCCTGATTTAATCCGAACGTACGTGGCCCGCAGGACCGAATACTTACCCTGAGTTGCGGAACGCTCCGATCGAGTGAGTCGTCGGGGGAGTGGAGACAGCGATGCGACAACGCGGGAGGCCCTTGCTGAGGGACGCCCGGCGGACCCGGGCCTGGCCTGTGCTGGCCGCGTGTGTAGTCGTCATCGCCACGCTCGGTCTCCTGCTCAGGGAACAGGCGCAGCCCGACGGGCTCGATTCGGTAGTGGACGCGGCGGTGGTCGGGTCCTTCCGCGGTCACCAGGGCGTGCTGCCCTGGCTCGCGCTGCCTGGGTCCTTCATCCCGCTTGTCGCGGTCAGCATCGCCATAGCCGTCGGCTGCCTGATCGCCGGGCGGCCCAATGGCGTGGTCCTCGCGGTGACCGCCGTCCCGGTGACCGCGTTCCTGGACGACAGGGTGCTCAAGCACCTGGTTGACCGGACGCATTCGGGTCAGCTGTCCTTCCCCAGCGGGCACGCCGCGTCTGCCATGACCCTCGCCACGGTCCTGGGCGTCCTGCTCCATGATCCGGCACGGCGGACCGCGACCCGCGTGGCCCGCGCTGCGCTTGTGATCGCTGGCTGCGCAGTCACGGTCCTGGTGGCCGTGGGAGTCATCGGCCTACGCTGGCATTACTTCACCGACACGGTGGGCGGTGTCGCCCTCGGCGCGGGAACCGTCCTCACCCTCGCCTTCCTCATAGATCTGGTCCCGCCGGGCGTGAAGCAAACGTGCCGATGGCGCCTACGGCTTCGCTCAACCGGGCCTGTGAGCGGCTGAGCCGGCCCATTGGCGCCATTAGCACGTTCGCCGGCCTTGACCTGTGCCGGGCACTCGGCGATCAGTCCCTGGCCGATGCCCAGCTGGCCGGTTACCTGTTGCACCAGGCCGAAGCCCGCGGCTACCCCACGAAACCCTTAACCGCGGGTTCAGGTCCGCTTCCGTCCGACGCCGGCCAGCATGCTGACCTGCGGCGGGGTGGGCTGCGCTGGCTGGCATGGTGGCGGCCACGGGCCCGGCCATGCGCCTGGCTGGGCGGCCGGCCAGTCGGCCACGGGAACCAGCCCGGGTGGCACCAGGTCAAACCCGTCGAAGTACGCGGCGATCTCAGCAGCTGGCCGCCCGGTGAGCGTGATGCCGCTGCCGTAGGCGTCCTGGACCCCCGCGCGCGGGGCGCGGCTGGCGTTGCCCTGGGAGATGATCAGGTAACTTCCCGGGACCATCCGCTCGCGGAAGGCACCGACGATCATGTCAGCCTCGCCCGCGGTAAAGAAATGCAGCATGCTGACCAGCAGCACGCACACTGGCTCAGCCAGGTCAATCACTGCGGCAACCGCGGGATCGGCCAGGATCGCCTCCGGCTCGCGCGCGTCGCCCTCGGCCGCGACGACCCCGTCACCGGTGGCCAGCAGCGCCTGCGCATGTATGACCGCGACAACATCGCTATCCACATACGCCACCCGCGCACCCGGAATGACCTCCCGCGCGCACTCGTGCACGCTCGGGGACGTGGGAAGGCCCGCACCGATGTCCAGGTACTGCGCTATGCCCCCGCGCGCCACGTGCCGGACGGCGGCGGCCAGGAAAGTTCGGTTCGCCCTGGCGATGGCCGCCGCGTCAGGCAGCGCCGTCAACAGCTGCTGTGCTGCCTGCCGGTCCGCCGCGAAGTGATCCTTCCCGCCCAGCAGGTAATCATAGATCCGCGCCACATTCGGACGGGACGCATCGAACTTACGCACCCTGGCCATGCCGTCAGCCTGATCGGTCATGGCCGTCGCTCCCGCCCGCCGCCCGCCTCGCAGCGGTCGGCCTATTACTCCCAAATGCTACAGCCCCCACAATGCCGCTCTCCGGTATCAAGCACGCCCTGGATCCAGGAACACGCACGGAACTGACTCAGCCGACTAGCTGGGCACCTGGGTACTCGGTGGAGAGTATCTCATTCATCGCCGTGTAGTAGAGGGTGCGGTAGCAGGATTGAGCAGGGTCCTGGTCGTGCTCGTACTGGATGTTGTACTGGCAGGTAATGGTTGCGCCGCCGCCTGCGCTGACAATGCCGGTGACCATGAGCCGGCCGCCGATGTAACGGATCACCGGGCCGCCGCTGTCGCCGTCCTGGCCGTCGATTCCGCTGCTGGTGGCCTGGACGAGATTGCATTCCTTTCGGCTGCCGGACAGGCCGGTGTAACCGCTGAGGAGCATGCAGCCGTAGTAGCTGCTGACCACCGTAGCCGCGACCTCGCCCGAGTAGGCGCCCTCGTTGTAGACGGTGTAGCCGTCCGTGTTGGTTGCGTCGCCGGCGACCGGCTTGGGTACGGGCTGGCCGATGACCCCGGTCCAGATGTTGCCTGACACTGGCATGCGCACCAGCGCGGTGTCGTCGCCGCCGTTGCGGACATCCCGCGACGTCTCGGTTCCCATGAAGTTATCCGGCCTGCTTACATCGACGAACTCGTTGTAGATTTCCCATCCCGGCTCGTAGCAGTGCGCGGCGGTGACCATGTACTGAACGCCCTGGTAGGTGATCCCGACGCCCGATGTGCAGCCGGAGTGGGTACCGTCGCTGGAGCCGGTGAGGTTATCTCCCCCGTTCCACGGCGCGTCGTCATTGACGCGGTTCGCGAGGGCCCGCGGGGCCTGGCTCTCGGATAGGTCCTGCAGCACGATCCGGTTCCCGCTGAACAGCCGGTCGAGCACGCGTGCTTTCGCTGTCGTCAGACCGACCACGCCGATGTGCTCAAGGCCGTCGCCATTGATACCGGGGAACCAGCTGACGATGTCGATCCCGCGCGCCGCGAGCATGCCGACGTCCTTCGTCACCTCGGCATGCACGGCGAGCAGTTGTGTCTTGGTGTGGCTGGTCCGGGCGAAGCTGACCGCGCCGGGCCTGCCCAGGCTGCTGAGCTGAGCCTCGGCAGCGGGCGACAGCGAGGTGAGGAAAACGATGACGTGGCTGCCGTTGCCAGTCACCTCAATCGCGCCGAAGATGCCCGCGAACCTGGACTCGGCCCTGGCCTGCACCCCGTTGACAACGTTCTCCATATAGTCCGACGTCTCGGCCTGCGGCCTAGGGGCACTGGCCGCCACGTGGCTCGCCGCATCAGCCGCGGTCGAGCCTGCGGTGACCAACGTGGCGGCCGCCACGCCCAGGGCGAGGACGGCTACGGCGGTCGCCCGTACCCTGCTCATGCCGTGCGCTGATGAATTGGTTCCCGGCGCCAGAACTGTCATCGAATTCCCCCTCAGGGCCTTCGGCCCATTACCCGGACGCCCGATGGCGGGCTGTGACTATCCATCCATGCTCAGCACGGCGGCTTGAGCATTCTCTTGGCCGCAACGAGCTGATGTCCAGACAAAGCGGGACACGTGGTCCTCAGATTGAACTAGCAATGCTGATGGGTGTCAACGGGACTCGCGGGTGACTTTCCTGGCACGCACGGAAAATTGGCGATATGGGCGGTTTTGGTGCATTAGTGGATTGGCATTGTGTACTGGCCCATAACTGTAGGCCAGGACGTTACGGAAGCCCGCCGCCTGACGGATGGAAAGCGTGAGCGCGGGGCTAAACCCGTGTATTTCCGGATGAACCAGGGAAAGGGCCAGTGTCCTCACTGGTGCGACGGGCCGGGGGCGGCGAGACATTTAGTGGGTGCCAGGCCATCTAGGCAAGGAGACTCATCAGTGGACATCAGTGACAGCCCCGGGGCATTCAACCACAGTCGCCGCCGCTTCCTCGGAACGGCAGGCGCCGCGGCCCTGGCCGTGGGCGCCACCCAGCTCGGTATGGCCGGGACCGCGACGGCCCAGGCCAGCGCGGCCGTCCGTGCCGCCGGGACGAAGGCGACCGGCAAGCTGACGGGCGGCACAGCGATCTGGCCATTCCAGGTCCCGGTCACCCCCGAAGCGGAACTGCGGGCACTGCGCGCTCGGATCAACGCCACCCGCTGGCCCGACCGGGAACTCGTCGCCGACCACTCGCAGGGCTTCCAGCTGGAGGTGGCCCAGGAACTCGCGCGCTACTGGGCACAGGATTATGACTGGCGCCGGTTCGAGGCACGGTTTAGTGCACTGCCGCACTTCATGACCGAGATCGACGGACTCGATATCCACTTCATCCACGTCCGTTCGCCCCACCCGAACGCGCTGCCCCTCATCATCACGCACGGCTGGCCCGGCTCGGTCATCGAGATGCTCGGCATCATCGACCTGCTCACCAACCCGACCGCCCACGGCGCGAGCGCAGCGGACGCCTTCGACCTGGTGATCCCGTCGATACCGGGCTACGGGTACTCCGGCAAGCCACGCGAGCTCGGCTGGGGCCCGGCCCGCATAGCGCGGGCCTGGGCAGAGCTGATGAAGCGCCTCGGCTACACGCACTACGTAGCGCAAGGCGGCGACTGGGGCGCGATCATCACCGACCTGCTGTCCGCCCAGGCACCCCCGGGACTGCTCGGCATGCACAGCAACATGCCCGGCACTGTCCCGGCCGATGTCGCAACGACGCTAGCGCAAAACGTGCTGGGGGCCGGCGGCCCGCCGCCATCCGGCCTGTCCGCTGACGAAAAGCGCGCGTACGAGGAGCTGAACTTCTTTTACACCCATGGCCTGGGCTACGGGATAGAAATGGCGACGCAGCCGCAGACTATCTACGGAGTGGCGGACTCACCCGTCGGCCTGGCCACCTGGATGTTCAACCACGACGCGGCCAGCTACCAGGACATAGCAGATGCCTTCGCCGGACACCCCGTCGGCAACCTTACCCGGGACCAGGTCCTCGACGACGCGACCTTCTACTGGCTGACCAACACGGCGATTTCCTCGGCCCGCCTCTACTGGGAGAACACGGTCGGCTTCTTCAACGTCAAGAACGTCTCCATCCCGGCCGCTATAACCGTCTTCCCGCACGAGATCTACCAGGCCCCGCGCAGCTGGGCCGAGAAGGCCTACCCCAAGCTCATGTACTTCCACGAGGTTGACCGAGGCTGTCACTTCGCCGCCTGGCAGGAGCCGGCCCTGTTCTCCGCCGAGCTCCGCTCCGCTTTCCGGTCGCTGCGCTAGCGGGCCGGCGCCTTAGCCTCTAGCGGGATCCCAGGCCGTCGCGCAGTAGATCAAACGCCTGGTCGATCGCCCGGACCGCTTCCGGGTACCGGTGCGTGGCCGACTCGCCGTTAACACCGGTCGAGCTGGACTGCCGGCCGTGGCGGACCCGCCACCCCTATCCGGTCGCGATCCCGCAGGCCCGGCTCGAAGCCTTCCTGGAACAACGCCTCGCCGACCAGGGCGTGCCGGTGCTTCGCGGACACGAGGTGACGGCGATCGAGCAGGACGCCGGCGGCGTCACGGCCGGGAACATCCGCGGCAGTTACCTCATCGCGTGCGATGGCGGGCACAGCACGGTCCGCAAGCTGCTGGGCGTCCCGTTCCCGGGCACCGCGGGCAAGATGTCGGGTGTGGTCGCCGACATCACCCTCGCGTCCCGGTCCGCCGCGGTGTCCACCGCGTCCGGACACTTCAGCCAGCACGTCAAGACCACCGGCGGATTCTTCAGCGTTCTGCATCCTATCGAGGGCGATCTGTACCGGTTGATGTTCGGCAAGCTCTCCGGCGCGGGCCCAGCCCGCAACGAGCCGGTCACCGCCGACGAGATCGGCGAGGTCCTACGTGCGGTGTACGGGCCCGAGACGGGACTGGGCGAGCTTCGCGAGGCATCCCGGTTCAGCGACGCCAGCCGGCAGCTAGAGCGTTACCGCGAAGGGCGGGTGCTCTTCGCCGGGGACGCGGTCCACATCCACCTGCCGATCGGCGGCCAGGGCGTGAACCTCGGCATTCAGGACGCGGTCAATCTGGGCTGGAAACTCGCCGCCGCGGTGCGCGGGTGGGCACCGGAGGGGCTGCTCGACAGCTATCACACCGAGCGGCACCCCGTCGCTGCCCGGGTACTGAGCAACACCCGCGCGCAGGGCGTGCTCAATAACCCGGCCAAGGACAAGGACCTCGCCGCGGTCCGAGGCCTGCTGCTCTCGCTCGACGACACGTCGAGGTCGATCGGCTGCTGGGCCGACAGGGTTGACCACGTCACTGCCAAGACCGCCGAGGACATCGACGCCGTGCTGATCCGGCCCGACGGCTACATCGCCTGGTCCGGCACCGACGAGCAACCGCTAGAGACCGCACTCGCCCGCTGGTTCGGCTGAGCGCCAGTATGTCAGGCTGTGCAAGAAGTGCGGGTGAGTCAGTGAGGGGAGTCGGCACCGGGGCTCAGCCCGCCACTAGGCACCCCTGGTAACGTGCAGATGTGATACGCGGTGACGGGCCGGACTCAGATGCCCGGTGAGGAACGAGCAATTCGCGTGTTCCTCGTCGATGATCACCGGATCGTACGCAGCGGCGTGGCCGCCTACCTGGAGCAGGTCGACGACATCGAGGTAGTGGGTGAGGCGGGGGACGGCCGCCAGGCCCTGGACAGGATCGCCGCGGCCGAACCGGGCGACGGGCTGCCCGACGTTGTGCTGATGGACTTGCTCATGCCGGGCCTTGACGGCATCAGCGCCACTCGCGAGATCCGGATCCGCTGGCCCGCGGTCGAGGTCGTGGCCCTGACCAGCTTCTCCGAGGAGGCCAAGGTCCGCGGCGCGCTTGAGGCGGGGGCGGCCGGCTACCTGCTGAAGGACGCTGACGCGGACGATGTTGCGCGGGCCATCCGGGCGGCGGTTGCCGGGCAGATGCACCTGGATGTCGGCGTCGCCCGGCTGCTCGCCGACTCGCTGCGCGCCCCGCGCCGTCCGGCGGACACCCTGACTCCCCGGGAGCGGGAGGTGCTCGCGCTGGTGGCCAGGGGCGCGTCGAACCGTCAGATCGCCGAGACCCTGGTCGTCAGCGAGCGCACCGCCCGCACGCACGTGTCAGCCATCCTCGCCAAGCTGGACCTCGTCTCTCGTACCCAGGCTGCCTTGTGGGCGGTGCGAGAAGGAAACGCGAACGCCTGAACTACGTCATTTGGCCAATATTGTCCGCGTCATACCGCCAGGGTCAGGTCTGGTCCTTGCGCCGATGTGCCCGAGGGCCCGCGGGCAGACGATGAAGGCATGAGCGGGAAACCCCAGGAAGCCCCCGCCTTATGCCAGGAGCCGCCGAATGTCCGTTCTTATAGATGCCGAAATTGTCAACGCCCTGGTCCTGGCCGCCGTGCTGGAAGCCGATCTCGGGCCCCACCGGAAAATCGGCAGGTTCCGCATCCTGCGGCCGATGCTGCTGACGGTCGCCATCGTGCCGATCTTCCTCAAGACGGTCACCACGCACGGCGGCGGGCTGACTGTGGAACTGGCCGGCGTGGCTGCCGGACTAGCTGTGGGCCTGCTCGCCCTCGCCCTGATGAAGGTCTACCGCAGCGAGAAAACCGGCAGGCCGGTCAGCGCCGCTGGCAAGGGCTACGCACTGCTGTGGATTGTTGTTATCGGCGCCCGCGCCTTGTTCTCCTACGGCGCTAACCACTGGTTCGAGAATCAGCTTGGCAGCTGGCTGATCGCGCACAGCATCCCGTCAGCCGCGATCACTGACGGACTCATCTTCATGGCCGTCGCCATGGTCCTCACCCGCGCCATCGGGCTGGCCGGGCGCGCCCGAATGCTCAGGGACGGACAGGCAGCCTCGATGCCCAGCCCCGATTACACGCGCGCCTGACAGCCGAGACAGGGGAACCGTCATGACTTTCGCCAACGTGCTTATCTATGTCCTCCTGATCGCGCTCGTTCTGGCCAGAAGGTTCAGGGGCCACCCCATAGGAAACCTGAAGAATCTCCTCGTGCTGCCTGTCGTCGTGACAGTCATCGGATTTGTGGATCTCTCCCACGGGGGGCTGAAGCCGCTCGCGGTCACGCTGACCGTGATCGGGGCGATGCTGTCACTGGGACTTGGCGCGCTGCGCGGCCGGGCCGACAAGGTCTCAGAGCAGGACGGCTCCCCGTACGTTCAGTGGGGCGTCCTGTCGCTGGTCCTGTTCTGCGTCAACATCGCGGCAAAGCTGGTGCTTGATGTCATCGGGGTGGCGGCGGGGGAGACCTTCTCGACGGCGGGGAAATCGCTGATCTTCACTCTGGGGCTCACCCTGGTCGGCGAGGCGATCGTCCTGTCGCTGCGGTCAGGAGCTACCTGGCCGGGAACTGCGCGGGCGGGAACTATGCGGTCGGGAACTGGGCGGTCGGGAGCGGTCAGCCAGCAACCGCGGACTGGCGAAGCCCCGGCGGCCTGGGCGCCGGAGCCCGTGCCCGCATCCATGTACCGTGATGAGGACCGCGAGGATCGCCGGGACCGCCACGAGCACCACCATGATCACCACCATGATCACCACGGGCGGCGGGAAGACTGAGGCAGGTCGTCCGGGTAATCGCGTGCAACCCAGGAGAGCTCGATGGACTCTGATCGCACGATACGTTCCGCGGTCGCGGAAGCCGCGACGCTGGGCGTCGGGGTGCTGGCTGAGCTGGTGGCCGGCGCCCACGAGGGGATCACGATCGTGGACGCCGGGCGCCGCTTCGTCTACGCTAACCCGGCCGCGTGCGAGGTGCTTGGTCCGCTTGAGCAGCTACGCGGAAAGGACTTCATCGAGAGTGTGCCGGAGCGCGAGCGCGAGTTCGTGCGTCGCCGGTTCGCCGAGCAGGTCGCCGGCCGGCCAGCGTCGTTCACCGGCACGCTGATCGGCGCCGACGGTGTCGAGCGGGAGCTGGTCTGTTCCAATACCACCATCGAGATCAACGGCAGCCCGCACGGCGTGGCGATATTCCGCGATCTAACCGGCCCCCGGGATGCCACCCGCAGCGCGGCGGCGCTGGCTCAGGCGGCCGCACAGCTGGCCGGTGCTGGCCCAGGCGCCAACGTCCTTACCAGGATCGCTCGTCACGCGGTCGAAGGCTCACGGGCGCTGTCGTGCGGGATAACCGTAGTGGACGAGGAAAACAAGCTCGCTTCGGCGGGAGCGTACGGTCCAGACGGTCCCGGATACGGGGAGGCGAATCCCGCCTGGGCGGAGCTGACCGGCACTCCGGTCGATCACGTCATCGCGGCGATGACCGCGGGGATAGTCACCATCGGTGAGGCACCCCGGAAGCCGGAGGTGCTGCCCGACGCTCGTTCTGTATGGGAAGCCAATCCCGTCACCGTGGCTTTTGCCGCCAACCTGCAGCCACTGGACTGGCAGGCCGGCGTCTATTTCCCGCTGGCATGGGAGAACAAGGTGATCGGCTTCTTCGCGGTGTTCCTGCCGTCGGGCCTGGCCGGACCCAGCGAGGAAGAGCTGGCCTTCTACAACGCTCTGGCCGACCAGGCCTCGGTGGCGGTCACGAACGCCCGCCTGACTGTCAACGCGAGGCAGGGCGCGATTCTGCTTGAGCGGGCCCGCCTGGCCAGGGACCTGCACGATTCGGTGAGCCAGGCACTGTTCTCGATGACAATGCACGCGCGGGGCGCCCAGCTGGCCATGGCTCGGGCCGGCCTGGATGAGGACGGGCCGCTCGGCCGCTCGCTTGCGCAGCTTGTCGAGCTGTCCCGGGCTGGGCTGGCCGAGACGCGGGCACTGATCTTCGAGCTGCGGCCATCGGCGCTGGCCGAGGAGGGGCTGGTGGCCGCCCTGCGCAAGCAAGCGGCCGCGCTGAGCGCACGGGAGCAGGTGGCAATCACGGTAGCTGGCCCCGAGCAGGGCCTCATCCTTCCGGATGGTGCGGAAGAGCACCTCTACCGGCTGGTGTCTGAGGCTCTGCACAATGTGGTCAAGCACGCCCGTGCGGACGTCGTTGCCGTGGAGGTCACGGTTCACCCAGGACTCCTGCGCGTGCAGGTTCGCGATGACGGAGCCGGCTTCGATCCGGAGTCCGCACGCGCCGGTCACCTCGGGCTCTCCACGATGGCCGAGCGCGCGGCGGCCATCGGAGCGGAGCTGTCTGTCACCAGCGCACCCGGCGCTGGCACCACAGTCACGGTGTCCCTGCCCCTCTGAAAACCGGCCCAGGCCTGCACGTGACTCGGGGAACCGCTGTCCGCAGGCCATGCGTCTTACAAGCTGGAGCGTCCGCACCTCTTTCACGCCCGCGAACGGGGACTTGCCGCCACCGAGAATGAGCGGGTGCACGATCAGCCGGACCTCGTCGATGAGACCCTCGTTCAGCAGGCGTGCCACGAGCGCGGCACCGCCGATGACATACACAGCGCCACCTGGCTGCTCCTTCAGCGAACGTGGTGGACAGGACGTAGTGCTGGGTCCGCTGCGTCCACAGCGCGTAGTCGGCCTCGCCCTCGGTCACCTCGCGCCCGAGCATCGCGGCGCCGGTTCGCGGATCGGCGGCGGCCGAACCCCATAGCTGCTCGTAGCCCGGATACATGCCGCCGCCGAGAACGGCCGTGTCGGCGCCCGTTTTCTCCGCTGTGGCGGGTACCAGGTACTGCCGGGGTGTGATCATTGCCGGCCGCCAACGCGCGATGCCGCGATGTGCACTTCAACCCCGTCGAGGATTCGGGCGAGGCCGAACTCGAGTGCCTGATCCTGACCGCCTTTCGCGGCCATGTCGGCGAACGCCGCGCACAGGGCGGGATACCTGTCTCGATGAACCCCGAGGACCCGGCCGATCACGGCCTCTAGAGCGCGCTCCGGCTCGCCATTGGCCGCCGCACTCTGCTGGGTCGTGGCGCGCACGTGCCCGGCGAGGGTGGCGGCCACGTCGAACTTCTCGGCACCGGGCATCTCGGTTCCGGCCAGGGCTTCCACCGCTTGCTCAAGCCAGGCGAGCTCGTTGGGGCCGAGCGCGCGGATCCCGGTGGTGGCCTCGAGCGCCCACGGGTGAGCGGTGAAGAGCGCGGACAGCCGCAGGGCCCAGAGCTCGAGCTTTGAGCGCCAGCCCTCGGTGCCAGGGGGGAACGGCGGGGGAGTGCCGAGCCCGTTATCGATCATCAGGGCGACGAGCTCGTCCTTGCCGGGGATGTACCTGTAGAGCGCCATCTTGGTGTAGCCCAGCGTGGCGGCGACCCTCTGCATGGTCACCGCCGCCAGGCCGTCCGAGTCGGCCAGCCGGATGCCCTCGCGTGCGATGGACGCGAGGGTGAGCGCCGGCTTGGGGCCGCGCCTCGGCGCCGGATGCTCGTCCCACAGCAGCTCCAGGGCGGCGGCCAGCGTATCGCGGCCCGCACTGGCGTTCTCTTCCTCGGCTCCGGTCATGCTTCGCTCCCGCGTTGAGAATTCCCTTGCCTTAACAGAGTCCAGTATATACTGTTTCCATGGGACACAGTTTTAGCGAAGGGACAAAGCCATGAACGACCTGTCACTGAAGGGCACCCGCATCCTCATCTCAGGCGCCGGTGTCGCGGGACCGGCACTGGCCTCCTGGCTGGCCCGCCGGGGCGCCGAGGCAACCGTCGTGGAATACGCATCCGCGTTGCGCGGCAGCGGATTCACCGTGGACTTCCGCGGACCGACGCACCTGGGCGTCCTTGATCGGACTGGAGTGCTTGATGAACTGCGCGGGCTGCAGACACACGGCGGCGCCATGCGTTTCGTTGACTCGCGCGGCAAGGAGAAGTTCGAGCTGCCCGCCGAGTTCGCCGGGGGTGAGGTCGAGGTCTACCGCAGCGACCTGTCCCGCGTGCTGTACGAGCGCAGCCTCGCGCCGGACGCGGGCGGCCGGGTTGAGTACGTGTTCGGCGACACGATCACCGGCCTGACCGAGACGGCCGACGCTGTGCACGCCACGTTCGCGAAGTCCGCGGATCGCACGTTCGACCTCGTTGTCGGCGCCGACGGCATGCACTCGGCGGTGCGCAGGCTCGCCTTCGGGCCCGAGGAGCAGTTCCTGCGCACCCTCGGCTACTGCCTGGCCGGCTGGGACCTGCCGAACGAACTCGGCCTCGGCGGCACCCCGCTGCAGTACAACGTGCCTGGACGCATGGCCGGCGCTGGAGCGAACCTGCTTGACCCCGGGCAGGCGAAGACCTTGTTCATCTTCAAGACCGAGGATGTCACGCTCGCCAGGGCCGGACTCGACCGGCAGAAGCAGGCACTGCGAGAGGCCTTCGGCGGACTCGGCTGGCAGGTGCCTGCTCTGCTGAAGTCCCTGGACGAAGCCGACGAGATGTATTTCGACTCGATCGCGCGAGTGAAGGTGCCCAGCTTCACAAGCGGCCGGATCGCGCTGCTGGGCGACGCGGCCTGGGGCGTGACCCTCGGCGGCATGGGCGTGGGCACCGCGATCGTGGGCGGCTACGTGCTCGCCGGAGAACTCGCCGCCGCTAATGGTGATCACCGGGCGGCCTTCGCGCAGTACCAGCGGCGGATGAGCGCGTACGCGGGACGCTGGCAGAAGGGGGCAAACCCCGGTAAGTTCCTGGCACCGGGCAGCCGGGCCGGCCTGTGGACGCGCGACACCCTGTTCAAGCGCAAGGCAGTAAGGCGGATGATGGTGGCCGGCACGAAGACCCTGGCTACCGACGACGCGTTGCCCGACTACCCGCAGCCGTGAAAAGGTTTAGGGCTGTGCGGCTGTCAGGAGGACGGTTTTCCCGGTGGTGCGGCCACTCTCTATGGCACGGTGGGCCTCGGCGGCCTGCTCGAGCGGCAGGGTCGTTCCTACCCGGACGCTCAGTGTCTTGTCGCGGACCATGGCTGCCAGTTCCTCCAGGCCGCGATAGTCGGGTTCGACGATCATCGGCATCGTGCGGATGCCACGCTCCGCTGCCTGCTGCGAGACGTCCAGGCCGCGCGGGACTGGCAGCAGCAGCCCGCCTTCGCGCAGGACATCGAGCGAGCGCAGGCGGGTGTCGCCGCCGACTAGGTCCACGACGACGTCGACGATCCCCGCTTCCTCCTCGAACGAGGCAGCTGTGTAGTCGATCATCTGGCTGGCGCCCAGCCCGATGACCAGGTCGTGCTTGGCGGCGCTTGCGGTCCCTATGACATACGCCCCGCGGGCCCGGGCGATCTGGACTGCCAGATGGCCGACGCCTCCGGCCGCGGCGTGTATCAGCACCCGCTGCCCGGGGCTGATCCTGGCGGTGTCCACGAGCAGCTGCCAGGCGGTGAGCCCGGCCAGCGGCAAGCCCGCCGCCTCCGCATGGGACAGGTTCGCGGGCTTGAGCGCGAGCTGCCGGGACGGGGCGGAGACATACTCGGCGTACGCCTGGGCCGGCCGGGGGAAGAACGGCATCCCGAAGACTTCGTCACCTGGCTTGAAGCGGGTGACACCGAACCCCGTCTTCTCGACCACGCCGGAGAACTCCCACCCGGGAATGTGCGGCAGCGGTCCCGCCTCCGGGGCGAACCCGCCGCCCGAACGGGTCTTGGCATCGATCGGGTTGACGCCGGCGGCGATCACCCGCACCAGCACGTGCGTCGGTATCGGCTCAGGCCGCCGCACCTGTTCCAGCCGGAGTGCCTCGGGACCGCCGAACGAGCGCACCACGATCGCGCGCATGGATGAGTCGCCTGCTCCGTCGCCAGTGAGCGTCATAGATCAGGAGACTGCCACAACAATGTTTCCGCTCGCCAGGGGACCCCTACCGGATGGTTGTGATGCCGGTGAGGATGAAGGGGTACTCCTCGGGGTCGTGCCGCAGCCATTGTGCGGTGATGGTCGCGAGGAAGGCCGATCGATTGGTCCCGCGCGCGGCGATCCGGGCGCCAGCGGCGTACTGTCCTGCGAGGCCGAGGATGTAGTTCAAGAGCGCGGACGCGCAGTCGAACTGGGCTTGCTCAGGAACGCCAAGCGACTGGAGCTGGCTGCCGATGCCGTTGAAGATCTGCATGAACGCGGGCTGCCAAGGCGCGTGGGTCAGCTGGGTGCCCACCCACGGGTGCACGTCGATCGTGTCGAACCGCCTCGACGATGCGCTCTCTCGAGAGCGCGTCCGTGCGCCGTTCAATCCTCCGGGCCCTGGTCGTCATGTACATCATCTTGACACGACTGGAACCTCGTTCCAAAACAGATTATGGGCCTATGAGCCACCAGATTTGCGGCCGGGAGGGATAGGTGCCCCTCCCGGCCGCTGTACTTATGCTTCGTCGAGGACTTCGGCGAATGCGATCACTACGCCTCCGGTGGCGTGCTCGAGGGTAGCGCCGACAAGGGCGCCCGCCTCTGCCGCGGCGCTGCTGGCCGCCGCGTAGTCGGCGAAGTACAGGTCCAGCATTCGATAAGCCGGGGTCGGGCTGCCGTCTTCCTTGGGCCAGACCTTCGACGTCTGGAGCCGGGTCAGGCCGGGGAGCTTCCGCGCCAGCGCAAGCTGCTCGGGGTAGGCCTCCTCGAAGGCGGCCGGGTCGGTGGGGTTGGAGTAGACGAAGCTGATCTTGGTCGGCCGGTTCTGCTCGGCTTCTTCAGCTCTTGATGTCATGGGTGCCGTTCCCTTTCTGGTCGAGTTATGTCTGTCCGGGTGCGATAACGTCAATGCAAGCGAGCGGACCCCCGTCCGATTGGTTGCCTCGCTCACTGCTCGTCGAGCGTAATCCGAGGGAATTCGCAGGGACAATGACCGCTCCGCCGGAATATCTTGCTGATCGTCCAGCGTCGCCAGCCGATGAGCTCCGACCGCCGCGAGAGTTTGCCGATCCTCCAGCGCTCGAGGATGCCGCCCTCGGCCTCGGGGTACATGGCCAGCCGCACGACTTGCTCTCGGAGCTGCTGCGGAGCGTCCGTCTGAGCGGAGAACGGATCGTTGCGTACGCTCCGCCGCGGACTTTCTCAGTCAGCTTCGCCGATATCGGCACCCTGCACATCATTGAAGAGGGCGAGCTCGTGCTCCGGATCGGCGGCGACCCGCACGTCGAGCAGGTGAGCCGCGGCGATGTCATCCTGCTCCCTCGCGGGGACCCGCACCATATCAGCGACGGGCCCGCAACCGAGCCGGCCCGCTGGCTCTGCGGAACATTCACGATCGGCGACCCGCAGGCGAGCCACCTGCTCGCGAGCCTCCCGGCCGTGATCATCTTGCGCGGCGACCGCGGCCCAGCGCTCGAAGGGCTCGAAGTGGCCCGCAGGATGCTCCTAGCTGAGATGCAATCGCCCTCTCAGGGATCGGCGGTGATGGTCGCCCGCATCCTTGATCTGATCTTCATCCAGATTCTTCGCACCTGGGCCGCTGGCGCGGACGCCGAGCCAAACTGGCTGGCCGGTGCCCTCGACCCGCAGATCGGTCCGGCCTTGAGCGCTATTCACCGGCACCCCGGCCACGACTGGACCGTCGAGGAGCTTGCCCGGGCGTGCAGCCTTTCCCGGTCGGCGTTCGCTGCGAGGTTCGTCGCTCGCGTCGGGAAACCGCCAGCCACCTATCTCGCGCACGTCCGCCTGGACGCCGCCGCCGACCTGCTCCGCGGCACCTCCCTCTCGGTCACGCTCATCGCGGAGAATGTCGGCTACACCTCGGAGGCGGCATTCAGCCGTGCGTTCAGGCACCGCTACGGTGCACCACCGGCTCGGTGGCGGCGAGACATACGAGCGAAACACCCGTGAGTGCCCGCTCCAGGTCCCCGGAGTAAGAACCGAAGGAGGAAGTGTGCCTCGACAAGCACGCTGGCAAGTGCGACCGCCGTCCACACGGTCATCCACCGGGCGAGGGCGGCAGCCTTCACGGCAGTGCTCTCGTGTGCTGAGGGCATGGCTGCCGCCGCATTACGCAGGTGGCCACGTCCGGCCAGCAGCAGCACGACCGGAAGCACGAGGCAGACCGGGAGCATGACGACACTGATCAGGTCATCCAGCGTCTGAAGCGTGCCCGGAAATATCCCGTCTAGCTGCGTCGCGGGCAGCCTTGAGACGGCGAAATAGCAGCCGCACGCTGCGGCGCCCAGCACAGACCAGAGCGCGGCGAGGGAAAGGCAGACCTGCAAGGAGTACCGCTTGGAAGAGGCCACGAAGATATCCTCGACCACTTCCTGGCTATGAGGCGCTTGCTGGCCCTCAGTCGCGTGCCTGGCGCTCGCCTGTAAGCCGATTGCAGCTGCCTCCGGTGCGGGGGGTTCGTCCCGGCGGTCGATTTCGAAGGCGAGGCTCAGTTCGGCTATTCCGCGGGGATCAGACAGGGAGCGTCCGGTGAGCTGCTCGAGCCGGCGCATCCGGTGCCGGACGGTGTTGGGGTGACAGAACAGGACGCTGGCCGCCTTGCTCGCGGAGCCTCCGTTGTCTAGCCAGGCGCCGAGGGTAGCGAGCAGGACCGGCCGCTGGCCGGCCGGGATCTGGCCCAGTGCGGCCAGGATGGTGCCGGCGACGTGCCGCATCACCTCCGGGTCGCTGCCCGCCGCGACGGCGAGCAGGTCGCGGTCGAAGACCGTGACGCGCTGAGCGGTGAACGCGCTGCGCAGCGCGATTCTGGCCAGCCGGAGATTGCGGGCGGTGTGCCGGAGATCGTGGTAGCACGGGCTGACCCCGACCAGACCCGGGCTGAGCGAGTGCAGGGCATCCGCCAGGCGGGTAAGGTGATCGCGCGGGCCGGGCAGCCACGCGATCCCGACTTCGGCATCGTGCAGGAGCCGCCACGCCGAGATCACCCCGATGCGCCTGAGTGCTGCCTCCGCCTGCGGGAGGGCGTGCCGTCCGGGGCCTGGTACCTGCGCGGCGATAACGACGTAAGTGCCCCGCAGCGGGATCCGCAGGATGTCCGCCGCTTCCCAGAGATTGGCGTCATCCAGCCGTCCTTCCAGCAGCGCCTGGACCACGGCTGAGCGTCCCTCCTCCTGGCTGAGGACCTGGAAGGTGATCTCCTCCCGGTAGCCGTCGGCCATCTCCTGGGTGAAGGTGTCCAGGGCGAGCCACATCCCGGAGGCGGCACGGAGCGTGACACCAGCAGGCACCGCACGGCGTGCGGCGGCGTCGGCGAGGCAGTCCCACAGGTACCGGGCCGCGACCCGGTAGGCCGCCATCACGGCGGTCAGCGGCACGCCGGCCTGCGCGCGCCGTCTCCCGTTCTCGCGTGATTCCGGGGACGCGGCCGCCGGGGCGCGCCCGATCGGGCCGAACACGAACCCGATGTTGTCCAGGCAGGTCCGGCGCAGTTCCTCGTCGCTGATCACCGTGCCGGCGCCGTAGACCGGCACGGCTGCCCTGATCCGCGCGGCCATCCCGTCAGCCAGCTCGCCGGCCCGCTCCCTGAGCTCCGCGTCGAGCAGGGCGAGCCCGATGCCCGCTTCGTCTGATGGCGGTTGTCCCACTGGCCAATGGTAAGCCCGCGCCGCCGGGAATATGCCGGCTTCTCGCGGCCCGCCCGGACAGGATGTTGTCCCGTGGAACAATCCGCGCCCAGCTAGAGTGCCTCCCCGGACATCGACTTCCCGCGGGCAGCCCGCAAGGATGGACAGCAGTCCGACAGTCCGCCCGGTGGTTACGCGCGCCGGCGGATTCCCACCTCCCGTCCCGAATGGCGGTATGTCAATGAGCCTCAGCACCAGCGAGACGGACGATATCAGCCGGGCCAACGCGACCGGCCTGCCGCCGGTCGTCTTCGTCCACGGCCTGTGGATGCTCGCCTCGAGCTGGCAGCCATGGCGCGCGTTCTTCGAGGAGAACGGCTACGCCACCATCGCCCCCGGCTGGCCCGATGACCCGGCAACCACCGGCGAGGCCCGGGCCAACCCTCGGGTCTTCGCGGGCAAGAGCGTCGGGCAGGTGACCAGCCACATGGCCGAAGCCATCGCGGCGCTGCGGCACAAGCCGGTGATCATCGGGCACTCCTTCGGCGGCCTGATCACCCAGCAGCTCGCCGGCCAGGGACTGGCCACCATGTCCGTCGCGGTCGACTCGGCCCCGTTCCGCGGGGTACTGCCACTGCCCCTGTCCGCGCTCCGGTCGGCCAGGCCGGTCATCGGCAACCCGGCCAACTACCGGCGGGCGGTCATGCTCACCTACGAGCAGTTCCGCTACTCCTTCGCCAACGCCGTCAGCGAGAACGAGGCCCGGCGCCTGTATGAGGCCTATCCCGTCCCGGGCTCAGGGATCCCGCTCTTCCAGGCCGCGGCCGCCAACATCAACCCGTTCACCGAGATCAAGGTGGACACCAGGAACCCGCACCGCGGCCCCATGCTGCTGATTGCAGGCGAGAAGGACCACATCGCCCCGCATGCCATCGCCGCCGCCTCCTACAGAAAGCAGAAACGCAACCGTGCCGCCACCCAGATCCAGGAGATCCCCGACCGCGGCCACTCCCTCGTCTTCGACAGCGGCTGGCAAGAGGTCGCCGAGACAGCCCTGGCGTTCATCAAGGCCACACGCTAGAGCCGCCCGCCCGGACCCGCCGCACCGCGGGCCTGCCCAGCCACGCACCGGTCCCGCGAACGACCGGCCCCACAGCCCGAAATGAACGCGCCCGCAGCAACCCGACGTAACCACCCCGCTGAACGCGATTGTTCACTTCACCAAGCGGCCAGGCACGGCGAAGACTGCTCAGCTACCCAGGAAATCCCGGCCCGGAGTGGTCAGGCTCACCGGTTCCCGAGGGGAACACCCACCGGCCATCCGCTGGCCAGCCGCATCGGCGGAGACGAGACTATCAATCAGGACGCAGATCCGCCTGATCTGCGTGTCTTCGACAACCGTGCTGCGCGACTGCTGAGCCGCCCATAACGGCTATCTGAAGCCCATATGCAAAAAAAATCATGACCAGGGAGTTTGCGGCGCTTACATGTCGCTACTGAACAGTATCCGGAGACGCGAAGCCCTGAAAAGCAGCAGCGAGGAGGGACAGACGCAGGTCCGGCTCGCGTCGCCGCTTCCGGCACTGCGTGGACACCGCTTCAGGTAACGTGCCCTCGCCGAGTCCTAGGGCCTCCGGCGTTTACAGCGAAGACTCGAAAATCGGGGCTTGAGATAACGGCGGCTACGGGCGCGCTGGCTCCTGGGTCGGCAGGTTGAGCGGCTGATGGGATGCCGGGGCATCCTGGGCGGCATTGCCGTTATCAGCTAGTGTCCTGCGCCCGAAATCTGCAGCGTAAGTCCGTGCGTACCGTGAGCACCACGGGTATCGGCGGTAGCACCCGTTGCCGACCGCCTGCCCGTGACGCTCTCGTGCGAGGCGCCCGCCGGCTATAGCTACACGTGTCCTTGTACGCGGAACCGTCGTCAC
>Ga0209530_1000191_pt1 | contig 52898 bp, 41 predicted proteins | sample BlaSpr_A8_Ref_O1_FD_187987 | JGI IMG/M metagenome (GOLD analysis project Ga0209530, IMG submission 187987) | Forest soil microbial communities from Thunder Bay, Ontario, Canada - Black Spruce, Ontario site 2_A8_Ref_O1 (SPAdes) (version 2) | ecosystem: Environmental > Terrestrial > Soil > Boreal...
CCCGCCGCCGGCAGCTGCCGCGCGCCCAGCAGAGGTTCTATTTTCGGGTCAGATCCATGTTCGGCGGATGAAAAAGGGTCAGTCTTGACCCTTTTTCATCCGCCGAGCTGTTTTCTTCCGTCTAATTACCCGATGCGTGGGGCTCGATGAGGCGACGGGCGGGCAGCGGTGCCTCGGGGAGTACGGTGCGCTGGGCTGGGACGGCCAGCGACCGCAGGTACTGCTCTCGTGGCAGCATGTGAGCGCCTAGCGATCGCAGGTACGGGCTGTCCCACTGCGCGTCGATTGCCAGGCCGCCGGCCTGCGCGAACCGCGCGGCCATGTCCGCGACCGCGACTCGTCCTGCGTCCGGGTGCCGGCTGAATATCGAGTCGCCGCTGAGAACGGGACCTATGCCGACGCCGAGTGCTCCGCCGATCAGGTCATTGCCCAGCCACACTTCGATGCTGTGCGCCCAGCCCTCTCGGTGAAGCTCGGCCATGCTCTCCAGGAGCGTGTCGGTCAGCCACCGCGGCTCGCGCTCCGTACGGCACCGCTCGGCAACCTCCAGGAATGAGCGATTCGCCGTCGTCCACATGTCGTTCCGCCGCAGCTGCTTCCTGACGTTGCGGCCCAGGTGGATACCGTCTACGCCGATCACCGGTCTCGGGTCGGGGCACCACCAGGTCGCCAGGTACGGGTCTGCGTCGCCTACGACGGCTATCAGCCCGGCAGCTACCTGTTCTTCGTACCGGAACTCATTGATGTCGCGGGCATACTCGCTATCCGCAGGGAGCGGGACGATCCCGCGCCGGTAGGCGCTCAGCAGGCTGGCCGGGCTCAGGTCGCCGCAGAACGCGACGGGGTGCTCGCCCGCGGCCGCGATCTCGAACGACTCCCAGTCCGGGAAGTAACTGGCCGGCATCGGGTTTGCGCAGGTAGCCGGTCGCCATCAGGCGGCCGATGGCGAGGTCGAACAGGGCCGCGTCGACCGGAGGAAACGTGATGCCGCTGCCGGCCAGGGCCCGGTCCAGGTGCTTTCTCGTGTACGAGGGAAAAACGTGCTCCAGGTACATCTCGGCCACGGTGAGCTCTGATCCCGCGCAGCGGTCGACGAAGAGCGGGACGAACGGGGTCATCGGGTGACCGGGGTTGTCGGCGGCATGCTTCACCAGCTCGCCGACCCATTCGCTGTACGGAATGGCCTCGACCTGGTATCCGTGCTCCGCTAGCCGGTCTACGAGGGAGCTGAGCAGCGCATAGGCCGGGCTGGACAGGTGATAGGTCACGCCGATCGCGCCGATGTGAGTCGAGACATGCCTGATGGCCGCCGCGCAGATGTCGGCGGGCACGAAATCCAGTGGCAGGTCGATGTCCGGAGCGAGACCGGTATCGGTCATGAACCGGATGAGCGCGCACATCTCCGTCGCGGTATTCCAGGTGCCGCTGCGGAGGTCACCGACGATGTCCAGCGGGCGGTAGATGGCGACCGGCAGGCCGGCCCGGCCCGCGTTCCTGAGCAGTTCCTCGGCGACGTACTTGGTCTCCACGTAGCCGATGCCCAGCCGGTCGGCGTACGCGAGCGGGGTACCCTCGGTGACCTCGCGCACGCCCATCGCGCCGAACCCGGCGAGGACCGCGGTCGTCGAGACGTAGTGAACCGGTATGTCGCGGTACATGCTCGCCAGGCGGATGACTTCCCGCGTTCCCGTGACGTTGGCTGAGCGCAGGTCGGCGTACGGGTAGATGAAGTTGACCAGCGCGCCCGCGTGGTAAATCACGTCGGTGTCGCGGGCCAGCTGGGCGAACTGGCATGCGGGCAGGCCGAATCGCGGTTCCGCGAGGTCGCCGACGACGGGCACGATGCGGCCGGGCTCCAGGCCGTCGACCGCGTAGCGGCTGGCCGCCTCGGTAATGCGGTGCAGGGCATGCGCCTCGTCGCGTGCCCGTACCAGGCAGTGCACGTCGGCGGACGTCGAGGCCAGCAGCTCGTGCAGCAGGTGAGCACCGAGGAACCCGGTGGCCCCGGTGAGGAACACCTGGCGCGGCTGCCGCCAGTCGGGCGGAGAGCCGCCCGGCGGGTGCGGCGGGCGCTCTAGCTCTGCCTCGTGCGCGAAGTCGATATGCGGGTCGGAGCTCGCGGCATTGAGCTTCCCCGCCCGGGCTGCCTGCGTCGCGTCGGAGAAGCCGCGCAGCGTCGCGTCCCGTAGCAGGCACCGGGTGAGCGGACGGACGTAGCCCGGGCTGATCCCGAACATCACCCGGGCGTGCGCGAGCATCTCGGCGGCCAGCAGCGAGTTGCCGCCCAGGACGAAGAAGTCGTCATCGAGGCGGACCCGGTCCGTCCGCAGGATTCTCGACCACAGGTGAGAGAGCCCGGCCTGCGTGGGCGTATACCGCTCTCCGCCCCTGCCTTCCCCGCCCCCGGACACCTGGTACGTGAGCGCCTGCCTGTTGATCTCGCCGTCCGGGGTGCGGGGTATCTGGTGCAGGGCGACGAACTCGGCGGGAACCATGAACTGCGGCAGCCGCTCCGCCAGGAAGGCCCGTAGGCATTCTCCCGACAGCTGGTGGTGGCCGTGTGTGTTACCCGGCGACGCGCGGCGCACGTAGTAGGCGACGAGCTGGGTATTTCCCGGACCGACCTCGTGGGCGACGATGGCGGCCTGCCGGATGGCGGGGTGGGTGGCCAGGGCGTGCTCGATCTCGGCCGGCTCGATGCGGAAGCCGCGCACCTTCAGCTGCCGGTCTGCTCGGCCGGTGACTACCAGGTCACGGCCATCGAGCCAGTGGCCAAGGTCTCCGGTGCGGTACATCCGGCCACCGGGTACCTGGCTGTGCGGGTCCGGTACGAATCGTTCTGCCGTGCGGCCCGGCTGACCGAGATAGCCTCGGGCCACCCCCTGGCCGCCGATGTAGATCTCGCCCACCGCGTCGTCGGGGACTGGCTCAAGCTGCTCGTCGAGGACCAGGATCTGAGCGTGCGGGAGCGGCTGGCCGACCGGGACCGGAATCACCGGCTTGACGGCGGCCGCCTGCGGCCTGATGTCGTAGAGCGTCGAGGTGATGGTCGTCTCGGTGAGCCCGTACGCGTTGATGAGCCGGGCACCGGGGGCGGCCTGCAACGCGGCCTGGCAATCCGGTGCGCTGGCCAGCTCGCCACCGGTGATCATCAGCCGCAGGCCCGCCAGGTTGTCATCGTCCGGCCCGGCGACAGCCAGCAGCTGATGCCAGTACGCGGGCGTCAGGTCGGCCACGGTGGCCCGCTGCTCCGCCAGGTAACGCAGCAGGTCGGTCGGCCCGATGGTGCCGGCCGGCGGGACAAGCAGAGTGGCCCCGCTGAGCAGTGCGACGAGTGCCTGCTCGACCGAGGTGTCGAAGGCGAGGGACGCCAGTGCCAGCACGCGATCGCTTGGCGAGATCTGGTACTCACGTGCCACGTCCTGGATCTGGCGGGCCAGTGACCCATGGCTGACGGCAACGCCCTTGGCGCGGCCGGTAGATCCCGATGTGTAGATGGCGTAGGCGATGTTGTCCGAGCGCAGGCCGGCCGCGGGCGCGGCGGCCGGCTGACCGGCCGACGCCGCGGCCAGGTCCCCGGCAGTATGCAACGTAGCGCCGGTGCCCGCCAGCGCTGCGGTACGGTCGTCTCCGGTACGCCCGCTTCGGGTGCCGTCGGTGCTGCCCGTGATGATGATCGCGGGCCCGGCTTCCGCGCACATCTCGCTGAGCCGGACCGCCGGCAGGGCCGGGTCGAGGGGCAGGTACGCGCCGCCCGCCTTCATGACCGCGAGCATGCAGCACACCGCCTCGGGGCCGCGCTCCAGGCTCACGCCGACGAGGTCCTCGGGGCCCACTCCGATCTCGCGCAGCTGATGCGCCAGCCGATTCGCCGAGGCGGCCAGCTGGCGATACGTCAGCCTGGTAGCTCCCGCATCCACCGCGACCGATCCGGGCGTGCTTGCCGCCTGCCGGTCGAACAGGTCGGGGACAAGCCAGGGTGCGGGGCCAGGCGGTGCGGCGTCGCGAAGGCTGGCAGGCGCGATGCCCGGCCATGCGTCGTCGATCGTGGCCCGGCACGCTCGCCTGCTCATCGCCGGCGACCGCTGCCGCCAGCCTGCCGGCAGCCTCAGCCCCGCGGGCCAGATCGCGTGCTGCTCATCGCCGTTGACGGCGATGAGATAGCTATCGCCCGAATGTGACCAGGGCGACTCCGGAACCGCGGTTTCGCGCTCTATGCCGACATGTACCATTCGCTCACTTCGCCCCCTTGCCCCATTGATATGTTCCCGCAGAAAGCGGTGTTGCACCCTATCGGTCAGCCTCGTCGGAGATATAAAACGGCAAACCTGGGCAGAATCGCATTGCGGGAAAATGGCTGTCGGCGGCGCTCCTGGCGCGATGAGAAGATGGGATCGGTGAGATCACGTCCATTTCGCGGCGGAATCTGCTGACGGGATATGCGGCCTGGATGACGCTGCTCGTCGCTGTTTACTACGGGTTTGGCGGCCTGCGTGCCGAGACGTGGGGCATGCTCGGGCTCAGCGGCGTGCTGGCCATCGTGGCTGGCGTGGTCCTCAACCGGCCTGCTCGCACCCTGCCCTGGCTGCTGCTCGCGGCCGCCAACCTGAGCTTTGTCGCCGGACAGGCGAGCTTCCTCATACTCACGGAAGTCATCAAGACAACCGTGCCGTTCCCCTCATTCGCCGATGGCCTCTATCTTGTGACATATCCGCTTTATGCGGTCGGCGTGTTCATGTTCATCAGGTGGCGGACGATCGGCAGTGACCGGCGAAGCCTGATCGACGCGCTGATTTTTACCGTCAGCCTCGCCTTGCTGTCGTGGATCTACCTGATTCTCCCTTACGTGCACAATCCGGCACTTTCCTGGGTGCAGAAATGTGTTTCGATCGCCTACCCGCTCGGCGACGTGCTGGTCCTGGCCATGATGTCCCGGCTGCTCGCGTCCGGCTCGGCCAGGGCGAGATCTCTGCAGCTGCTGGCGCTCGGCTCGGTCGGGATGCTGGTGTCTGACGTGTCCTACGGTCTCCTCCAGCTGCACGGCACATTCCACACGGGCACGATCGTCGACCTCGGCTGGGCCATCTTCTACTCGGCCTGGGGAGCCGCCGCGCTGCACCCGTCGATGGCCGAGCTGACGCGGCCGGTATCGCGCCGATCAGACGAGGTGTCCCCGCTGCGGCTGGCGGTCCTCATGCTCGCCTCGCTCATCGCGCCGGCCGTGCTGTTCATCGAGTCCCAGATTCACGGAGACACGGATGACTACGCCAGCGTGATCGCGGTGTTCTCCGCGATCCTCTACCTGCTCGTGCTGTCCCGTCTGTGGGACGTCGCCCGTTCGCACCGGCGTGCCCTCGCCAGGGAGCGCGTGGTCCGGCAGGCCGGGGCATCGCTGGCGTCCGCGGTGAATGTCGAGGAGGCGGCGACGGCGGTGAACGGTGCCGTGGCGACCCTGCTCGGCCGGCGGTCGCGGCGCCAGATTCTGCTGGTCATCCGCGACGGCGACACCTCTCGTACGGTCGGCACCGATGACCTGGCACCGGCTGAGGCGGATCGGCTGGCCGGCCTGGCCGGAACCTGGCTGCGTCTGCTCAAGGGCTCGGCGCCGCGGCTGATGGCCATGGCCGAGTTCGGCCTGCCGGCGCAGGCGCTGGTTCCCGGCGCCGAGGCCGTCTTGCTCTGTCCGCTCATGCTCAAGGACCGGCCATTCGGCGATCCGCTGATCGGGCTGCTGGCCGTGTTCGGAGAGCAGCGGACTCTGGTCGCACTGTCCGCCACGATGGAGATCCTGGCAAGTCAGGCGGCGCTGGCGGTCGAGCGGGCCACGCTGAACCGGGAAGTGATCAGGCAGGGCAGCGAGGCCTACTTCCGCACGCTGGTCCAGGACACGTCCGATGTCATCTTGATCATCGACGACGACGGCAACGTCAGGTATGCGACTCCGTCCGCCACGGCGATATTCGGTGATGTCCACGTGGCAGGGGCACGCCTGCAGGATCTCGTCGGCCCAGCTGACAGGGACGAGGTGGCCGGCCTGCTGGCGCGCATGCTGAGCCAGCCCGGGCAGAGCTCCTATGACGACTGGCGGATCGCGCGCCCCGACGGCAGGAACGTCCAGGTCGAGGTCCGCTGCAGCGACCTGCGCGCGGACAGTACCGTCGATGGCCTGGTGCTCACGCTGCGGGACGTGACCGAGCGGCGCGAGCTTGAGAACACCCTCAAGGACCTGGCCTTTCACGACGCCCTGACCGGACTGCCCAACCGGCTGCTGTTCCAGGACCGTGCCATGCACGCGCTGACCAGGGCCAGGCGCGACGGCACGATCGTTGGCGTGCTCTTCGTGGACCTGGATGACTTCAAGCTCGTGAACGACACGCTGGGCCACGGCGAGGGCGACGAGCTCCTGATAGCGGCGGGCAAGCGGCTGCGCGGTGTCGTCAGGGACGCCGACACCGCGGCGCGGCTGGGCGGTGACGAGTTCGCCATCCTTATCGAGAATGTCCCTGACGTCGCCGCGGTGGAGATCTTCGCCGAACGCGTCGTCCATGCGTTCGGCTTGCCGTTCCAGCTGGCCAGCGGATCAGCGATAGCCACCGCCACGGTCGGCATCGCCACGACGCGCGACAGCGTAAGCGTCGCCGACCTGCTACGGCACGCCGACCTCGCGCTGTACTCGGCCAAGGCCGCGGGCAAGCGAGGATGGCGGCGGTACGAGCCGGTGCTGAGCGCCGGCCTGACCAGGCGCCGCGAGCTGCAGACCGCCCTCGAGGAGGCGGTGGCCACCTCCGCGTTCAGCGTCGCTTATCAGCCCATCGTGGCCCTGGCCGGGGGCCAGGTACTCGGCTTCGAGGCCCTGCTCCGCTGGCCGCACCCGCAATGGGGCGTACTTCAGCCCGACCAGTTCATCGGGCTCGCGGAGGAGACCGGCTATATCGTGCCGATCGGATCCTGGGTGCTGGAGAGGGCCCTGGCGGATCTGGAGCGATGGCAGCGGCGCAGTTCGCCTCGGGCGCCGCTGTACATGAGCGTGAACGTGTCGGCCCGCCAGTTCCGCGAGCCAGGCTTCGTCGACTGCGTGCGGCAGGCCTTCGCGACTTCCGGCGTCCCCGCGTCGGGCCTGATGCTCGAGCTCACCGAAAGCGTCCTGCTACCCCACGATGACCGGGTCCGTGCCGACCTCGCCGAGCTGAAGGCTTCCGGGATCAGGCTGGCGATCGATGACTTCGGTACCGGCTACTCGTCCCTCAGCTACCTGAAAGGCCTGCCGATAGATGTCATCAAGATAGACAAGTCCTTCGTCGACGGGATCGACACGTCGGAACTGCAGCAGGCGCTCGCCGAGAGCATCATCCGGATGGCCAGGACGCTCGGCCTCGAGGTGATCGCGGAGGGAATCGAGAACACCGCGCAGAGCGACAAGCTGGTCAGGCTGGGCTGCCGGTACGGCCAGGGCTACCTGCTGGCCAAGCCCATGCCCCCGGAAAAGGCGGCCGAGCTAGTCACCACGGGATCCCTCCTAGCCATGCACCGAACCTGAGCCCGCCCTGGACCTGAGCCTGTACCGGACCTGAGCCGCCCTGGACCTGAGCCGCCCTGGACCTGAGCCGCCCTGAACCTGAGCCGCACCAGGCCCGCGTCACGTTTTGCCGGAAGATCCGTGCTCGCCGGAAGAAAAGGCGTCAAAAATGACTCTTTATGTTCCGCCGAACACGAATGTTCCGTCTTCTATTTGCGATACGGCCGCAGATCGGGCAGTTTTGTCCCATGTCGTCTAAACCGCTGGAGCCTGGCGATCCTACGCGCCTGGGCAGGTTCGAGCTGGTGGGGCGGCTCGGTGCGGGCGGGCAGGGCATCGTGTACCTCGGCCGGGGTACCCAGCCCGGCGAGGAGCGGGTCGCCGTCAAGGTGCTCCGGTCCAGCGCCGACGTGACGGTGCTGCAGCGGCTGGCCAGGGAACTCGAGGCGATCCACCAGGTGCAGCCCTTCGTTACCGCGCGGGTCATCGAGGCGTCGGTGGACGGTGACAGCCGGTTCGTGGTGAGCGAGTTCATCGACGGCCCGTCGCTGCAGGAACGCGTCGATGCTCAGGGTCCGCTGAGCGAGGGGGAACTGCAGCGGCTCGCGGTGGGCACCATCACGGCACTGACCGCGATCCACGGTGCGGGCGTGGTGCATCGCGACTTCAAGCCGGCGAATGTGCTGCTCGGACCGGATGGGCCGCGGGTAGTCGACTTCGGTATCGCCAGGGTCACCGACGCGGCGACGATCACCAGCGAGCTGATTGGCACGCCTTCGTATATCGCGCCGGAGCAGCTGGCGGGGGAGCGGCCGACCAGCGCCGTCGACATCTTCGCGTGGGCGCTGACGTTGAGCTTCGCCGCCACCGGTCGGCTGGCGTTCACGGCCGACAACGTGCAGGCCGTCATCTACCGCGTCCTGTACGAGCAGCCGGACGTGGCCGGGGTGCCTTCGTCGCTGCTGCCGGTCCTCACGCAGTGCCTGAACAAGGATCCGCGCCAGCGGCCCGCTGCCCGCGACGTTCTGCTCCGCCTGGTCGACCCGACAGCCGCGCGGCCCGCACCGACACTGCAGCCCGCACTGACCCTGCAGCCTGCACCGGCCCAGTACCAGCCAGCGCGGCCGGCACCAGTTCCGGCAGCGATCGCGAGGCCCGGGGCAACCGGGCCGAGCTCGCCTGTCCCGTCGGCGTATCCGGTCCAGGCACCCAGTACCGGCACGGTCACGCTAGAGCCGGGGCGCACCGGTCCGATACTCGGGGTGTTCAGCGGTCCCGGCCGCAAGCCCGCGCTGATCCTGGCCGGCGTGGCCCTCGTGATCCTCCTCATCTTGTACGTCGCGCTGGGATTACCCGCTGGCACGATGCACAGGAACTAAGCCGTGCGGGCGAGAGCTGGGCTGTTATTCGGTGTGCAGGACGGCGGAGGTCCTGGTGCGGGCCGCCCAGCTGGCCGGGCCGAGCGCGCCGACGACGGCGATGGCCAGCCCGGCCAGGGCGAGCAGGAGCAGGTCGGTGCCGCCTAGGACGTGCACGAAGCTGCCGGGCAGCACGCTCCCCCACGCGGGGCTTGTGCAGGTGCCGACGCAGGAGAGCATGCCGCCGTTGGAGCTGGCGAGCTGATGGACCAGGACGTCCTGGGCGGTCAGCCCGGCGGGCAGGGCGATGGCGGCGGCGATGACGGCGGGGCCGATGACCCAGCAGATGACCATGGTGATGACCTGCCGTGGTGTCATCCCGACTGCCTTGAACACGCCCAGGTCATGGACCCGTTCCCGGGTGGCGATCAGTGCGGCGTTGAGCACGCCCAGCGCGGCCAGCGCCGCTACAAGTACCGTCAGCCACCGGAACAGGGACAGGTCCACCCCGGCGGCGAATGACGCGTTCCCGCTGGAGCCGACGCTGATGCCGGGTCCCAGCGCCCGCTGCAGCGCGCTGGTGTAGCCCGCCGTGCTGGTGCCCGCCGTCAGGTCGATGTCGTACTGGTTGACGGTCAGCCCGGCGGCCTGGCCGCCGAGGGTCTGCCAGCTGAGGAACATCGTGGGTACCACGTTGGGGAGGAACACCTCCCCGGCGATCCGCACGCTGACCGGTTTGCCGTTGACCGTCAGCGTGACGAGGTCGCCGGTCGTCTTCCCGGTGAGGGCCGTGAAGTCGGCGCTGACATCGATCTGGCCGGGGCCGTTGTACCAGTGCCCGCTGATCAGGGCCCAGCCCAGCCATGACGAGTCGCCGTCGTAGGCATAGGTGGCAAGTGGCAGGTCCGGCTGCCCGGCGATGCCGACGTTTACCGGTGCTTTAGATGGTACGAGCAGGGTGACTCCGGACATCAGGTCGGTCTCGCCTACGTAGTGCTGCGTTCCCGGCTGGGCGCGGATCGCGGCCGCGGCGGCGGCGGCCTGGCTGCGGCTGAGTGTGTTCGTCCTGCCGTCGGGGGCTGCCTGCAGCTGCCCGAGTCCGCTGATCGCGCTGTCGTTGATCTTGTGGACGGAGGAGTTCAGGCTGGCGCCCAGCACGACCCCGGTGAGCCCGAACAGCAGCGCGGCCAGGGTGACCGCGGACCGGGCGGGGCGGGAGAACGGGGCGGCCAGCCCGGTGGTCACCGTCTCAGGCAGCGGCAGCCGTGCGGCCAGCCGGTACGGCGCCGCGCCGCGCCCGGCCCGGGGTGCCTGCCCGGCGGTGATCGCCTCGACCGCGTGCAGCCGCCCGGCCCTGGCCGCGGGCACCGCCGCGGCCAGGCCGGTCAGCGCGAGCATGGCGAGGGGGACGGTGAGGTTGATCCACAGCGGGACGAATACGTGTGCCCCCTGGATTTCGTACAGCCCGAGCACCGGCAGCACCTGCCAGTTCCCCAGCACGGTCCCTGCCACCGCCCCGGCCACCGCCGGGATGCTGATCTGGGCCAGGTAGACGGCGGTGACCTGAGCCGGGGTGAACCCGATGCTCTTGAGCACCCCGATCCGCCGGTAGGAGGCGACCACCGCGCCCGACACCACGTTCGCCACGACCAGCACCGCCAGCACCAGGGCCAGCACCGCGAACGCCAGCACGAACCGGGTATTCACGTTCCCCCCGGGCGGCCCTTCTCCGGTATTGACCAGCGACTGGGAACTGGCCACCGCGCCGCCCGGCAGCGCGGCCTTCAGTTCGGCCAGATCGGCGCTGAGCTGCGCGTTCGTGCTGTCACTGGCGAACGTGTAGAGCATCTGGTCCTGGGCCGGGGCGCCAGCCGGGCGCAGCGCGGCGATCTCGCCGGGCGTCACCCAGGCGTCCTCGTAGTTCTCCTGGGCCTGGGCGTACCCGGTGACGGTCAGCACCAGCCGGCCCGGTGCGCTGACCACGGTGAGCTTGCTCCCGAGCGGCACGCGGATACCGGTGGTGAAGGCCAGCGAGACCTGTCCTGGCCGGTCCGGCCACCGGCTGGTGCCCATGCCCGCCATGATCGAGGGGTTGGCGATGATGTCATCGAGCGAGCCGGACGGGGAGGCACGGCCCACCACGGTCAGCCCCGTCGGGAGCAGCCCGCCACCGCCCGGATGGCCCGCCGCGGCGCCCCTGGTCGCGACGGTGATCGTCGTTTGCGGGTACGGCCCGGCGTCCTGCGTCACCCCGGGCAGGTGCCGGGTCGCCGCCAGCTGGCCGGCACTGACCTTGTCCGCGTTGATGGTCACGGCCAGGTCCGCGCCGTGCGTGACCGCGACCGCGGCGGCAGTTCCCTGGTTCGCGGCGAAAACCAGCGTCATAGCGGTCAGGGCCGCCGCGCAGGAGACGCCGAGCACCGCGAGCACCACCCCGGACTGGACCAGCCTGCGGGCCGCCCCCGCCCAGGCCGCCCGCAACACCGGTCCGGCCCTCACGGCTGCGCTCCCGGCTCCCGCTGCCCCGCCGCGGCCGCCTCGCCATGACCGGCCGCCCCGGTGTCGCTGACCACCCGGCCGTCGGCGAGCTGGATCACCCGGCTGGCATACCGTTCAGCCAGCTCCGGGTTGTGGGTCACGATCAGCAGGGTCTGCCCTGCCTCGTTCAGGTCCAGCAGCAGCTGACCGATCGCGCGCCCCGCCGCGGTATCCACCGCACCAGTCGGCTCATCGGCCAGCAGCACAGCTGGCCGGTTGACCAGCGCCCTGGCGATCGCGACCCGCTGCCGCTCCCCGCCCGATAGCCGCCCCGGATAACTGTCCCGGTACCGGTCAATACCCAGCTCGCCAAGCAGCTGGTCCGCCCGCGCCCGGGCCGTCCGCCGCCGCACCCCGGCCAGCCGGGCCGGCAGCATCACGTTGCCGGCCACGGTCAGGTCCTCGACTAGGTTGAAGAACTGGAAGATCATCCCCACCTGGGTGCGCCGGTACCGCGCGGTCCTGGTCTCGCTCAGGGTGTCGACCCGCTGCCCGGCCACGGTGACTGTCCCGCCGGACGGCTGGTCCAGCCCGGCTACCAGGTTCAGCAGGGTGGACTTCCCGCTGCCCGACGGTCCCATCACCGCCACTGCCTCCCCGGCTGCCACCTGCACACTGACCCGGTCCAGCGCCGGATCCCTGCCAGCGGCATACCGCTTGGACACCTCGCGCAGCTCGATCAGCGCCCCCGCGGCCGCACCATCACCAATCTTGTCGTCGCGGCTTGTGCCGCCAGTTGCAGGCTTATCTATTCGCATGTGCCCCGTTGTACGGCACCGTTGGTAACACGAGCCGAACGGCAGCTGTTAGCGCGCTGTTACCGGCAAGAAGGCATCCTGGAAGGAGGCACCGCGTGCCCCAGGCCCGCCCGGGCGCCGAACACGCAGCCAGGGGAGTACCGATGAACTCGCTGCATCATCTCAGCGGGCTGGCCCAGCGGGCGGGCTTGCCGCGCCGCACCGTACGGCTGCGGCTGACCGCCCTGTACGGCGTGCTGTTCCTGGCCTCGGGCGCCGGGCTGCTCACGATCACCAACGTCCTGGCCCGCGGCTGGTCCTGGCCCCAGGTTTACATCTCCGCCCTGGCTCCCGCTAGCGGTCACGTACACTTCAGCGCGGTCGCGTCTGGGCCATCCCTGGCCGAGTGGCAAGCTCGTCTAGCCGCCGAGCACGCGGCCGAGCTGAACCAGCTGCTTGCCGAGTCGGCCATCGCGCTGGGCGTGATGGCGGTGGTCTCTGCGGCACTTGGCTGGCTGGTGGCCGGGCGGGTGCTGCGCCCGCTACGGGTGATGACAGCGGCGGCTCAGCGGATCTCCGCCGACAGCCTGCATGAACGGCTGGACATGCCAGGTCCGCGCGATGAGCTGAAAGACCTGGCCGACACGATCGATGCGCTGCTGGAACGGCTGGCTGGCGCGTTCGCCGCGCAGCGCCGGTTCACCGCCAGCGCCTCGCACGAGCTCCGCACCCCGCTGGCGACGATACGGGCGTCGCTGGACGTCGCGGTAGCCAGGCCCGGGCCGGTGCCGGCGTCGGCGGCTGAGCTCGACGACCTGATCGGCACCCAGCTCGACAAGGTCGACGAGCTGCTGGAGGGGCTCCTGGTGCTCGCCCGCGCCGAGCACGGTGTGCTTCCCGCCCATGGCGTGATCCTGGTCGATGACCTGGTGTCGGCGGCCCTGGGCGCCCAGGAAGAAGCCATCACTGCCAAGGACCTGATCGTGCGGCACCTCAGCGGCAGCGAGGACATCTGGGTTGAGGGCAGTCAGCCGCTGCTGCACCGGATGGCCGGTAACGTGATCGATAACGCCATCGGGCACAATCACGACGGCGGCTGGATCAGCATCAGCACGCAAACCGGGGGCGGCGTGGCGCACCTGATCGTCGAGAACGGCGGCGACGTCCTGAACCCCGAGCAGGTAGCCGGACTCGCCCAGCCGTTCCGGCGGCTCGGCGCTGACCGGACCGGTTCGGGCAGTGGCGCTGGGCTGGGCTTGTCGATTGTCGCGGCGATCGCCGCGGCGCACCGTGGCACCCTTGCTCTGCACGCCAGGCCCGGCGGCGGCCTTAAGGTCGCCATCACGCTGCCGCTCGCAGCACGCGCCGCCAGCGTCCCTGGCCTTCCTGCGGGAGTCCCGGCATGAGAGTCCTCGTGGTGGAGGATGCCCAGCCCCTCGCCGACATCGTGGTCCTAGGGCTGCGGGACCAGGGCATGGCCACCGACATCGCCCGCGACGGGCTGGAAGCCGCCGCCAAGCTCGGCATCTGCGCCTACGATGTCGTCGTCCTCGACCGCGACCTGCCCGGCATTCACGGCGATGTCCTGTGCCAGATGATCACCGAACGGGACCAGCGGGCCATGGTGCTGATGCTGACCGCGGCCGGAGCGCCTGATGACAAGGTCAGCGGCCTGAGCCTAGGCGCCGACGACTACCTCGCCAAGCCATTTCACTTCCCCGAGCTCGTGCTGCGCATCCGCGCACTGGCCCGCCGCCAGCCCGCCGCGCGAGCCCGCATCCTGCGCCAGGCGGGCATCGAACTCGACCCCGGCATGCGAACCGTCACCCGCAGCGGACGCTCACTGGACCTGTCGGTCAAGGAGTTCGCGGTCCTGGAGGCCCTGCTGCACGCCTGCCCCGCGTACTTGTCGGCCGAGGACCTGCTTGAGAGAGCATGGGACGAGAACGCCGACCCGTTCACCCACACCGTCGTGGTCACTATCGGCCGGCTGCGGCGCAAGCTGGGCGACCCGCCCATCATCACCACCATCCCCGGCGCCGGCTACCGCATCACAGATCCCAGCCACCAGCCCAGCCCGTGACACCAGCACCATCCGCCGGCGGTCTTGGCGCGATGAGTCCGGCGCCTCGTTGTCGTTGTATCGGTGAGAGGAACCCAAGGTCGTCGATGAGTGAGGAAGTGATCGTCATGACCGAGACGAGATCGGAGGCGCTGGCGCGACTCGGCGTCTTCGTCGGCGAGTGGGTGGTGGAGGTGCGCTTCCCTGGCGGCCTGCAGGCGCGCAGCCGGTTCGAGTGGGTCCTGGACGGACAGTTCCTGCTGCAGCGCACCGAGGCTCCGGTCCCCGAGGCACCAGACAGCCTGACGATCGTCAGCATCGGCCAGGAAACCGGCAGGTACACCCAGCATTACTACGATTCGCGCGGCGTGGCGCGCCTATACGCGATGACCCTTGCCGACGGGATATGGACGCTCACACGGGAGTCGCCCGACTTCTCGCCCCTGGACTTCCAGCAGCGCTTCACCGGCATCTTCGGCGATGGCGGGAACACCATCAGCGGCGCCTGGGAGAAATGCCTCAACGACGACGGATGGGAGCACGACTTCAGCCTCACCTACCGCAGGACCAGCTGACATATGCGCCGTCGGCACTTGGTGAACTGGGATCAGCTGACCCCAGCCACCCCGACATCTCGGTAACGCGGCCCCGGGACCTCACCAGGGGCCGCGATACCGGTGGCGGGCCGACCTCAGGTAAGTCCGGTCTTATCAGAACGGCCGGGGTGGCACCGCTGCATCGCATTGTCAGATCGGGTTGACTTCCTCGGCCTGCGGGCCTTTGGGCCCGCGGCCGGCGGTGAACTCGACCCGCTGGTTCTCCTCGAGGCTGCGGTAACCGTCAGTCTTGATGGCGGAGTGGTGAACGAAGACGTCGGCCGTGCCGTCATCGGGAGCGATGAAACCATAGCCCTTGTCGGCGTTGAACCACTTCACGGTACCCTGTGCCATTGTGCTTTCTCCTGCTGAGACGACCTTCGGGATCTGCAGGTGCGGATCCCGGGCTGCTGCGGCCGCCTGCCCCGGAAGACCGGACTGCAAAATCCGCGGCGCCCGCTGTCAGAACTTCGCAGGCGCTGTGACACGAACACGAACTTCCATTACAACCACCACTAGTTAACACCATCACGCGACGAAGCGCTGCATCGGGCCTGAGGGCGCATCCTGACGCGGCTCGACCGCATCGAGCTCACCGACGTAGCGGGGCAGTACTCGAGCCCCACCGACCATCAGGTACCTCGGAGCCACCAGGCTGCGCAGCAATCCGAGGATGAGCAGGATCGATCTCTGACCGGCCCACTCCGCCCAGGGCGCAGGTGTGACACGGCTTCCAGCATCCACACTGTATTTCCGGCGGGACACGGGAATGCCTTGGCAGGAGCAGATGTTAACGAAACTAGTAGTTTCGTTTCTATGGAGGCACGATGCAGAAGACGCGGCTCAGGACGAACCAGCTCGGCGGTACCGGCCTGGAGATCACCCGCGTCGGGTTCGGCGCGTGGGCGATCGGCGGTGGGGGCTGGGAATTCGGCTGGGGGCCTCAGCAGGATGACGACTCGATCGGTGCGATCCATCGCGCGCTGGAGCTAGGCGTCAACTGGATCGACACCGCGGCCGCCTACGGCTTCGGCCGTTCGGAGGAGATTGTCGGACGGGCGCTGCGGGGCGTCAGCGAGCGCCCGTACGTGTTCACCAAGTACTCGCTGCTCGATGACGGGAGTCGCCGTGTCAGGCACGTTCTCAAGCGCGACTCGGTTCTCCGCGAGGCCGAGGCGAGCCTGCGGCGCCTCGGCTCCAGCCGCCGTACTCACTGATCGACCGCGGCGCGGAGCAGTCGGTTCTCCCGTATGCAGAGCGCGAGGGGATCGGCGTGATCGTCTACTCGCCGATGGGCTCCGGCCTGCTGACCGGCGGGATCACCCGGGAGCGGATCGAGGCGATGCCCGAAGACGACTGGCGCAAGACCGACCCGCGGTTCACCGAGCCTCTGCTGAGCCAGCACCTGGCGCTCGGCGCCCGCCTGCGCGCGGTCGCGGCCCGTCAGGGGACCACACCAGGCGCGGTGGCGGTCGCCTGGACGCTGCGGAACCCCGCCGTGGACGGAGCGATCACCGGGTTCCGGCGGGCGGACCAGGTTGACCCGATCCTGGCCGCCGCGAACCTCGAACTGACCGACCAGGACATCGCTGAGATAGAAAGGTGATCACGATGACAGCCATCGGATTCGCGGGCATGGGTTCCATGGGCGCACCGATCGCCGGCCGCCTGCTGGAGGACAACCAGGTATACGGGACGAACCGCACCAAGGCCAAGGCCGCGCCGCTGATCGAACGCGGGCTCATCTGGCGGGACACGCCACGCGAGGTGGCCGCTGCCGCGGACATCGTGTTCAGCATGGTCACCGACGACGCTGCCCTGACGGCGATCACGTCCGGACCCGACGGCATCCTGGCCGGCCTGCGGCCGGGCTCGATATGGGTGGACATGAGCACTGTGAGCCCGCGGGCCAGTCGCGAACTGGCGGGCAGGGTGCACGCGGGCGGAGCGGCCATGCTCGACGCACCGGTCTCCGGCAGCGTCCCGGCAGCGGAGAGCGGGAGCCTGTCCATCATGGTGGGCGGGCCGGAGCAGGCGTTCGGTACGGTGGAGCCGCTGCTGCGTACGTTGGGCAGCACCGTCACCTATGTGGGCGGCAACGGCCAGGGACTGCTGCTCAAGCTGGCCATCAACATCAGCCTGGCGGCGCAGATGCTCGCGTTCAGCGAGGGTCTCCTGCTGGCCGAGCGCGGCGGGATCGACCCGGAGCTTGCCGCCAAGGCGATGTCCGCGTCCGCGATCGGGTCGCCGATGCTGAAGGCACGCGTGCCTCTCGTTCTCGACCTGCCCGAGCAGCCGTGGTTCGATATGCGGCTTATGCACAAGGACATCCGCCTCGCGCTGGAGGCGGCCCGCGAGCCCGGCATCCCGCTGCCTGCGGCTTCGGCCGCCGACAGCATGCTGACCATAGCCGAGGAGATGGGCTACGGGCACCGGGATATCGCTGGCTTCCTCGAGGTGCTGTCCCGCACTTCGGCTGCGGTCGTGCCGAAGACAGCGTGAGGGCCCGCATGCCTGCCCAGCCCACGGCGGCCCCTCGCGGACGGCCGCGCAGCGAGAGGGCGCACAAGGCTGTACTTGACGCGGCCGCCGAGCTCCTGCTGGAGCGCGGCCTGTCCGCAGTGAGCATGGACGCGGTCGCTGAACGCGCCGGGGTCAGCAAGGCTACTATCTACCGCTGGTGGCCGACGAAGGAAACGCTGGCGCTCGACGCGCTCTACACCGAATGGGCCGCCGCAGCCCCGGACGCCCCTGATACCGGCTCGCTGCGCGGCGACCTGCTCGCGCTGCTGCGTCCGTGGGCCAAGCTGGTAGGCGGCCGCCCTTACGCCCGAGTGATCGCCGCGCTGGTCACCCAGGCACGGACCGACCCCGTCTTCGACGCTGAGTATCAGCAGCGCGTCGTCGGACCCCGCCGGGACCAGGCACGGCACATCTTCCAGCGCGCCATCGTCCGCGGGGAGATCCCCGCGGACACGGACATCGAGGTGGCACTAGACCTGATCTACGGTCCGCTCTACCACCGCCTGCTGCACGGCCATGCGCCGCTGAACGACCAGTTCGTCGGGGATGCCGTTGACATGGCGATGAGCGGTATCCAGGGCACCCCCGCGGGCCGGTGAAGGCGGTTCACAGGCCCGCGCGCGGCCCCAGCGATCGTAGGTGGAGACTACGATCGGCGGCCGTCGCGGTCGCGCTGCCGGAGAAGTTACCTAGGCGGTAACACCCAGGCCGTTCTGATCAAGAGGTTTTTCGGTAGCGGCACAGGAGGAAGCCCTCAGCTTCCAGCACGTGCGCCAGCGACAGCGGGACCGGGCTGGGCGCGGGCGGGCCGGTGACGATGCGCGGTGCGCCCGGGCCCGCCAGCAGCGGGCCGATGGTCAGGCACAGCTCGTCCAGCAGGCCGGTGCTGGTCAGCTCGCCGAGGATGCTGGGGCCGCCCTCGGCGAGGATGTGCTGGTAGCCGCGGCTGTGCAGGGCCTGGATGGCTTGCGTGAGGTCCACCGTCTCCTCGCCGGCGACGATGACGTCGACGCCTTCGGGCACGGCTACGCGGGACGTAGTGATGATCATCGTCTGGGCGTCCGGCGGGGCACTGGTGAACAGCGGGCTGGTCAGGTCCAGGTCGAGGCGGCCGGTGATCACCGCAATCGGGGGAGTGGGCGTGCGGTGCTCGCGCAGATGCCGCCACAGCTCGCGGATGCGGACCGGGGCGTAGCGCTCGGTGCGGGCGGTGCCCGCGCCGACCAGGATGACGTCGGCCAGCGTGCGGAGCAGCGCGAACACGTGCCGGTCCGCGGCGGACGACAGGCCGGCCGAGGCGCCATCGAGGGACGCGGCGCCGTCGGCGCTGGTCACCATGTTGGCGCGCAGCACCGGGCCCCTCGGGTAGGCGTACAGTGCCGCGAGGTCGGCGTCGGTCAGGTCGCTGTATTTGGGCATCAGCCAGCCGACCTCAGGACGGTGACCGCGTAGCTGGCCACCTTGACCTCGCTGCGCGGCTGCACCTCGATCTTGGCCGCAGTGGTCTGCGTCGTGTCGATGATGACCTTCCAGGTCGTGGCGAACTCGGCGGGCGGCAGCGTGAACGTGATCGGCTCGCTGCCCGCGTTGAACAGCAGCAGGAACCGGTCGTCGTGGACGGGGTTGCCGCGCGGATCGGGCTCGGTGATCGCGTCGCCGTTCAGGTAAACCCCCAGCGACTTGGCGTACCCGGCGTCCCAGTCGGACTGGGTCATCTCCTCCCCGGCGGGAGTCAGCCAGACGATGTCGCCATCGGTATCGACCGCCGACTGCGGATGGCCGCGGAAGAACCGGCGGCGGCGGAACACCGGGTGCTCGCGGCGCAGCGCGGTCAGCTGCTCGGTGAACCGGAGCAGGTCCTGTTCCTTGGTGGCCAGGCTCCAGTCCAGCCAGGACACCTCGTTGTCCTGGCAGTAGGCGTTGTTGTTGCCACCCTGCGTACGGCCCATCTCGTCCCCGGCCAGCAGCATCGGGACGCCCTGAGAGAGGAGGAGGGTGACCAGGAAGTTGCGCCGCTGGCGGGCGCGGAGATCGGTGACGGCAGCGTCATCGGTCGGGCCTTCGGCACCGCAGTTCCACGAGCGGTTGTCGTCATTGCCGTCCCGGTTGCCCTCGGCGTTCGCCTCGTTGTGCTTGGCGTTGTAGCTGACCAGGTCGGTGAGCGTGAAGCCATCGTGGCAGGTGACGAAGTTGACGCTGGCTACCGGGCGGCGGCCGCTGGAGGCGTAGAGGTCACTCGAGCCGGTCAGCCTGGACGCGAATTCCGGCATCGCCGCGGGGCGGCCGATCATGAAATCCCGCACCGTGTCGCGGTACTGCCCGTTCCACTCGCTCCACAACGGCGGGAACTGGCCGACCTGGTAGCCGCCGATGCCGACATCCCACGGCTCGGCGATCAGCTTCACCTGGGACACCACCGGGTCCTGCTGAACCAGGTCGAAGAACGTCGACAGGCGGTCCACGTCGTGCAGCTCGCGAGCCAGCGCGGCGGCCAGGTCGAAGCGGAACCCGTCGACGTGCATCTCCAGGACCCAGTACCGCAGCGAGTCCATGATCAGCTGCAGTGAATGCGGATGGCGCACGTTGAAGCTGTTACCGCAGCCGGTGTAGTCCAGGTAACGCCAGGGTTCCCGGTCATCGAGGCGGTAGTACGCCGCGTTGTCGATGCCGCGGAAACTGAGCGTCGGGCCCATGTGGTCGCCCTCGGCCGTGTGGTTGTAGACCACGTCGAGGATGACCTCGATGCCGGCCTGGTGCAGCTCCTTCACCATCGACTTGAACTCGCCGATCTGCTCACCGCGCTGGCCGGTGCTGGCATAGCGGTTGTGCGGCGCGAGGAAGCCGATCGTGTTATAGCCCCAGTAGTTGGTGAGCCCCCTGGCGACCAGGGGCTGCTCGGCGACGAACTGGTGCACAGGCATCAGCTCGACCGCGGTGACGCCCAGGCGCCGCAGGTGCGCGATGACCGCCGGGTGGGCCAGGCCCTTATATGTGCCCCGCTCATCTTCCGGGACGTCCGGATGGCGGAGGGTCAGGCCGCGGACGTGTGCCTCGTAGATGATCGTCTCGTGGTACGGGATCCGCGGCGGAGCATCGCCGGTCCAGTCGAAGAACGGGTTGATGACGACGTTCTTCGGCATCTTGCTGGCCGAGTCGGCGGTGTTGCGGCGGCGCGGGTCTGCGAACTGGTAGTCGAACAGGGACGGATCCCAGCTGATATCGCCCTCTACCGCCTTGCCGTACGGGTCAAGCAGCAGCTTCTCCGGCGCGCAGCGCTTGCCGCGCAGCGGGTCGTACTGGCCGTGCACCCGGTAGCCGTACCGCTGGCCGGGGGCGACGCCAGGCAGGTACGCGTGCCAGACGAATCCGTCGACCTCGGTGAGCTCAATCCTGGTTTCCGGGGCCTCGTCGTCGAAGAGGCAGAGCTCCACGCTGTCGGCAACCTCAGAGAACAGGGCGAAGTTCGTGCCCCATCCGTCCCAGGTCGCACCAAGCGGATACGGGATCCCGGGCCAGGTTTGCATTCGGTAAGAGTAAACCAGTACCGGCCGGTGATGCTTGATCATCGGGCGGCGGGTCGGCCAGGGTCAGGCCGCGGCGCGGCTCGACGACTGCGCCGTCAGGTAGCGGTCGAGGACGATGCCGGCGACCTCAGGAGCGGCGCCCAGCGCGGCGGAGACGGTGTGCACGCCGCCGGAGCGCGCCTCACGGCGGATGCGGTCGGCGAAGAAACCGGGCGCGAGCAGGTACGTGGCAACCACGACCTGGCGCGCGCCGTCGCGATGCAGGGCGGCGACCGCGTCCGTGACGGTGGGGGAGGCAGCCGACGCGTAGGCCGGCCGGACCGCGTACCACCCCCGCTTGGCTTGCCACTGGCGCGCGAGCCGGGCGATCGTCGCGTTGGCTTCCGGATCGGAGGATCCCGCCGCGGCCAGGACAACTCCGGTCTCGGCACGACCGCCACCGGATAGATCCGCCCCGGCCTCGGCCAGGCGGCGCTCGAGGGCACGCAGCAGCAGCGGATGCGGGCCGAGCGGGTCAGCGTAGGTCACGAGGTGCGGGGTGCGGGTCAGCATCCGCGGGATGTCCGTCTTGCTGTGGTAGGCCGCCGTGAGCAGCAGCGGCAGCACGGTCACCTCCCGGCCAGGCGGGATCGAGCCGAGGACCTGGGGGAGCAGCGGCGCCGCGTGACCCAGGTACGCCGTACGCAGCTCCAGCTCCGGCCCCGCGTAACGCGACCGGACCAGGGACATCAGCTCGCCGACGCAGGCTGCCGCCCGCGGATCCTTGCTGCCATGAGCCACCGCGACCAGGTACTCATGCATGGATTCCGCACTCGGTCTTGCCGGTGCCCGCCCACCGCCCGCTGCGCGGGTCCTCGCCCGCCTCGACTCGCTTGGTGCAGGTGGCGCAGCCGATGGACGGGTAGCCGTCGTAGACCAGCGGGTTCACCAGGATGCCCTGCTCGGCGATGAACTCGTCGACCTGCTTGCCTGTCCAGCTGACGATCGGGTTGACCTTGACCATCTCGCGCCGGTCGTCCCATTCCACGACGCGGCTCTCCCGGCGCGCGTTGGTCTCGTCCCGGCGCACGCCGGAGATCCACGCGTCGTAGTTCTTCAGCGTCCGCTCCAGCGGCTCGACCTTGCGCAGGTAGCAGCACAGGTCGGGGTTGCGCCCGTACAGCCGGGGTCCGAGTTCGGCATCCTGCTCTTGCACGGTGCGGGAGGGCGTGACGTTCACCATCCGTACCGGGTAGACCACGTCTACGGCGTCCCTGGTGCCGATGGTCTCGGCGAAATGGTAGCCAGTGTCGAGGAACACCACGTCGATGCCCGGCTTGACCGACGAAGCGAGGTGGATGATCACGGCGTCGGTCATCGACGAGGTGACGCAGATCCGGTCACCGAACGTGTCCGTCGCCCACCGGATCACCTCTTCGGCTGGCGCTTCCGCCAGTTCGGCAGCGGCCTGCTCGGCGAGGGTGCGCATCTGCTCGGAATCCTCCAGGACTAGGCCTCGTGCTGCTGGTGCCGCGACTACGGGGCTCACAGTGTGACTCCTATTCCGGCAAAGCGTAGCTGGAAACTTCTGGTGCAACTGCGGCAGTGCCACTCTCCGTCGACCGCACCCTGCGGCTCCAGGTCCTCTTCACCGCAGTACGGGCAGAAGAAAGGCACGGCTCGTGTTGTCATGACAGCTCCTCGTCACTGGCCCGGGTCGTCCAGGCCGCGAACGACTCATCGGGCCTTTTCGCGGTGGTGAAGCGCCGCAGCACGCGCTCCAGGTAGTCGGGCAGGTCGTCGGCGGTGGTCTTCAGGCCGCGCACCTTCCGGCCGAACCCGGAGTCGCCGCCGTCGCCGCCGCCGAGCGTGCCGCCAAGGTGGATCTGGAAGCCCTCGACCTGCTTCCCGTCCGGTCCGGTGACCAGTGAGCCCTTGAGGCCGATGTCGGCGGTCTGGATCCGGGCGCAGGAGTTCGGGCAGCCGTTCACGTTGATGGTGACGGGAGTGTCGAAGCCCGGCAGTCTGCGCTCAAGCTCCGCGATCGCGTCCGCCGCCCGGTGCTTGGTCTCCACGATGGCCAGCTTGCAGAACTCGATGCCGGTGCAGGCCATCGTGTTGCGCCGGAACACGCTTGGCCTGGCCGGCAGGCCCGCTTCTGCCAGCTCGGCGGTCAGGTTCTCGAGGTTCTCGGCCGGGACGTCCAGGATGACCATCTTCTGCTCGGTGGTCGTGCGCACCCGGCCGCTGCCGTACGTGCTCGCGAGGCGTGCGATGGTGTCGAGCAGGTCGGCGCTGAGCCGGCCCACCGTGGGCGCGAAGCCGACGTAGAACAGGCCGTCACGCTGCTGGTGCACGCCCACGTGGTCCCTGATGCCCCCGGCCGGCGCCGCCGGAGCGGGCCCGTCAGGCAGGGCGTATCCCAGATATTCCTTCTCCAGGATCTCGCGGAACTTCTGCGGTCCCCAGTCGGCGACCAGGAACTTGATCCGGGCCCGGTGCCGCAGTCGCCGGTACCCGTAATCCCGGAACAGGCCGGCCACGCCTGCCCACACCTCCGGCACCTGCCCCGGCCGGACGAACGCGCCCAGCCGCTTGCCGATCATCGGGTTGGTGGACAGCCCGCCGCCGACCCACAGGTCATAGCCCACCTCGCCGTCGGCGTTGCGGACGCCGACGAACGCGATGTCGTTGATCTCGTGGATGGCGCACTGGGCGGAGCAGCCGCAGATGCTCGACTTGAACTTGCGCGGCAGGTTGGAGAATTCCGCCTGGCCGATATACCGGGCGCCGATCGCCTCGATTTCCGGGGTAGCGTCGATCAGCTCGGTGGCGTCCAGGCCGGCCACCGGGCAGCCCAGCATGACTCGCGGCGTGTCCCCGCAGGCTTCCATGGTTGACAGCCCGACGGATTCGAGGGCATCCCAGATCGCCGGGACGCTCTCGATCTCGATCCAGTGCATCTGGATGTTCTGCCGGTCAGTGACGTCCGCCGTGCCCCGCGCGTACTTCCTGGAGATGTCCGCGATGGTGGTGAGCTGCGCGTGCGACAGCTGGCCGCCGTCGATGCGGATCCGGAGCATGAAATAGCGGTCGTCAAGCTCTTCCGGCTCCAGGATGGCGGTCTTGCCGCCATCGATGCCCGGCCTGCGCTGGGTATAGAGGCCGAACCAGCGGAAGCGTCCGCGCAGGTCAGCGGGGTCGATGGAGTCGAACCCGTACTGAGAGTAGATGTCGATGATCCGCTGGCGGACGTTAAGCCCGTCATCGTTCTTCTTATTTTCCTCGTTTTTGTTGAGCGGCTCGTGATATCCGAGCGCCCATTGTCCTTCACCGCGCTTTTTCCGTGCGGTCGCGCTGTTGGTCTTGCTTGCGCCGGCTGTGGCGATTGGCATCCGCGGGTCCTCCGGTTTTTCGGCGGACGCACATGTATGGTCGGCAGCAAGGGCGAGGAATCACACGCCCGGCATCGCATGCGCGCCCAAAGGGGCAGCAGTCAGCGAGCGGTTCGACACATGGCGCTGCGGACGCGCTGCAGGTCGACGTGCCTACGCGCGACGAGCATGGGGTCCGCAACCGGCATAACAATAGGATCACACGCATTCCGGCCCGCTGTCCAGCCCGTGTCCGCTATGTGGACGGAGAGGCCGGGGGACAGGATCACGTAATGGCCAACCCGGGTATCCGGGAACATTATTCCCGCGATCCGGGGGCGTTCCAGAAACAGCCCTGGGAGCGGAAATTCCCTACTTTCCCGATAGGTAAAGCACCTTATCCTTGCCGGATCCAGCTCATTCCCGGCTCCGCTGTCTGGGATTCGCCCGCCGGGAAATGGAGCGCAGGCTGATGCTGGCAGTCGCACCAGTTCCCGCCGGGGCAGTCCTCGTGATGCCGCTTCCGGCACGAGTCGCAGATCATGCCCTCTATTGTGCGGCAAAGCTAGAGTCCACCGCGGTGATGACCAGGATCTCACCGGGTGGACTCTTACTTGCTAGTGGCTTGCCCGTGGCGTGCGGATTTCGGGCCGCACGTACGCTGCGTCAGGCAGCGTTTGCGCGGCGCATGCGGCGGCGGCGCTCTGCGGAACGCTCGTCCTCATTGAGGCCGCCCCACGTGCCGTACTTCTCCGGGCGCCCGACTGCGTAGTTCAGGCAGTCAAGACGGACGGGGCAGGACTGGCAGACAGACTTAGCCTTCCGCTCGCGAATCTCGCGTTCTGGCTGGCGTTCCCCGTCGGGGCCGAAGAAGAGCAGCAGATCCTCACCACGGCACGCCGCAGCATCTTGCCACCCCCAGTTGGGCCGGGGAAGCATGGCCGACTGCCGACGTACCTGAGACATGGATCGATCACCTCAACCAAACTGGTCAAATAGTCCGTTACAGTGGTGCTAAGGACGAGTGGGTCCGAGACAACGGGCTAGCCAACCTTGTCCGGAATACACCGTCGCAAGATGTAACGCGTCTCATCGGCGAAGTGTTCCCGCACGTGGCCAAGCGACCACGAGATCACTGTGCCGGTCGGCCGGCGGTCAGCGCGTCGGATACCCGTCCTGTTCACCGTCGCGTAAGCCGCTACATGCCCGGGGACTATGATGCCACTAAGGGCTGACGGTCCGCACGCGGGGTGGCGAAATTCCCCACATGATTTCCTGGCGGCCGCCTGGCAGGGCGAATTCCGTTACGGCAAACCTCGTGACGAACTGGACAAACCCCAGAGAGCACGCCACCATGGCTTGCATGTCAGCATCGGACGCAGCTCCCTTGCCCCGGCTAGGCGAGGTCTTCTTTGACGTCCGCGGCAGCTCTCGAAGCATGCGACTGAGCTGGTATTCCGATACCGGCGTCGCTGTCTTCAGCATCTGGCAGGGCGGTACGTGCACCGGCACATTCCGGCTGCCTATAGAGGAGCTTCCCCGGCTCGTCGGTGCCCTCCATGGCGGCCCGGGTAATGCGCCCAGCGTGCCAGGTGGACTGGGTGCGCCAGGCGGACTGGGTGCGCCAGGCGCGGCGGGCATGCCGGGTGTCTCGGGCGTGCCGGGGAGGGGGAGTGCGAACGGGCTGGGCCGGCAAGTGCCCGGTGCTCTCACGGACCCGCGCCTGCGAGTACTGCCCGGAGCGCGCGAGGCCGATTTCACCGGGCCGGCTACCGGGGACTTCCGCGCGGTGCGCTCAGACGATTCCACCCCCGCACGGCCCGCCCGTGCCCAGCTGGCCCTGCCGGCCCCCACGCAGGCGCTGCCGGCCCCGACTCAGGCGAACGGATCCGGCCGCAGGGCGCGCGCCGTGGAATCCGAGCGCGGGTACGGCCAGTACGCGGCCAGGCAGCCATACCCGGCCGATTCCGGATACGCCGCCGAGGCCGGCTACGCCGATGGCGGCGGGTACGCGAGGCACGAGGCCCAGGGCGGCTACAACGGGCAGGCTGCTTACGACGCGCAGCCCGGTTACGGCGGCCTGGCGGGCTATGACGCTCAGCCTGGTTACGAGGCTCAGCCGGGTTACGACGCTCAGCCCGGTCACGAGGCTCAGCCGGGTTACAACGCTCAGCCTGGTTACGGCGGCCAGGCAGGTTACGAGAGCCAGGCGCAGTACGACGGCCGGGCGCAGTACGACGGCCAGGCGGGTCATCCGGGGTCTGGCGGCTACTCCCAGGACGCTGCCTATGCCGCGGAGAGTGGCTATTCGACCCAGGCTCCATATCCCGCGGATGCTTCCTATGCGGCAGATGGCAGGTACGCCGCCAACGGCGCCTACCCAGGCGATGCGGCGTATCCCGGCCAGGCTGGCTACAACGGGCACGCTGGTTCCAGCGGGCAGGCCGGCTACAGCGGGCAGACGGGGTTCAACGGGCAGACGAGTTTCAGCGGGCAGGGAGATTACGCCGCTCAGGCGGAGTATGCCTCGCAGGCGTATCCGGCGGACAACGGGTACCGAGGCCAGGCCGAGTACGCCGCACCGGCTGAGTACGCGGCACGCGACCAGTATCCGAATCAGGGCGAGTACTCAGAACCGGCCCAGCAAGCAGTCCAGACGGAGTACCCGGGCCAGACGGAATACCCGGGCCAGACCGAGTACCCGGCGCGGGAACAGTACGCGGCCCAGGCCGACTATCCCGGCCGTCTGGAGTACAGCAGCCAGGCGCAGTACAACGGGCAAGCACAGTACGACGGGCAGGTCCAGTCCGCTGGGCAGGCGCAGTACCCGGCGACCCAGGCGCATCCCGGCTACGACGACCAGGGGTACGCGGCCCAGGCACCGGCACCAGCCTATGGCGGCTACGACGAGCGCCTGCACGCAGCACAGGCCGCCGCCGGCCCGAGCTACCCGGCTCAGTCATACCAGGAGGCGGCCTATCAGGACCAGGCCCACCCGGGCCAGGCGTACCCAGGCCAGGCGTACCCAGGCCAGGCGTACCAGGATCCGGCTTATCAAGACCAGGCGTACCCGGACCAGGCCGCCTATCAGGATCCGGCCTACCGGGGACAGGCTTACCAGGACCAGACGTATCAGGACCAGACGTATCAGGGGCAGGCGTATCAGGGGCAGCGCGGATACCCGGAGCGGCCCGTGTATGCCGAGAACGGCCAGCGTGCCTACGCCGAGCAGGGCTATAACCGGCAGGCAGGCGCGGGATACGAGGGCCAGGATTACTCGACCTATCCGGCGCAAGGCTATGCGGACCAGTCGTACCTGGCTTCCGGGCAAGCCAGCCAGAGTTCCAGCGGTTACCCAGTCCAGGGATCGGGAAGCTACCCGGCTCAAGCATCCGGAAGTTACCCGGCCCAGGCTTCTGGCGGCTACGTGGCGCCTGGCGACAACGGCTATCCGGCATCGGCTTACGAGCAACCACCGGCTTACGAGCAACCACAGGCTTACGACCAGGCACAGGCTTACGACGCGTACCAGGGACAGCAGTACCAGGCCCAGGGACAGCAGTACGGCGACCAAGGGTATGACGGCCAGGGTTACCCGGAGGCTTCCTGGGCGCAGCAGGGCGGGTATGGCGACGGCGCGGTCCGCGGGCAGCGACAAGGGGCGCACCGCGGTCAGGGTGGCGCAGACGCCAATGCATACTGGGACCAGGAGGCCGCTTCTCCGCAGCAGCCGCCTTCGTTCCCTAACGCCGGAACAGCTCAGGACGGCCGGGAACAGAACCGTAGCCGCAGGCGTTACTTACGAACAGCCGGTGCGGCTGTGTCCCCTGGGCCGCACCTATTGCCTTCGCGGGATACCGTTCGGCTGGAACCGCGTTGCGCCTATCGCCGAGAGGCGACCTCCGCACCGGCCACGCGTGACAACGGGCCGACGCCCGGCGGGCGGTATGCCCGTCGGCGTCGGCCCGCTGGCATTTCAGCTGGGCCGCAGGTGCCAGGCCCGGGACTGGGTCAGGCTGGGCCGGGCGGGCGGGGGCCTTGCTGGGCGGGGCCGCCGGGGGCCAGGGACTTGCCGTCTCCGGTGCCGTCGGCGACGTTCTCCACTGGTTTGGGCGGGACGGGGCCGACCACCGCGTTCAGCACCTGGGAGTTGGGGATGGACAAGATGGTGCCATCGCTGTTGATGCGGACGTAGGTGACGCCGATGTCGGCGACGATGCCTTCGATCTGGCCGCCGAGCGCACCGGCGCGGAGGCGGATCTCGTCACCGACCCGGAACGGCCTGGCGAACAGCAGCACCAGCCCGGCGAAGACGTTCGACAGCGCCTGCTGGGCGGCGATGCCGACGAAGACGCTGGTGAGCGCACCGCCGAGGACGAGCTGCCCGATCGGGACACCGAACAGCTCAAGGGTGAGCACCAGCGTGGTGAAGCCGCCAATGAGCAGCAGCGCATACCTGGCAATGGCCGCGTGCGAGTCACCGCCGCGGGGCTCGATGACCTGCCTGGCCTTGCTGGCCAGCGCCAGGGTGGCCATCGACGCGAACACGAGGAACGCGATCGCCGCGCCGCTGGACACCAGGTCCTTGCTGATGTCATTCAGGTCGGACTTGTAGAAGAAGCCTCTGGATTCCCGGGCCTGGTAGGCGACGACTGCGGCGGCGATCGCGAAGAGCAGCGCGATGATCGCTTTCCAGGGACGGGTCTTCCGGCGCACGGTCTGGACCTTCCCCTGCAGATCGATGTCATCCCACGACTGCACCCGCAACTCCTCCATCCGCTAGCCCGACCGTTCCACCGTATCGGCTAGCGTCCGGCCCGCCCGATGTGGGCCGTACCGGGCCGCACCGGGCGGGTACGGACAGCGGAGCGTGCCAATGGCGCCAACGGGCACGCCCGGCGACACCACAAGCTCGGTTCAGCGATGCCGTTGGCGCCATCGGCACGCTGGCGGATCTTCAGCGGGCCCGGGGAGGCCCGGGGAGGGGGAAGTCGCGGAGATTCGATGCTCGGCGGAGATAAAAGAGTCAAAATTGACCCGTTTATCTCCGCCGAGCGCGGATGTTCCGCCTAAGTAGGCCTGAGCAGACGGTGCGTTGGCGGGCTGGGGGAATGGGCGGCTAGGAGACTAGGGGTTTGCCTAGGGGGAACTGGATCTTGCCGGCCATGCCCTCGGAGAGGGCCGCCGCGGAGGCGTACCAGGCGGCGATCGCGGTGACGATGCCGATGTAGCCGGTCACCTTGACCATGCCGGTGGGTGCGAAGTTCGAGCCGGCGTCGAACTGGGCGATGGCGCCCACGATCTCGGTGATCTCCAGGGTAAGGAAGACGATGAAGACGGCCAGGTTGACCTGGGTGCTGAAGATCAGCAGGTACGTGTTGACCACCGCGAACGCGAGCAGGATCCAGCCGATGTCGTGGTTGTACTGGGCGATGCCGGCCGGGCCCTTGGCGACCTCGGCGAGAGCGAAGTCCTTGACCCAGAAGTACAGCCCGATCCAGAAGCCGCCGTAGGTGGAGAACGCGGTGGCGCCGAAGATGTTGCGGTTCTTGAACTCCCACATGCCGGCCAGCAGCTGGCACAGGCCGCCGTAGGCGAAGGCGTAGTCGACGAACGTGAGCCCGCCGGCGTGAGACATCCAGTCCGCATTCTTCGCGGACAGTAGGAAGGTGGTGAGGGCGAAGGCGGCTAGCCCTAGGGGGGCCGGGTTCGCGACTCCTGTGGCAGGGGCGACTGTCCGTTCATCACTGACGCTCAAGGGGATCCCTCCTAATGAAGGATTGACTCGTCAGGCCTTCCGTTCACACCTGACCCTCATTGACCAGACGGAAAGGTTCGCTCTGAGCGTAACTCCGTGCGCCCAAGTCGGCGAGACCCAAAGTGGTGCTATTTGTAACCGTTCGGACACACAGCCTGGCGGGTAAGATCGAAAGGGCTGGAGGGGTAGACATGGGTCCTGGCCGATGACTGACGGTTCGATGCGTGCGTCCGATACCGAGCGAGAGCACGTTGTCTCGCTGCTTCGTGACGCCTACAGCGAGGGCCGCATCACCCTGGATGAGTTCACCGAGCGGACCGCCGACGCCTATGCCGCGAGGACCTGGGATGACCTGCGCAGCCTTACCACCGACCTGCCGGTCGAGCCGAAGCTCGGGACCGCGGTAAAGCAAGTCACCGATGACGGGGCAGATCCGGTGCCCGCCGAGGCCATGCCGCCGCTGCAGCAGCGCCACGCCCTGCCTGAGCGGCCAGGCCGGAGGCCGCGGCCGGTAGGTCTGCTGCTACCAGTAGTGTTGATCTGGGCCGTCATCGCCGCCGCGAACAGCAACCCGGCGGCGGCGGCAGTGCTCGCCGTGGTGTTCCTCTGCCTGCTCACCATGCGGATAGCGGGCAGCGGGCGCCAGTAGCGAAGCGCCGGCTGGTAATTCGCTGTAAAGAGCTGGTCGCGGGGTAACTGCCCGCTAATATGGGTCAGCCATCCCGAGGGCCTGCGGGAATATTCGCAGGCTGGCAGCCCGGAATAGCACAGCGTCGGAAAGGCAGGCCGTGGCTGACACGAGCACGCAGGGACAGCCTGAAGCGGTGGCTGGCGAGCCGTTGAACGCCTCTGCCCTGGACGCCTCCGCCACCACCGGCTGGCGCGCCGTGCCCGCGCGGCTTGCCAGGACGGCCAGGGTGCACTGGCAGTTCAGCCTGTTCCTCCTCGCCGCGGTTCTCCTGCGGATCGTCATCGTCCTCGGCTACCCGCCGATCATGTGGTTCCCCGACTCGTTCAACTACTTCCAGGACGCGGTCACGCACATCCCGGACGAGGTACGGCCGAACGGCTACCCGTTCTTCCTGTCCCTGCTGCTCCCCCTGCACAGCATGTACCCGGTCGCGCTGCTCCAGGCGGCAATGGGCGTCACCATGGGCATCCTCACCTATGCGCTGCTGCGCCGCCGCGGGCTGCCCTGGTGGGGTGGAACGCTGGCCGCGGTGCCGGTGCTGTTCGACGTGTTCGAAATGCAGCTTGAGCACATGGTCACCGCTGACATCCTTTTCACGTTCCTGGTCACGGTGGCTGTCGTTATCGCCTGCTGGAACGACCGGCCCTCGATCACGGCGATGATATTCGTCGGGCTCCTGATCGGCTACGCGACCTTTACCCGGACAGTGGGAACACCGCTGCTGGTGGTCATCCTGGTCTGCATGCTGCTGCGCCGGGTGGGCTGGCGGCGGTTCGTCGCCGTGACCGTGGCCGGCATCGTGCCGATAGCGGCCTACATGATGTGGTTCAACGGCACGTACGGGAAATACGCGCTGACCGAATCCGGCGCCTTCCTGTACAGCAGGGTCAGCACGTTCGTGGATTGCTCGAAGATCTCCATGCCCGCGGACCTGAAGCCGCTGTGCGACCCGCGGCCGCCCGCCGAGCGCTGGCCGTCCCAGGAGTACCTGTGGGCCAACTATGAGATGCCCCCGTATGCCTGGCAGATGACACCGCTGATGAAGCTCTACGGCCAGGACAACACGGCCCGGTTCACCCCGGAGGCCTCGGGCCTGATGGAGGAGTTCGCCAAGCACGTCATCCTCACCGAGCCGGTCGCCTACGCCCGGGTGGTGCGCGACGACTTCTTCCACACGTTCGGCTGGACCCGGCAGCCCGACCCCAGTAACTGGGTCGGGAACGGGACAGAGTTCCGGTTCACCAACACGCCCGCCCAGGTGGTGTGGTGGGCCTGCGGCCCGGTGGACGTGAAGATCGGCTGCACGAAGGCCTCCACCGGCGATAATCAGGCCGCGGTGCTGAACAAGCAGCTGCTCAGCTGGCTCGGTCCGAGCGCCGGGCAGGCCACCGCGGTCCGGCCGTGGGCGGGCTTTATCCAGTGGTACCAGAGCTTCATGTACTTCCGCGGCACGCTGCTGGGGGTCGCCCTGCTGATCGGCCTCGGCGGCGTCCTGGCCCGCTGGCGCAGGCTGGGTGGCATCAGCCTGCTGCCGTGGCTGACCGGGCTGGCGCTGATCCTGATACCGCCGCTGACCGCCGGGTTCAGCTACCGGTACGTGGTCGCCGCGGTGCCGGTCACCTGCCTGGCCGCCGGGCTGGCATTCGCCCGCCGGCCGGGGGACAAGTCCTTCCGTACCTGGGTGACCGACGACCTAGCCAGGTATTTTGGCCGCAGCGTCCCTGTCAACAAGGACTAGCGTCCGCTCCGTGCCGCGGGCACCCGCGGCAGGTACGTCCGCGGGCGAGGCGCCGGAGACGACCGCCGCGATGGCGTCCGCCTTCTCCGCGCCGGAGGCCAGGATCCAGACCTCGCGTGCCGCCTGGATGGACGGGAACGTCAGCGACAGCCGGGTCGGCGGCGGCTTGGGGGAGTCGTGCACCGCCACGACCGACCGCGAATCGGTCAGCGCGGGCATGTGCGGGAACAGCGACGCGACGTGCCCCTCCGGCCCGATGCCCAGCATCAGCACATCAAACGAGGGCACCGCGCCGTAAGCGTCGGAAAGCCACGAGGCATACCGCGCGGCGGCAGCCTCAGGTGAGTCACCGTCCGGTCCGTCCGGGCCTGGCATCGGATGGACGCGGCTCGGGTCGACCGCCACGTGATCGAGCAATGCCGCCCGGGCGCCGGTCTCGTTCCGCTCCGGGTCCCCGGTGGCCTGGAACCGCTCGTCGCCCCACCAGATGTCCAGGTGCGGCCAGTCAATGGCATCCCTGGCCGGGGTCTGCGCCAGCGCGGCCAGCACCGCGGTGCCTATCCCGCCGCCGGTCAGCACCACGGACGCCGAGCCGCGCTCAGCCTGCCCGTCCACCAGCACCGTCACCAGCCGGGCCGCGACGGCCGAGGCCAGCAGCTGCTCGTCGCGGTACACGACAACGCTCATTCGCTCACCTCGGTAAAGTCGCCATCAGTAAAGTCACCGGTGCTGGCAAGTTCCCGCAGCGTCTCCCCGTAGAGCTCGTCAGGCTCCAGCCGCCGCAGTTCCTCGGCGATCAGGTCCGCGATGTCCCGCCGGTGCAGGGCGACCCTGCGGTCAGGGCGGCCAGGCCAGCCCAGCGCCGCGGTACGGCCGTCGGTCCTGGTCAGCGAGATCGGCCCGTCCGGCGTCTCGAAGCTGATCGACGTAATACCCGGACCAGCGGAGTCACCGCGGGACACCGGGATGTCCAGGCGCAGCCGCAGCCACGCAGCGATCAGGTCGGCGGTAGGGTTGCCCGCTTCCGCGAGGACAGCAGCGCTGAGCAGCGTCGGGTACGGCTGGTCCAGGGTGGCAGCGAGCAGCGATCGCCACCCGGTGGACCGGGTCCAGCTGAGGTCGGTGTCGCCGGGCTGATAGGTCCTGGCGAGTGACAGCAGCATGTCCCGTGGCGGTGCGTCGGTCGCCGCCGCGTCGGTCACCCGGCGCTGGGCCACCGCGCCGAGCGCCGCGGTCACGGGGGAGGCGGACACCTCGTCCGGCCACCAGGTGACCACGGGTACGTCCGGCACCAGCAGCGGTGCGACCACCGAGTCGGCGTGCTGGGCGAGCGGGCCGTACAGCCGCAGCAGGATGGTCTCGCCGGGACCGGTCTCGCCGACCCGGATCTCCGCGTCCAGCCGGGACTCGAACCGGGGCTTGCGCGGGATCACGGCCAGGATCCGGCTCGGATGCTCACGTCCGGCCGTAGCGGCCGCGCGTACCGCGTCGTACTGCGCTTCCTCGTTGGTCACGATGATCAGCGTCAGCACCATGCCGGAGGCCGGACCGCCCATCCGGCGCCTGGCCTGGGTGACCGCGTCATGGATCGCGCTGGTGGTCGTGTCAGTCAGGTCGATAGTCACAGCCTTCTCCAGGTCCGGCCATCGCGTGCCATCATCTCGTCGGCACCGGCCGGCCCGCCCGTCCCGGCCGGGTACTGCTCGGGCTTGGTGTGCGAGGCCCAGAAATCCTCCACCGGGTCCAGGATGCGCCAGCCGAGCTCGACCTCCTGCTGCCGCGGGAACAGCGGCGGGTCGCCGATCAGCACGTCGAGGAGCAGCCGCTCGTAGGCCTCGGGGGAGGACTCCGTGAACGACTCGCCGTAGGCGAAGTCCATGTTCACGTCGCGTACTTCCATCGCCGTGCCCGGCACCTTGGAGCCGAATCGCACCGTGATGCCTTCGTCGGGCTGGATGCGTATCACCAGGGCGTTCTGCCCTAGCTCTTTGGTGTCAGTGGCGGCGAAGGGCAGGTGCGGTGCGCGCTGGAACATCATGGCGATCTCGGTCATCCGGCGGGGGAGGCGCTTGCCTGCCCGCAGGTAGAACGGGACGCCGGCCCAGCGGCGGGTGTCGACCCCCAGCTTGAGCGCGGCGTACGTCTCCGTCCTGGAGTCGGCGGGAATGCCGTCCTCCTCCAGGTAGCCGGGGACGGCCAGGCCGCCCTGCCAGCCGGCGGCGTACTGCCCGCGAGCGGTGCCGAGCGCCAGGTCGGCGGGGAGCCTGACCGCGGAGAGGATCTTCTCCTTCTCGGTCCGCAGCGAGTCCGCGTCGAACGCCACCGGCTCTTCCATCGCGGTCAGCGCGAGCAGCTGCAGCAGGTGATTCTGGACGACGTCCCTGGCCGCGCCGATGCCGTCGTAGTAGCCGGCCCGGCCGCCGATGCCGATGTCCTCGGCCATCGAGATCTGCACATGATCGACGTAGGACCGGTTCCAGATCGGCTCGTACATCTCGTTGGCGAAGCGCAGCGCGAGGATGTTCTGCACCGTCTCCTTGCCGAGATAGTGGTCGATGCGGAACACCGAATTCTGCGGGAACACCCCGTCGAGAGTGGAGTTGAGCTCACGCGCGCTGGCCAGGTCATGCCCGAACGGCTTCTCGATCACGACTCGGCGCCATGGTCGCCTTCCGGTACCAGCGATGCCGGAGGCCGCTGCCGGGTCTGACAGGCCTGAGCGCTTCAGCTGCTGCACCACGGTGGGGAAGAACTTCGGCGGGATGGACAGGTAGAAGGCGTAGTTCCCGCCGGTACCGCGCTCGACGTCCAGCTGGCGGACACACTGCGCCAGCCGGTCGAACGCCGCATCGTCGTCGAAGTCGCCCTGCACGAACCGGACGCCCTCCGACAGCTGCTGCCAGACCGTCTCCCGGAACGGAGTCCTGGCGTGCTCCTTCACCGCCTCATAGGTGAGCTGGGCGAAGTCCTCGTCCTCCCAGTCCCTGCGGGCGTAGCCGACCAGCGAGAAGCCAGGTGGCAGCAAGCCGCGGTTCGCCAGGTCGTAGACGGCCGGCATCAGCTTCTTGCGGGCGAGGTCGCCGGTGACGCCGAACATGACCAGCACGCACGGCCCGGCGACCCGCGGGATACGCCGGTCGCGCGGGTCGCGCAGCGGGTTGGCGGGCGGTTCCGCCAGGGCCGCTATCACGCTGGGGTTCGCGGGCGCTATCTCCGCGAGCTCCTCCAGCCCCCCTTGGTCCATTGTGCTTAACGCCCCATCTCGGTCCTGATCGTCTCGAGCATCTCGTTCCACGAGACCTCGAACTTCGAGACGCCCTCGTCCTCGAGGACCTTTACTACGTCGTCGTAGCCGATTCCCAGCGCCTCGAGGTCGGCGAATACCTTGCGGGACTCGTCGTAGGTGCCGTGAACGGTGTCGCCGCGCAGCACGCCATGGTCGGCCGTGGCCTTGATCGTCGCCTCGGGCATCGTGTTCACCGTGTCCGCCACCACCAGGTCCACCACGTACATGGTGTCAGGGAACGACGGGTCCTTCGTCGACGTGGAGGCCCACAGCGGACGCTGCACCTTCGCGCCCTCTGACTGCAGCGCCGTCCACTGCGGGTTGCCGGCGTTGAACCGCTGCTCGTACAGCTCGTAGGCGAGCCGGGCGTTGGCGATGGCGGCCTTGCCGTTGAGCGCGTGCGCTTCCGGCGTGCCGAGCTTCTCCAGCCGCCCGTCCACCTCGGTATCCACCCGGCTGACGAAGAACGACGCCACCGACGCGATCGTAGCGACGTCGTGCCCGTTCGCCGCGGCCTGCTCCAGGCCGGCCAGGTACGCGTCGATGACCTTGCCGTACCGCTCTAGGGAGAAGATCAGTGTCACGTTCACGCTGATGCCCTGCGCCAGCGTCGCCGTGATCGCGGGCAGCCCCTCGACGGTGGCCGGGATCTTGATGTACATGTTCGGCCGGTCCACCATCCACCACAGCTGGCGGGCCTGGGCGATGGTCTTGGCGGTCTCGCGGGCGAACCGCGGGTCCACCTCGATGGACACCCGCCCGTCCACGCCGCTGGTCCGGTCGTACGCCGGGCGGAGCACGTCGGCGGCCGCGCGGATGTCCTGCGTGGTGATCGCGCGGGCGGCCTCGTCGACGGACGCGCCGCTGATCGCGAGGTCGTGGAGCTGGTCGTTGTAGGCGGTCCCGCTGGCCACCGCGTGCTGGAAGATCGTCGGGTTAGAGGTGACGCCGCTCACGTGGAAACCATCGATGAGCGACTGCAGGCTGCCGGTACGGAGCCGGTCGCGGCTGATGTCGTCCAGCCAGATCGAAACCCCGGCCTCGGACAGCTGCCCGAGCACATCTGCGGACATAATTTACTTTTCCCTTCGCGACAGGTCACGCGCCGCAGCGGCCACCCGCTCGGCGGTAATGCCAAACTCAGCGTAAATCCGCTGGTAGTCGGCGGACGCACCGAAGTGGTCTATACCCACTGAGGCGCCTCCATCCCCTGTGAACATCCGCCAGGGCCCGGTAATGCCCGCTTCCACGGATACTCGTGCCCGGATGCTGTCCGGCAGAACCTCGCGCCGGTACACCTCGTCCTGCGCCTCGAACCACTCGACGCACGGCATCGACACGACGCGCGCCGAGATACCCTCCGGAGCCAGCTGCGCCCGCGCATCGAGGGCGATCTGCACCTCGCTGCCGGTGGCGATGAGGATGACGTCGGAGCCGTCGGCGAGCACGTACCCGCCGCGGGCGGTACCCTCGGCCGACGCCAGGCCGGTCGCCTCGGAGCGGTCCAGGATCGGCAGGTTCTGCCGGGTGAGGGCGAGGCCGGCCGGCTCGGCCCGCTCGAGGATGGTGCGCCAGGCGACCACGGTCTCGTTCGCGTCGCCCGGGCGGACCAGGTTGAAGCCAGGGATGTTCCGCAGCGACCACACGTGCTCGACCGGCTGGTGGGTCGGGCCGTCCTCGCCGAGGCCGACCGAGTCGTGCGTCCACACGAAGGTAACCGGCAGCTGCATCAGCGCGGCGAGCCGGACCGAGGGCCGCATGTAGTCGCTGAACACCAGGAAGGTACCGCCGTACGGCCGGGTGCCGCCGTGCAGTGCGATGCCGTTGCAGATCGCGCCCATGCCGTGCTCGCGGATGCCGAAGTGCAGCGTCCGGCCGTACTCGTTGCCCGGCCACATCTGCGTCTGGTGCACGGCGGGGATGAAGGAAGGCTCGCCCTTCATCGTCGTCAGGTTGCTCTCCGCCAGGTCGGCGGAGCCGCCCCACAGCTCGGGCAGCGGCTTGGCCAGCGCGGACAGGATGTCCCCTGATGCCTTGCGGGTGGCGATGCCTTTCGCATCCGGTGCGAACACCGGCAGCGCGTCCGTCCAGCCCGCCGGCAGGGTCCGGGTCTGCAGCCGGTCGAACAGTGCCTTCCCCGCCGGGTTGGCGCTCGCCCACGCCGTGAACGTCTCGTCCCACGCCGCGTGTGCCGCCTTGCCGCGCGCGCCTACCTGCCGGGCGTGGCTGAGGGCCTCCTCCTCCAGCGGGAAGCTGACCGCCGGGTCGAAGCCCAGGATCTCCTTGGTCGCCGCGACTTCCGGGGCGCCGAGGGCGGCGCCGTGCGCGGCACCGGTGCCCTTCTTGTTCGGCGCCGGCCACCCGATGATCGTCCGCAGTGCGATGAACGACGGCTTGTCGGTCACGGCCTTCGCGGCTTCGAAGGCCTCGTAGAGAGCCTGGACGTCCTCGTGGTACGCCCCGTCCTTGCCGGTCCAGTCGAGGCGCTGCACGTGCCAGCCGTACGCCTCGTACCTGGCGACGACGTCCTCGGACTTGGCGATGTTCGTGTTGTCTTCGATGGAGATGTAGTTGTTGTCGTAGAGGAGAGTGAGGTTGCCGAGCTGCTGGTGGGCGGCCAGCGAGGAAGCCTCGTGGCTGATGCCTTCCTCAATGTCGCCGTCGGAGGCGAAGCAGTAGATGTGGTGATCAAACGGGCTCTCGCCGGGCTTTGCCGTGGGGTCGAGCAGCCCGCGCTCGCGGCGTGAGGCCATGGCCATGCCGACCGCGTTGCCGATGCCCTGGCCGAGCGGCCCGGTGGTGGTCTCCACGCCAGGAGTGTGCCCGTGCTCGGGGTGGCCCGGGGTCTGGCTGCCCCACGTGCGCAGCTCCTTCAGGTCCTCCAGGCTCAGCCCGTACCCGGAAAGGTACAGCTGGCAGTACAGCGTCAGGCTCGAGTGGCCGCACGACAGCACGAACCTGTCCCGTCCCGGCCAGGCCGGATCCGACGGGTCGTGCCGCAGGAGGCGCTGGAAGAGGAGATAGGCGGCCGGTGCCAGGCTCATCGCCGTGCCCGGGTGGCCATTCCCTGTCTTCTGGACCGCGTCCATCGCGAGAACGCGAATGAGGTCGACGGCCCGCTTGTCGGCTGCCGACCAGTCAAGCTGGGTCTGATTGCTCACGGGACGAGCCTATCGGCCCGCTGTTTCCGTTTCCCTCTGGGGTATGGTGACCTGCCGGTGAACAATAAATGTACCGTTACTGAGCGTAAAGAACAGCCAGAGCACCTGTATCCAGAATATGACCGCGCTCGTTACATGCACCCAGACCAGGCCAGCCGGCAGATGATTGAAGTACTGGATGTAGCCGATCGCGCCCTGCACCCCGAGCCAGATCAGCACGATCCAGCCCATCCGCATCGCCCGCTGGCCTGCACCGGAGATCCGCAAGCCCAGTACCAGCGCCACGGTGATGCCGCCTAGCAGCCAGCCGATGTCGGCATGGAACTGGGTGACGCCCTCCAGCGGCAGGTGATACCGCGGCGTATCGGCATGTCCCGCCAGCGGCCCGGTGCCGGTCACCACGGTGCCGGCCGCGAGCATCGCCGCGGTTACCGCTACTAGGAGTGCGGCGAGAACTTGTAGCTCTCGCCGCACTGGGCCCACGTACCCGAAGTCGGTGCACCTGGCGTACAGCAGCACCGAGGCGGCGACCAGGCTGGCCGACAGCATGAAGTGGATGGAAACCGCGGCCGGGTTGAGCTTGGTCAGCACCACGATGCCGCCCACAGCCGCCTGCGCGAATACGCCGAGCGGCTGGATGGCGGCCAGCCACACCAGGTCTTTTCTTTTCGGTGACAGTCTCCAGGCGGCGATGAACACCAGCGCGGTGATGATCACCAGCGGGAAGTTCAGCAGCCGGTTGCCGAACTCGATCCAGGTGTTCAGCAGCGTCTGCCCGGCGTTGTGGCTGGCGACGACGTCCGCCTTGCTGCACCGCGGCCAGTCGGGGCAGCCAAGCCCCGACGAGCTGAGCCGCACCGCCGCCCCGGTCGACATGATCACCGTGTTGGCGACGATCCCGGCCAGCGCGAACTTGCGGACCTGGGGGAGCGTTGGTCGCAGCACCGGCTGGAGGAAGGGGAGCACCCACCCAGGCTAGCGGGTAGCGTCGGCCCGGGCGCGTGCGCACCTTCCCCACCGCGCCCCCGCCCAAACCCCCACCGCGCCGCATCTCACGCCGCACCGCGCCGCACCGCGCCGCGGCCCCCAGAACGCCGCGTGGTCCCCGTCCGCACGCATTTTGACGGAACATTCATGCTCGGCGGAAGATAAATGGTCGTTTTTGACTCTTTTATTTCCGTTGGGCTGCAATTCTCCGTGAAGGACATAATTCTCTTACTCGGCATAAGGCTGCATACGAGGCAGAGGCGTCGCGAAAATGTCAGAGGGCGTCCTCACAATGACGGCATGAACGATGAATTCCCCGCAGCCCTGAGGAACCTCATCCGGCTCCAGCATGGCACCTTCTCGCGCGCGCAGGCGCTCGCGGCCGGCGTCACCGCCGACGTGATTGCCGCCCGGGTCAGGAGGGGCACCTGGCGCCGGGTGCATTCTGGCGTCTACACGATCAGCACCGGCGACCTGGGGCCGACGGCCCTGCGGTGGGCGGCCCTGCTCTACGCTGGCCGCGGTGCGGTGCTCAGCCACCAGACCGCCGCGCGCCTGCACGGCATCAGGCTCCGCGGTCCGGCGGACGAGATCCACGTGATCATCCCCGCCGAGCGCCGCGTTACCGGGACCGAGGGCATCCGCATCCACCGGTCGGCTCGCTCGTTCGCGGCCGCCATGCGGGAAGAGGACCCGCCGCGGACTCTCGTCAGCGAGACGCTGCTGGATCTCGCCGACGCCGCGGACACATTCGGCGACGTTTGCGGCTGGATCACCCAGGCGATCTCGGACCGGCTGATCAGCGACGACCAGCTCCTGGCGGCAGTCAGGGCGCGCGGCAAGGTGCGCTGGCGCGCCGACCTGACCACGCTGGTCGCCGCGGCGGCGGCGGGGGACCATTCGGCGCTGGAGTACCGGTACACCAGGGACGTGGAGCGGCGGCACGGGCTGCCCGAACCGGATCGCCAGGTGCCGTTCACCAAGCCGGACGGGCGCACGGGCCGACGCGATCGCGTGTACGCCGAGTACGGGCTGATCGTCGAGCTTGACGGCAAGCTCGATCACAGCGGCGTGGCCGTGCAGAACGACAACAAGCGGGACCGCACCGCCGCAGTAGCCGGGAAGCAGACTCTCCGGTTCGGCTGGGACGACGTGCGCGGCCACAGCTGCACGACCGCGATCGAGGTCGCCCAGGTGCTCCGCATCCGCGGCTGGAAAGGCACCCCGAAGCCTTGCTCGCTCTATTGCCAGGTCCAGCGAGCCTTCCCCCGATAAAGTGACGGAACATCCATGCTTCGCGGAGAAAAAAGAGTCAGAAATGACCCCTTATTTTCCGTCAAGCATGGATGTTCCGCCCAAATCGCCCCGGGGCGGCTCGGGGTGCGCTGCAGGGCGCACAATCGCGCTGCGGGGCTCACAATCGCGCTGCGGGGCTCACAATCGCGCCGCTGGGCGCAGAATCGCGCCGGCTAGCGGGCGGTGCCGGCGCAGGCGGTTATGACGCAGGCTATGGCTAGCCACTCCACGACGGACAGGTGCTGACCGAGCATGATCAGGCCGATCAGGGCGGCCACCGCGGGTTCCAGGCTCATCCAGACACCGAAGACTCGCGCCGGGATCCGCCGCAGCACCTCAAGCTCCAGCCAGTATGGCACCACCGAGGACAGCACGCCGATCGCGGCTCCGCGGCCGAGCACCGATGGCCGGAACATGACGCGGTGACCCACACCGAATGGCGTGATCACGACCGCCGCGACCGTCATCGCGATGACCAGCCCGGCCGCTCCCTCAAACCGCTGCCCGTTGGCACGTGACAGCAGGATGTAGGCCGCCCAGCAGGCCCCGGCCAGCAGCGCGAAGCCAACCCCGACCAGGTCCAGGTGGCCCCCCGCGCCGCCGCTGAGCAGCACCACGCCGAGTGCGCCGAGCGCCGCCCAGGCCAGGTCGCGCTTGTGCCGGGACTGCGCGAGGCTGACCCCGAGCGGTCCGAGGAACTCGATGGTGACGGCGACTCCCAGCGGGATCCGGGCGAACGACTGGTAGATCGAGTAGTTCATCACCGCGAGCGCGACGCCGAACCCGACCGCGACCCAGCCATCCGACCACGCGCGCCGCCGCAGGACCGAGACCAGGCAGGACCAGGCGCCCTTGCCCCCGACGAGGATCATGACGAGTGCCGCGAACCACAGCCGCAGCGCCGTGACCGCGCCGGGCGGCACCGTGCCGAACATCTTGTCCGCGATCCCCGCCCCGACCTGGACCGACACGATCCCGGTGAGCACAAGCACCGCGGGCAGCGCCGTACCGCCGGGGAAGGCGCCGGGAAGGCGGGTAGCCGGAGCGGCGGGCTGAGCGGCCTGCCGTACTCCCATTTAAGGCTCTACTCCCACTTGAAGATCCGCGACGCGAGTACCACCGCGAAGACCGCCCAGACCAGCAGGGTGACCACGTTCCCGACCGGGAACGCGACCCCGTGCGCCAGTACGCTGCGCAGCCCGGTGGACAGCGCCCCCGTCGGCAGCAGCTCAAAGAAGTGCCGCAGCGCAGAAGGGAACTTGGTGAGCGGGAACACCACCCCGCCGGTGCCGAGCAGCACGAACCAGACCAGGTTGGCGGCGGCCAGCGTCGCCTCGGCCCTGATCGAGCCGGCCAGGGCCAGCGCCAGCCCGCTGAACGCCGCCGTCCCGAGCAGCAGCAAAACTGGCACAAGCACGACTGCGGCGGGTGACGCGTGCGGTCGCCACCCGATGAGCAGCGCCACCACGAGGATGAGCACCGACTGGAGCAGCTCGACAAGGACGACGGTCAGGGTCTTCGCGGTGATGAGCCCGCCGCGGGACAGGGGAGTGGCACCGAGCCGCTTCAGTACCCCGTACCGCCGCTCGAACCCGGTGGCGATCGCCTGGCTGGTGAACGCGGTCGACATCACCGCGAGCGCCATGATCCCCGGCGTCATGAAGTCGATCCGGCTGAGCCCGCCGCCGAAGTTGATGATCGGCTCCAGGCTCATCATGGACAGCAGCAGCAGCGGGATGATCAGCGTCAGCAGCAGCTGCTCCCCGTTCCGCAGCAGCGACCGGGTCTCGGCGGCGGCCTGCGCGGTGACCATCGCCCGCGCCGTCGCCGCCCCCGGCGCGGGCTCGAAGGTGACCGGCTCCAGGCCGACGGGCTTCAGGCTGATCGCAGTCACCCGCGCAGCTCCGTTCCTGTGAGCTCAAGGAACACGTCCTCGAGAGTGCGGCTCTCGATCCGCAGGCTGTTCGCCAGCACGCCACGCTCGGCGCACCACGCCGTCACGGCCGCCAGCAGCGCCGGGTCCACCGCGCTGCCCACCACCTCGAGCACGTAGTGCCCGGCCGGTGACTCCTTAGCCACGCCACCCGGCGGCAGCGCGCCGAGCAGGCTGTCCAGGTCCAGGCCTGCCTCGGCCCGGAACCGCAGCTGGCCGGCGCTCCCGGTGAGCGAAGCCGGCGTTCCCGACGCCACCATGCGACCGTGATCGATGATGTAGACGTAATCGCAGAGGCGTTCTGCTTCTTCCATGAAGTGGGTGCTGAGGATCACGCTGACCCCGGCTTCGCGCAGGCCCGCGATGACTTCCCAGGTCGCGTGCCTGGCCTGCGGGTCCATGCCGGCCGTGGGCTCGTCGAGGAAGACCAGCTCGGGGCGGCCGATGACGGCGGCGGCCAGCGACAGGCGCTGCTGCTGCCCGCCGGACAGCCGCTTGTACGGGGTCCGTGCCGACGCGGTGAGGCCCACCAGTTCCAGCAGCGCCGCCGGATCAAGAGGGTGAGCGTGGAAGCGGCTCAGCGTCCGCAGGTAGTCCCCGGCCGGCACCGCGGGCGGGATGCCGCCGGACTGCAGCATGACCCCGACCCGGGGCCGCAGCGGCCCGGTTCCCGGTTCCATGCCGAGTACCCGCACCGTGCCGGCGTCCGCGTGGCGGTAGCCCTCGCAGATCTCGATCGTGGTGGTCTTGCCCGCGCCGTTGGGCCCGAGGATGGCGGTGACGGCGCCGCACGCCGCTGTCAGCGACAGCCCGTCCACCGCGGTAGCCGCGCCGTAGCGCTTGACGAGCCCGCTGATCTCGACGGCGGGAGTGCTCACGGAAGCGAGTCTACGGCGGCTCCCGATGTTTGCGCGGGCGTCCCCCTGGTCAGCTATAGGTCTATGGCCACGATGTGCGATATTGCAACTACAGAGATCGAACGATGGCCTGGCTGACCGTCGTCGTGGCAGGCATCTTCGAGACCTGCTTCGCCGTCTTGCTGAAGAAGAGCGATGGCCTGACCCGCCTGTGGCCGACGGTCGGCTTCGCCGTCTGCGCGCTGATCAGCTTCGGGCTGCTCACCATGGCGCTGAAGAAGCTGGAGGTCGGCTCGGCCTACGCGGTCTGGACCGGCATCGGTGCCACCGGCACGGTGATCGTCGGCATTCTGGCACTCGGCGAGTCAGTGTCGACGCTGAAGATCGTGTCGGTCGCCCTGATCCTGCTGGGCGTGATCGGCCTCAACCTGGCCGGCGTGAACCCCGGGTGACGCTGGCAACCCGAGGTCTGGACCAGGCGGCCGTCGCCGAGCGGGTGGCGAACGGCCAGGTCAACATCGCCCCGCCCGTTCCCGGTCGCTCACTGGCGCAGATCCTGCGCGCCAACGTATGCACCAGGTTCAACGCGATCCTGGGCGCGCTGTTCGTCGTGGTGATCATCGTCGGCCCGCCGCAGGATGCCCTGTTCGGCTTCGTGCTGGTGATCAACACCGCCATCGGCGTGTTCCAGGAGGTCCGCGCCAAGCGCACTCTGGACAGCCTGGCGATCCTGACCGCCGCCCAGGCCCGGGTCATCAGGGACGGGAAGCTCGCCGAGATCCCGGTCGACGGCGTGGTGCTCGATGACGTGCTGGAGCTGCACGCCGGCGACCAGGTCCCGGTCGATGGCACCGTCCTGTCATCGGAAGGCCTCGAGCTCGACGAGGCACTCCTCACCGGCGAGGCCGAGCCGGTAGCGCCCGAACCCGGCGCCAGCGCCCTGTCCGGCAGCTTCGTCGTGGCGGGCACCGGCCGCATCCAGGCGACCGCGGTCGGCGGCGAGGCCTACGCGGCGCGGCTGCAGACGCAGGCCCGCCAGTTCAGCCTGGTCCGCTCCGAGCTCGCACAGGGCACGAACCAGATCCTGCGCATGGTCACCTGGGTGATGATCCCGGCCTCCATCCTGCTGATCACCAGCCAGTTCTTCCGCAGCCATGACTCGCTGAGGGACGCGGTGCTCGGCACCGCCGCCGGAATGGTGACCATGGTGCCTGAGGGGCTGGTGCTGCTGACGTCGCTCGCGTTCACCATGGGCGCGATGCGGCTGGCCAGGCGCCGGGTGCTGGTGCAGGAGCTGGCCGCGATCGAGGGCCTGGCCAGGGTGGACGTCCTGTGCGTGGACAAGACGGGCACACTGACCCGCCCCGGCATGCGGCTGGTGGAAACCAGGCCCGTAGGCAGCTGGCCGGACGCGCGGATCGCCGAGGCCGTCGGCGCGCTGGTCGCCGCCGATGACTATCAGAACGGCACTGTCGCTGCGCTGGCGGCCGTCTTCCACGCCTCGCCCGGCTGGAGTGTCGAGGCGCGGGTGCCTTTCTCCTCGGCGCGCAAGTGGAGCGGGGTGTCGTTCGCCGGCCAGGGATCGTGGCTGTTCGGGGCGCCGTCCGTGCTCGGCCAAGGTGGGTTGCTGCCGGCCGCCGAGATCGCCGAGGCGGAAGCGGCCGGCCAGCGGGTGCTGCTGCTGGTCCACAGTGACGCCGTGCTCGCCGGCGAGGCGATTCCGCCGGTCTGCGAGCCCGCGGCGCTGCTGATCCTGGCGGAGGAGCTGCGCGACGACACCGCCTCGACGGTGCGGTACCTCATCTCGCAGGGCGTGACGATCAAGGTGATGTCGGGGGACGCGCCGCGGTCGGTGGCCGCGATCGCGGCCCGGGCGGGGATTCCGCCGCTCGGGGCGCCGCTGGACGGGTACACGCTGGAACTGGACCAGGTGGGGAAGGCGCTGGAGTCCTCGAGCGTGCTCGGCCGGGTCAAGCCTGAGCAGAAGCTGGCCGGCGTGCAGGCGCTGCAGGCGGCCGGGCACGTGGTCGCCATGGTCGGCGACGGCGTCAACGACGTGCAGGCGCTGAAGCAGGCCGATCTGGGCATCGCGATGGGCTCGGGCAGCCAGGCCAGCCGATCGGTGGCGCGGGTGGTGCTGCTGGACGGGACTTTCTCTGCGATACCGCTGATGCTGGCCGAAGGGCGCCGGGTGATCGCCAACATCGAGCGGGTGGCCGGGCTGTTCGTCACCAAGACCGTGTACGCCGCGCTCATTGCCATCGTCGTCGGCATCGCCGGGATCAGCTATCCCTTCTTCCCCAGGCACCTCACCATCATCAGCACGCTCACCATCGGGGTGCCGGGGTTCTTCCTCGCCCTGGCCGCCGGGGCACCCAGGGCCAGGCCGGGTTTCACCCGGCGGGTGCTGACGTTCGCGATCCCGTGCGGGGTGGCCGTCGCGGTGGCGGTGCTCGGCAGCTACCTGATCGCGCGCGGCGCTACCGGCGGGACCGTCACCCAGTCGCGGACCGCCGCCACGCTGGCCGGATTCGCCGTCAGCATGTGGGTCCTGGTGCTCATCACCCGCCCGCTGTCTATTTTCAAGGTGGGTCTCATCGCGGTGATGGCGGCCGCCATGGCCCTGCTGCTCGCCATCCCGGTCTTCCGCCGGATCTTCGCGCTGGACCTGCCCGCCTCGGGCGTGCTTGCCGCCGGGGCGGCCATCGTGCTGGCCACCATCATCGCGCTCACCGTGTGGCGTCGTCGGCGGGACCAGAGCGAGGACGCTGCTTCCTAGCTACTGGGCGGACTCGCCGCCCCCGCTGGCGAGCAGCGATCGCAGAACCGCCCACCGGCTGGCGTTCGGGTCGTCCCGGAGGCTGGCCAGGACCTGGCCGGCGACCGGCGGTGTTGTCCCGCCTGGCAGGTCGGCGGTCACGGTGGCCAGCTCGCCGATGGTGCGGGCGGTCAGCGCGGCCTCCAGCCGCTCATCGAGCTCGGCCCGCGTGAGCCGGCCCTCGCCCGCGGCGATGCACAGGATGTCTACCGCCTGCTCCCGGTCGGCATCCGATGCCCGAAGCTCAGGCATCGGATGCCGCTTTTCCTGGCGGGATAGCCGGCGCGGATCAGACGGCGATGCGGCGGACGGTGGCGTACCCGCCGGCCAGCAGAGCCGCTCCCAGCGCGGCGAGTATCCCGGTCAGCCCGACTGCGGACAGCGCGGTGAAGAAATGACCAGTGTTGCGCCAGGAGTGTGACCAGGTGATCAGCAGTGCGGCGGTCACCAGGACGGTTACCTGGGCCGCGCTGAAGGCGATCGATCCGATCAGGCTCCACCGGCGGTAGATGATCCCGAACCACATCCCGTAGGCGAACAGCAGGGTCAGCGCCACGGACATCGTCAGCCAGGTCTGGTACCACGGCCCGTCGAGGATGTACGGCACGCGGAAGATGTGCGTTTCCACTCCCCAGCCATTGGTGGCTCGCTCGATGGCCTGCAGCGCGGTGATCACCAGCCCGTAGCCGACGGCGAGCGTGACGGCGAGCACCGCGGTCCCGGCATAGTAGGAGCGGCGGCTCACGCCGAGGGCGAGCGCGAATGGCAGCGACTTGGCGACGCTCATTATCCCAAGGACGAAGTAGATCGCGACGATCGCTCCCAGCCCGCCGGCGTCGCGGGGCGAGGTGTTCTGGACCTGGACAATACCGTGGGCGGTGAGCACCGAGTGGTGGCCGACCGGGATCATGGCGAAGATGACCAGGTCCACGGTGAAGGCGAACGCTAGCCACACCCAGGGCAGCACGAGGTAGTCAACTCGCTTAGCGAGGTGGTAACGGGCAACGTTGATCAACGTGTTCATGCGCTGGTCCTCATCATCTGTGCGTCGGGGCCGGGGCGGCCCGCGGCGTGGACCACCAGTTCCTGCAGGGAGAGCGGCTCAAGCGTCAGGCGCCCCGCCATGGCCGGAGCGCGGTCCGGCTCTGCCAGGTGACCGACGACGACAACGGACGCCTGCGATCCCATCCGGCGGCTATCCCAGACCGGGTGTCCGGCCGTGAACTCGTCCACGGCGAGGGCCGGGCCGCTTACCCGAGTGGCCACGCCACGCAGGTCGTCCGCCATGGCGTCGAGCACGACATGGCCCTTGTCCATGACCAGGACCCGTTCGAGTAGCCCGGCGGTCTCATCGATCAGGTGCGTGGACAGAAGTACCGTCCGGGGATAGGCGGCGTAGTCGGCGAGCAGGCGATCGTAGAAAACCTGGCGGGCCACCGCGTCCAGGCCCGCGTACGGCTCATCGAACAGGGTAAGCTCGGCCCGGGCTGCCAGGCCGATGATGATCCCGACTGCCGACCGCATGCCTCGGGACAGCTTCTTGACCGGCCGGCCCGCCGGCAGGTCAAAGTCCGCCAGCAGGGTGTCGGCGAGCTCGTCACTCCAGTCTGGATAGAACCGCGAGGCCGTCCGCAGCAGGTGGCCGACCTTGAAATCGGGGTAGATCTGGTCCTCGCGGACGAACACCATCCGGCGCAGGACCGCGTCGTTTTCCACCGGGTTGGTACCGAACACCCGGACATCGCCGGCCGAGGCGAACTCCTGCCCGGTGATGATCTTCATCAGCGTTGTCTTGCCTGCGCCATTGCGGCCAAGCAGACCGGTGATCACGCCGTCCTGGGCGTCGAACGTGACATTGTCCAGGGCTAGATGGCCGCGGTAGCGGCGCGTGAGCCCGGTCACCGAAATCGGTGGCGTCATAGCGTTACGCCCTCCTCGATGCTGCTGCTCTTGCGGATAAGCTCAGTCAGCTCATCCGCGTCGATGCCAAGGCGGCTCGCCTCGGTGATCATCGGCTCAATGTGGCGTTCGGTGAACTGCTTGCGGCGCTGTTCCAGCAGTCGCTGCCGCGCTCCCACCGCGACGAACATCCCGATGCCGCGGCGCTTCTCCAGCAGCCCTTCGTCGGCCAGCATGCTGATGCCCTTGGCGGCGGTGGCCGGGTTGATCCGGTAGTAGGCGGCCATCTCGTTGCTCGATGGCACCCGCTCGCCCTCCGCCAGGCCCCCGTCCGCGATCTCCTCGGCCAGCCGCCCCGCGATCTGGGCGAAGAGCGGAGTGCCCTCATCAAGGCCTGCCATCTCTCGCACCGGCCCGCCTCCCGTCAGTGGTTACCATCACCGTTCATTGGTTCATTACTTGAGTAATGTACCGGTGAACTGCCACCCGGTCAAGACTGAACTGCTGGCGGCCCGGTCCAGCCGTCCTCCGGGGCCGCAGGACCCGCCCGCCATGACAGTCGCGGTAATCTTTTTGTAAGGCTTGAAATATGGGAGGGTCATGCTGGGCAGGAAGCGAGGGACAGTCCGGGACCTGCGGCGCGAGACCCGCTCGGCTGCGCTGTGGCCGCTCTACCTTGGACCGCCCCGCAGTCGGCCGGAGCTGAGCGAGATAAGCGGGCTGAGTCCGGCTTCGGTCAGCAACGTGGTGCGAGAGCTGCTAGACGAGGGCATTCTCATCGAGGCCGGGTCGGTCGACTCCGACGGCGGGCGGCCGCGAGTCCTGCTACGGATGAATCCCGGATACGGCTACGTCATCGGGATTGACATCGGTGAGACTCGCGTCGAGGTGGAGCTGTTCGACCTGGCGATGACGGCGCGGGCAAAGATCGGCTACCGGCTCGATCCTGGCGAACGCGAGGTGAACGTCATCGTGGAGCGGGTCCTGGCCGGGCTGGACGCGGTCCTTGCCGTCAGCGGGGTGGCGGCCGCGGCGGTGCTCGGTGTCGGTGTCGGGGTGCCGGGGATCGTGGAGGAAGGACCGGAACTCCTGGTGCACTGCCAGGCCTACGGCTGGGACGCCGTCCCGCTTGAGCGGCTGCTGCGGGCCGGCACCGATCTGCCGCTTCGATTCGAGAACTGCTCGAAGACACTGGGGCAGGCTGAGCTGTGGTTCGGCGCGGGCCGTGGTGCCCAGCACGCTGTCGTGGCCCTGATCGGTTCTGGTGTGGGTGCGGCACTGATCTCCGGCGGATCCATCTACCGGGGCGCAACGTCAAGTGCGGGGGAGTGGGGGCACACCAGGGTGATGGTGGGTGGCCGGACCTGCCGGTGCGGATCGGCGGGATGCCTGGAGGCATATGTCGGCGCTGAGGCGATCCTGGAGCGGTATGGCAAGCCGGTCCCGGGCGAGGATGAGGAATCTGCCCTCGCCGCGATGATCGACGTGGCCGGGACATACGCCTTCGCGGCGGAGATAATGGACGAAACCGCACTGTACCTCGGCGCTGGCCTCGCTAACCTGATCAACCTCTTCAACCCGGAGCGGATCGTGCTCGGCGGATGGGCCGGCCTGCTGCTAGGGGAGTGGCTGCCAGCGATTCAGGATGCCGCCCGTAGCCTTTCACTGCGGCAGCCGTTCGCCGCGGCCTCGATAGTGCTCGGTCAGCTGGGTCCCGAGGCGGTGACGCTCGGCGCCGCCACCCTTCCGATGGAACGTTTCCTCGACGGCTTCCGGTCACGGCCGCCGCAGCTCGCTTAGGCCCCTTGCCGCCTGGCCTCTCTCATGATGTGCGCATTGGCCCCGTCTCCATGGATAGGGGTCGACCTGTCACCTGAAGCGACCGCCGTCCGCCGTCGGGTCAGCCCTCCGGCCGTGGGCGGTCCCCGAGATAACTGGCCGGCAGCGCGAGTCGGCTGGTAACCGGCCCTTGACGGCGTGATTACATCGATGTTTAATCACACCATAAATTAACGTGTGTAGAAAGATCATCCGATCGATCCCGAGTCTCCCCGGACAAGGTGATCAGGGCCGCCGGTCGGCACCGTGCGGACACCATGACAAACTGATCGGAGTTCACATGAACAGAACGCTCCGCCAAATGGCGGGGGCAATCACTGCTCTGACCCTCGTGTCTCTCGGGCTGGCGCTGTCGGCGGCGGGACCGGTGGCAGCCCACGCGGCGTGCGCGGTTCCGTCTCCGCCGGCGAACGACGAACTGACCGCCAACCCCGATTCGTCGATCTCCATCGTCTTGGTGGGGAGCGCGGGCGCCACGAGCTACAACATCTACCGTGGCACCACGTCGGGCGGGGAGGCTACCACTCCAGTTGCTAACACCACCAGCGTGCTCTACACGGACAAGGGCCTCAGCCCCTCGTCCACCTACTTCTACAATTTCACCGCGGTGAACGCCTGCGGCGAGTCCGCGCACAGCGCGGAGGACTCGTCCAAGACGCCGCCGCCGACCCCGACCGGTGGCAGCACGGCGGGCGTAGCGTCCGGCAGCAGTGAGATCTACTACGGCGAGAACGCCATGTTCGGCGGCGAGGACTGGTTCCAGACACTCACCGGCTGGTTCCCGCAGAACCTCGGCTCCTCGGGCTCCGACTCCCCAGGCCAGCAGGTCGTGGACATGGCCTACGCCAACCTCGGCAGCATGACGTTCAACAACGTCGTCGTGCCGACCAGTGGCCTGTACACGATCGAGTGGCGGTATGCCTTCCAGGGTGGCCTGTTCCCCAGCGTCAACAACCGGGAGATGGGACTCGCGGTCAACGGCGCGGTCCTTACCACCTCCGAGCGCTTCCCGATCACCGGCAGCTTCGACGTCTACCAGGACTCGTCCCTGCAGGCTCACCTGAACGCTGGCCGGAACTCCGTCACCTTGTTCGCGGTCACCGACCACGGCGTCTCCCGGGTTGACCAGCTGATCGTGACCCCCGCGACGGCCTCGGTCCCGAGCGGGCCGACCAGCCTAACCGTCACGCCGGGCAACACCGGCGCGACACTGAACTGGGCCGCCAGCACGAGCGGCAGCCCGACCTCGTACAGCATCTACCGCGGCACCGCCACGGACGGCGAAGCCACAACGCCCATCGCCACCGTGAGCGGCACGACCACGACGTTCAGCGACACCGGCCTGACCAACGGGAAGACATACTTCTACAACGTCGCTGCCAACAACAGCGTGGGCGTGTCACCGGACTCGAATGAGGTCTCCATCAGCCCAGGCGTCACCACCGCTGCCCCGCCTGCGCCCACCGGGCTCACCGCGAACCCAGCCGATAGCTCAGTCGATCTGACCTGGAACCCCAGCGCGGGTGCTACCAGCTACAGCATCTACCGCGGCTCCACGTCAGGCGGCGAAGGCACCACGCCGGTCGGCACGAGCACGTCGGACAGCTTCAACGACACCGGACTGACTAACGGCACCGGGTACTACTACACGGTGGCCGCGAACAACACCAGTGGCACATCGGCGAAGTCGGCCGAGACGAACACCGTGCCGACGGCCATTGTCGTCCCGCCGCCAGTCCCATTCGGCGTCGTGGTCACGCCGACGACCAGCCAGATTCAGCTGCAATGGACCTACGAGGAGGGCACGACCAGCTACCAGATCTACCGCGGTACCACCCCGGGCGGCGAAGGCGCGACGCCGCTGGCCACCGTGACTTCGTCGTCCTACACGGATACGACGGTGACTAGCGGTGTTACCTACTACTACGAGATCACCGCGCTGACCGGAGCGACTGCGAGCGCCCGCTCCAGCGAATACGCCGCGAGTACCAGCGGTGCGGTCACCCTGCCGTCGACGCCGACCGGCCTCGTCGCAAGCCCGGGCAACGGTTCGGTGGCGCTGACCTGGACCGCCAGCGCGGGTGCCACCAGCTACAGCATCTACCGCAGCACCACGTCAGGTGGTGAAGGCACCACCCCGGTCGGCACCGCCACGTCGAACAGCTTCACTGACACCGGGCTGACCAATGGCACCAAGTACTACTACAAAGTCAGCGCGACCAACAGCGCGGGGACGTCGGCGCAGTCCAGCGAGGTGAGCGCGACGCCGGCGGCGACGGCGGGCGTGGATATCTCGGCGGGGGGTCCGGCGGCTGCTCCGTTCGCGGCTGATGAGGACTTCACCGGCGGCGCGACCTCGGATACCACGCACGCGATCACCACGACCGGGCTGTCTGACCCGGCGCCGCAGTCGGTGTACCAGCACAAC
>Ga0209530_1000192_pt1 | contig 52832 bp, 48 predicted proteins | sample BlaSpr_A8_Ref_O1_FD_187987 | JGI IMG/M metagenome (GOLD analysis project Ga0209530, IMG submission 187987) | Forest soil microbial communities from Thunder Bay, Ontario, Canada - Black Spruce, Ontario site 2_A8_Ref_O1 (SPAdes) (version 2) | ecosystem: Environmental > Terrestrial > Soil > Boreal...
CAGGAACCTGGCCAGCACATCGGCGGGCTGCAGCGGGTGCGCGGTCGCGCCGAGCAGGTCGACGTAGAGCTGGCCGTCGGGGAACTGGGCGCTGACCTGGTGGGCGGCGTGCACCGCTAGTGAGGTCTTGCCCAGGCCGCCGTAGCCGGCGACCAGGGCGATACGGACCGCGCCGGTGTTGTCGCTGACATCCGGAGTGGCGGACAGCAGGTCGCACAGGTGCTTCACCTGGTCCTCGCGGCCGGTGAAGTCGGCTACGCCGGCGGGCAGCTGGGCGGGTCGCTGCGGTCTCGGCGCCTGCCTGCGTTCGGGCTGCGATGCCTGGGATGGCGGCGCATGGGGGTGCCGCGCGGGCCGTCCCCCGCTGGTACCTGGCGTTACCGGGGCCTGGACCGTGCCGCCCGCGATGATGCCCGCCGGGCCGTTATCCGGCCCGCTTTCCCTGCCGTCCTCGGCAAGCAGCTTGGCGTGGGCACGGCGCAGCTCGGGGCCGGGGTCAACACCGAGCTCGTCGGCGATCGCGGTGCGGGCCTGGCCGTAGGCGTCCAGTGCCTCGGCGTGACGGCCGGATCCGTCCAGTGCCTGCATCAGCAGCAGCCACAGGCCCTCGCGGAGTGGGTGGTCGGCCAGCAGCCTGCGCAGCTCGGTTACCACCTGGGAGTGGCCGCCGCACTGCAGTTCCGCGGTGACCCGGAGCTCGGCGGCGTCCAGCCTCAGCTCGGCCAGCCGCTCCGCCTCCCCCTCGACCAGCGGCGTGCGGGGGACGTCGGCAAGCACGCTGCCGCGCCACAGCCCGAGCGCCTCGGCCAGGTGGCCGGCCGCCTGCTCCGGGTTCCCGCCCGCCAGGGCTCTGCGGCCGTCGCGGATCATCGCCTCGAACTGCTGGATGTCGGTGATGGCGTGGCCGGCTTCTGTGCGCAGCTGATAGCCGGGGGCCCTGGTCACCAGCAGCCCGCTGTCGTCACCGTCAGCTATCAGACGACGCAGCCGCAGCACATAAATGCTGACCAGGTTGGCGGCCTTGGCCGGCGGGTCCTCGCCCCAGATCTCGTCAATCAGCGCGTCAGTCGACACCACCTGGCCTGCGCTGATCAGCAGAGCCGCCAGCAGGGAGCGCCATTTCGGCGCACCGATAGAACGCCAGTCTTCGCCGGCGCGGACTTCAAGGGGCCCCAGCAGCCGGAACCTGATCATTACCTCGGGACCACTCACCTTCACGGAACGTACCGTTGGATCCTACTTAACCATGACTCAATTAGGGCGTAAACGCCTTACCGGACTATGTGAGGGAACTCGCATCGGCGTCGGCGCCCCTGCGGGAAGTGCCGGACCGGACGGCACCACGGGGGCGCCGTCCGGTCGGGCTCAGCCAGACGCCCGCCCTCCTAAGCGGGGTGGGTGCGGCGGGTGCGGTCCTGGCCCGGGTGCGGGGACCAGCCTAAGGCTGGGACCGTCCGTCACCGCCGACCTGGCCGTCGTCCCTGTGCCGCTGGCGGGGGGCAGGGACGACGGCCACCGAGCTGGGGGGTTACGAACCGCGGGACCTCGGGAACCGAGGGGGGGCGCGGAGCGTAACCCCCCTGTCCGGTTTACCCGCCGGGTTAGCTCTGCCCGTCGAAGAGGCTGGTTACCGAGCCGTCGCTGAATACCTCGCTGATCGCACGGGCCAGCAGCGGGGCGATGGACAGCACGGTCAGCTTGTCGAACTTCTTCTCATCAGGCACCGGCAGCGTGTTGGTGAGGATGATCTCGCTGATCCGCGAGTTCTTCAGCACGTCCACGGCCGGGCCGGACAGCACGCCGTGCGTCGCGGTCGCGATGACCCGCTCCGCACCCTGCTCGAACAGCGCCTCGGCGGCCTTGGCGATCGTCGAGCCGGTGTCAATCATGTCGTCGACGAGGATGCAGGTCCGGCCCCTGACCTGCCCGACCACCTCGAACATCCGCACCTGGTTGGCCATGTCCGGGTCACGGCGCTTGTGGATGATCGCCAGCGGGCAGCCCAGGCGGTCCGTCCACCGCTCGCACACCCGGACCCGGCCAGCATCCGGGGCCACCACGGTGACCTGGCGGACGTCCAGCTTCTTCTCGATGTAGCTGGCGAGGATGTCCAGCGCGAACAGATGGTCAACAGGTCCGTCAAAGAAGCCCTGGATCTGCGCGGTATGCAGGTCCACCGACATCAGCCGGTCCGCGCCCGCCGTCTCGAACAGGTCCGATATGAGCCGGGCCGAGATCGGTTCCCGGCCGCGGTTCTTCTTGTCCTGGCGCGCGTAGCCGAAGAATGGCGCCACCACGGTGATCCGGCTCGCCGACGCGCGCTTGAGCGCGTCCACCATGATCAGCTGCTCCATGATCCACTCGTTGATCGGCGAGGTGTGGCTCTGCAGCACGAACACGTCACAGCCGCGGACGGATTCGAGATACCGCACGAAGATCTCGCCGTTCGCGAAGTCATACAGCTTGGTCGCCGTCGTCTCGATGCCCAGGCACTCGGCCACCTCGGCGGCCAGCTCCGGGTATGCCCGGCCGGACACGAGTATCAGCCGTTTCTCGCTTGACGTGACCAGTCCGCTCATGTGTGCTGCTCCCCCTTGTCGTTGCCTTCGCCGGCTTGGACCGCTGCCTGCGCGGAGCGCGTCCCCGGACGCCGCCGCTGCGTCCATCCCTCCGAAATATGCTGCCGTCCCCTGGCGATGCCGAGCGCGCCGGCCGGCACGTCCTCGCTGATCACCGAGCCGGCCGCGGTGTACGCGCCGTCCCCGATCGTGACCGGCGCCACCAGGGTGCTGTCACTGCCTATGAAAACGGCATCGCCTACCGTCGTGCGATGCTTCTTGACGCCGTCGTAGTTCGCGAAGATCGTGCCGGCGCCGACGTTCGCGGCCCTGCCGATATCGGCGTCACCGACGTAGGACAGATGGGGCACCTTGGCGCCTTCGCCCACGGTCGAGTTCTTTACCTCGACGTAGGTGCCGATGTGGGCGCTGGTACCGATCTTCGCACCGGGGCGGAGGTAGGCGAACGGGCCCACCGTGGCGCCCGGGCCGATCTGCGCTTCCTTGCAGACGGCATGGGTGATCATCGCGTCCTCGGCTACGCGGGTGTCGATGAGCCTGCAGCCGGGACCGATGGTGGAACGGGCACCCACAGCCGTTCTGCCTTCTAGGTGGGTGCTGGGCAGGACCTCAGCGTCCTGTCCGATGGTGACATCGACATCGACCCAGGTGGTGGCGGGGTCGACGATCGTGACGCCCGCCCGCATCCAGTGGTCGAGCAGGCGGTCGTTGAGGACGCGGCGGGCCTGCGCCAGCTGCACGCGGTCGTTCACTCCCGCGATCTCGGCCGGATCGGCGGCCAGCACGGCGCCGACCGGGTAGCCGTCGCCACGCAGGATCGCGACCACGTCGGTCAGGTACTCCTGGCCCTGCGCGTTGTCGGTCGCGACCCGCTTAATCGCGTCGGCGAGCAGCATGCCGTCGAAGGCGTAGCAGCCGGAGTTGATCTCGGTTATCTCCTGCTGCTCAGGCGACGCGTCGGCTTGCTCCACGATCTCGGTCAGCGTGCCGTTCGCATCGCGGACGATGCGGCCGTAGCCATCGGGGTCGCAGACTTTGGCGGTGAGCACGGTGACCGCATTGCGCGCGGTGGCGTGCTCGCGGACCAGCTCGGCCAGCGTCTGCGCGCGCAGCAGCGGCATGTCCCCGTAGGTCACGAGCACGATGCCGTCCAGCGCACCGAGCGCCTCGGTGACCATCCGCACCGCGTTGCCGGTGCCGGCGAGCCGCTCCTGGGTGACGACCTTCGCGTCGGGTGCCAGGCGGGCGGTCTCTGCGGTCACGTGCTCGCGGGCATGGCCCGCTACGACAATGAGCTGTTCAGGATCAGTTTCTCGGGCGGCTGCCAGCGCATGACCCAGCATGCTGCGTCCACACAGGGGATGCAGCACCTTCGGGATCTGCGACTTCATCCGTGTGCCCTCGCCAGCGGCGAGGACGATGACAGCGACCGGGCGAGGTGCACTCACGCGGCTAGTCTCCTCGGGTATCGCGCGGACCTATCCGGGGTTACCGACGGACACGTCCCCGGCAATCGGGAGCGCATGCATTGTCGGGGACTTAAGTTGCGACGACGAGTGTGTTTACCCGCCCCTCACCTGCAGGATACCGTCTGGTTGCCGTAATCGGGTTGACGACGGAGGCAGATTTGAGTAGCGAGCGCGACACACTCCGCACTCGCCAGCGTAGGGCAGCGCCAAGATCGTGTTGCGGTTTCTGCTGTTATGGCGTTAGCGGGGCTCGTCGCGGTCTACTAGCTCGGTCGGCTCGAAGCCGCCCTCGCCCGCTACCGCGGCCAGCTCGGCGCCGAGGGATTCCTTCGCGCTTGCGGCGGCGCGCTTGCGGCGACCGGTGAAGAACGAAGCGATCGCGGCCAGCACGTTCGCGGCGATCGCGAACGCGAACGCCACCCCGAGGCCGTCGTGGAACGGCGCGGTGATCAGGTGCGGGAAGAACTCGCGCCCGGACAGGTACGCGGCGTGCGCGGGTGACATGTGGCTGAGCAGCGGCCCGAGCAGCTGCTTCATCGGGTTGTAGCCGAGGAAGGCGGCGAACAGCACGCCGATCGGCGGCAGCTGCGCCACGCTATGCGCCGCTGATGCCGGGACGCCCTGCGCGATCAGGCCGCTGGACATGGTGCTCGGCAGGCTTGAGGAGAGGCCGGCGACCATCAGCGAGAAGAAGATCCCGATGGACAGCACGAACGCGGTGTTCTGGAACGTGGCCATCATGCCGCCGCCGGCCCCGCGCGCGTCCGCCGGCAGTGAGTTCATGACCTCCGCCCGGTTCGGCGACGCGAACAGCCCGGAACCGAGCCCGTTCAGCGCCAGGATCAGCGCGAACGCCCAGTACGGGAAGTTCACGGGCAGGAACAGCAGCAGCAGGAAGCTGACCGCGGTCACCAGCGCGCCGCCGACCGTGAACGCGCGGGCGCCGAACCGGTCCGACAGGATCCCGGAGGTCGGCGCGGTGATCAGGAAGCCGATGGTCAGCGGCACCATGTAGATGCCGGCCCACAGCGGTGTCTGGCTGAAGCTGTAGCCATGCAGCGGCAGCCAGATGCCCTGCAGCCAGATGATCAGCATGAACTGCATGCCGCCGCGGCCGAGCGCCAGGCCCAGGTTCGCGAGGTTGCCGGCCGCGAACGCCCTTATCCGGAACAGGGAGAGGCGGAACAGCGGCTCGGGGACCCTCGTCTCCACCCAGGCGAAAATGAGCAGCACCGCCAGCCCGCCGAAGATCGCGGACAGCACGAACGGGCTGGTCCAGCCCATCGCGTGGCCGCCATACGGCTCCAGCCCGTAGACGATGCCGATCAGGATCGAGATCAGCCCGACCGCGAACAGGATGTTGCCCCACCAGTCCATCCGGGCGTGCCGCCGGATGCTGATGTCCTTCAGCATGAAGTACGCCCACACGGTGCCGAACGCGCCGATCGGCGCCGAGACGAGGAAGATCAGGTGCCAGTTGATCGGCGCGAGCACGCCACCGAGCAGCAGCCCGAGGAACGACCCGGCGATCGCCGCGATCGCGTTGATGCCGAGCGCGGTGCCGCGCTGGTTGGCGGGGAAGGCGTCGGTGAGGATAGCCGAGGAGTTCGCGAACAGGAACGCGCCGCCGATACCCTGCACGACCCGCCAGGCGATGAGCCACAGCGCCCCGTCGGTGCCGTGCATCCAGGTCACGGTGAGGAAAATGGACGCGACGCTGAAGATCGCGAACCCGATGTTGTACATCCGGACCCGGCCGAACATGTCGCCGAGCCGCCCGAAGCTGACGACGAGAACGGCCGACACGATGAGGAAGCCCATGAACATCCACAGCAGGTAGCTGGTGTTGCCCGGGCTCAGCGGATTAAGTCCGATGCCACGGAAGATGTCCGGCAGCGCGATAAGCACGATCGACTGGTTGATCGTGGCCATCAGCACACCAAGCGTGGTGTTAGACAGTGCGATCCACTTGTAGTGCGGGCCGACCGCGGCACTCATCCCGGAGCTCCCCCAACTGGCAAGTAACTTGCTTTGTAGCAACTAACTAAGTTCATTTATATCAGAACGGGGGGTGTGGGCGTTTCCGGGCGAGGGCTCGGCGCTGCGGCGGCGGGGGCTCGGCGGGGGGCTCAAGGGGACCCGTGGCGCACGAACCGCGACCGGAGGGGGTTCGTGCGCCACGGGTCGCCATGCGGAAGGGGCGCCGAGTCGGGCAGATGGCTCCCGGAGAAGGATTCGAACCTTCGTTGAGCGGACCAAAACCGCTTGTCCTGCCTGGTTAGACGATCCGGGATCGCGCTTGGCAGCAGTCTACCGATTACACCGCCGCTGGGGAGGTTAGCGGGGAGGTGGCTGGCGGGTAATGGGAAGGCAAATTTTCCTGGGTTCGCTTGCTTAACCTACGGTCGCGTAGGCTACGGTTACGTAGGCGTAGACGACGGGCGTCTGCCGGACCCTAGGGAGTGCGATGACAGCTACGATCGAGCGGCGGACGCCGCGGCCTGACTTCGAGGAAGAACCTTCTTCGATGACGCAGCGCGTGCTGGTGGGCGTGTTCGTCGGGGTGCCGCTGGCGGCGGTTGTCACGGCCATCCCGCTCGCCTGGGCTTATGGGCTGCTCGGCTGGCACGACGTCGTTATCGCACTGCCGTTCTACATTGTCTCGGGGCTGGGCATCACCGTCGGGTACCACCGGTACTTCACGCACGGGTCGTTCAAGGCGAAGACGGGGCTGCGGGTCGCGATGGCGATCGCCGGCTCGCTCGCCATCGAGGGGCCGGTCATCACCTGGGTGTCTGACCACCGGCGTCACCACAAGTACAGCGACAAGGAAGGCGACCCGCACTCGCCGTGGCGATATGGCGAGGACTGGAAGGCGCTGTCCAAGGGCCTGGTCTACGCGCACGTCGGCTGGCTGTTCGACCCGAACAAGACCTCGCAGGAGAAGTTCTCCCCCGACCTGCTCGCCGACAAGAACATCAAGGCCGTCGACCGCTGGTTCCCCGGGCTCGTCGCCGCCACGCTGCTGGTCCCGCCGCTGATCGGCGGGCTGTGGGGAATGTCATGGAAGGGCGCGCTGACCGCGTTCCTGTGGGCGAGCCTGGTCCGGGTCTGCCTGCTGCACCACGTCACCTGGTCGATCAACTCCATCTGCCACACCTTCGGCAACGAGGAGTTCGAGGTCAGGGACCGGTCTCGCAACGTGGCGTGGCTGGCCATCCTCTCCTTCGGCGAGTCCTGGCACAACCTGCACCACGCCGACCCGACCTGTGCGCGGCACGGGGCGCTCAAGGGCCAGGTCGACTCGAGTGCCCGGGTGATCCGGTGGTTCGAGCAGCTCGGCTGGGCGTACGACGTGCGCTGGCCGGATGCCGAGCGGCTGTCCGCCAAACGGCCGGCCGGTGCTAAGCGGAAGCTCGGCTCGATGACACGGAGTGCCTCGCAGCAGTGAGTGATCAGGCAGCCAGGAAGCGGATGACCGGCCAGGAGCGCCGGCAGCAGCTACTGGACATCGGGCGGCGACTCTTCGCAGAGCGCGGGTTCGAGGGAACCTCGATCGAGGAGATCGCCGCCCAGGCCAAGGTGTCGAAGCCGGTGGTGTACGAGCACTTCGGCGGCAAGGAAGGGCTCTACGCCGTCGTCGTCGACCGCGAGGTGGAACGGCTGCTGACGCTGGCGACCACGCTGCTGGACGGGGAGCCGAGCAGGGAGAAGCTCGAAGCGGCCACCGTCGCGCTGCTGCGGTACATCCAGGACAACGCGGACGGGTTCCGGATCCTGGTCAGGGACTCCAGCCCCGGCTCCCGGTCCGGGACCTACGGCACCCTGCTCAGCGACATCGCCGCTCAGGTCGAGCACATCATGGCCGACTTCCTCTCCATCCGCGGGCACGACCCGAAGCTCGCGCCGATGTACGCGCAGATGTTCGTCGGCATGGTCGCGTTCACCGGGCAGTGGTGGCTCGACGCCCGCAAGCCGAAGCTGGAAGAAGTGGCCAGGCACATCATCAACCTGGCCTGGGACGGGCTCGCCCAGCTGGATTCACGTCGCGATTAGCGGGAATTCACCTCGCAGGGCTTGCGCAACCTACGGTCTCGTAAGCTACGGTTGCGTAACAGAAGCTTCGCTCCAGAGCTGGGGAGCACGATGACCACATCGGCTGGGAAGGTTATCGGGACAACGCGGTCGGACTTCTCGGAGGAACCGAGCAGCGGACTGCAGCGGTTCATGGTCGGGGTGTTCGTCGCGGTGCCGCTTGCGGCGCTGGCCCTGGCCATCCCGCTGATGTGGGAGTGGGGATTCCTCGGCTGGCACGACGTGGTGATCGCGCTCGTCTTCTACTGGGGATCCGGGCTCGGGGTGACCGTCGGGTACCACCGCTACTTCACGCACGGGTCGTTCAAGGCCAAGACCGGGCTGCGGGTAGCGCTGGCGGTCGCGGGGTCGCTCGCCATCGAGGGGCCCGTGCTGAACTGGGTATCCGATCACCGGCGGCATCACAAGTACAGCGACAAGGAAGGCGACCCGCACTCGCCGTGGCGCTACGGCGAGGACTGGAAGGCGCTGTCCAAGGGCCTGGTCTACGCGCACATCGGCTGGCTGTTCGACCCCAACCAGACCTCGCAGGAGAAGTACGCACCTGACCTGCTCGCCGATCGGCGGATCAAGCAGGTCGACGACTGGTTCGGTGGCCTGGTCGCCGTGTCGCTGCTCGCACCGGCGCTGATCGGCGGGCTGTGGGGCATGTCGTGGCATGGCGCGATCACCGGGTTCTTCTGGGGCAGCCTGGTGCGGATCGCGCTGCTGCACCACGTCACCTGGGCGATCAACTCCATCTGCCACACCTTCGGCAACGAGGAGTTCGAGGTGCGGGACAGGTCACGCAACGTGTCCTGGATGGCGATCGGATCGTTCGGCGAGTCCTGGCACAACCTGCACCACGCCGACCCCACCTGTGCCCGGCACGGGGCGCTGAAGGGCCAGCTGGACCCCAGCGCGCGGGTTATCTGGGCGTTCGAGAAGCTGGGCTGGGCATATGACGTCCGCTGGCCGGATGAGGAACGGCTGGCGGCGAAGCGGCCTGCCGGGGCCAGGCGACAATTCGGCTCGATGACACGCCGTTCTGGGCGGATACGTAGCGCGGAGTCGTAGTCTTAGCCGGGTGACTCCCCCCGCAGCACGATCCGGTCGCAAGAGGATGACCGGCCAGGAGCGGCGGCAGCAGCTGCTCGACATCGGACGCCGCTTGTTCGCGGAGCGCGGGTTCGAGGGAACTTCCATCGAGGAAGTCGCCGCCCAGGCGGGCGTGTCCAAGCCCGTCGTCTACGAGCACTTCGGCGGCAAGGAGGGGCTGTACGCCGTCGTCGTCGACCGCGAGGTTGAGCGACTGCTGTCGATGACCACCACGCTCCTGCTGGAAGGGGACAACAGCCGGGAGAAGTTCCTGGCCGCCATGGTGGCACTGCTGCGGTACATCGACGCGAACGCGGACGGGTTCCGGATCCTGGTGCGCGACTCCAATCCCGGGTCGGGCACCGGAACGTACGGGACGATGCTGAGCGACATCGCGGGGCAGGTGGAGTACATCCTGGGTGACTTCCTGCTGTCCAGGGGGCAGGATCCCAAGCTGGCGCCGCTCTACGCGCAGATGCTCGTCGGCATGGTCGCGTTCACCGGGCAATGGTGGCTCGATGCCCGCAAGCCCAAGCTGGAAGAGGTCGCGGCCAATCTGATCGACCTGGCCTGGAACGGGCTCTCCCAGCTGGACTCGCGTTCGTTACCGTTCCGGCGCCGCGGATGCCGCGCCTGGCGCGACGATGACAGTGCGGTCGGCGGCATCGGCAGCCGGAAGGCCGCCGGCCAGCCAGGCGTGAAAGCCGCCGATCACGTCGGTGGCGCGGGTCAGGCCTAGGTCGTGCAGCGCCGCGGCGGCCAGGCTGGAGGTGTATCCCTCCTGGCAGATCACGATGATCTGGTGATCGTAACTGGTTACCCAGGGCAGCCTGGCCTCGCTCTCCGGATCGAGGCGCCACTCCAGGTGGTTGCGCTCGATGATGGTGGAGCCTGGGACCTCGCCTTCGGCTGCGCGCATGGCAGCGGGGCGGATATCGACGATCACTGCCTGGTCCGCCTGGGCCTTCTTGTGGGCGTCGCGAGGTTCCAGGCGGCGCAGGCGCGCGCGCGCCTGGGCGAGGATCTCCTCGATGCTGCTCGCGCCCGGCGGCCTGGTGGTCACTACGCGGCCGACCAGGCTTCGGCGACCTCCGTGCCGAGGCTGACCAGGCCGGTCTGCGTCAGCTCGTAGCGGGTCATCGCGGTCAGCGGCGGCGAGTACGCGTGCACACTCACCGCGAGTGACGATCTCGCGTCATTGCGCACATTGTGGATGTAGCGCGGCCCGAACGAGCGGGTCGCACCCGACTTGACCGGCTTGGCCAGGACATGGCCGTCTGCGTTCGCGCCGACTACCCGGCTCTCGGTCAGCGAGCCCAGCACCACGGTAAAGGCGCCCGCCGCACCACTGTGGTCGTGGAATCCGGTCTCCTGGCCCGGCAGCCAGCTGATCAGCCAGACCTCGTGGTTTTCGTCCAGTGTCACCTGCTCGTACCAGCGGCCTGCCGGGTTCAGCCTGACCCGGGGCAGCCACTCGGCCGGGCTCGCGGCGAACCGCTGCACCACCTCGGCCAACTGTCGTGCTCCCAGGAGCCGGCTAGCACTCGCCGTCGAGGCCGGCCGGATCATCGTGCTGTTCACTACGTACCTCTTCTCACGTTTTGAGGGCTCCGACTGCGGTTGATCAGGCTCCTTGTTCAACTGCAGTCGAGCTGCAGCTGGACAGGCTCCTGATCAGGCGGGACAGAGTCAACATCGGCCATACGGCAGGCTGCGGCGCATGCCGCGATCCTGCCAGAGTTTCCCTACTAAAGCAATTGGAAACGTATGCTTAGCAGGCATGGAGCTGGATATTGGCGGTGCGTGCGTGGTTCGGAAAGGGTGGCCTCAGCGGGGATTCAGCTGGAATTCAGCTGGCGCGATGGGCGATGGCGAAGATGCGGCGGAAGGGAAAGACCGTACCGGCCGGCTGGGGCGGATACGCCTCGCGGAGCCGCTCGCCGTAGTCGGCGAGGAAGTCCGCTGCCTGCTCGGCATCCAGCACAGCCAGCACCGGCCGCAGCCCCGTGCCCTTGATCCACTCAAGCACCGGGTCCGCGCCCTGCAGGATGTGCAGGTAGGTCGTCTCCCACGCGTCCACTTCGCAGCCGGCCAGCGTCAGCAGCCCGGCGTAGTCTGCCGGGTCGGCCGATTTCCTTGTCAGGTTCACGTCCTTGAGAAACGGACGCCACCGGACCGACTCCGCGAGCTCGCGCATGAGAACATGCGAGGGCTGATCAAAGTTGCCAGGCACCTGCACGGCCAGCCAGCCCTCATCCGGGAGCCAGCTCGCCCAGTCGGCGAGCACCTCACGATGTTCGGGCACCCACTGCAGCACCGCGTTGGAGACAATGACATCGGGCAGAGCCTGAGGCTTCCAGTGCCTGATGTCGTCGCGCATGAAGGACAGCCCTGGCGCGTCCGCGGGCTTCACCCGCGCCTGCGCGGCCTCAATCATCTCGGCGGAGCTGTCCACCCCGACCACGGTCGCCGACGGCCAGCGCTCAGCGAGCACGGCGGTCAGGTTTCCAGGGCCGCAACCCATGTCGACGACCAACCCAGGCTTGTCCGCTCGGACGCGGGCGAGCAGGTCAAAAAACGGCCTGGCGCGCTCACCCCCGAATCGGAGGTACTGGGTTGTGTCCCACACTGTTTCCTTGTACAGGAAAGATCCTCTTGACGTCAAGACATAGGCTGTCCTGGTGAGCCCTGAACAGCCGGTGCGCGACGAGGTAGATGAGCTGGTCGCGGCCTGGCAGGCGCAGCGCCCCGACCTGAACGTCGAGCCGCTGCAGGTGCTCAGCCGGATCTCCAGGCTCGCCAGGCACCTGGACATCGCGCGGCGCGGCGCGTTCGCCTCGCACGATCTAGAGACGTGGGAATTCGACGTGCTGTCCGCACTGCGGCGGCAGGGGCCGCCGTTTCAGCTGACGCCGGGGGCGCTGGTGCGGGCCACCCTGGTCACGTCGGGGACGATGACCAACCGGATCGACCGGCTGGCGGCTGCGGACCTGCTGCGGCGGGAACCCGACCCCAGCGACAAGCGCGGGGTGCTGGTCACCCTTACCCCGGCGGGGGCCGACCGGGTGGACGCCGCGCTCGCCGACCTGCTGCGCCGCGAGCGAGAGCTGCTGGCCAGCCTCGACCAGACCGAGCGCAAGCAGCTGGCTGGGCTCATGCGCACCCTGCTCGCCCCCTTCGACGCCGCCGGCTAGCGGATCCCTCGTCCGCGGACGGTAACGGTACGAAATACTGCCTTCCGCTGACATTTACCCAGGAGTAACGTTCCCGTCAGCCAACTCAGGCAAAGGGTCTTTAATTACTCCATCGGGGAGGCGTGATGAAGCGCCTGGTCACCGGCATCGCTGTATCGGTCGCGATGCTCGCTGTGCCTGCCGCCGCGCAGGCCAGTACCAGCTCAGCCCATTCGAGCCAGTTCGGCTCCGGGGCAAACTACTACCTGGCGCTCGGCGACTCGCTGTCCGTTGGCGTCCAGCCAACCCCCGCCGGCACCGACGTGCCGACCGGCGTCGGGTACGCGAACCAGCTGTACAGCCACCTGCGATCGTTCTACTCACATGGGACGCTGGACTTCGCCGACCTGGGCTGCCCCGGTGAAACGACGGCCACCCTCGTGAACGGCGGCATCTGCGGGTACAGCGGCGATCAGCGCACCTCGTATACATCGGACACCGGCTCCCAGCTGAACGCGGCACTCGCCTTCATCACGGACCACCCTGGGCACGTCCCGCTCATCACCCTGGACATCGGCGCCAACGACCTCAACCCGTGCATCGCGCTTGGTACCATCTCCGGGATCGAGTCCTGCCTGCCGGCGGTGTTCGAGAAGATCGAGACCAACCTGGGCACCTCGCTCGCGAAGCTGAAGGCCGCCGACCCGACCGCCACCATCGTCGGCATGAACTACTACGACCCCGAGCTGGAAAGCTGGCTAGGCGGCACGTCTGCTGACCAGACCTTCGCCGCCGACTCCATTGTGCTTTCCGACGACTTCAACCAGGTGCTGGCGGGAACGTACGGGTACTTCAAGGTGCCGGTGGCGGATGTCGCGGATGCCTTCCGTACCAGTGACTTCACCACCATGGTGCTGACCGGGCCGGAGTGGGGCGCCCCGCTCGTCCCCGAGGACGTAGCCGAGATCTGCAAGCTGACCTGGGAATGCGCCCCCGCCCCGCAGGGCCCGAACGAGCACTGCACCTATGCGGGCTACGCCGTCATCGCCAGTACGTTCCTCAGTACCCCCGCCATCCGGAGTTTCCTCCGCTAGCCGAGGCATCGCCTCCATGATCATGGGTCGTTTGCGGTAATAGTTACCGCAAACGACCCGTGATCATGAAACACGGGGGTTAGGCGTCGGCAGCTAGGTCTAGCCAGCGGTCCTCTAGGGCCGCTTTTTCTGTCTGGACAGCTTTCAGGTCGGCGCCTAGGGCGGTTAGCTTCTCGTAGTCGGTGGCGTTCGCCGCTAGCTGCTCGCCGAGTTCCTTCTCGCGCGCGGTCAAGCGCTCGATCTGACGGTCCAGGCGCTGCAGCTCCTTGCGGGCGAGGCGGTCCTCGGCCGCCGATGAAACGGCTGCCGGCACCGCGGGTGCGACGGCTGAAGGATGGGCGGCGGGGAGCCGGCGGCGGCGGTCCAGGAACTCGTCTACGCCGCCAGCCAGGAAGGCGACCTTGGTGTCGCCTAGCAGGGCTACCACGTGGTCGGTGACCCGCTCGAGGAAGTAGCGGTCATGGCTGACGACGACGAGTGTGCCTGGCCAGCCGTCAAGCAGGTCCTCGAACTCGGTCAGCGTCTCGATGTCCAGGTCGTTCGTCGGCTCGTCGAGGAGCAGGACGTTGGGCTCGTCCATCAGCAGCCGCAGCATCTGCACCCGGCGCCGCTCACCGCCGGACAGGTCCCCGATCCTGGTCTGCTGCCGTTCCGTGGGAAAGCCCAGCCGCTCCAGCAGCTGTCCCGCCGACTGCTCCTTGTCCCCCACCTGGATCCGCATCCGGACTTCCTCGACCGCCTCGCGGACGCGCAGGTCCGGATCGAGCTCGGCGAGCTCCTGGGAGAGGTGGGCGAGCCGGACCGTCTTGCCGCGGACTGTCTTACCGGTGGCCGGCCTGGTACCGTCCAGGACCCTGAGCAGGGAAGTCTTGCCGCTGCCGTTGACGCCGACGATGCCGACCCGCTCGCCGGGGCCGAGCTGCCAGGTCACGTGCTCAAGCAGCTGCTTGTCCCCCGCCGTCAGCGACACGTCCTCCAGCTCCAGGACGGTCTTGCCGAGGCGGGCGGTGGCCATCGTGGCCAGCTCCACGCTGTCCCTGGACGGTGGTTCCGCGGCGATCAGCGCGTTGGCCTCCTGGACGCGGAACTTGGGCTTCGTGCTCCGAGCCTGCGGGCCGCGGCGCAGCCAGGCCAGCTCCTTGCGGGCCAGGTTCTTTCTGCGCTGCTCGGTGGCGTCCTCGGTACGCTCTCGCTCCGCTTGCGCCAGCACGTAAGCCGAGTACCCGCCGGGTGCCGAGTGCACCTGACCGCGATCGACCTGCCAGGTCCGGTCGCAGACGGTGTCCAGCAGCCAGCGGTCGTGGCTGACCACGACGACGGCGCAGCCGCGGTCACGCAGGTGCCTGCCGAGCCAGTCGATGGCCTCGATGTCCAGGTGGTTTGTCGGCTCGTCAAGCAGCAGCAGGTCCTGGGGAGCCGCCAGCAGGCTCGCCAGTGCCACCTTGCGCCGCTCGCCGCCGGACAGCGTGGCAGTCTCCGCCGCGAGGCTGATGCCGCCGAGCAGGGCGCCGACGATCTGGCGGGCCAGCGAGTCCGACTCCCAGGGGACATCCCGGCGGGCCGGCCCGAACAGGACCTCCTCGACCGTCCCGGCCAGCTGGTTGCCCTGCGCCAGGTAACCGATGCGCAACCCGGAGATGCGCGCCACCCGCCCGGTGTCCGGCTCGACTGTCCCGGCGAGCAAGCCGAGCAGGGTGGACTTGCCGGCCCCGTTGCGGCCCACGATGCCGATCCGGTCCCGGTCGCTGACGCCGAGAGAGACGCCATCCAGGAGCGTGCGGTGGGCGTAGGCCTTGACCACCTTCTCCAGGCTGACCAGGTTCATCTGACGCTGCCCGCCCCTGGGACCGGGCCGGTTACCGTCGCCACCGAACGGCACACCCCGGCACCGGACAGCGCCGCCGCCAGGTCGAGCGCACGCGCCGCGTTCCTGGCGAGGAACAGGCAGGTGGGACCCGAGCCCGACACCAGCGCGCCGAGCGCGCCGAGATCGGTCCCCGCGGCCAGCGTCTTGCGCAGCGCGGGGAACAGGGTCAGCGCGGCCGGCTGCAGGTCATTGCTGAGCGCCTTGCCGACCCGCACCGGGTCACCCGCCCGAAGCGCCGTCATCAGTGCGGTGTCCGGCTCAGGGGCAGCGGTCCAGTCCGGGCGCAGCCGGTCCAGTGTCGCGTATACCTCTGGGGTGGCCAGCTGGCCGTCAGCGAAGGCAAGCACCCAGTGGTACTGCACGTTCGGCACCAGTGCCGGGGTGAGGTCCTCGCCCCGGCCGCGGCCGACCGCGGTGCCACCGAGCACCGCGAACGCGACGTCGCTGCCGACCTCGGCCGCGACCGCGCAGAGCTGCTGCTGGCTGAGCCCAGCGTCCCACAGCGCGTTGCAAGCCACCAGGGCCGCCGCCGCGTCCGCGCTCCCGCCGGCCAGCCCGGCGGCGACCGGGATGCGCTTGGCGATCGTGACCCGTACTGGCTCAACGGCGCCGGGCAGCGCCTCACGCAACGCGGCAACCGCACGCAACGCCAGGTTGTCACCGTCCTGGGGAACAGCGCTGGCGCCTTCGCCGGTGACCGTTATCTCGTCCCGTTCGGACGGCGCCACGGTGATCGTGTCGTACAGCGATACGGCATGGAACACCGTGACCAGGTCGTGATAACCGTCAGCGCGGCGCGGACCCACCGACAGCTGAAGGTTGAGCTTGGCCGGGACTTTGACGGTAACGGAGGTCACGAATGCTCAATCGTACGCTGAGCGGCGAGGGTGGCAAACTCCGCCACGGTCAGGGACTCGCCGCGGGCGCCGGGGTCGATGCCGGCGGCGCGCAGCAGCCGCTCCGCTTCTGGCGCCGAGCCGGCCCAGCCGGCCAGGGCCGCCCGGAGCGTCTTGCGCCGCTGCCCGAACGCCGCGTCGATGACCGCGAACACCTCTTCCCGGGAAGCCGCTTCCACCGGGGGGAACCGTCCCCCCGGACCCCCACGGTCAACATGCCTGGTGAACCCGACCAGCTTGGAGTCCACGTTGGGGACCGGCCAGAAGACGCTGCGCGGCACGGTGCCCGCCAGGCGGGCGGTCCCGTACCAGGCCAGCTTTACCGACGGGGCGCCGTACACCCGCGACCCCGGGCCTGCGCAGAGCCGGTCGGCGACCTCCGCCTGTACCATCACCAGGCCCCGGGCCAGGGTCGGCAGGGCGGCGAGCAGGGTCAGCACCACCGGTACCGCCACGTTGTAAGGCAGGTTCGCCACCAGCACCGTCGGCTCGCCTGCACCCGCAGCGGCTAGGGACACTGCCGTCGCCGTCAGGGCGTCGGCATTCAGTACGGTGACGCGATCTGCCAGGCCGGGAGCGTGGGCGGCGAGGGTGCGCGGGAGTTCGTCGGCCAGGACCTTGTCGATCTCTACCGCGACGATCCGGGGGGCGCCAGCCTCCAGCAAGGCCAGGGTCAGCGAGCCGAGGCCGGGTCCGACCTCAAGCACCACGTCATCAGGGCGCAGCCCGGCGAGCGTAGCGATCTGCCGGACCGTGCCCTGCTCGACGACGAAGTTCTGGCCCAGGCGCTTGGACGGCCGCACGTCCAGTCGCCCGGCGATGGCGCGCACGTCGCCCGGGGTCAGTCCCATCCGAAGACTCGCTGCGCGTTGGCGCTGATGATGTCGCAGAACTCAGGGAGGCCGATGCCCTTGAGTTCGGCGAGGAACCGGATTGTGTACGCGGTCATGGCCGGCGAGTTCGGCTTGCCGCGGTTCGGCATCGGAGTCAGGTAGGGCGCGTCGGTCTCGGCCAGGATCAGCTCGGGCGGGGCGGTCCGTGCGGCTTCCCGCAGCGCCTTGGCGTTGGCGAACGTCACCACGCCGGCGAACGACATCACGTAGCCGGCCTCGGCACACACCTTGGCCATCTCGGCGTCGCCTGAGAAGCAGTGGAAGATGACGTGCTCGGGCGGTCCTTCCTCGGCCAGGATGCGGAGGACGTCGGCGTGGGCGTCCCGGTCGTGGATCATCAGCGCCTTGCCGGTGCGCTTCGCGATCGCGATGTGCTGCCGGAACCACCGCTGCTGCACCTCATGCGGCCTGCTGTCCCAGTAATAGTCCAGCCCGGTCTCCCCCACCGCCACCACTTTGGGGTGGGCGGCGAGGTCCTCAATAACGCGCAGCGGCTCAGGGGACGGGTCAGGGACTTCGTTGGGGTGGATGGCTACTGCTGCGTAGACGGCGGGATTCGCCGCAGCGCAGGTTGCGGACCACTGGGAGGAGGCTACGTCGCAGCCGACCGTGACCATGCGGGTGATGCCGGCGGCGTGGGCCGCGGCTAGGGCTTCGGGCACGCCGACGTCAAGCATGTCGAGGTGGGTGTGGCTGTCGACCGCCGGCCTAGGTAGCGGCGACGGCTGCACTGGGACGGGAACCACGCGTCGTTCTGACAAAGAGGGCCTTAACCTAGGCGGGCAATTTCCTCGTCGACCACCGAGGTGTCCAGCTTGGTGAACAGCGGCGCGGGCACGGCGAGGGGGGTGCCGGCCGTGATCGGCGCGGAGGCCCAGCGGGCCGCGCCGTCGTAGGTGCCGGTGATCACCGGGTACGGCTCGCCGCCGTCCTCGGTCACCGACTCGATCCTTGGCATGTCGGACCACACGCCAGTCCCGCCGAGCATGCCGTAGACGGCCTGGGAGGAGCGCGGCAGGAACGGGGTGAGCATGGTCTTGGCGTCGTCGATGAGCTGCAGGGCGACGTGCAGGATGGTGCCCATCCGCTCCGGGTCGGTCTCGCGGAGCTTCCACGGGGCCTCCTCGGAGAAGTACTTGTTCGCCTCGGACACCGTGCGCATCGCCTCGCCCATGGCGAACTTGAACCGCGACGAGCCCAGGTGGGTGCCCACCGTGTCGAAGGCGGCCTGCGACCCGGCCAGCAGTTCACGGTCCAGGGGCGTCAGGTCAACGGCGGCGGGGACCGAGCCGATGTTGCGGGCGGCGAAGGAGACCGCGCGGTTGACCAGGTTTCCCCAGGTCGCGACCAGCTCGTCGTTGTTGCGGCGGACGAACTCGGACCAGGTGAAGTCGGTGTCCTGGTTCTCAGGACCGGCGACCGCCAGGTAGTAACGCAGCGAGTCCACGTCGTAACGTGACAGGAAGTCCCGCACGTAGATGACCACAGCCCTGGACGAAGAGAACTTGCGGCCCTCCATTGTCAGGTACTCGCTGGACACCACCTCGGACGGGAGGTTCAGCGTGCCGAGCGGGCCCGGCTGCCCGCCTCGGGACCCCTGGCCGTTGTAGCCGAGGAGCATGGCCGGCCAGATCTCGGCATGGAAGACGATGTTGTCCTTGCCCATGAAGTAGTACGCCTCGGCGGACGGGTCGGTCCACCAGGCGCGCCAGGCATCGGGATCGCCGGAGCGCCGCGCCCACTCGATCGAGGCCGACAGGTAGCCGATGACCGCGTCGAACCAGACGTAGATCCGCTTGTCCGAGCGGTCCCGCCAGCCGTCAAGCGGCACCGGGACGCCCCAGTCCAGGTCCCGGGTGATAGCCCGGGGCTGCAGGCCTCCCAGCAGGTTCAGCGAGAACTTGAGCACGTTGGTGCGCCAGTCACCCGCCTTGGACTGCAGCCAGGTACCCAGCACGTCCGCGAAGGCCGGCAGGTCCAGGAAGTAGTGCTCCGTCTCCACGAACACCGGCGTCTCGCCGTTGATCCGGGAGCGGGGGTTGATCAGCTCGGCCGGGTCGAGCTGATTGCCGCAGTTGTCACACTGATCGCCGCGGGCGCCGTCGTAGCCGCAGATCGGGCAGGTGCCCTCGATGTAGCGGTCAGGCAGGGTGCGGCCGGTGGACGGGGAAATGGCGCCCAGGGTGGTCTTCGGGAAGATGTAGCCGTTATTCAGCAGCGTCGTGAAGATTTCCTGAACAACCGCGTAATGGTTGCGCGTGGTGGTCCGGGTGAACAGGTCATAGGTCATGCCCAGCCCGGCCAGGTCCTCGGCGATGACCCGGTTATACCGGTCGGCGAGCTGCCTGGCGGTGACGCCCTCGGCGTCCGCCTGCACCTGGATCGGGGTGCCGTGCTCATCGGTACCGCTGACCATCAGCACCCGGTTCCCCGCCATCCGCTGGTACCGGCTGAACATGTCGCACGGCAGGCCGAAGCCGGAGACGTGTCCGATGTGCCGGGGGCCGTTCGCATACGGCCAGGCTGGGGCGGCGAGGATGTGGCGCATGAACTTAGACCCTAACGTCAGCGTCTTGCGGCAGTGCGATTGCAGGGTGCCGGGTGTGCCGGATGCCGAGGATGGACAGGAAGAATGTGCCGAAGATCACCTGGCCGCTGACGATCAGCGCGGTTACCGAGGGGATCATCAGCCGCAGCGCGTGCTCGTAGTTCAGCCCGTTGTACCCCTGGCCACGCCAGTAGAGGAAGGAGAAGACCAGGCCGACCAGGCCCCCGATGCCGATCAGGGCGCCGACGATCAGGCCGCGCTCCAGGGAAAGTTTGCCGAGAATTTGCTGAACCTTCGGCTCCTCGGGCAGGAAGCCTTCCGCACCGGCGTAGACCTGCGTAAACAGCCAGAACAGGACGGCCTGGAAGCCGATCACCACCATGCCGCTCGCGGCGACGAGGGTGTCCACGTCGAAGGTTACCGAGCCCATATGGAACGAGCCAGGCAGGACCGCGCCGCCGATGGCCAGGCCCGCCACCAGCAGCACCAGGCCGGGCACGCAGAATAGCCAGCGCGGGGCGAACAGGAGCAGGAACCGCAGGTGACGCCAGCCATCCCGCCAGGTGTGCAGGTGCGGCGGCCTGGACCGGCCATCCTTCGCCAGCGTGGTCGGAACCTCCCGGAGGTCCTGCTTGGCCAGGGTGGCCTTGACCACCATCTCGCTGGCGAACTCCATCCCGGTGGCCTGCAGGCCGAGCGCCATCACGCTTTCCCGGTTGAAGCCGCGCAGCCCGCAGTGGAAGTCGCCGATGTTGCTGCGGAAGAACACCCGCCCGACGAAGCTGAGCACAGGATTGCCCAGGTAGCGGTGCAGTTTCGGCATGGCGCCGGGTGCGATGCCGCCCTTGAAGCGGTTCCCCATCACCATGTCCGCACCCTTGCGAAGCTCCGACACGAACGGCATCAGGTTCGTAAAATCGTAGCTGTCGTCGGCGTCGCCCATGATCACGTACTCGCCCCGAGCTGCGACGATGCCGCCCATCAGGGCGTTGCCGTAGCCCTTCTCGGTCACGTTGACCACCCGGGCGCCCTCGGCCTCGGCAAGCTGCTGACTACCGTCGGTGCTGCCATTGTCAGCAATCAGAACTTCACCACTAATACCATTTTCGGTGAGGAATCCAATAGCCTTGCGGACGCACGTTGCCACAGTCTCTGCCTCGTTGAGGCAGGGCATGACCACGGTCAGCTCCACGTCGTCTCCTTCGCCCCGCTTGGCGGGGCTTCGATATCCTGCTAGCCGGTCTATCACCCGGGAGGGTTCGGCACTTGAGGGTAATGCCTGTGACCGCGCCCCGCGCGCAAACGGCCTCGCGTATGGGGTCAATTCGGTCGCTCCTGGCCCGTACCTGGAGTGGCAACCGCCTATTCATCCTGGTGATGGTTCCTGCCGTCCTGCTCCGGATCGACGCAGAGCTCGGCTACCGGTGGCAGGTCTGGTTTAACGACTCTTTTGACTACGTGCAGAACACGGTCCACTTCTCGCTGGACCCCACGCGGCCATCCGGGTACTCGATCTTCCTGAAGATCCTCGAGCCGTTCCGAACCTACGCGCTGGTAACGATTCTACAACATCTCATGGGCCTGGCGATCGCGGTTATGATCTACGCGCTGGCCAGGCACCGGTATGCCGCGCCGGCCTGGCTCGCCACGCTGGCCACTGTGCCCATCCTGTTCGACGGCTTCGAGGTCCAGCTTGAGCACCTGATCATGGCCGATGTGCCGTTCCTGTTCGTCGCGATGCTCGCCCTGACGATCTTCCTGTGGCAGCCCCAGCCCTCGCTGGTGCGGTGCGCGGTGGTCGGCCTGCTGCTCGGCATCAGCGACGTGATCCGCTCGGTGGCGCTGCCGATGCTGGTCATCTTCCTCGTCTACATGGTCATCCGCTGGATGAACTGGCGGCGCATGGTGGCCATGGCGGTCATGTGCGCGCTGCCGGTCATCGCCTACGCCGGGGTGTTCGACGCCGAGCACGGCCAGTTCACCCTGACCGACAGCACCGGGATCTTCCTCTACTCCCGGGTGATGACGTTCGCCGAATGCTCGAAGATGACGCTGCCCGCGGATGAGAAGTGGCTGTGCACCAACGTGCCCCCGGACGAGCGGCCGATCGCGCAGGCCTACATCTGGACCGAGGGCACCGCCATCACGCTCAACAACCAGTACACCAACCCGCTGCTGCGGCTCGGTCCGAACAAGTTCAGCCAGCGGCCGGACCAGCTGGCCGAGAACTTCGCGATCCACGCCATCCTGGCCCAGCCGCTCGCCTACGCCAGGACGGTGTTCGACGACACCTGGAAGTCCTTCGGGTTCAAGAAGACGGTCTTCCCCAACCCGGCGACCTATGACGAGTACCTGTTCACCAGGCACCCGCTCGGCATCCCGTCCTACAACCTGGCCAACCTCGGGCCTTACAAGTCCTACGCGTCCGCCTACATCCACGGCAACCCTTACACCCACGTGGTCCAGCCGTTCGCCGGGCTGATGGAGCTGTACGAGCATCACATCTACCTGCCGGGCACCCTGTACGGCCTCATCCTGCTCGTGGGGCTCGGCGGGATGGTGCTCGCGTGGCGGCGATGGGGCGGCGAGGCGCTGCTGCCATGGACGATCTCGCTCGCGCTGATCGTGGTCCCGGCCGCGACCGCGGAGTTCGACTACCGGTACGTGCTCGCCGCGGTGCCGTTCGCCTGCCTGGCGGCGGCGATGGCGTTCGCGCCCGGGACGGCGGGGAGCGCCTGGGCGCGCAAGCTAGCCGACCGGGTACGTCACACCAGCCCGGCTGGTCCTGGTGGCGGCCCTGACGGGCCGGCCAGCGCCGGCCACGACGAGGGTGATCTCGCCGCGGATGCCGGCTGAGGCCGGGTTCGAGGCCCATGCGGCCAGCTCCCCGAGGGTGCCGCGGATGATCTCCTCGTGCGTCTTGGTGAGCTCGCGGCAGACCACGGCCTGCCGGTCATCACCGTGACTGGTTGCGAGCTCGGCGAGCGTCAAGGCGACGCGGCGAGGCGACTCGAAGTACACCTGAGTGCGGGCGTCAGCGGCCAGTTCGGTGAACCGCCGGATGCGCTCCCCTGCCTTGCGCGGCGGGAACCCCTCGAAGCAGAACCGGTCGGTGGGCAGACCGGACACGGCGAGCGCCGTGGTGACCGCCGACGGCCCGGGCAGCGCGGTGACCTTGATGCCGGCCGCCGCGGCGGCGGCGACCAGCCGGTAGCCGGGGTCGCTGATGCCTGGCATCCCCGCGTCGGTGACCAGCAGCACGTCCTGGCCCGCACGCAAGTCGGCAAGCAGCGTCTCCGTCCGCCTGGTTTCCACCGCGTCGTAGTAGGACACGATCCGCGCGCTCAGCTCGACGCCGAGGCTCGCCGCGAGCCTGCGCACCCGCCTGGTGTCCTCGGCCGCGATGACGCCGGCCGCGGCGAGGGAGGCCCGCAGCCGTGGGGAGGCATCCTCTGCCTGACCGATGGGCACGGCCGCGAGGATGAGGACCCCTTCTTCTGGTGGTGTCACCTTCGCCACCTTAGTGCGCAGACATGGCGACCCCCAGTAGCATGTCCCCGATGACGGCTAACGAGGCCGACTTGGCCAACTCCACCCCGCCTGACGACGCAGCCGCTGGTTACTCCAGCCGGCTGTCAGCGCTGCGCGCCCGGCTGGTCGCGCCCATGCCGAACGACGGGATCTGGGGCTGGATCTGGCCGCTGGTGGTCACCGCCTTCGGCGGCTTCCTGCGGTTCAACCGGCTTGCCGTACCGCGCGCGATCTCCTTTGACGAGACGTACTACGCCAAGGACGCCTGGAGCATCCTGCAGCACGGCGTCGAGTGGAACTACGTCTCGAACGCCAACACGCTGATCCAGGGCGGCCACACCAGCAACCTGTTCGCCGCCTGCAGTACGGCGATCGACCCGACGTGCCACGGCGAGTACGTGGTGCAGCCGGAAGTGGGCAAGCTGCTGATCGCCGTCGGCGAGGCGATATTCGGGCTGAACTCGTTCGGGTGGCGTTTCTCCTCGGCGGTCTTCGGCACGCTGTCGATCCTGCTGATCTGCCGGATCGCCCGCCGGATGACCCGGTCCACGTTGCTCGGCTGCATCGCCGGCTTGCTGATGTCCCTTGACGGCCTGGAGTTCGTACTGTCGCGGACCGGCATCCTGGACATCTTCCTGATGTTCTTCGTGCTCGCCGCGTTCGGCTGCATGGTCATCGACCGGGACATCGCCAGGGAACGGATAGCCGTGGCGATGTCCGGGCGGCCGACCGACGAACGCGGGCCGAGGCTCGGCATCAGGAAATGGCGGATCGTCGCCGGGATCATGGTCGGCCTGGCGATCGGCACCAAATGGGACGCCGTCTGGTACCTGTTCGGGTTCGCCATCCTGGGCACCGCGTGGGACGTCGGCACCCGGCGCGCGGCTGGCCTGCGTTCGTTCATCGTCGGCACGTTCACCAGGGACGTCGTGTGGCTGCCCGTCACCTTCATCCTCATCCCGCTCGTTACCTACATCGCCACCTGGTCCAACTGGCTGCTCACCAGCACCGGCTTCGACCGGAACTACGCCCAGCTGGCCGGGGTGCGGATCCCGGTCATCTCGGCGCTGTACTCGCTGTACGAGTACCACAAGGAAGCGATCGAGTTCGGTGTCGACCTGAAGGTGCCGCATCCGTACCAGTCGCAGCCGTGGGACTGGCTCGTGATGAGCAGGCCGGTCGCGTTCTTCTATGAGTGCTACACCGGACCGGTCCCTGGCCCCTCGCACTACTGCCCCTCCGGTTACACCGGGGCTAGCTGGTCCCAGGAAGTCCTCGCCATCGGCACGCCCGCTATCTGGTGGGGGTCGATCTTCGCGCTTATCTTCTGCCTGGGCTGGTGGCTGCTGCACCGTGACTGGCGGGCCGGCGCGGTCCTGGCCGGTGTCATCTGGGGCTGGTTCCCGTGGTGGCCGCTGGTCTCCCGGACCAAGTTCCTTTACTACGCGCTGGAGTTCGAGCCGTTCCTCATCTTGTCGATTACCTTGTGTCTGGGCCTGATAATCGGGCAGGTCGCGGCCACCCCGATCCGGCGGGCGGTCGGCGCGAGCATCGTTGGCGTGTACCTGCTCATCGTGCTTATCATGTTCGCCTACTTCTACCCGATATTCGCGGCCAAGGTCATTCCGTACAGTGACTGGCTGGCGCACATGTGGTACCGGACCGGCCGAGGCTGGATCTGACTCTGTGCCGCTTTCTCTGAGCTGAGCCTTAGGTCATCCTGACGCTGGCATCAGACTCCTCAAGTAGTAACGTGATTTAGGCAACAACAGGGGACGTTTTCTAGCCTCCAGCGCGTCTATATACAGTGAGACGACTACTTCCGGAGCCAACATGAGCCGAGCCGAACACTCCAGCGAGGACCGCGCCCGATTTGAGCGCGACGTGATCCCGCAACTTGGCCAGCTGTATCCTGCCGCGCTCCGGATGACCCGGAACCCGACGGACGCCGAGGACCTGGTGCAGGAAACGTCGGTCAAGGCCTACGCCGCGTTCCAGCAGTTCACCCCAGGCACGAACCTGCGTGCCTGGCTGAACCGGATCCTCACCACCACGTTCATCAACGTCTACCGCAAGCGCCGTCGCGAGCCGCAGCAGGCTCTGGGCGGTGACCTGCAGGAATGGCAGATGTCCGCCGACCGGCTCTCCCGGCCGGCCCAGTCCGCCGAGGCCGAGGCCCTCGACCGGACCACCGACTCCGACCTGCTCCGCGCCCTGCGCGACCTGCCCGGCGAGTTCCGCACCGCTGTGTACCTCGCCGACATCGAGGGCTACCCCTACCGCGAGATCGCGGAGATCATGGGCACCCCGGTCGGCACGGTCATGTCCCGCCTGCACCGCGGCCGCCGTAAGCTCCGCGAGCAGCTCGAGTCCACTCCCCTGGCCCCGATCCGCCCCGCCGAGTCTCAGTAGCCGTACAGGGTGAGCATGACCTCGCCGGCCATCCAGCGGTGCAGGATGTGCATGCCGGACAGCAGCTTCAGCTTCTCCTTGTCCAGCGCGGTGCTGGGCACGGGGAACTTATAGGTGCTGGCGCCGGTGACCACCCAGACCCGGGTGACGTCGGTGAACCGGCTGGCCAGTTCCGCTGGGCTGCTGATCTCGGTGCCGGTCAGCGTCCCAGACTGGATCGGCGACTCTCCGAGCGCGATGTCCCGCAGCTTGAGGAACGGTGCCGGGTACCCGGTGCCAAGCACGTGCATGTCCACCGGGATGTAGAACACGATGTCCCCCGGCCGCTCATTGGCCGCGACGATCTGCGACGCGAGCCGCAGGTTGTCCGGACGCGCCGAGGACTGCCTGATGGCGTGCTGCGGCGAGATCAGCAGGACCGCCACGACGGCCAGGACGACCGCGGCCACCCCGGTGCCCGCCCGCAGGGCTGCCGCCGGGCGGAGCGAGGTGCTGCCTGACAGCAACTCGGTCAGCAGCCGGATCAGCCCCACCAGTCCGGCCGCGACCAGGATCGCCAGGGCCGGCAGGCAGTACTCGACGTACCGCAGGTTGTAGACCGGCTTGACCATCGACACCGCGATCAGGACCACCGGCGGCACGACCAGCCAGGGCAGCGCTATCGCGGCCGGCGTCAGCCGCCGCCCGCCATCGCCGAGTCCCTCCGATAGGCGCCCGCCAAAGAGCCGCCCGAAGAAGCGCCCGTCGAAGATGCCGGCCGCCACGCCGCCGAGCGCGAGCAGGCCGACGGGCACCAGCAGCCGCCGGGATCCGGCGAAGTCGCGGACCAGCGCCTCGACCGTGGCGCGATCGGGCTTGGACAGCCAGGAGATCTGGCCGCGCTCCCGGTAGGAGAGCAGCAGCAGTGGCCCTAGCACGATCACCGCTACCGCGGCCGCGATCAGCCAGGGCCGGGCCACCCGCCGCACCCAGGACCCGGCCGCCTGAGCGCCCCCGCCAGCGCCGCCCCCGGCCGCCAGGATGGTGAGCGCGTGGGCCGGGATGATAAGCAGCCCGAACGTGTTGAACAGGCCGGTGAACCCCACCGCCACCCCGTACAAGGTCCACCAGCGCCACCCGCCGTCGGCGTACGCCCGCAGCAGCACGTAGCTCGCGATCGTCGCGCACATGGTGACGAACGCGTACGGCCGGGCCATCTGCGCGTAATACGTCATATACGGCGATGTGGCGAACACCAGCCCGGCCACCATCGCGGTGACATCGGGCCACCGCCCGGATAGCCCGGCCAGCGTCGTGGCCCGGCGGGCGACCGCCGCGGTGAACCCGGTCGCCACCGCCATCGCGCATACCGAGGGAAACCGCATGGCGAAATCCGAGGTGCCGGCCACCTCGGAGTAGAAGTGGATGATCACGTAGTAGGCGCCATGCACCGCGTCGTTGTGGCCGAGCAACGCAAAGATATGGGTGATCGACCGGCTGATGGCGTCCTTGGTGTACGCCTCATCCCGCCACAGCGAGGGCCCGCTCAGCCCGGCCAGGTTGATGACGAACGCAGCCACCGCGGGGACAGCGATGACGAGCCAGCCAGGCAGGCCGGACCGCCGCTGGCCGCTGGCCCCTGACGTCTGCCGGGGCGCTGGACCAGGCGCCTGCTCACGCTCCGCCAGTTCCGCCACGCTCAGTTCCTCCTCGGGGCGCCAGCTGGCTACATTGCCGCCATAGCCGCAAATGTAGCTATATCAGGCGTCCTAGAGTATCCGAGCATAGGTGTACCCAGGGGGCATGGTTGCTTATACGTAACTGGCCGGACGATAACTGGTAGGCAGAAACGGCGGGCCGCCACGGAGGCGCCGCCGCGACGCGGCTCTCGGCCGGTGCCGCCGCCGCACGCCTTGCCAGCGGCAGCCGCACCAGGAACTGGCAGCCTGGCCCGGCGTTGCGCACCGCGATCTGCCCCGAGTGCGCCTCGACGATGCCGCGCGCGATGGACAGCCCGAGCCCGCCGCCGCCATCCGGCCCTGGGGTCCGGGCGGATTCGCCGCGGAAGGCTACGTCGAAGACCCTGGGCAGGTCCTCAAGCGGGATACCGCCGCACGCGTCGGAAACGCAGATCGCGGCCATCCCGTTCTGCACCTCGGCCAGCACGTGCACGGTGCCATCGGACGGGGTGTGCCGGATGGCGTTCGTCACCAGGTTGCGGAAGGCACGGCCGATCTCGGCGGCGTCCACGTACACCGGCATGCCACGGACCGCCGCACCGCTGAGCCGGACTCCCTTTGCCCTGGCGACCGGTTCGGTGCTGGCGACCACCTCGGCGATCAGGTCCTCGAGCCCGATCATCCGCGGGGAAAGCCGCAGCGCGCCCGCATGTATCCGGGACAGCTCAAACAGGTCGTCGATCATGATGGACAGCCGGTCCGCCTCGGTGCGGATCTGGGTGTGGTACTGCGACACGGTGCGCGGGTCCACCACCACCTGGTCTTCCAGCGCCTCGGCCATCGCCCGCAGTCCCGCCAGCGGAGTGCGCAGGTCGTGGCTGACCCAGGCGACCAGCTCACGGCGGCTGGCCTCGAGCGCCCGCTCCCTGGCCCTGGCGGTGGTCAGCTTCTCGTGCACGACGGCGAACCCGTCGGAAAGCTCTGCGAGCTCCGCCGGCAGGGTCCGGTCCGGCGCGACGTATTCGCCGCTGTCGGTCACTCCCCTGACCGCGGCGGACAGTGCCTTGGTGGCCCGGCTGATCTGCCGCCCCACGAGCAGCGCGACGATGAGCGCGGACAGCCCGGCGATCGCCATCAGGTCCAGCACAACATCCTGGTTGGCCCCGCTCAGCATGCGCATGGCGATGATGCCGATGCCGGCCATCGAGCAGATTACGGAGACGATCACCACGATGAGGACAAGCGTGCCCACTGACCGTCCTGCCAGCCGCCGCACCACGAGAATCCCCAGGGAGCTGACCACCACCATGGCGCCAAGCGTCCGAAGGGAAATGAACTCCAGGTCCGACATGTGGATGCCGGCTACGGCGAGTGTGCCGCCCATCTGTGCCGCCTCTCTGCGCCGCCTCTCTAGGCCGCCTCGGGCTCGAATCGGTATCCGACTCCCCATACGGTGACAATCCGGCGGGGCAGGGTGGGGTCGGCTTCAAGCTTCTCCCGTAGCCGCCGCACATGCACTGTCACGGTGGAGGTGTCGCCGAAGCTCCAGCTCCACACGTCGGCGAGCAGCTGTTCCCTGGTAAAGGCCTTCCGCGGGTTCTTCATGAGGTAGACGAGCAGGTCATACTCCCGCGACGTCAGCTGGACCAGGTCACCGCTGGTCCGGACCTCATGGGCGGCCAGGTCGACCAGCAGGTCGCCATCCGCCAGGGCACCCAGGTCCCCCTTGTCCGGCAGCCCGGCGCCCCGCGAGCGGCGCAGCACCGACCGGACCCGCAATGCCAGCTCCCGCGGGCTGAACGGCTTGGTGACATAGTCATCCGCGCCGGTCTCGAAGCCGACCAGCCGGTCGGTCTCATCCCCGAGCGCGGTCAGCATCACGACCGGTATCGGCCAGCGGGCCCGCAGCCGGCGGCAGACCTCGAGCCCGTCCATGCCGGGCAGCATCAGGTCGAGGACGACGAGGTCAGGCGGCGCCTGGGCTATCCGGCGCAGCGCCTCGTAGCCGTCGTGCACGCAGTCGACGGAATGACCGTCGCGGATCAGGTACCGGCCGACAACGTCCGCGACGGTGGGATCGTCATCGACGACAACTATCCGCCCTGGCGGATCAGGATTGCTCACCCATCTACGGTAAGTCGCGAATTGCTAACAGACCTACCAAATCGCCGGAAACCGTAAGCAGTCCGTAAGGACGGTGACGGTTCGCGTAAGTAACGCCGCCGGATGCCCATCCGGCGGCGTTCTCTGGTGAGACTGGAGCTTGCCAACCGAACCAGGAGCAGACGTGATCGGGGAACTTCACCAGGAGGCGCTAGCCGGCCAGGCCCCAGGCGACCAGTCGATCCTGGACCGGTGCGCGGGGCCGACGCTCGACATCGGCTCAGGCCCGGGCCGGCTGACGCTGGCGCTGGCCGAGCGCGGCATCCCCGCCCTGGGCATCGACATCACCGCGCACGAGGTGGGTAAAGCCAGGTCCCGCGGCGCGCTGGTCATGCGACGGGACGTCTTCGACCGGGTGCCGGGCACCGGCCGCTGGGCCACCATCCTGCTCGCGGACGGCAACATCGGGATCGGCGGAGACCCGGTGGCCCTGCTGCGCCGCGTCAGCGAGCTGCTGGCGCCGGATGGCCGCGCCCTGGTCGAGCTGGACCCGCCCGGCCAGCCGCCGCTACCCGACGACGACGACCGCTTCCCGCGGGCACACGTCGGCGCCGATCACATCGCCGAGCTCGCCGCCGCCGCCGGCCTGAGGTCCGTAACGATCTGGTCCGCCGGTGCCCGCTGGTTCGCCGCCCTCAAGCAGAACGCCCGTAGGTTCCCGTAACCAGTAAACCCGCACGCAACGGAGCCTGCTCGTGCTGCTAGCGGAGGGCGGCCAGCAGGTCGGGGAGGGCGTCCAGGTTGTGCGCGCTGACTACCGCGTCGCAGTAAGGCCAGGCGGCTGCCATGCCGCCGACCTCGGGCCGGTACCGGGGGGACTGGGTGCGCGGGTTGGCCCACACGATGCGGTGCGCCACCCGGGATAGCCGGGCCAGCTGGGCGCCGAGGAGCTCGGGGTCACCGGTCTCCCAGCCGTCGGAAATGATGAGGATGACGGCCCCCCTGGCCATGCCGCGGCAGCCGTAGTTGTCGTTGAACTCCTTGATCGCGGCGCCGATCCGGGTCCCGCCCGACCAGTCGGGTGCCGCCTCCCCCGCCTTCGCCAGCATGGTGTCCGGGGTGGCCTTCACCAGCGTGGGCGTCAGCCTGGTCAGCCTGGTGGCGAAGGTGAACACCTCGGGCCTGCTGGAGGCGGCGCCGCGGACCGGACCGCCGTTGATGCAGTACAGCAGCATGAGCAGCGCGCGTGCGTACGGCTCCATGGAGCCGGATACATCGCACAGCACGACCAGCCGGCGCGGCCGCTCCCCCGGCGCCTGCCTGGCCAGCGCAATCGCCTCGCCACCGCTTCGCCGGGCCTGACGGAGCGTGCGGCGCAGGTCGGGGCGCTTGCCGTTCCTGGCCGGCCGGTACCGGCGGGTCCGCCTCGGCGGTACCGTGAGCGTCAGCTCACGCATCAGCGTCATCAGCTGACCGAGCTCGGCGGCCGACAGCTGGCTGAAGTCCCGGCCGCGCAAGCGTTCCGCCGCGGACGCCACCCGGAAGACACCGGGCACCTCGTCCCGCTGTTCGTCCGTGCCGTCGGCGTTCGTCTTTGTGGCTAGAGTTTCGGTGGCTTGAGGCCGGGAGCCGGACGGCGAGCCGCCTGCCTCGGTGTGCGGCTGCGGGCCCCGGTCGTCCTGGGCGGGCTCGAACGCCACGTCCGCGGGCAGCGACGGCGGCCCGGTGAACGGCGAGGGACCGCCGAACAGTGCTGCGAACACCCGCTCAAAGGTGGTCACCTGGCTGGGGTCGGACACCGTGGTGGCCAGTGCGCAGGCGTGCAGGCCGGCGATCGTCCGCGCGTCCATGACGTTGATCGCGCGGGCGAGGCGCTCGCAGCGGTCCGGGCCGACCGGCAGCCCAGCCGCGTGCAGAGCCGTGCCCAGGCCCGCCGCCAGCGCCGCGACGTCAGGCGGCTCGCCGAGCGGGGTCAGCTCGCCGTGCGGGCGGTCAGTCAATGAGGGCGGCGATTCCGGTCTGGCGGACGGTCTGCTCGTCTTCTGGGTACTTCAGCACGGTGCTCATCGTCTGGCTGGCGACGTCGCCGGATAGCTCGCCGGCGCCGAAGACGCTGACCGCGGCGGCCCAGCTGATCGCCTCGGAGATGCCTGGCGGCTTGGTGAGGTCGAGGCCGCGCAGCCGGCTGACCGCCGCCGCCACCTGCCCGGCCAGCCGCTCCCCCGCCGTCGGCACCCGGCGCCTGATGATCTCGGCGACCCTGGCCGGATCCGGGTAGGCGATCCAGTGGTACAGGCAGCGCCGCTTCAGCGCATCGTGCAGGTCCCTGGTCCGGTTGGAGGTGAGCACCGTAACGGGCGGGTGGATGGCCCGCTGCGTACCTAGCTCAGGTATCGTCACCGCGGCCTCGGCCAGCAGCTCGAACAGGAACGCCTCGAACTCGTCGTCAGCCCGGTCCACCTCGTCGATGAGCAGCACCGCGGGCCGCGGTCCCGGGTGCAGCAGCGCGGTCAGCAGCGGCCGGGACAGCAGGTATTCCTCGGTGAACAGGTCCTTGTCCTGGATGTGCTCGCGGGCCGCCTCGGCAAGCCGGATCGCCAGGAGCTGGCGCGGGTAATTCCACTCATACAGCGCCTCGGCCGCCGCGATGCCCTCGTAGCACTGCAGCCGCACCAGCGGGGTGTCGAGGGCGGCCGCCACTGCCTTGGCCGCCTCGGTCTTGCCGACGCCGGGCTCACCTTCCAGCAGGATCGGCTGCGCCATCCGCACCGAGAGGAACAACGCCGCCGCGAGCTGATCACCGGCCAGGTAGCCGGAAGCCTCGAGGGCAACGGACAGCGCTGCAACGTCAGGAAACCGCACCTCGAGATCGCTGCTCACAACTCGCGAGTCTAGCTTTCCGCCGGGTGCGCATATGTCGGTCGTGTGGCGGCGGGGGTGGGGGGTTACTGGATGGCTTGGTCGGAGCGGAGGGGGCGGTTTTGGATGGCGCGCCAGACTTGGGCGGGGGTCAGGGGCATGTCGGCGTGGCGGATGCCGAAGGGCTTGAGTGCGTCCAGGACGGCGTTGACCACGGCGGGGGGTGAACCCACGGTGGCGGACTCGCCGATGCCCTTCGCGCCGAAGGGGTGATGCGGGGAGGGGGTCACCGTCTCGCCCAGCTCCCAGCTCGGGCACTCCATCGAGGTGGGCAGCAGGTAGTCCATGAAGGAGCCGCCGAGGCAGTTGCCTTCGGGGTCGAAGGCGATGACCTCCATCAGGGCCATGCCGATGCCGTCCGCCAGGCCGCCGTGGATCTGGCCTTCGACGATCGTCGGGTTGATCCGCACGCCGCAGTCGTCGACCGCGATGAACCGGCGGACGGTCACCTTGCCGGTGCCGGTGTCCACGTCGACCACGCAGATGTAGGCGCCGCACGGATACGTCAGGTTCGGCGGATTGTAGACCGTCGTCGCGTCGAGGTGTCCCTCGATGCCGTCGGGCAGCTGCAGGCTGGAGTGCGCGGCCATCGCGATCTCGGCGATCGTCCTGCCCGCCTCCGGGTCACCGCGGACAAACCAGCGGCCCGGCTCCCACTCCAGGTCCTCCGGCGACACCTCAAGCATCGCGGCCGCCACGATCTTCGCGCGGTCGCGTACCTTCCTGGCCACGAGCGCGGTCGCGGCGCCGCTCACCGGGGTGCTGCGCGAACCGTAGGTGCCCAGGCCGAACGGGGTCTGGTCGGTGTCGCCATGCACGACCTCGACGTCATCAGGAGAGATGCCAAGCTCATGCGCGACGATCTGCGCGAACGTCGTCTCGTGACCCTGTCCCTGGCTCTGCACGGAGATCCGCAGTACCGCGGTACCGGTCGGATGCACGCGCAGCTCCGCACCATCGGCCATGCCCAGGCCTAGGATGTCCATCTGATGCCGGGGCCCGGCGCCGACCGCCTCGGTGAAGAAGCTCACTCCGATGCCTGTCAGTACAGTGGCGGAACGCATCGTCGCCGTAGCGCTTCGCTGGGTGGCCTGCTCGGCGCGGAGCTTGTCGTAGCCGGCCAGGTCCAGCGCCAGGCTGAGGGTGCGGGGGTAGTCGCCGGAGTCGTAGACCCAGCCGGTCTGGCAGGTGTAGGGGAACTGCTCCGGGCGGAGCAGGTTCCGCATCCGCAGCTCGGCCGGGTCGATGTCCAGCTCGGCGGCGAGGATGTCCACCATCCGCTCGATCGCGTACACCGCCTCGGTGACCCGGAACGAGCAGGAGTAGGCAACCCCGCCCGGCGCCTTGTTGGTGTACACGCCGGTGACCTTGCAGTACGCGGCCCGCAGGTCGTAGGAGCCGGTGAACACGCCGAAGAAGCCCGCAGGGAACTTCAGCGGCTGCGCCGTGCCGTTGAACGCGCCATGATCGGCCAGCACATTTACCCGGACCGCGAGGATGGTGCCCTCGCGGGTCGCCGCTATCTCGGCACGCATGTGGAAGTCCCGCGCGAACGAGGTGGACATCAGGTTCTCCGACCGGTCCTCCACCCACTTCACCGGCCTGCCGATGCTCATCGAGGCGGCCACAGCGCATACGTAGCCGGGATAGATCGGCACCTTGTTGCCGAAGCCGCCGCCGATGTCCGGCGCGACGATCCTGATCTTGTGCTCCGGCAGGCCGGTGAGCCCCGCGTACAGCACCCGGTGCGCGTGTGGTGCCTGCGTGGTCGCCCACACCGTCAGCTTGCCGGTCACCTCGTCGAAGTCCGCGACCACGCCGCAGGTTTCCAGCGGCGCGGGATGGACCCGGGGATACAGGATGTCCTGGGTCAGCGCGACATCGGCGGTGCGGAACACGTCCTCGGTGCGCTGCGCGTCACCGGTTTCCCAGTCGAAGATGCGGTTGTCGTGCTGGCCCGGCTTGTCATCGCGGATCAGCGGGGCGCCGGCGTCCAGGGCGTGGCGGGCATCGATCACGGCGGGCAGCGGCTCGTACTCGACGTCGATCAGCTCGAGCGCGTCCCGGGCGCTGTACCGGTCCTCGGCGACGACGAACGCCACCTCCTGGCCCTGGAAGCGGACCTTGTCGGTGGCCAGCACCGCCTGCGTATCGGCGGAGAGGGTGGTCATCCACGGGTCGCGCATCGTCTGGCCGGTGAGGACCGCGACGACCTTCGGGTGGGCCTGCGCCGCCGTCACGTCGATGCTGACGATGCGCGCATGCGCCTGCGGGCTGCGCAGCACCGCGCCGTACAGCATGCCGGGTAGCGTGATGTCATCGACGAACCTGCCGCGGCCGCGGAGGAACCTGGGATCCTCCTTGCGTTCCCTGCGGCCGAACCCGTTATGAGTCATGATCCGCGGCCCAGCGGATGGAACGCACGATGTTCTCGTACCCGGTGCAGCGGCACACCTGACCGGAGATCGCGGCGCGGATCTCCTGCTCGCTGGGATCCGGATTATGGTCAAGCAGCCAGCGGCCGGTCATCAGCATGCCGGGCGTGCAGAAGCCGCACTGGAGGCCGTGACAGTGCAGGAAGCCCTCCTGTACCGGGTCCAGCGCACCGTTCCTGGCCAGGTCCTCAACCGTGCGGACCGCACGGCCATCCGCCATCGGGGTCAGCACCGTGCACGACTTCACCGGCTTCCCGCTCAGCCAGACCACGCAGGTACCGCAATTCGACGTGTCGCAGCCCCAGTGGCTGCCCGTCAGGCCCAGCTCGTCGCGCAGGAAGTGGATCAGCAGCAGCCGGGGTTCCACATCCCTGGTGTACTCGGTGCCGTTGACCGTGACTGTTACGCGCATCGGCCAGCCGCGCATCGGTCAGCTGCCATGCGCAGCGCACGCCGGGTCAGCTCGGCTACCAGGTGCCGCTTGTAGTCCTCTGGGCCGCGCTGGTCCGCTACCGGACGGCAGTGCAGGGCGGCGATCACCGCGGCCGCCTGGAAGGACTCGTCCGCGGCTGGCTGGCCGAGCAGGAACTCCTCCGCCTCGGCAGCGATGAAATGTGCGGCACCCACCGCGGTGAGGCCGAGGCCCGCCACCGTGATGATGCCGTCGGCATCTCGGCACAGCAGCGCGCCGGCCGCCGCGATGGACCAGTCGCCTGAACGGCGTTCCACCTTCTGATACGAGCTGCCCGCTCCGGCCGGCAGCGGCACCCGGATCTCGGTGAGCAGCTCACCCGGGCCGATGACCGTCTCGTAGGGACCGAGATGGAATTCGCGGACCGGCACCGTCCTGGGGCCGGCCTGGGTCTGGATGACCGCCGTCGCCCTCGTCGCGGCGAAGGCAGCGGACAGGTCCTCGGACGGATCCGCCTGGCAGAGTGAGCCGCCGGCCGTGCCCCAGTTGCGGACGATCGGGTCCGCGATCACCCGCTCGGCGTCGGTGAAGATCGGCATCAGGGCGGCCACCGATGGGTCCGCGAGCAGGTCGGCGTGCGTGGTAAGCGCGCCGATACGCAGCTCGCCGCCCTCAAGCCTGATGTAGCTGAGCTCGGTCAGATCGTTGATATCGACGACGAGCTCAGGCTGCGCCAGCCGCAGCTTCATCATCGGGATCAGGCTGTGCCCGCCCGCGATGACCCTCGCATCCGGCGCGGTGAGCAGCGAGAGCGCGTGCCCGATGCTGGCCGCTCGCTCATACTCCACCTGCGCGGGTACCTGCATGCTCGGAGTGTAAGCCGTTAGCTTGCCGGGCGGTACCTGGCCCGAAACGGCCAGTCGTAACGCAGATGCTCACCTGCCCGCAGATGCGCCCAGCGCGCCGCTTCCACCTGCAGGGCCTGGGCGGCAGCGGCGATATCAGCGGCGGGCAGGCCGAACCCGCTCGCGATCGCGAGCCGCTGGACCTGTGCGGGCTCCGGAGTGTCGAGTGCCGCGACACTCTTTACCAGGTCGGCGAGTTGCTCAGCGCGTACCCGGTTCGGCGCGGGACCGCTGTCCCCCGCGGCTATGTGCGCCCAGATGCCGTCGGTGATATGCAGTTCGCGCTCCACGACCAGCTGCATGATGTCGCGCGGCAGCCTTGGCCCGGCGATCTCGCCTGGCCTGCGGCAGACCACCCCGTTATCTCGTTCCACCAGCGAATACGAGCGCTGGTGGTCCGGGAGCCTCGGGAAGGTAACGCGCATATCTCCACTATGCGGACGATGTGATCCGGGTGGCTAGTGATTTTCCGGCTGACGTAGGGTTGCTTGCCGTGGCAGGACGAGGAACCACCGCGACGATCGCGCTGGAACGGGCGCGGATCCCGTTCACCCTGCACTCATACGAGCATGATCCGCGCAGCGACTCCTACGGGCTCGAGGCCAGCGAGGCACTGGGGATCGAGCCGTCGCGGGTATTCAAGACCCTGATCACCGAGGTTGACGGCGCACTGGTGACCGCGGTGGTGCCGGTCGCGGGCGAGCTCGATCTCAAGGCGCTGGCTGCGGCCGTCGGCGGCAAGAAGGCGGCCATGGCCGCCGTCGACGCGGCCGAGCGGGCCACCGGATATGTGGCCGGCGGAATCTCGCCGGTCGGGCAGCGCAAGCGGCTGCCGGTGGTGGTTGACTCTTCGGCACTGTCGTTTGACACGGTGTTCTGCAGTGCGGGGCGGCGCGGGCTGGAGATCTCGCTCGCGCCGGCCGACCTGGTCCGGGCAGCTCAGGCGACGGTGGCGGCCATCGGCAGGGTGCGTTAGCTTAGCGCCATGGTGGATGCGGAGCTGATGTCGGCTGACGAACTGCGTGCCGTGCAGCTGGAGCGGCTGCGCTCGGTCCTGATGCACGCCTACTCTCGGGTTGAGTTCTACCGGAAGAAGTTCGACGCGGCGGGGGTGCATCCGTCCGACTGCCGGTCGCTTGAGGACCTGGCCGCGTTCCCGGTTACCACGAAGGGTGATCTGCGGGACAACTACCCGTACGGCATGTTCGCGGTGCCCCCTTCTGAAATCAGCCGGATCCATGCGTCAAGCGGCACCACCGGGCAGCCGACAGTGGTCGGGTACACGGCCGCGGACCTGGACACGTGGGCCGACCTGATGGCCCGCTCCATCCGGGCGGCTGGCGGGCGGCCAGGTGACATCGTGCACGTCGCCTACGGATACGGGCTGTTCACCGGGGGGCTCGGCGCGCACTACGGTGCCGAGCGGCTCGGCTGCACCGTGATCCCGGCGTCCGGCGGCATGACCGCCCGGCAGGTCCGGCTCATCCACGACCTCAGGCCGCGGATCATCATGGTGACGCCGACCTACATGCTGACCATCCTCGATGAGTTCGCCCGGCAGGGGCTGGATCCCGCGGCAAGCTCGCTGGAGATCGGGATCTTCGGCGCCGAGCCGTGGACCGACTCGATGCGCTCGGCGCTCCAGGCGCGGGGCGGACTGCGGGCGCTTGACATCTACGGCCTGTCCGAGGTGATGGGGCCGGGGGTTGCCGTCGAGTGCACGGAGACCCAGGACGGGCTCACCATCTGGGAAGACCACTTCTACCCGGAGATCATCGATCCGGTGTCCGGGGATGTGCTTAGCGACGGTTCGGTCGGAGAGCTGGTGTTCACCACGCTGACCAAGCAGGCGATGCCGCTGATCCGGTACCGGACCCGCGACCTGACGGCGCTGCTGCCGGGGACGGCGCGGCCTTCGTTCCGGCGGATGATGCGGATCACCGGGCGGTCCGACGACATGATCGTGCTGCGCGGGGTCAACGTGTTCCCCACCCAGATCGAAGAACAGCTGCTGCGGGTGCCTGGCCTCGCGCCACACTTCCAGCTCGTGCTTTCCACCGGTGAGCGCGGGGATGAGCTCACCGTCCAGGCGGAGGCTTCCGGTAGCGGAACGTCTTCTACTGCTGCTGCGCGGGCCGCGGCGGCAGACGCGCTCGTCGCCGCGGTGCGAGACAACGTCGGGGTGCGGGTGCAGGTCGTGGTCGGCGATCCGGACAGCGTCGAGCGGTCGGCCGGCAAGATGCGCCGCGTCGTGGACTCACGCTCCCGCGCCTGAGTAGCCTCGTAGGGCTGAGCAGCTGCCGGGCGGCAAAGCTCTGCGGGTATCCCTGTGTCCCTTGGGAATATGCTGGATATGGCATTTAGCGGGGGTGGCTAACTACCTTATTCCTCGCTTTCACCTGCGGCTTCTTTCTCGCCGCTGGCCCAATCCGGGTGAAAGGACATGTACGTGTTGAGCCTGAGGGCAGCGGGTCTGAGGTGGTGCATCGGCCACTCCAGAGTGCGCCGCAGCACCTTGGCATCGGCTCTGACGTCCGAGCGGGACAGCAGACCGGGCAGGCGGGAGAGCTCGCGCCAGGGAAATCCTGGTTCGTGCCGGGTCAGCGCCGGCGGCAGCTGATCGATGGCGCGGGCCATCTCCTCCAGGTGGCCAAGCAGGACGAGAAACGCTGCCCGCTCCTGTTCCGGTGCCCGGCGCAGCGACGCCCGGAGCATGGCGCCGGCCGCGGCACGGACCTTCTCCGGGCTCTTGCTGAGGAACATGAGCTGATCCTCGACCGGTGTCATAGCGGCATTGCCTCGGCAAGAACGCGCGCCAGGGCCTGCCCGGTAAGTGTCTCCTCTGCGAGCACATCGACCCGCTGCCCGGTCATGTCCTCCACCCAGCAGGCCAGCCTCAGCAGCGGAAGCAGCCCGCTCTTGGCGACCGGGTAACTCACCAGCAGATCCGCACGGCTGTTGAGCGGCGCGCCGCCGCGGACCGCCGGGCCGAAGATCCGGACGTTGCGGGCCCGCAGCCGTGCTGCGGCCGCCCGGATGGCCACCCGGTTCTTCCGCAGCAGGTCCGCCGACGAACGGGACAGGTCACCGTAGCCCGCCGCCGAGTTACTGGCCGGCTGGCTGGCGAGCACCAGCTCACATCCGGCAGCGCGGAGGCAGCGCTGCAGGGCGGCGATCGTGGGACTGGACGCGCCCGTCTCGTAGCGGGCCACCATCGCCTGTGATGTCCCCGCGCGGCGGGCGAGCCTCGCCTGGGTAAGTCCCGCCGCTATTCGGGCGTTGGCTATGAGCTTCCCTGCGTCTACCATGGGTCTCCGCCCAGGAGCAGATCAGTTACTCAGTGAATTTTTCACGTCACTATTTGGATAGTGCCATGGTCAGCTGGATGCCGCCAGCGGTTCAGCGGCTCAGAATGCTTTATCTGGCATATTCGCCAGGGTTGGAGGAAATGACGGCGCCCAGCTTCGCCGGGGCGCCGGGCTGGCCTGCAGGACGTGCGGGACGCCGGGCAGGCCTGCGGGCTCCGGTCAGGCGGTGCGGCGGCGGAAGAGGAGGCCGGACGCGGCGGCGGAGACAGCGAGGATGGCGCAGCACCAGATGAGGGCTAGCCACAGGTGCGAGCCGGCCCCCTGGCCGAGCAGCAAGCCGCGGATCGTCTCGATGATCGGGGTCATGGGCTGGTTGCCGGCGAAACCGCGCAGCCACCACGGCATCGTGCTTACCGGGGCGAAGCCGCTGCTCGGGTAGGCGAGGAACATCAGGAACATGGCGGAGTTCGCGGCCTCGACGGAGGAGACGAGCAGGCCGAACGCGGCGCAGAGCCAGGACACCGCCACCACGAACAGCGCCAGGACACCGACCGCGCCCAGAAAAGCCGCCGCCGTGGCGTGCGGGCGGAACCCCATCGCGAAGGCCACCCCGAACAGCAGCGCGGTCGAGATGATGTTGCGGACCAGGCTGGCGACGACATGCGAGCCGACGATGGCCATGCCTGACACGTCCATCGACCGGAACCGGTCGATGATGCCGCCGGTCATGTCCTGGCAGACGCTGGTCGCCGTGGGGGCGGAACCGGTGATGGCGCATAGCAGCAGGACGCCGGGCACCACATACGTGACGTACTTCGTGCCGATGCTGACGGCACCACCGAACAGGTAAACGAAGACGACCATGATCATGACCGGCATGACCAGCCCGGTGATCAGGGCGTCGGGCTTGCGCAGGGTCAGCCGCAGCTCGCGGCCGGTCATCGTCGTAGCACCGGACAGCGGGCCGGACAGGGCGCCGGACAGTTCAGACATGGGAAAGCTCCTGGGTGAGGGCGAGGAAGACGTCATCGAGGCTGGCGCCGTGCACCGCGAAGTCCTGGATGAGTGCCCGGCTGGGATCTAGCTGATCGAGCAGCGCGCGCACATGAGCGGCGCTGCCGTCCGTTGGCAGGCCGACGGTCAGCGCCGCCGGGTCGGCGTGCGCCGGCGGAGCCCCAAGCTGGCTGACGAGGCTCGCGTAGGCGGCTTCGCTGACCATGTGCAGGTCAAGCTGCTGTCCGCTGACCCGCTCCTTGAGCGTGGCCGCGGTGCCTTCGGCGACGAGCCGGCCGCCGTTCAGCAGCGCTATCCGGTCGGCGAGCTTGTCGGCCTCCTCGAGGTACTGGGTGGTGAGGAAGATCGTCACCCCATCCGCGGCCAGGCCGGCCACCGTGTCCCACATGGCCCGGCGGCTCGGCAGGTCCAGGCCGGTCGACGGCTCATCGAGGAAGATCACCGAGGGGCGTCCGACCAGGCTCGCCGCCAGGTCAAGCCGCCGCCGCATGCCGCCCGAGTAGGTACCGACCTGACGGGCCCCCGCCTCAGTCAGGGCGAAGGCTGTGAGCAGCTCGGCGGCGCGCAGCCGGGCGGCCGGGCGGGACAGCCCGGCCAGCCTGCCCATCATCCGCAGGTTCTCCGCACCGGTCTGCATCTCGTCCAGGGCCGCGTACTGGCCGGTCAGGCTGATGGACCGGCGCACCTTATGCCGGTCCGCGACTACATCGAAGCCCGCCACCCGGGCCTGCCCGCCATCCGGACGGGAGAGCGTGGACAGGATCCGGACGGTGGTGGTCTTGCCCGCGCCATTGCGGCCGAGCAGCGCATACACGCTGCCCCGCGGCACGCGCAGGTCCAGGCCGGCCAGGACCGTCGCCTTGCCGTAGGACTTCTTCAGTCCGCTCGTCTCAATCGCTAGCTCGTTCACTACTACAGCCCCCTTACTGCGTATGACTTACTGCGTATCTAGTACGCTTTATTGAGTAAGTTATACGCAGTAATATGATGTGGTGTCAAGGCCCGGGTTCCGAGCCGCAAAAGGACGAAGGGACAGAGCGTGGAGGCCGAGGGCATTCCGGCGAGCATCGCCGCCGCCTGGGGAGTGCGCGATCAGCCCCGCAAGGGGCCGAAGCCAGCCCTCACCCTGCAGCGGATCGTCGACGCGGCGGTCAGGGTGGCGGACGCCGAAGGGCTTGGCGCGGTCTCCATGGGCCGGGTCGCGGCCGAAGCCGGCACCGCGCCGATGTCCCTGTACCGGCACGTGGCGAACAAGGACGAGCTGATCGACCACATGCTGGACGCCGCCTGGTACTCGCCACCAGACCGGGCAGCAGCGGACCTGGGTGGCGAGGACTGGCGGGCCGGGCTGTCCTACTGGGCCTGGCAGATGCGCGCCGCCGCCCGGCAGCACCCGTGGGCGATAAGGATCCCGGTGAAGACGCTGCCGATCATGCCCAACGAGGTGGCCTGGTTCGAGAACGCGCTCGCCTGCATGGCGGGCACCGGCCTGTCCGAGCCGCAGAAGGCATCGGTGATCATGCTGCTGTCCGGCTACGTCAGGAACCTGGCCGCCACCGAAGCGGACATCTGGGCTGCCATGCAGGCATCCGGCCTGGCCCCGGACCAGTGGATGTCTTCCTATGCGCAGATGCTCAGGAAGCTGGCAGACCCGCAGCGCTACCCCGCGCTGGCCGTGTTCCTGGAGTCCGACGTCTTCGACAGAGCAGACAACCCGGACGACGAGTTCATCTTCGGCCTGGACCGCATTCTGGACGGAGTCGCGGTGCTCATCAACGCGGGAAGGTAGTGCCAGCTTCACTAGCAATGCGGCAGGCTACTGCATAGCGGCTGGCCACACGGCCGCTTAGGGTGGTCCGGTGACCAGCGAACCGGCGGTAAGCGGGAGGTACCGGATCAGCCGGGTCATCCTCCGAGCTCCGGTCGCCGGCAGTAGCTGGATGGCCACGCTTCAGGTGATGACCGGAGCGGCCGTGGCAATCATCACGGTCAGCGTGATGATCGCCCTCGCCGCGGTCGCCGCCGTGGTGGGGCTCACCGTGGTCCTGGCCGCGGTTCCTTTCGTGGCCATGCTGGCCTGCTCGGACGTGTTCGCCGCCTGGCAGCGGTCCCGGATCGCCGCGTTCACCGGCGTCATGATCCCCATCACCACCGTGCTGCCGAGGAACAGCGACGCGACGCTGCTTTCTGACCTGCTCCGCGCCGCTCGCCAGCTCAGCACCTGGCGGCACATCGCCTATCACCTGTTCGTCGGGCCGGTCCTCGCCGCCATCGGAGCGACCGTGGTTGCCTGCGCCTGGTCCGGCGCCCTGCTCTTCACCGCCAGGCCGCTGCTGGTCCTGCTGCTGCCCGGCATCACAGGAGCCAGTGCCCCCAAGGACGCGGCGGTCACCGGAGCCGGGCTGCTGCTGATCTTCGTCGCCCCGTGGGTGGCTCGCGGTGTGGCACTCCTCGACACCGCGACCGCGACGGTCATGCTCGGGCCCACCCGGGCCGACGAGGTACGGCGCCTCGCGGAGAGCCGGGCCGCGGCGGTCAGCGCCGCGGATGCCGAGCGGCGGCGGATCGAGCGCGACCTGCACGACGGCACCCAGCAGCGGCTCGTATCGATGGCGATGCGCCTCGGCCTCGCGCTGGCCACCATGGACGACCTGCCCGACGACGCCAGGAAGGTCATCCAGCGGGCCCACGACGATGCCAAGGACGCTCTCAAGGAACTTCGCGACCTGGTGCAAGGACTGCACCCGGCCATCCTGGCCGACCGCGGCCTGGACGCGGCGCTGTCAGGTATCGCCGCCCGTGCCCCGCTCCCCGTGACGCTCAGCGTTGATCTGGTACCCGGTGGAAGGGTTCCCGTCGCGACCGAGGCAGTTGCGTTCTTCATCGTTTCGGAGACGCTGACCAACACGGCCAAGCATGCCCGGGCAACGCGGGCCAGCGTGTCGGTTACCCAGCGACGGCACGGGCTCACGATAAAGATCGAGGACGACGGGGGCGGAGGCGCCGACCCCGCTCGCGGCAGCGGCCTGCGGGGCCTGGCCCAGCGGGCCGCCTCGGTCGACGGAACCCTGCACATCCACAGTCCCGAAGGGGGACCAACCGTGATCACAGCGGAGCTGCCATGCGGATCGTAATCGCCGAGGACTCGGTGCTGCTCCGGGCCGGGCTGGTGGAGGTGCTGGAGAAGTTCGGCATCGAGGTGGTCGCCGCGGTCCAGGACGCTTCGGAACTGCTCAAGGCGGTGGAGGAGCACCAGCCGGACCTGGCCATCGTGGACGTGCGCATGCCGCCAACCTTCACCGACGAGGGCATCCGGGCCGCGCTCGTGCTGCGCCGACAGTGGCCGCGGCTCAAGGTGCTTGTGCTGTCCCAGTACGTGGAGGAACGCTATGCCACCGAGCTGCTGTCCGAGCAGACCAGCGGGGTCGGCTACCTGCTCAAGGACCGGGTCGCCGACGTCAAGGACTTCGTGGACGCGCTGCAGCGGGTCGCGGCCGGGGGCACCGCGCTGGACCCGGAGGTGGTCGCGCAGCTGCTGATCCGGCGGCGCAGCGACCCGATCGAGCGGCTGACCCGGCGCGAGAAGGAAGTCCTCGCCCTGATGGCCGAGGGCCGCTCCAACGCCGGCATCGCGACCGCCCTCGTGGTCAGCGACAGCGCCGTCGCCAAGCACATCAACAACATCTTCGCCAAGCTCGACCTCTCCGAATCCCCGGACAACGACCACCGCCGCGTTCTTGCCGTACTGCGCTACCTGGGGAACTCACCGTGAGAGGCCGCCTCGCCTGGGTGATCGTTGGTGCCGTGTCGACGGTCATCATGATCGTCACGGCCGGCACCGGCTTGTGGTTCCTGACCTCGTTCGATCAGCACAACCAGACGACCAGGACCACCCGGTACAGCATCGCCCAGCACGGCGGCCGGCTCGACCAGCTGACCGTGCAGCTCAGCAACGGCGACATCACGATCGTGGGTGGCCCGGCCGGACAGGTGTCCGTCACGGGGCTGCTGCAGTGGACCAGCACGAAGCCCGTCATCGACGAGTACTGGGACAAGGGCGAGCTGAACATCGACCAGGGCTGCCCCACCGGCCTGTTCGACCAGGACTGCTCCGTCGGCATCAAGGTCACGGTGCCACCGGGCGTACCGCTGCACCTGACCACCGGCTCTGGCGACATCACCACCACCGGCATCCGCTCCGCGAACGTGCAGGCCAGCAGCGGTGACGGCGACATCGGGCTGGGCTTCGCCGCCACGCCGACCCAGGTGAACGCGCAGACCGGCTCCGGTGATGTGACCGTTAAGGTCCCGCACGGGGCGAGCTACGTCGTGGTTGACGTCGCCGACAACGGCACCCCGAGCGTAGAGGTCACTCGCGACCCTGGCGCACCGCGGAGCATCACCGCCGAGTCCAGCGACGGCGACGTGACCATCGGGTACAACTAACCCGCGGGTGCGGCGGGTAACCCGCGGGTGCGGCGGGCGTGGCCGGTTTGGCCGGTGCCCCGGTTGCGGCTGAGCTAAGTGATGCTTCTGTTGCCAAAGTGACGGAAAATCCACGCTCGGCGGAAGAAAAAGAGTCAGAAATGACCCCTTAATTTCCGCCAAGCATCGAATTTCCGTTTTAAATCTGGTGGTTAGCCGCGTGCGTCGTGGACTCCCTCGGGCTCCGCTTCCGCGACTCCAGGCTCTGCCTCCCCGGCGTGGGCTGCCGAGGCCCCGGTCTCTCCCGCCTCGGGCTCCCCCACCTCGGCCTCCCCTGCCTCGGCCTCCCCTGCCTCGGCGTCCGGAGCCGCCACCACCGGGGCGGGTCTGCGCTGGATTCGGTAGAACCAGATCAAGCCGAACAGCATCAGGATCGTCGCGACGTAGAAGTTCAGCCGCAGGCCGAAGATGTGCACCGAGGAGTCCACCCGCAGCGACTCCTCGAACATCCGGAACGCCGAGTAGCCGGCGACGTACAGTGCGAACAGGCCCGGCGCCTTGATGGTCTTGTGATGACCGAGCCAGACCAGGGCGGCGGCGAGGGCAAAGTCCCAGATCAGCTCGTACAGGAACGTCGGGTGGAACGTGGCGTACTGCAGGTAGCCGGGCGGGCGGTACTGCAGCGGGATCTCCAGTCCCCACGGAAGCTTCGTCGGACCGCCGAAGAGCTCCTTGTTGAAGTAGTTCCCGATGCGGCCGATGCCCGACGCGACGAGCAGGGCGGGCGCGACCGCGTCCATGAACAACGCGCTGTTGGCACCGGCCTTGCGGACGCGCCAGAGCCCGACCACGGCGGCCAGGGCGATCCCGCCCCAGATGCCAAGCCCGCCGTCCCAGACCGCGAAAACGCCGTACCACACGTGCGGGATGTCCATTGGCGTGGTGATGTCGAAGTAGATCCGGCCGCCGACGATCCCGGCGGGCACGCCCCACAGGGCGACATCTCCCACCAGCTCGGGGTCACCGCCCACCGCGCTGAACCGCCGCCTGGCGATGATGATCGCGATAGTGATCCCCACCAGGTACATCAGCGCGTAGAAGTGAATGACCAGCGGGCCGATGTGGAAGCTGTCTATCGACGGGCTGGGGATATACGCCAATGGTCTCGCCATAGGGCAGAGATTACCCCGGTACACCGCCGGGCTGTGCGACGACGGCGGCGGGGCCTGGTGAGATCAGCACGCTGCGGTCCGGCTGGTCCGTCAGCCGGTACACATCGGACCCGTCTACCGTTTCCCGCTCCAGCAGCAGGCTGACTAGCGCGTCCAGTTCGCTGCGGTGATCCTTGAGCAAGCCGACGGCCCGGCTCTCCGCTTCGCGCAGCAGCCTGCTCACCTCGCCGTCGATGGCGGCCTGGGTCGCTTCGGCGAACGGACGGCTGGACATGCCGGATCCGCCGCCGCCGAGGAAGACCGAGCCGCCCTCGGGATAGCCGACCGGTCCCAGCACCGCGGACAGCCCGAACTCCCTGACCATCTTGATCGCCAGGTCGGTGGCGCCGGCCAGGTCGTTGCCCGCCCCGGTTGAGCCCTGGCCGAGCACGACCAGCTCCGCTGCCCGGCCGCCCAGCCGGACGGCGAGTGAGTCGTGCAGGTAGGCCTCGGTGTACATGTGCCGCTCGACCAGCGGGAGCTGCTCGGTCACGCCGAGAGCCTGGCCGGCAGGCAGGATTGTCACCTTGGCTACCGGGTCGGCGTGCTCGGACAGCGCCGCGACCAGGGCATGCCCGGACTCGTGCACCGCCACGGCGTACTTCTCCTCGGGCAGCAGCACGTTGGAGCCTTCACGCCGACCCAGGATGATCCGGTCCCTGGCCGCGTCGAAGTCCTGCGCCTGCAGCACGTGACGGCCGTCCCTGACCGCGAAGATCGCCGCCTCGTTGGCCAGGTTCGCCAGGTCGGCGCCGGAGAAGCCCGGCGTGCCGCGGGCGACGGCGTTCAGGTCAACGTCGGGGGCGAGCTCTTTCCCCCGGCAGTGCACGATCAGGATCTCGTCCCGCTCGAAGACGTTCGGCAGCGGTATCGTCACCTGCCGGTCGAACCGCCCGGGCCGCATGAGGGCAGGGTCGAGGACTTCCGGCCGGTTCGTCGCGGCGAGCACGACGATGCCCGTCGCCGGCTCGAAGCCGTCCAGCTCGGCCAGCAGCTGGTTGAGCGTCTGTTCCCGCTCGTCGTTGGAAACAACCGCGCCCGTGCCGGCCCGGCGCTGGCCGATCGCGTCCACCTCGTCGATGAAGATGATGGCGGGTGCGCGCTTACGAGCCTCGGTGAACAGGTCGCGGACCCGGGCGGCACCCACTCCGACGAACATCTCCACGAAGCTGGATCCGGCCACGGAGAAGAACGGCACGTGCGCCTCGCCGGCCACCGCCCGGGCCAGCAGGGTCTTGCCAGTACCCGGCGGGCCGACCATGAGCACGCCGCGCGGCACCATCGCCCCGGCCCTCTGATAGCGCTCCGGCTGCTTGAGGAAGTCCACGACCTCGGCGATCTCGGACTTGGCGCCCTCGTACCCGGCCACGTCGGCAAAGGTGGTGGTCGGCCGTTCCTCGTCGAAGATCTTCGCCCGCGACCGGCCCGCGCCCAGCACACCCTGAAGCTGGCCGCCGGCGCCTCGCGACAGCCGGATCCAGAACCATACGGGCAGCGCGACGATGGCTATCAGGAAGAGCCAGCTCAGTATCTGGGAGCCGGTGCTCGAGCCGCCGGAGGCGACGGTGACGTTCACTCCGTCGCTGGTCAGCTGGTTCAGGAAGTCTTCCCCGGCCTGCGCCGGCACGTTCGTCGTGTAGCTGGTCCCGTTGGTGAGGTCACCGGTGGCGGTACCACCCACCCCCGAGGAAAGCGTGACCGACTTCACCTTGTGCGCGGCCACGTCCGACTGGAACGTGGTGAAGTTCAGGGTTGTCCGCGTCGGTGAATGCAGGCCGGGCAGGATCAGCCAACCGACGAGCACGAGGACGAGCGCGAGTGGCCACAGCCAGTGCCGCCAGCGCGGCGGCGGAGGCGGCGGCGGCTTCCCCGGCGTCGGTTTGTCCCCCGGCGGAGGTGGCATCGCTTGCTTGCTCATGGCAGCTCCTTCGACGCCCGGTATCCCTGTTGAAGTTCTCTAGTTCAGAACGGCATCTTGTCTAACGTCCGAGGGACCGTCGCCGCTTCCCGGCGTTACGTACCCGAAAACGGACTTCAGCAACCGGAGCATCCTCACGGCACAGGCGGCAAGCGGCACGACAGCGAACCCCGCCCGGACCAGGTAAAAGCGAACCCGCGTGGTTAAGCAAGCCGCATGATGACGGAAGATCCGCGCTCGGCGGCTCAGCAGCCCATACGTTCAGGGCAGCAGAACGGCCGCGCCGTCGAAGCGGCCGGCTTTGAGGTCGACGAGTGCCTGGTCCGCGGCGTCCAGCGGGTACGGGTGAACGGTGACGGCCAGCCGGTGCTCGGCGGCGAAGAGCAGGAACTCCCGCGCGTCCACACGCGTGTTGGACGTGACGCTGCGCAGCTGCCGTTCCTGGAACAGGTGGCGCTCGTAGTTCAGCGACGGTATGTCGGACAGGTGAATGCCGGCGATGGCGAGCGTGCCGCCTCGGTCCAGCGCGGCAAGCGCGGGGAGCACCAGGTCGCCGACGGGCGCGAACAAGATCGCGGCGTCCAGCGGCTCCGGTGGCATGTCGGCCGCGCCTGCGGCCGAGGCAGCGCCGATCTCCAGTGCCAGCCGCCGGGCCTGCTCACCCCGCGTCAGCACATGCACGGTGGCGCCGCGGGCCAGTGCCACCTGGGCCGCGAGGTGGGCGCTGCCGCCGAAGCCGTAGATACCGAGCCTCCCGCCTGGTGGCAGCTCCGCGCGCTGCAGGGCGCGGTAGCCGATGATCCCGGCACACAGCAGCGGCGCCAGCTCCTCATCGGTATATCCATCCGGCAGCCGATGCGCGTAGGCGGCCGGGACGGTCAGGTACTCGGCGTATCCCCCGTTGGCGTCCCAGCCGGTGTACTGCGACCACGGGCAGAGGTTCTCCGCGCCGGACAGGCAGTACTTGCACACCCCGCACGTCCAGCGCAGCCACGCCGCGCCCGCCTTGTCGCCGATAGCGAACCCCACGGCTCCGTCGCCGAGTGCCACGACCTCGCCGACCACTTCGTGGCCGGGTGCCACGCCGGGCAGGTGCGGCGGCAGGTCCCCCTCGGCCACGTGCAGATCGGTGCGGCACACTCCGCACACCAGCACCCGGAGCAGCAGCTCACCAGGACCCGGCTCGGGCACCGGCACCCTGGCCAGCCGCAGCGGTTGACTACTCTCTACCGGCCCCGGCGTCTCGACACTCCATGCCCGCATCACTGCATCCACGTTAGTACCGCTCTGCCAGCCACTGGCTGGGCGGGCAGCCGGCCAGCGCGCGGAACTCCCTGGCCAGATGCGCCTGGTCGTAGTATCCGTATGCCGCGGCCACGCCGGCCAGCCCGCCAGGGCGGCCCCCCGTGCGCAGCGCGGAACGGGCGTGGTGGAACCGCACCACCCGAGCGAGCGCCTTCGGCGACAGTCCGGTCTCGACATGGAACCGCTGCGCCAGGTACCGGCTGCTCCAGCCGGTTTCCGCCGCCAGTTTCGCGACCGGCACCGTGCCACCGGCCCGCAGCAGCATCCGCCACGCCCACGCCACCTCGGGAGCGATCGCTGGAGCATCCCCCAGCAGCGCACCGAGCTCGGAATCGAGGATCGCGAACCGCGATGACCAGCTATCCGCCTCCTGGATCCGGCTTTGAATCCGGTCACCCGCCCGTCCGAGCACGGCCTCGGCAGGCACATCGATATTGGCCAGTGCGCCGCCAGGCAGGCCGAGCAGCGCCCGCGTCCCCAGCGGCAGCAGCGCCACCTGGATACCGGATTGCGCGCCGTCGTGCCTGATCAAGGCCGGTGTCGTATGCAAGCCGCCGAGCAGCGTACCGAACGTCCCCGGCACCTGGTGCGGGTCCGGGTGCGCCGCCATGATGAGCGGCTCGTCCAGGGTGAAGATCAGTGTCAGGAACGGCGAGGGCAGCCCGCGATGAACCGCTGGCGGCATATCCCGCTGGCGGTACCCCACGTACCAGGCCACCTGCGCACGCAGCGCGTCCGCCGGCGCCCGCCGCCGATGCTCGTCAATACTCATCAGGCTAACAGCTACCCCCGAGAGCTCATCCAGGATGCGATGCAACGATTTGCGCAAGAAGATGACTCAATGTAAGAATCGGCACTACCGCCTGTACATACGGGGATGGTGGGCGGTAACCGGTTATGGGCTACGAGGAAGGTATGCGGCGCCGCAGACGTTAACCGGACAACGGGAGGAAACGTGATAATCCGCAGGCAGCATCGCGGCACCGGGGGCGGGGCGCGCGAACCAGGGGCAGCCACAGGTCAGCTGCGCCTATCCCGCCGGGCAGGCGCCGACGGCAGCCAGGTGGTCAGCGTGGCCGGGGAACTGGACATCGCCACTGCGGAGCAGGCCTATGCCTATCTCACTGACCTGATCGACCAGGGGCACACGCCACTGAGCGTCGACCTGGCCGATCTTACGTTCTGCGACGCCTCGGGACTCAGCGTGCTGGCGAAATCCGCCAAGCGGGCCCGCGAGGCGGGCCGCCAGCTCATGCTGACCCATGCCCGTCCGTCGCTGCTGAGGATCATGCACGTCACCGAGCTGGACACCATGTTTCCCGAGCTGAGTTCACCTGCGGCAACTGGCTGACCCACCCTAGGCGTATGATGCCGGCGGCGTTAAGTTTGTAGTTGCTTACGACGTTAAATCCGGTGTCAGAACTAGTGGAGGGACGTGCGTCATGGCAGACGAGACTTCCGAGTCGGCTGAGTCCTCAGAGGCGACGATCGCGGTCCACTGGCGCGAGGAGGGCTACTACAGCCCGTCGGCGGCGTTCACCGCCCAGGCCAACGCGGGCGACCCGGCCATCCGTGAGCGATTCACCGAGGACAAGTTCCCGGAGTGCTTCCGTGAGTACGCCGACCTGCTGTCCTGGGACCAGACCTGGCATACCACGCTGGACACCAGCACCGCGCCGTTCTGGAAGTGGTTCGTCGGCGGCAAGCTGAACGCCAGCTACAACTGCGTCGACCGCCACCTGGCCGAGCACGGCGACAAGCCGGCGCTGATCTGGGTGCCCGAGCCCGAGGAAGCGGAGCACGTCAGGATCACGTACCGCGACCTGCACCGCCAGGTGAACGAGTTCGCCGCGCTGCTGCGCGACTTCGCGGGCGTCAAGACCGGCGACCGGGTCACCCTGCACATGCCGATGGTGCCCGAGCTGCCGGTGGTGATGCTGGCCTGCGCACGGCTGGGTGCCATCCACTCCCAGGTATTCGGCGGGTTCAGCGGCGCCGCCTGCGGGCACCGCATCGCGGACTCCGGGAGCAAGGTCCTGATCACGATGGACAGCTACTACCGCAGCGGCGCCATCCAGGATCACAAGGTCAAGGCCGACGAGGCCGTCGTCGCTGCCCTGAAGGAGGGCACCGAGGTCGAGAAGGTCCTGGTCTGGCGCCGGTTCCCCGGCGAGTACAAGTCGGATACCCCGATGGTGGATGGCCGCGACTTCTTCGTCGACGAGGTCCTCGCCGACTACGCGGGCCAGACCGTCGAGCCGGTCTCCATGAATGCCGAAGACCCTCTGTTCCTCATGTACACCAGTGGTACCACCGGCCGGCCGAAGGGCTGCCAGCACTCCACCGGCGGCTACCTGTCCTACGTAGCGGGCACCAGCAAGTACTACCAGGACATCCACCCCGACGACATGTACTGGTGCATGGCCGACATCGGCTGGATCACCGGCCACTCCTACATCGTCTACGGCCCGCTCGCGCTCGGCACCACCAGCGTCATTTACGAGGGCACGCCGAACTACCCGGACGCGGGCCGCCCGTGGCGCATCGCGGAAAAGCTCGGGGTGAACATCTTCCACACCTCCCCCACCGCGATCCGGATGCTCCGCAAGGTCGGCCCGGACGAGCCGGCCAAGTACGACTACCACTTCAAGCACATGACCACGGTCGGCGAGCCGATCGAGCCAGCGGTGTGGCGCTGGTACTACGAGACCGTCGGCAAGGGCGAGGCGGTCATCGTCGACACCTGGTGGCAGACCGAGACCGGCGGCTTCCTCGGCAGCACCCTGCCCGGCCTGGACAAGATGAAGCCCGGCAGCTGCGGCCCGATGGCGCTCGGTATCTACGCGGAGATCCTGGACGAGAACGCCGTACCGCTGCCGGCCGGCAGCGGCAAGGCAGGCAACATCACAATCCGCAACCCGTGGCCTGGCGTCTTCGAGACGATCTGGGGTCAGCCGGAACGGTTCGTGCAGACGTACTACGCCAAGTACAACAAGGACCCGGACAGCACCGACTGGCACGACTGGCCCTACTTCGCCGGCGACGGAGCAGTGCAGGGCCCGGACGGCTACTTCCGCATCCTGGGCCGGGTCGATGACGTCATCAACGTGGCCGGCCACCGCCTGGGCACCAAGGAACTGGAGTCGTCCGCGCTGATGGTCGAGGAAATCGCGGAAGCCGCCGCGGTCCCGGTCATCGACGACGTACGCGGCCGGGCGGTGGAGATGTACGTCGCCCTCAAGCCCGGCTTCACCGCCAGCCCGGAGATCGAGGCGAAGGTCAGGAAGGCCATCGAGACCGACATCGGCAAGATCGCCAGGCCGGCCAACATCTGGATCGTCTCCGACATGCCCAAGACCCGCTCCGGCAAGATCATGCGCCGGGTAATCGCCGCCACGTCCAACTTCGCCGACGTGGGCGACATCACCACGCTCGCCAACCCCGAGGTCGTCGATCAGATCCGGCACCAGGTGCAGACCGCGAAGATCGCCCACGGCGACGCCCCGCGCGAGCTCACCGAGGCCGAGCAGGCAGAGCTCAAGGCGTTTGGCGCCGAGTAAACCCGCTGCGGCGGGCCACCGTACC
>Ga0209530_1000195_pt1 | contig 52755 bp, 45 predicted proteins | sample BlaSpr_A8_Ref_O1_FD_187987 | JGI IMG/M metagenome (GOLD analysis project Ga0209530, IMG submission 187987) | Forest soil microbial communities from Thunder Bay, Ontario, Canada - Black Spruce, Ontario site 2_A8_Ref_O1 (SPAdes) (version 2) | ecosystem: Environmental > Terrestrial > Soil > Boreal...
CACGGTGGGCGCTCATGAGCAGAAACTTAACACGAAAAAGTACGCAGCAGCTCTGTCTTTCCCCAACGTGTACCTACTTTATAACACAGTAGTACTAAGAAGGAAACGTTTCTCCCAGCCACGACAGCCAATAGCCAACTCTTGGCATCTTCGATCCTTTCGCCGATGACAGCGGACGGAAAACTCATCTGTCACGCCGGGTCGCCGCCGCCCTAATGCAGTGCTTCGGAGCTTCTCGCGCCGCCACCTGCCACCGAAAGATCGATGCGCTGGCGGCAAAACTACCGCCACCACAGGCTGAAAAGGCCGCATCGACCAAGTCGACGGATAAACTCCAGACTAGACTCCTTTGTCTGGACTGATTACTTGCCCGCGCTCGGTGTTTGTTCTGCCCAGCGATCCCTCACCTCGGCCATAAACTTCACTTTGTCGGCCCGCATGAGCCGCACCAGCGCCTGATTGCCGGTATCCTCATGCGCGGCCGCCCAGAGCACAATCTCCGTCAGCACCGGTGCGAGATCAATGCCCTTGTACCGGAAGAAGATCAACTGGCGTCCGGTCGCTGGATCTGGTTCCACAGTGATAATCCCATAAGCAATCGCGCCAATGCCGCCATGCCGGTTTTCCTGTCTGTCCCAGAGTTGATGCGATCCATAAATTCCTCCGGGAGAGGGGTTAGGGTTGAATTCGTTTTCCGCGATCGGCTGTGCGATCTTCGGGGCAAGGAGCGCAGCGCGCTTACGTCCCGCGTCTACGGGAGCGCGGTTGAAACTGTGACCGCTGCCAGGAAGCTTCGTTGTTCGCCTGAGTTTCCGTTGTCGGTGATGGTGATGCTGACGAGCGTCTGCGTTCGGAATGCCGCCGGCAGTTCGTAAACTTGCTCGTCCAGGCGCTGGCCGAGGCCGTTGACCCAGGCGTTGATGGTGGCGGATTTCCCGACGCCGCTGGGGAGTTGACAGGCGATGGTGTCCGTGTACCCTCCGTTGTTGTAGTCGCGGATGTTGGTGTCTCCGATCGGGTTGAAGGTCCAAGTTGCTCCGGCGCTTCCAGTGAACGTAACGCTGAGGAGACCGGATTGAGTCGATCCCCAATAGGTATTCATGAGGGTGTAGACCGTCTTTACTTTGGCGACGTTGATCGGAATGGTGAGGGAGACTGTCCCGCTGCCGCCGCCCGCCGCCACATCAGAGTGCCAAATGTTATTCGCTGTTCCTTCGGCGTTTCCCGGAATGAGGAAAGGAATGCCATCGTAGGTTTGCTCGCCGTAGGGGAAAGTGGAGCAATTGATAAATCCACCTACGGGAGCGGCACACCATGTGGTGTCAGTGAGAGAAGAAATGTCGATGGTTGTGGTAGGTGATTTGGCTGCGCGCGCTAATGTCACGCCGAGGCAAATCATCAGCATCAGAACTGAAAGTTTTTGCATTCGCATGATTCCTCCAAAATTATTCGTCGGGGTTCTTGTCGAAAAAACCTTATCGTTTGCGCTCAACTCGTCTTTTGCTTATGGGCCGGTAGTCGAAACCGTCAGCGCTGCCAGAAAGCTGCGTTGCACGCCTTCATTCCCGCTGTCGGTGATGCTGACGCTGACGAGCGTTTGGGTCGCGAACTCGGCTGGGAGTTCATAGATTTGTTCGTCGAGTCGCTGGCCCTTGCCATTGACCCAGGCATTGATCGTTCCGGCTTGGCCGACGCCTCCGGGCAACTGGCAGATGCAGGTATCGGTGTAACTGCCGTTGTTAAAATCGCGGACATTGACGCCGCCGATCGGGTCGAACGTCCAAGTGGCTCCATCGCTTCCGGTGAACGTAATACTGAGCAGGCCGGACGCGGTTGATCCCCAAAGCGTATTCATGAGCGTGTAGACCGTCTTGACCTTGGCCACGTTGATCGGGATGGTGATCGAGACGGGAGAGCCGCCGCCTCCGGCCGCGAAGTCCGAGAACCAGGCGTTGTTCTCCGTACCCTCCTTGTCGCCCGCGATGAGGAAAGGGATGCCGTTGTAGTGCTTGGTGCCGTAGGGGAAGGTCGAGCAGTTGAGGTTGTAGACGCCCAGGTCGCCGCACCAGCTGTTGTTGATGACCGATGCGAGGCTGATCGTCTTATTGGCTGCGTTCGCTAGTCCGGTGCTGAGGCAGAGGATTAGCAGCAGGATTGCGAGCCTGTGTTTCTTCATGGTTCCTCCGAAGCTTCATTTAGGTGTTAATGATTCTTTGGCGCTGTGCTGAAGCGCGCTGAGTTGCGGTAGCCGGCGTTTCTATTCCTGCGCGTTGCCGGTGAGGAACGAGTTGTTGTCGGTCTCGAGCAGCAGCAGTTCTTTTCCGCTGTTTACCGCAACCGTATAGAAATTCGTTGCGCTTGATCCCTCCGGCGTAATTTGTGCGGTGCCGATGCAATCTGAACTCTGGGTATAGGTGCCGGTAACGGAAACCGTGGAAATGTTGTTGTTCACGCTAAAGGTCTCGGTGCCGGAGATGTTTCCTTTTCCGTCCAGCACGATTTGCCCGACGACCGCTTCGGGCTCATCGCTTTCAACCAGGATTCCGGCGAGGTTGGTGGCGAAGGTCTGTTTTTTCCCGGTGAGTCCGCAGGTGGCAGTGCCCAATTCGACGCCGAAGCCGGGCTGCGTGCTTCCGCTGTCGCTCACAATCATCTGAAAGCCCTTGTGGGCGTTGTCAAGAACGATGTAGAAGTCTTCCGGGGAACCTTCCTCGTCGCTGAAGGTGAGAGAACCCGTGCAGTTCTCCGCGATCGAATAGGTGCCGGTAAAAGTCCCGGCGGTGACGGCTCCGTACCAACTCCAGGTCCACGAACCGCTGACGTTTCCCTTGCCGTCGGCGGTGAACTGACCGACGACATAATTACCGAGATAGACCTCGTGGCCGTGGTAGTACCCGAAAACGCCTTTAAGAGAGGCATTGGAGCAGGCCGCCGATGCCGGCGTGGCAGCGATTAAAATCGCGAGCAAGAAAACGAAAACGCTAATTATTGTCGTGCGGAAACGGGCACTGTTACCCGCAGCTTGTTGGCGAATGCAATTCATAATTGTCTCCTGAGAGTCAGATTTTTCTTGGGCCCTAGGGAAGTGCGCCGCAGGTCTTCGCCGGCTCCAGCTTCAGAGCGTGCCGTGTGCCGGCACGGTTCTGAACACGGCGGCCAATGTGCCCTGAAATGCGGGTTGCGGTCAATGTTTTGGGCGTGATGCGTTCGTGCAGTGAATGTGACGCGCTAAGGGGTTTAGTTGCAGTAGAATACGCGAAGTTGTTGTCTGGGGATTGAGGCACACGACAGTCCCGAATCGGTAAGTCAAGTCACGGGCAAAGTTCGTCTTCGCCGCGAATTGGTTCGATGGCAGACTTCCGCTCTCCCCGGAGCGACTCCGTTCTATGCCTCTTGACTCGTTGAATCGCGCGCCTAACACTAACGTATTGTTCGGCGTGTTTGAGGCTGACCTCCGGGCGGAGGAGTTACGCAAAAACGGAGCCAAGGTCAAGATTCAGGACCTGCCCTTTCGCGCCTTGAAGCTTCTGCTCAGCCGCCCGAACGAAGTCATCACTCGCGAGGAATTCCGCCAGACGCTGTGGCCGGGCGACGTTTTTGTCGATTTCGATCTCGGCATCCGAAGCGCGATCAAGCGCCTGCGCGACGCGCTCGAAGATTCGGCGGAGAATCCGATTTTTGTGGAGACGGTCGACCGCCGCGGCTACCGCTGGATTGCGCCTACCCACGTCGAGCCGCCGCCGGAAGCAATGGTCGCCGCCGAACTCGAAGCTCTGGAACGAGTTGCTGCCACGCCGGCTCCGGGCCTCGCCGATAAAGGGGATTGGATCAGGAATTGGAAACTCGCCGGGCTGGTGGTGGCGGCCGCATTTGCCCTGGGGACTTTGGGAGTGTTGAGTCTCGTGCTGCTTCGTCGCCAGACCGGCGCCGATTCTATTGCGGTGCTCCCGTTTACGAACGGTAGCGGGGATGCAAACACAGATTACCTTAGCGACGGCATCACGGAATCGTTGATTGGCAACCTGGCGTACGTGCCCCGGCTCAAGGTGAAGTCGCGCAGCTCTGTCTTCCGTTACAAGGGGAAAGATGTGGACGCGCAAAAGGCCGGCAATGAACTCGGAGTATCGGCGCTGGTGAGCGGACGAGTGACCTCGCGCGGGGACAGCATCGAGGTGAGCGCGGAGCTGATCGATGTTCGCGACAACACAGAAATCTGGGAGCACCACTATAGCGGCAAGGGCGCAGACATCGTTTCATTGCAGATGCAGATCGCGGGTGACATCGCGGGAAAATTGCGTTCGACGCTGAGCAGCGCAGAAAAGCAGCAGGTCACCCGGCAAGGCACGCAAAATCCGGAGGCTTACGATCTGTATTTGAAAGGCCGCTACGCGTGGAACAACCGGACGTATGGCGAGTTGGAGAAGGCGATCTCCTATTTCAATCAGGCCCTCGGGAAGGATCCAGGCTACGCGCTGGCGTATTCGGGGATTGCTGACGCCTACAACGTACTGCCAAACTATGGCGGCAACCAAAACGAAGACTTCCCTAAGTCGAACGGCGCCGCGCGTAAGGCGCTGGAGCTGGACCCGACCCTGGCCCATCCTCATGCTGTTCTCGGCAGCAACGAAATGCAGTACGACTGGGATTTTGCGAGTGGAGAGGCGGAGTTCAAGAAGTCATTCGAACTTGATCCTGACGATGCCACGGCGCGCCAATGGTACGCCGACGATATTTCGATGATCGGAGGCAGAGAACAGGAAGCGTTGGCGGAAGTTGATCGTGCGCGTGAACTGGATCCGCAGTCTGCCGTCGTCAGCAGGGTGGCGGGAAGTGTTCGTGTCTGGGAGCGGCGGTTCGACGAAGCGATTGCAATTTGCACGAAGCTGGCGAATGACAATCCAACCTTTGCGATCGCGCACGATTGCCTGGCTCAAGCCTATTGGGGGAAGCGCATGTACCCGCAGATGATTGAAGAAACGAACGCCTACGGTGAATTGTCAGGCAATCGGATGGAGTCGGAATTCGCTGCCGCAATGGAACAAGGATTTCGCTCTGCTGGTTGGAGGGGCACTGTCGCCAAAGCCATTGAAAGCCGGATAGTGCAGCGTCAGCATGGTTACTACTCAGCCTTCATCATTGCCACTTTCTACGCCGACTCGCGGGACAAGGAGCAGGCTTTCCACTGGCTCAACATCGCCTATCAGGAACACGATTGGCTGCTGATCAGCCTGAAGACTAACTTCCGGATCGACCCTATACGTAGCGATCCGCGGTTTGCCGAGTTGGTGCGCAAGGTCGGTCTGCCGCAGTAGCGCGCTAAAGTCGCAGATCCCAGTTCCGTTTTCGCATTTTTCTTCGGCTGTGGGACAATCGTCGCTCACAAAAATTCCCTCCGGAGGCCCTCGAGGAAGTTGGCATGACGGGAGTGACAGGATTTTCTTTCTTCATGATCTGACTCGAGTTACGCGCTTCTCCATTGGCATAAATTCCCGGGTTTCGTGCCCAATCCAAACCTGGCGCGGACGGGCGATCTTTTGTTCGGAGTCGGCCAGCATTTCCTGCCACTGCGTGAGCCATCCGATGGTGCGGGGGATTGCGAACAGGACGGTAAACATCTCCGGCTTGAAGCCCATCGCCTGGTACATGATGCCGGAGTAAAAATCGACGTTGGGATAGAGTTTGCGCTGTACAAAATAATCGTCTTCGAGCGCGATGCGCTCCAGTTCCAGCGCGATGTCGAGTTTGGCGTTGCGCCCGGTGACCTCGAACACGCTGTCGGCGGCGCGCTTGATGATCTTGGCCCGCGGATCGTAATTCTTGTACACGCGATGCCCGAAGCCCATGAGTCGGCCTTTGCCTTCCTTGATTTTTTTGATGTAAGCGGGGATGTTGTCCTTGGAACCAATCTCGTCCAGCATACGCAGCACTTCTTCGTTGGCTCCGCCATGCAGCGGACCGGAAAGAGCGGCAGCGGCCGAGGCCGTGGCCAGATAGGGGTCGGCGTGCGAACTGCCCACGGCGCGCATGGCGTTGGTGCTGCAGTTCTGTTCGTGATCGGCGTGCAGAATAAAAAGAATGTCGAGCGCCCGCGCCAGCACGGGATTGGCAACGTATTTCGGCTCGACCATCTTCCACAGCATGTTCATGAAGTTTTCGGTGTAGGTGAGGTCATTGTCGGGATAGATGTAGGGCAATCCGGAGATGTGGCGATACGACATGGCCGCGATGGTGGGAACCTTGCCGACCAGGCGCTTGATTTGTAGCAGCCGGTTCTCCGGATCTTGAATATGCCTTGCATCTGGATAGACCGTCGAGAGCGCCGCTACCGTGCTCACCAGCATCGCCATGGGATGCGAGTTGTCGCGGAAACCCTCCATGAACTTCTTCGTGGTTTCGTGGAGCAGGGTGTGGTACGTGATGTCATGTATCCAACTTTTCAATTCGCTTGCGGTGGGCAGTTCGCCAAACAGAATCAGGTAAGCAACTTCGAGATAGGTGCTGCGCTCAGCGAGAATATCGATAGGATACCCGCGATAGCGAAGGATTCCGCGATCGCCATCGATATAGGTGATCGCGCTTCGGCAGGAAGCGGTATTCATGAAAGCGGGATCGTAGGTCATCAAACCGAAGTCTTCGGGGTCGGTCTTGATCTGGCGGAGATCCATGGCGCGAATGGTTCCGTCTTCGACGGGAAGTGTGTAGTTTTGCCCTGTACGGTTGTCGGTGATGGTCAGAGTCTTTTGCAAGGCGCTTTTATCTTCAGATTTAGCTTGCGGCATCCGAGCCCTCCTGCATTCCATAGCGACTCGACCTAATGCTACCAGCAGCGGGCGCGCTAGCGCTTTCTAACTATTGGCAATCACCGGGGCGAATGTGTAGCGTGTATGGGAACGTCGAATTTTCCCGGCAAGTCGCGTGAGGACAACTCGTACCATGACATGGATTCGTACCATTCCGTTCTCGGAAGGCGATGACGAACTGCGGCAGGCAATGGAAGGGCAGAAGCCGCTTTATCCCAAGGAGTATGCCGTTCCAATCCATCCGGCGGAGGGTGGCGGATCGCAGATCGTGGCGTCGCACTCTCTGATTCCGCAGGCGCTTTACCACGCGTTCTCGACCTTCGGCGCACTGATGTCTCCGGACCTGCCGTTGCAGCGGCGCCAGCACGAGATGATCGCCACCATGGTTTCGGTGACGAACCGGTGTGTGTATTGAATCGAGTCTCACGCAGAGTTTCTGCGTCGTGTCACCTTGGATAAGGAACTGGTAGATGCGCTGGAACGCGATTACACCACGGCTTCGATCACTCCGCAGGAGCGGGTGATGGTCGATTACGTTGTCAAACTTACCAAAGATGCGACCAAAGTCTGGAAAGACGACCACGAGAGATTGCGCGCGGCCGGCTTCGACGATCAAGCCATCCTGCAAATCACGCTGATCGCATCGTGGTTTAACTACATCAATCGTGTGGCCGACGCGCTGGGCGTGGGGCGGGACCCGCAAGGAAAGTAAAAACTCGGCTCGCGCCGTCTGGCGACGCCATTACTCGTTTACTCGTTGGCGACGCGGCGATGCGGCTTTATTGCCAGGCAGCGCGCGAAGATCGCCGTCACCTGTGGAATGTCTTCTTCATTCAACTGAATCGCGCTGCCGAGTTTTTTTAGTGCCGGATTCAGAGTGGCGGGCTGGCCGCCGGTCAGTTCGATGAGCTGCTGCCACTCTCGCGCAACGGGAACACGCTCGTCGGTTTCAGCGTCTTCGCAAAACTGATCGGCGGCCTCGGGAGGCGTTCCATACTCGTCGGCGACATCCTCGTGGAAGTAGCCGCGCAGGAAGGTATGCAGCGCGGGAAAGTTGGCAGCGGTGATTTCCATTTTCGGATTCATGAGCGGCACTCCGGATAAGAAGTCAAAACGTAATAACGGCTAGGCCCGCCATACTTGAGCACAATTAGCGCGTGCGCGCACGCGCGCGAGTGAGTCTCGCCACGATTCATGGTGCGACCGATGGGATCGGCACTCTCGTAGTCCAGAACAAGGTTGGGATGTCGACCGGAACGGTCGAGCCAGCGCTGAATCTGACCTTGCGATTCTGCAATCGCAGCACCCACGACGTGCTCGGCAGTCGATCGGTCGGTGTAGGTTGAGGCGCCGGTAATGTTGCGCTCCCCCTCCAGGCGCTCGCGGAGTTGCTCCTCGGTCTGTCCCACATGCTTTCCGAGAACGTGTCCGCCCGCGGCCTCGTCCCGGGTAAGATCGCGCGTAGGGCCGTTCGTCGCCTTCGTCTCAGCCCCTAACGTCATAGAACCCGAGGCCGCCGAACCCGCGCTATTTGTGGCCGGAGATGGCTGGCAAGAAATCAACCAGCCCATCCCCAGCACAACCAAGCCGCGGAGTATGGCGCGAGGTGTGACGATGCGAATTCCAAATAATTTAGTCATCGTAGATTTAGAATCGAGCCCCGAGACTATGCCACCGAGTGTCCTGTCTTTGTCGGACGGCTTAGTCCGGCAAAGTTCTGGACTGTGAAGTTGTGGGAATTGTGCTACTAAACAGGGTATGCGGGCAAGTCTACTCGATTCGCTAGACGATTTCGAACGCTGGGGCGATGACTACGCCTATGTGTTTCCACGAGGATATCGGCGCGAGCGCTGGAGTTATCAGCGCGTCGCCGCGGTTGCTTATCAGTTTGCTCACGAGCTTGAAGCACGCAGGATCGTGAAGGGCGATGCCGTATTGCTGTGGAGTCCGAACTGCGCGGAGTGGGTAGCGGCGTTCCTGGGTTGTGCGCTTTGCGGGGTTATTGCAGTCCCGGTGGATGATGGCGCGAGCCCTGATTTTGCCCGCCGGATCAGCACGCAGGTGCGGACCAAGCTGGTGTTATGCCCGCGCGAACGGGCAGCGATTTTCGATGAGCCTGCTGCGGCGAACCTGGGCGCGGAGAAGATTGTAACGATCGATCCCGCCGATTTTCCGACGGTGGTCGGGAAGCGGGCGGCTGACCGTTTTCGTCCCGCGCAGATTGAGCCTTCCGACACGCTCGAAATCGTCTTCACTTCTGGTACTACAGCCGAGCCCAAGGGAGTCGTGCTCACGCACGCGAATGTGGTTGGCAACCTGGTTCCGATCGAAACTGAAATCGGGAAATATCTGAAGTACGAGCGACTGGTGCATCCGATTCGCTTCCTGAACCTCCTGCCGCTCAGCCATGTATTTGGCCAATTCCTAGGAATTTTTCTTCCACCGCTGCTGGGCGGCACGGTGGTATTTGAAAACTCGTTCAATCCTGGGGAAATAATGGCGACCATTCGCCGGGAGCGCGTTTCGGTACTGGTGACAGTTCCGCGCATGATCGAGTCACTGAAGCAGAAGATCGAACGCGATGTAGACGATGCGGGTGACGGCGAGAGTTTTGCTGCGCGCTATGCTGCCGCCAAGAAGCAGCACTTTCTGCGGAGAGGGTGGACGTTTCGTGACTTGCGCCGCAAGTTTGGATGGAAATTCTGGGCCCTAATCAGTGGTGGTGCCGCGCTCGATCGCGAGACCGAAGAATTTTGGCATCGGCTCGGTTACGCCGTCGTTCAGGGATACGGATTGACCGAAACGACTTCGCTGATTAGCTTGAATCATCCGTTCCACACCAGTCGCGGATCCATCGGCAAAGTTCTTCCGGGGCGCGAGATCAAGCTGGCAGACGATGGTGAAATTCTGGTGCGCGGCAGCGGTGTTGCCAGCGGCTACTGGAATGGGCATGAACTGCAAGCGGTGACGCGCTCGGAAGACGAAGGCTGGTATCGCACGGGCGATCTGGGTGCTCTCGATGAACAGGGGAATCTGTTTTTCAAAGGCCGCAAGAAAGAAGTGATCGTCTCGCCCGCGGGAATGAACATTTATCCCGAGGACCTCGAAGCTGCCTTGCGAGGGCAGAAAGAGGTTCGTGATTGCGTGGTCGTCGGGCTCGCGCGCGGCGGAAATGCCGAGCCCTGCGCGGTTTTGATTCCGCGCGACCGCGGTCTCAACACGCAAGCGGACGATGCGAAGGCCGCGGTAGGGCGCGCCAATGAGACGCTGGCCGAGTATCAGCGCATGCGTTCCTGGTTCGTGTGGCCCGATGAAGATTTCCCCCGGAGTTCCACCCAGAAGCCGCGTCGCAACCTGATTCGAGATGCTGTCGAGGCTGGACTGCGCGGACCATTGCCCGAAAATGCTGCCAGTCCGCTGTCCGAATTATTGACGCGAATCACCGGGCGCACAGCTCAAAACCTTACGCCCGACGCAAATCTGGAGAGCGGATTGGGGCTCAGCTCCCTCGAACGCGTGGAGCTGCTCAGTGCTCTTGAAGATCGTTATCAAGTCGACCTGAGCGAAACTACGTTTGCGAATGCCGCGACCGTTGGTGATCTGGAAAAATTGCTGCAAGGAAGTAAGCGCGAGCACGTGGAACTAGACTCCTCAGCTTTTCGCTCTCCGGCCTTTCACTATCCACGATGGGCTTTGCGCTGGCCGATTCCTTGGCTGCGCCTGGCAGCCCATTATTTACTGGCTCGCCCAGCGGTGTTTCTTCTCGGATGGCCTCGCGTGACCGGGCTTGAGAATTTGCGCGGGGTTCGAGGCCCGTTGCTCGTCGTCTCAAATCATCTTGCTGATGTCGATGTCGGCTTCATCCAGACTGCGTTGCCGGCGCGCATCCGCCACAAGCTTGCCACGGCCACGGGCGGGGAGGCGCTCGAGAGCTTGCGCTCTCCGGATCCGGATCGGCCGTGGTTTCTCCGAATCTACGACCGCTTGCAGTGGACACTCGGTATCGCCCTGCTGAACTTATTTCCGCTCCCGCGTCAAGCCGGCTTTCGCAAAAGTTTTGCTTACGCTGGAGAGGCCGTCGATCGCGGCTACAGCGTGCTCGTCTTTCCGGAGGGTCGGCACACTTTAGACGGTAAGCTTCTTCCGTTCCGCACAGGAGTTGGGTTACTGACGAATAATCTGCGCGTTCCGGTTCTTCCTATGCGGATTGATGGCTTGTTTGAGGTCAAGAAGGCTGGGAAGAGATTTGCTCCGCCAGGAAAGATTTGCGTACGGATCGGCAAGCCCATCCGGTTTGCGCCGGAAACCGATCCCGAGGAAATCGCTCGCACTCTGCGAAATGCGGTGGAGAACCTCCCGAAATAGGCGGGTCGTTGTGGTACGGTGCGCTGCAGCGCCGTGCGGGGCAGTTGCGAGGAGACGTTCTCACTCGCGACTTAGGATTACCTCTACCACCTTGCCGGCGGGGGCTGAGACATGACCCACCAACAGATCCTTTTTCGCTTGGATCTCGACCGTTTGTCCGTTGCCGGCGTGCGCGGCTAGAGCGAAATTGCCCTTCTGGTCGGTCACGGCTACCTGGGAAAAACCATCGATCGACACGGTTGCGCCAGCCACCGCCCTGAGATCCTCATCTACGACGACTCCACGAACCTTAGCCGAGGTTTCGACGACAAGTTGAATCGTGGCAGTGGGATAGTAATCCTGCGCCAGAATCAGCGACGAGCCGCCCTTCAAAAACTCATCCTTCACGGAAGCAGAGAACGTCAGTTTGCCGTCGGCTGGCCGGGTTTGCGGGGTAATATCGAGCTCCCATCCACCTTCGACCATCTTCAGATCTCCGCCGTTCGAAGATTTCACCTGAGCAATATCGACAGGTGACTGATCGGGCCGCACTACAAGAACCTGAACGTGATAAACACCGCGCGATCGAAGGAGGCTGGAGGCAACGAACGGAGTAACTCCAAGACTGATGATTCCCACGGCTACTATCGCCGCCAGCAGCGGCCTTTTTTTCCAGAAGAATAGAAGCGCAAAAACGGATGCCGAAATAACCAAGGCAATGGCAGCGATCGTGAGTGGATGTGCAATGTGACCGGCTATCTTTAGAATCAGAGCTAGAGCCTGCTCTTTCATGAATCACTTCTCCCGCTTCTGAGTAAAACTCGCGTGGCGGGGAGTTGCAAGTTACCGGAGAGGCCGTGAGCTTACCCACGGTGCTGGCAAAAATGCACCCGAATTTGCCGCTGGAATCAGGTCCTGCGCAAAATCAGTCTTGTTTTGCTTTTCTATGTTGGGGAGCGTTCGCAGTCTCGGCGCAGGGACCCCCTCTTGGGGAGACGCACGAACATCCGGATTCACTGTTATAACGGCACTGGTCCTCCGGATGGCCTGGTTGGTCGCAAACTGGATTGCCGCATCCGGGGAATTTAGGGATCTTCATGCAGGCAGAGTTTTCCGTAAATTTGTGCGATTGTTCCCAGGAAGCGATTTCTGGAGCTTCGAATCGCAACTCTTCATGACTCAACACGTGCAACTCGACCCCCTGCGGGCCTTTTACTTCCTTCACGCCTCCGTTGACATCCAAGGAATACGGGCCCGAAATCACAATTCGTGTGTCGCTTGCTTTCACTTTGCGCGGAACGAAGTTGATTGACACCGCAGTCTTGCCGTCCGCCGTTCTGTTAACCGAGATATCACCTGCCGTGACGATCGTTACACTTGCGCTACTGTCCTGTTTTTGTGTTTCTTGAGCCAGTGCAGTGTCGACCACGAGCAGTAGGCATGCAGCGATTGTGAAACTCCATCTCATCGGCATTTTCGTTTAGACCTCTTGTTATTATCCTAGACCGAAACTTGGGAGGCGGAACAATAGCATTCCATTTTTTGCGCTGTCTAGGAACTAAAGAGGGAAACAAAGAGGGGAACGAAAGAGGGGCCGCGTGCGCGGCCCTCTCGCCGGGTTAAGAACTACTTTGCTAGCTGCGACGCAACTTCGGGCAGCACCGGCGTGCCCTCCGCTTGCACTGCGTCGAGCGCCGCCGGATCCAGCCCCAACGCCTGCACGATGGTCGGCGCGATCTGCCTCGTGGCCGCTAGCGCCGAAACGGTCTGCGCCGTAAAGCTTGGATTGGCGACCAGCATTACGACGTTCGTGTCGTCGTGCGCGAACCCGCCGTGATCTCCAATCATCGCTGTGCTGCCCGAGTACGTCACGCCCTGATTCGGCGTCACAATAATGTCGGGTGTCCGAGGATCTTCACCTGGCTCCAAGCCGCCAACGTTGTAGTTTAGGGCCAGCGTCGGCCCGTAGAAAATCTCGCCTAGTCCGATCGCAGCCGCATTCTGTTCGAGCAGTTTCACAGCGGCGTTCACGCTCACACCTTTTTTCAGCCAGAGCACAGATACGTCGTCTTCGGTTGCGCCAATGCCGGTCGGGTTCAGAGGCGACTCAGAGTAGGGAATCATATTCCCCAGCAGCGTTGCCGGTGTATTGGTTCCGTCGGCAACGTATCGAGTCGGGTCGATTGGCGAGTCCCCATGTTTCGCCGTGATAATAAGCAGCGTGTTGTTATAAATGCCCGCGGCCTGGAGCGCGCTGACGATTTCGCCGATCGCGGTGTCGACGTACTCGATTTCCTTCAACAACTCGGCACTCGGAAAGGCGGCCGCATTCTTATAGCCGCCAGCGGCCACGCCCGCCTCGTATACGGATTCTCCGACGTATACGGACTGAAAATTCATGCCAAAGACGGCTGGCACAACCGCCGGCGCACCCGAGTGCGTCTTGCCCGCAATCTGATTGAGCAAGGCATATACCTTGATCGCGTCATAGCACTGAATGTTGGCAAAGCTGCTGTTCCAGGCTGAGACGCCCAATGGGTCGCGGATTGGGTCACACGGATTACCGTCCAGGGTCTTTATCCCGGGCAGTGGTACCACGACGGAATCGACCTCGGGTGAATAGTAGTCATCCAACCCGGTGCCGCCGGGCCCACCCACAAACGAGTAGGAGGGATGCTTGTCAATCCATGCCGTGTATCCGCCCGCCGCATGAATCACACCAAAGAGTGTGTTTGTCCGTATAAAGTTCCACGGATACACCGGCGCGCAACCTGCCGCCGGGTCGCGCTCCAGCTTCAGGGGGTCGATCGATGCGATGCCGCCCTCCGTAAGCCCGGCACCTGGTGCGCCACCGTTCAGCTTGGTATCGTCGAGGTCAATTCCTTGGTCGTTGTCGGTCGTCGTCCCGGTAGGAGTGGCATATGGTGTGCACAGCCCGGCCGCCAAGCCGGTCCCCGTCGTCTTTGCTGGCGCATCGAGAGAGCGGTCGTATGCGACGTCATAGTAAAGGCCAGTCGTCTTCGGCGTGCCGCCAGAAGCCAACGCCGCCATGCCGGGAAAAGAGTCCGAAGGTTTCGAGGATTCGGTGTTCAGATAGTTTATCGCCGTCTGGCTCAGCGCTGCCATGTTCGGGCAATATGGATTCCCGCCATTGACTCCCGCAATCCCGTGCGAGCAGTTGTAGAAATCCACCGCGTGCATGCCATCAATGCTCAACAGCAGCACATGCTTGATATTGCCCGAGCCAACCGTGTTTTTATCAGCCGCAATTCCACGCGTCGACAACGCCAGCGTTAGCGCGACAGCTACAGCCAGTACCACCCTATTCGCCCTCATGTGAGACCTCCACGAGAGTCTTAGCCACCGCACGTTACGCGGGTGTTAATTCTTTGTGAATTCTCAGCTAATCCTGATTGGTAGGTTCTGCCCAGGGATCCGAGGACTCGATCGAACGATGACGGCAACCTTTGCGCTCCAACCGTGTTAGAACTACTGGAGAATCCCTGCCCCTGGAGCCCCGACTGATGGATGCCGCGACGCGCGCCGCACAGCCCCCCGGTTGGCCCGCAAACTTGCTTGCGACTTTCGACTCCGCGAACTTCAGGTCTGCGACATTCTTTTCCACAGCATTCATCTTGGTGACATTCGTGATCGCTGCGAGTTCTGGCTTGGCCCAGCAATCGGTCCCCGCGGCGGGGAGGGCCAAGGCTTCGGCCCCTCATGCAGCTCCAGCCATGCGGGCTTCCAGTCTTACGGAGGAGCAGCGCGCGCTCCACGCATTGAATCGCCTGACTTTTGGGCCACGACCTGGTGATCTGCAGAAGGTCATGGACATGGACGTGAACGACTGGATCGAGCAACAACTGCATCCGGAAGAGATCAACGACAATGTACTGGACGGAAAACTTGGCCAATTCCGAACCTTGCGCATGTCGACTCGCGATCTGGTGCAGACTTTCCCCAACAATAATTTAGTGAAGGCCGCAGCCGAGGGAAAGATTCCGCTACCCGCAGATCCCATGAAGCGGTCGATTTATGAGGTGCAGATCAGCATCCTGGGCGAGCGCCAGAAACAGGATCAACTGGTCCGCGATGGCAAAGCTCCTGACGCCGACACCAAGGCAAAGATCGACAAGCAGAATCAGGATGATGTGGCTACGAAGGCGGATGGCATCCTGGCCCTTCCTAAAGAAAAGCGGATGGACGCGATTCTCGCCATGCCGCCTGATGAGCGCCGTCTTTTCGTCACCGATATTCGGGGGCCGCAGCGCGATCGATTGCTAGCCGATTTACCGCCCGAGCAACGCGAATATTTCCTCGCCACGAACGGGCCGGTCAATGTTGTGATCAACGAACTGCAGCAGGCTAAGCTTTTGCGCGCTCTCTATAGCGAAAGGCAATTGCAGGAGGTGATGGCCGATTTCTGGTTCAATCATTTCAACGTGTACCTCAATAAGGACGCCGACCAATACCTGGTCACGGCTTATGAACGCGACGTCATCCGCGCCCATGCTCTCGGCAAATTCAAAGACCTGCTGGTCGCGACCGCGCAGAGTCCCGCCATGCTTTTTTATCTCGATAACTGGCTGAGCATGGGACCGCAATCGCCGGCCGCAGTAGCCGCGAATACGGGCAAGCCGGGTAAAGCCAGCGCCGGACTCAATGAAAACTACGGGCGCGAGCTTATGGAGTTGCATACCCTAAGCGTGAATGGGGGTTACACCCAACACGACGTGACCGAACTCGCGCGCGTGCTCACGGGATGGACCATCCAACCCCTGGAACAGGGCGCGGCATTTCAGTTCGATCCGAAGAAACACGATCCGGGGGACAAAGTCGTTCTTGGCCGAACGATTCCTGAAAATGGGATCAATGAAGGCATGCAGATGCTCGACATTTTGGCGCATGATCCGAATACAGCAAAGTTCATCTCCAAGAAACTTGCGATGCGCTTTGTTGCTGACGATCCACCGTCAGCGCTGATTGCTCGAATGGCGCAGAAATTTCTCGCCACCGACGGCGATATCCGCGAAGTTCTTCGCACTCTGTTCAAATCGCCGGAATTCTGGTCGGTGAAAGTTTATCGTGTCAAGGTGAAGACGCCGTTCGAATTTGCCATTTCTTCGCTGCGCGCGACCGGTACCGACCTCAACAATCCCGGGCCACTGCTTGGCATCCTGAACCGGATGGGAATGCCGCTCTATCAGATGGTGCCTCCGACCGGCTATTCCATGACCGCTTCGACGTGGATGAATTCCGAGGCGTTGATTGACCGTATGAACTACGCGCTCGCGCTCAGCAGTGGACAGGTCGGCGGAACGAGTTTCGATGCTGGCCGTCTGCTCGCCTTAGGGACGCTCACCAGCCGCGGCTTTCCGCGGTCGAATCCGGCAGATTCCGATTCCGGGCGCGGGCAGGAGACGGCGCTGCTGCTGCTCGAGAATGCGCTGCTGAACGGCGAGATTTCAGCCTCCACGCAGAAAGCAATTCGCAGGCAGCTCGATGATCCGCAAGTCGCGGCGCACGCGCTCGACGATCCCAAACGGACGCTCAATACCATGACCGCGCTTGTGATCGGTTCGCCGGAATTTCAACACCGGTAGAGGTTTGCATTTTCGGCGGAGACGCTGAAAAACCTGTCCCAAAATACAAAAGGCCGGGCTATGGGCCCCGGCTCTTCGTACGGAGAAACGGTCAAGCTGAACTAGCTCAGTTCCCCGTTAACCTCGATTTCGTTCTTGTTCCGATCTCTACGTGTTAGTCGTTATGTATGAGTCAGTCGTATTTACCCCATGCCTGGAAACTTACATTACCAGCGCGAGGCCTTCCAGTTCACGCTCTAAAACCGGCAGCGAACAGCCTGCCATTTCTACCCGCCCGGCCGCGTCGATCGCATCGGTTTGCGAAACGCCGTAGCCACGGCCCGCCAAGAAAACCTGCAGCAGTTCCGCCGCTTCGCGAGAATCGATCATACCGCCCTGAATCAGGTCGTTTCGCAAGGCGCATAGCTCCGTCACCGTAAATCGCTCTTTTATGGCCATTCTCACCTTCGACCTCCCCCTCGCCGTTCTGTTAGATTCATCGGCAGTCGATTGTGTTACATGCAATCGAATTGCCGTAGCTTCGTTACCGGTTTCAGTACGGCTTTTCGAACTGTCCAGATGTTAGAACCCAAGACTTTACAAAAGGTTGCGAGGATATCATCGGCCGGCGAGCGGAATACATAAACAATGGCAACTGTTGCCAGGTTGACACTAAGTGTCGTTTTGGGACGGGAGAAAACCGAACTTTGTCTGGTGGAGACAGACGGCCGGATGCCCGATTGGTCGCGATTCAGGGGGCGTCGATCGACGCGACATCAATCAGCATAATTGGGATGTCGTCCTGAACGGGGTAAACGCGGCGGCAGACGCCGCATTTGAGACTCTGTCCGTTCGCGTTCAGGACAACCGGCTTCTTACAAATGGGGCAGACCAGAATGTCGAGTAGATCCTGCGAAATCATAGAAAGTCTATTGTACTGCCGCTCTACGGAAGGCCACCCGACGCCGTAGGGGAATTCAAGGGCAAAGATCCCTACCGCAGGGGTACCGGGGAACGCAGGGAAATGCGATGCGGTAGAATCGCTTGTTAATTTGCTCGATTTTCGCAGTGGGGTGAAATGGCAGCCAGAATTCTCGAGGGGACTAAAATAGCCGCTGAAATTCGCACGGAAGTCGCTGCCCAAGCAAAGTTATTGGCATCCTCGGGGGTGCGTCCCGGGCTTGCTGTCGTGCTGGTAGGACACAATCCCGCGTCTGAGGTTTACGTTCGCGGCAAGGTGAAAAGCTCGCAGGAAGTCGGCCTCTACAGCGAGCAACACACGCCCCCCGAAAGCGCTACCACCGAAGAGCTGCTCGCCCTGATCGCCGCTCTGAATCGCCGCGACGAAATCGACGGGATCCTGGTGCAGTTGCCGCTGCCCCAACATGTCGATGCCAAGAAGGTTCTGCTCGCAGTTGATCCCGCGAAAGATGTGGACGGCTTCCATCCTATGAATGTCGGCTACCTTTCTACGCAGCGTCCCGGCCTTGTGCCCTGCACACCGGCCGGCGTTATGGAAGTTCTGAAGCGCAGCGGGATTCCGGTCGCTCGGCAGGAAGCCGTGGTTATTGGACGCAGTGACATTGTCGGCAAACCTGTAGCCATGCTGCTGCTCAATCAGAACGCTACCGTCACTGTGTGCCACTCGAAGACGCGCGATCTGCCGGAAGTCTGCCGGCGCGCCGACATTTTGGTAGCCGCAATTGGCCGCGCTGGCATGGTTACCCCCGATTACGTCAAACCCGGAGCCACCGTGATCGATGTCGGTATCAACCGAGTTACCGACCGAAAAGAGTTTGACCGCCTCTTTTCCGGAAACCAGACGGGATATAAAAAGCGCGAGGAGACATTTCTGGCTAAGGGCTCAACCCTGGTTGGGGATGTCCATCCCGAGGTAGCCGAAATAGCCGGCGCGATCACGCCCGTTCCCGGAGGCGTCGGCCCTCTCACTATCGCAATGCTGATGGCCAATACGGTGAAAGCCGCCATCCTGCGACGGGAAATCGAGCATCCCGAACTGAACCCGGCCTAACCGACTCAGCTATACTAGCGGTCACCGGCGATCCCCGGAACTGCGGATCGAGCAGAACATTCTCGCTTTCGGACTCGCCGAGCCGCGGCGGAACGAGCACTTGTCCAGGACACGAAACTCAGCGCGTAACCGGACAGAGAGTTTTTGAAGGCATAAGAAATGATCAATTGGTCGCGGGAATCGATACTGGTAACGGGTGGAACTGGATCGTTCGGGAAGAAATTTGTTGAGATCATGCTGCGCGACTACCAGCCGCAGAGGCTGGTAGTTTTCAGCCGCGACGAATTGAAACAGCATGAGATGAGAACCTCCGGCTTCGATCATGCCAGCCTGCGATATTTTATCGGCGACGTGCGGGATGTGGAGCGACTGAAACGGGCGCTCTCGGGTATGACTATGGTGGTGCACGCGGCCGCGCTCAAGCAGGTGCCGGCTTGCGAGTACAACCCCTTCGAAGCGATCCAGACGAATATCATGGGCGGGCGCAACGTGATTGATGCCGCCATCGATCGAGGAGTGCGCCGCATTCTGGCACTCAGCACCGATAAGGCAGTGAATCCCATAAGCCTGTATGGTGCCACCAAGCTATGCGCGGAAAAAGTGTTCGTGCAGGCCAATGCTTACGCGGGCGCGAAAGATACGCGCTTCAGTTGCGCGCGTTATGGGAATGTGGTGGGGAGCAGGGGAAGCGTGATCGCCGTATTTCTCGAGCAGCGGCGGCGTGGGAAGATCACGATTACCGATCCGCGAATGACCCGCTTTTGGCTGACGCTGGAACAGAGCGCGAAATTTGTGATCCGCTGCTTGGAACAGATGCACGGCGGTGAGATTTTTGTTCCCAAGATTCCAAGCATGCGGTTGGTTGATCTGGCGGAGACAGTCGCCCCCGGATGCCAAGTGGAGTACATCGGAATTCGTCCCGGAGAGAAGTTGCACGAGGTGCTCGTGTCTGAAGATGAGTCGCGGCAAACCCTCGAAACTGAGGATATGTATGTGATTCAGCCAGCGCATCCCTGGTGGAAATCGGAGAATTGGATCAACGCCATGCCGCTGGCGGAAGGCTTCCGCTATTCGAGCGACCGCAACGAACGCTGGCTGACGCGGCGTGAACTGGAAGATCTGGTAATGCCGGAAGCAAGCGCTGCGGAAGCGCTTCCCACCTCGGCATAACAGCCGATTGCGAACTTATACGAACCTGCGTTTTTAGGCGCCTTCCAGCTTCTTTGTCAAAACTTCGTTCACCAACTGAGGATTCGCCTGCCCCTTCGAGGCCTTCATCAACTGGCCCACGAAGAATCCGATCATGGTCTTTTTCCCGGCGCGATACTGCTCGACCTGCTTGGGATTTGCCGCGATCAAGACATCGGCGAGCTTCTCCAGCGCTGAAGTGTCGCGCGACTGCTCGGGGCGACCTTCTGCTTCATAAACGGCGGGAAAGTCCTGCTGGCGTTCGAAGCAAAGATCATATAAATCTTTCACCATTTTGCCTGAGATGGCTCCCGACTCGACCAGATCTGCCGAGGCCGTAACTCCCGCCATCGAAATTGGCGACTGCTCAAGTTCAAGGCCCTGAGCCTTCAGTCGCCCGAGCAGTTCGCTTTGCACTAGGTTGGCAACGCGCTTTGGATTTTTTGCCTTGCGCGCTGCCGACTCGAACTGATCTGCCAGCGCGCGCGTGAGCGTCAGCGTGTGGGCATCGCCCGCGGTGATGCCATACTCTTTCGTCATGCGCTGACGGCGCGCTTCTGGAAGTTCGGGCAGGCCGGCGCGGATGGCAGCTTGCCACTTTTCATCCACAACTAGCGGAAGCAAATCTGGCTCGGGAAAATAACGATAGTCGTGCGCCTGTTCTTTCGAGCGCATACCGTAAGTCTTACCTTCGTGCGAATTGTAGAGGCGCGTCTCCTGGACGATCCTACCGCCGGATTCAATGACGCCGATGTGGCGTTCAATCTCGTACTCCAGCGCCTGCTTGATGAAACGAAATGAGTTGACATTCTTGACCTCGGTTTTTGTGCCGAATTCTTTCTGTCCGCGGGGCCGCACGCTGATGTTGGCATCGCAGCGCAGCGAGCCTTCTTCCATATTGCAGTCGCTAACGCCGGTGTAGAGGATGATTTCTTTGAGCCGACTGAGGTAGTCGTAAGCTTCCTCGGGCGATCGCATATCGGGCTCGCTGACGATCTCGGCCAAGGGTACGCCGGTACGGTTGAGATCGATGGCAGTCTTCGAAGCAGCGTCGGCGAAGCCCTCGTGCAGACTCTTGCCCGCATCTTCTTCAAGGTGCAGGCGAGTGATGCCGATTTTCTTCTTGCTGCCGTGCGTCTTACTTTCGTTGGGGTCGATGTCGATGAAGCCATGCTCGGCGAGGGGCTTGTCATATTGCGAGATCTGATAACCCTTCGGCAGATCGGGATAGAAATAATTCTTGCGGGCAAAGATGGACACTTCATTGATGCGGCATTCGAGAGCCATCGCCGCCAGAACAGCGAATTCCACGGCTCTCCGGTTAAGCACAGGCAAAGCTCCCGGAAGTCCCAGACACACCGGACAGACATTGGTATTTGGCGGATGGCCAAAGCGAGTCGAGCAGGAACAAAAGATTTTCGACGCCGTTAGCAGCTGCACGTGGACTTCGAGTCCTATAACTGGCTCGTATTTCGCGAGTAAATCCTCGGAAACAGCTGCAGGGGTCGCCATACCAGGAAATTATAGCTGGACTGCCAAGGATGCCCGTCGCTCGAGCGCAGCGATGCTTATGGTCGCTTCACTTCCGGCGCGCTTAAATACTTCTCCATCGGGATTTCGAAGTACATCAGTTCATTTCCCTTAGCGTCGCGCACTCCGGTCAGATAGAAGTTGGCGCCAGCCAGCGGATTCGAGATGTCCTCGATATCGAAAAACAAAAAACCACGCGCACTGGAGTGTGGTTCAACGGCCTCCGCGCCGAACTGAGCTTGCTCGATCTCGTCCCAGGTCTTGCGGCTCACGCCTCCTTTAACTTCTCTCTTGGGCAGCGGAATCGGCAACGGATTCGGCGTGTCACTTCGCGAGGGATGCGAGAGCCGACGCAGCAGATCGTCGATGGTTGCCGGAAAAAGCTTGCTGCGGTCTTTGGTATTCAGCTCGGCCTTCATGCCCACAAGAGAAACGGGCTGATCACCGTCGTTTGTGATCACAAAGAAAACCGGCATATAGCCGTTGTTGCGGAAGTTGACGCTGAAGATTGAGGCCTTGTCTTCCAGATCATAGGGATCGACCGCGACGGCGACTTTTTCCGAAGGGTGGTCATCATGGGCCGGATAGCTGCGGGCGGGCTGCGCTGTGGGCATTACAAACTGCTTGGCCGCAATCGCCGAGAGACCACAGAACAACACAAAAGCAAGGACCACCGAAATATGCGCTCCCGACAGCGGCTCGCGAAATGATTTTTGCAGGCCTGCAGCATCCATACGTGAATTATAGGGCGTCGAATTGTTTCGATGCCGCCCCGCGAAACACGCGATTTCGCCTCATCGGCTCCTCTCTCGCCCGTCTCTCCTCTTGGATTAGATTTTTGGCGGCCATTTAGAATGGGGCTTCTCGTCATGTATGTACTCTACAGTGCGCTGCTCGTGCTTTTTCTGTTGCTGACCCTGCCCTACTGGCTGCTCCAGATGCTGCGTCATGGAAAATATCGGGCCGGGTTGCGGCAGAGGTTTGGCGCGATTCCGGCCTCTCTCGCTGGCGGCAGCGAAAAGCCGACGCTCTGGGTTCACGCGGTTTCGGTCGGAGAGGTGGTGGCTTCGAGCGCGGTGATCGCCACGCTGCGACAAAAGTTTCCCTCCCATCGCGTACTGGTTTCGACGACTACGAGCACAGGACAGAAACTCGCGGTGCGGCGCTTCGGCGCGGAAAACGCGTTTTACTTTCCCTTGGACTTCGCCTTCGCGATCCGGCCCTATCTCGAGGCCCTGCGCCCCGAACTCGTGGTCGTGGCTGAGACTGAATTCTGGCCGAATTTCCTGCGCTTGGCCAAGCACAGCGGAGCTCGGATCGCGGTTATCAATTGCCGCATTTCCGACCGCTCGTTTCCTGGCTACAAACGGTTTCGCTTCTGGCTTCCGAAACTATTGGAAGAGACGCTGGCGAACGTCGATTTATTTTTGGCCCAGACAGAAGAAGATCGGCAGCGGCTCATCGCGATTGGTGCCGCCGAATCAAAGGTCACCGTGGCGGGCAACTTGAAATTCGATGTAACGCCGCCGCCATCTCCGGCTATCGTGGAGAGTCTTCGCGACAGCTTCAGCCGTACCGGTGCGGGACCGATTCTGGTGTGTGGTAGTACGCTCGAAGACGAAGAAGGTTTACTGCTCTCGTCATTTCGCAATGTCCTGGCGAATCACCCGAAAGCGGTGATGATCCTTGCGCCGCGACACCCGGAACGATTTCCTGAGGTCGCCGCTCTGGTTGAGAAACTCAGCTTCCCCATGTCGCGGCGTTCCTTGTGGAGCGGCGAACCGCTCGCAGGCAGCGTACTTCTGATCGACACCATCGGAGAGCTCTCGGTGTTGTATTCGCTGTCCACTGTCGCGTTCGTTGGCGGCAGCCTGGTGCCGCGCGGCGGCCACAATATTCTTGAGCCTGCACTCTACGGCGTTCCCATCGTTACGGGCAACCACTATGAAAATTTTCGGGACGTGGTTAATTTCTTTGCCAGTCGCAACGCTGTGCGCATCGTCGGAGTAGCGGAGTTGCCGCTGGTCTTCCTGGAGCTGATCGGAAATGACAAGGAACGAGCGACCCTCGGCAAAAATGCGCTGGCGGCGCTCGAATCGCAGCGTGGCGCCACGAACAAAACCATTGCAGCGCTGCTCCATTTGATGGGTGTTTCATCTTGAATCCGCTTACCGGACTTTACGGCTCGGTCACTGCGCTGCGAAACACGCTGTTCGATCGCGGAGTGCTGTCTTCGCGGCGGCTGGAACAACCCGTAGTCAGTGTGGGAAATCTATCGGTGGGCGGTTCGGGCAAGACGCCGTTTGTGATTGCGCTTGGCGAGCTGCTAAAGACGCGAGAGATTCGCTTCGCTGTGCTGTCCCGTGGATATGGCCGCAAGACTCGCGGGGTGCTGGTAGTTGAGAGCGCTGGCAAGGCGTCTGATTTCGGCGATGAACCGCTGCTGATTGCGCGGCGTTTAGGCGTCCCGGTAATTGTGGGTGAAAGTCGTTATGACGCGGGCCGACTCGCAGAGCAGAAATTTCAGCCACAATTGCATATCCTCGACGATGGCTTTCAACACCGTTCGCTGGCGCGCGACTTCGATATTGTCCTGATGACGGAGAATGACGTGGGCGACAGACTGCTGCCGCTGGGGAGAATGCGGGAGCCACTGTCATCGCTCGCACGCGCAGACGCAGTCGTACTCCCCTCGGGCCTGGCCGTGGATCATCCTGCGTTACAGCAAAAGCCGGTCTGGCAAATCGAGCGCGAGCTCCTTCTCCTGAACCCGCCTTCCCGGCCTGTTGTCTTCTGCGGCATCGCGCGACCCGCACAATTTTTTGCTCAAGTACGGGCCGCGGGAATCTCGCCCGCGGCGGAAATGATCTTTCGCGATCACCATGCTTACGGCTTGCACGACTTCCAGGCTCTGATCCAGGCGCGCCGCGACTCGCGGGCGGACGGATTCCTGACAACTGAGAAAGACGCTGTCAACCTCGCCCCGAATCACCATGGCCTCGAGCCGCTCGCCGTCGCCGTGCTCCGGCTTACGATCGACCGTCCTACTGACGTTGTGGATGCCATTTTGACTAGAATCAGGGAACGAAAGCCCCGCTCATGAGAAAATCTTGAGTTGCACCGGAAGCGGCATCTCAAGACAAAGCATATTGATGACGAAACATATTAAAGAAAACGACCGCCTGCGGAAGCTTGTCGAATCTTTTCCCAAGCTCACGGTAACCGTCCTCGCGGATCTGGTCGCCGACGAGTTCGTGTTTGGCGAGATCTCTCGCGTCTCACGCGAAGCGCCGGTGCTGATTCTGAAGCACCACGATCGCAAGGTGGTTCCCGGCGGCGGCGCCAATGCGATCTACAACCTGGCCGACCTGGGAGTGAACGTCTTGCCGGTCGGCGTGGTCGGCGATGACGAGCCTGGAAAGTTGCTGCTGCGCGCTTTCCGCCACAAACGCATCCCGGTCAGCGGCGTTTTCAAGGACAAGAATTACACTACCGTGACCAAGACGCGCATCCTGGCCGGATTCGCGCATACCGCCGGACAACAAGTCGTGCGCCTTGATCGCGAGCCTAGCGAGGGTCCGAATGCCCATTTGCGCCGCGAGATCGTACTCGCCACCCGCGAATATGCGCGCGCTTCTGACGCGCTGCTGGTTTCGGACTATGGATATGGCGCGGCTACGCCAACCTTGCTGAATGTGATTCGCGAAAAGCGTGGGATCGACAAGGTTCCTGTGACGCTCGACTCGCGCCATCGCATGCTCGAGTTTTCTGGCGTCACGGCGGCAACTCCGAATGAATCTGAGGTGGAAGAAGTTCTCGGCATCCGCGTCGGCAACGACTGGGAGCGCCTTCTGGCTGCCGGCGACCAGATCGCGGGCGAGATGAATCTGGAAGCGCTGCTGATCACGCGTGGCAAGGATGGCATGGTGGTTTTCCCGCGCCGTCACAAGCCGGTAGATATTCCGATCTACGGCGGTGATGAAGTCACCGACGTAACCGGCGCGGGGGATACTGTCATTGCAACGTTTACCGCCGCTCTCGCCGCAGGAGCGACCGCCGAGGAGGCCGCACAACTCGCGAATTACGCCGGCGGCATCGTGGTGATGAAGCGCGGTACTGCGACGGTCAGTCAGCAGGAATTGTTAGAGGCGCTGGACAAAGCGCTGCCCGTGGCTCGTGAGCATTAGGTCCAGAAGTAGGCACACCGAAGTGGACACCTCAATCCATCAGAAAATTGTTTCGCGCGAAGAACTTCAGCAGCGGGTGGCACATTGGCGGCGCCACGGCAATCGCATCACGCTGACCAATGGCTGTTTCGATCTGTTGCATGTCGGCCATGTCCGGTATCTGCATGCCGCGCGAGAACTCGGGGGCAAAGTGATTGTTGCGGTGAACTCCGACGCCTCCGTACGCGCGCTGAAAGGCGAAGGGCGTCCTGTGATGCCTGCCGAAGAGCGCGCGGAAATTTTGGCTTCGCTGTCGGACGTGGACGCTGTCGTAGTCTTTTTCGAAAAGGACGTTCGCGCGATTATTCGCGAAATTCGTCCTGATTATCAGGCTAAGGGCACCGACTACACGGTGGAGAGCGTCCCCGAGCGGGACGAGGTCGAAGCCTGCGGAGGCCGCGTGATCATCGTTGGCGATCCCAAGAATCATTCGGCCACTGCGATCATCAACGGCCGTAGACGCTCGCGGCTGGAGCCGGGAAAATCGTGAGGCAGTGCGGATGGCGATACGCACTCCGAAAACGCAGAAGATGACTGAATCTCTTGCCACCGGCAGTCCTCGATTCGACAGCCTGCTGATCGTGCGCCTGAGCGCTATGGGAGATATCATTCACACTCTGCCTGCAGCAATTGCGCTGCGCCAGGCTTTTCCACACACCTCTTTGGGATGGCTGATCGAAGAGCGCTGGGCGGAGTTGCTGTGCACGTCACATTATCCGCGCTCGGGAGAGCGGTCCCCGCAGCGGCCTCTCGTCGACCGCGTCCATACCGTTAACACGGTGGGATGGCGGCGCGCGCCGTTCTCCTTCGACACCTGGCGGCAGATCTCCGCGGGATGGAGCGCATTGCGCGGAGTTCAGTACGACGCAGTGATTGACTTCCAGGGCGCGATCCGTTCGGCATTGCTAGCGCGCTGGTCGGGAGCTCGCATTGTGTACGGCGATACGCAACCTCGCGAAAATGGCGCCAGCATCCTTTATAACCGTAGAGTACTCGTACCGAAAAACGGTACTCATGTGGTCGACCAGGCGGTTGCACTGGCTGCGGCAGTCGTGTCGCCCGAGGTCACTCCGCCTAACGTGCCACCGGCTCTGGTGAATGCCGAGGTCGAGTTTCCCGTGGATGCAGACGCGGAGCGAAAGATCGCTGGCATCGCGGCGGATTTGAAAGACTTCGCAATCCTTAATCCCGGCGCGGGCTGGGGAGCGAAGAGGTGGCCGGCGGAACGCTTTGGACAGGTGGCGAAGGAGCTCGCAAAAGATGGATTGTGTTCGCTTATAAATTACGGTCCTGGAGAAGAAAACCTGGCGGTGGCGGTGGAAACTGCGAGCGGCGGAATGGCGCGAAGAATCTCCTGCACGATTTCTGAGCTGATTGCGCTCACGCGGCGTGCTCGTCTGCTCATTGGCGGCGACACAGGGCCGATGCACATGGCGGCTGCTTTGAAGATTCCGGTCGTGGCAGTTTTTGGCCCGACAAACCCAGCGCGCAACGGGCCCTTTGGGACGCGCTCGATTGTGCTGCGCAGCGCAAGCAGTCTGACTGATCACACACGGCACGGCGAACCGGAACAAGGTTTGCTCGAGATCACGGTTGACGAAGTTGTCGCCGCAAGCCGGAAGCTGCTGCAGAATTCGTATTGCAAAACTTGATCGCGCAGAATTGATCTTGCGGCACGTTTCTTGTCGAGCCCGATTTGCTGAACTTGATTTTGCTGAACCTGATTTTGCTGAACCTCGTGAGTGAGATTTCACATTCCGGATCGCAACCCGTGCCGACACCCGCCAGTACCTGGTCGCGCGTGGCGCGCCGCATCCGCGTGCCGCTGGGGTTTATTTTCGCGGTTGTGTATGTTTGGCTGGCCCGACCCACGAAAACTTCGCTCCTCGCCGGAGCGCTGGTACTGCTTCCCGGGCTAGTTCTGCGTGGCTTGGCTTCTGGACATGTGCAAAAAGACAAGCAACTCACCACCAGCGGACCCTACGCCTACACTCGCAACCCTCTGTACCTCGGCTCGCTGGTGCTGGCCGCAGGGTTTGCCATCGCGGCCCGTAATTGGTGGATCATTGCGATTATGCTCCTGATGTTTGCGATTATTTATATCCCGGTGATCGCGGGCGAAGAACGTTATCTGCGTCAGACGTTTTCCGAATACGGGGACTATGCCCGCCACGTACCACGCATGTTTCCCCGGCTGACACCCTATCGCAGCGGGCAGAGTGCATACTCTTCCGCACGCTACTGGAAGCATCGCGAATATCAGGCTAGCGCGGGTTGCGCCCTCGTACTGGCCATCCTTCTGATTAAATTAATCGTCAAAGTGGTGTGGTAGTCTGCCGTTACTTATGGTGACCGACCTGGGAGGCCGCGGAACAAGCCTGCTTCGAAATAATTTATTTCGTCATTTGGCACTGATTGTTCTGATCGGGGGGTGTTCGTCCGCACAGCAAGGGCCACCCATGGCAACAATCGGCTCCGCTCCTGTACAGGTTGTGCCTCCGCACCCTAACTATGCTTTCCCCGATGGACGAAGCTATGTCTATTCGGCGGAGTGGCATCTGATAACAGCCGGCACTGGCGTCGTGAGGATGGACACCGCCGGAAACGAACGCAAAGTCACAGCAACCGCCGAATCTTCGGGAGCTGTCAACGTCATCTTCCAAGTGCATGACCGCTTCGAATCGCGGTTCGACCCACGTACATTTTGCTCGCTCTCGATCTTCAAGCACAGCGAGGAGGGCAACCACAAGCGCGAAACTTCGATCAACTTCGATTACGCCCGCAGGAAGAGCACGCTCGACGAAAAGAATCTGAAGACGGGTGAGACCAAACACGTCGAAAACGATCTCGCCGGCTGCGCCACGGATGTCATCACCGGCTTTTACTATCTGCAGTCATTACCCCTGCAACTTGGTGCCAGCTACGAGTTCCCAATTAGTGATGGAAAGACAACCATCATTCACGCCAGCGTGGACAAACGCGAGCAGATCAAGGTACCGGCAGGAACGTTCTCGGCCATCATGGTTACTGCGGAAGCCACCTCTGGCTCGCTGCAGTCCAAAGGTAAAGTGTGGGTATGGTATTCCGAAGATCCTGGTCACACGCCGGTGCAAATGCGCGTCAAGCTGGGATGGGGTACGCTGCTCTTTCGTCTGCAGCAGATTGAAAAGTGAGTCCTACGCGCGTTTTCAGGCCTCAAGTAGGGGTGAGGGGTGCGTGGATGCTGGCAATTGCCGCTGCGCGTGTCTACTGAAGACGAAAGCGTTCGTTGATCAATCGCCGCAACCGCGGCCGGTAGAGAATATCGTAGGCTAGCTCTTTATCGGGGAACATATTGAGGGCGGCACGGCGGGCGTTCGCGGCCATATCCGACGCCTCTTCGAGCGTCAGATCGGGATCTTGGCCGATTACAGACATCACCATGCTCATCATCAGTTGCAAGCGCCGCAGTCTTCGGGCTTCGTCCAGGCGTTCCTCACGTTCCCCGCCTAGCTCCTCAGCCCGTTTCGGTTCCGTATTTCCTGTCAAGTCATTTCCCATTATTTCTACGGTCGCTGTTATTGGATGTTGACCGTGGTCACTGCGTTGCGCTCAGTTGCCATTGTGCCATCTTCCGCGGCCGAATCAAGTTTCCCTTGGGCATACAACTTGTGTCGCACAAGACAGAGGCCTAGTGACTGCCGTAAGCTGTTAAGAGACTGTTTTTACGGAGGATGCATGCCAGAGCCGACGAACCTCGAGCGCCAACCCGAGCCTAACGAAGAGCTCGTCAAGATTTTCGACACGGAACAGGAAAGCGAGGCCATCGTCGTCCAGGGTTTGCTTGAATCTGCTGGCATCGAGTCGGATTTGAAGTCGATTGACGCGGTGCAGGACGCGTTTCCCGGCATTGGTGGAATTGTCCTTCTGGTGCGTGAAGAAGACGCGCCCGAAGCTGAGAAGATTATCGAAGCGTATCGCAAGTTGCCTCCCCTCGATGATGAGACGGCCGAGATTAGTGGGTAGATGAGAGTTAGTGAATAAGAGCAACGTCCGGGGTCACGGATTCGGCCGTCGAGGTAAGAGCTGACTGCGCTATCCTCTTCGGTGCGCTAGATTTTTCACTCCGGCCTGCTGGGGGCGTTCGAAGCACTTCACAGCTGGGATATGCGTAGACGTTACGCGCGCCGATGGGGGTGGCCGCATAGCGGGGATGAACGGTCCCCAGGAGATCGGCGGCAGTCCCGCTCGCGCTACCGTGGTGCGCCACCTTCAGCAGCATCGCCCCCCGGGTTACTCTTCTACTACGCGCCGTTTCGCAGGACGCTCCGCGTCTCCTGCAAGCGGGAGGACTGGGCGACGCGAAAGTGGTCAGCGCGCCAGCAGCAACACCGATTCGATGTGAAACGTCTCGGGAAACAGATCGAATAAGTGCGCTTCCTCGACTTGATAACCGGCCGCCAGGAGTGGGGCGAGATCCCTGGCCATCGTCGCTGGATCGCATGAAACATATCGGACGCTCGGCGCTCCGAGTTCTATCAGGGAGCGGAGCACCACTTTGCCGACTCCGGTGCGGGGAGGGTCGAGGACGACCAAGTCGGGCCTTTTTTGCACGGGTCGGATTTTCGGGTGGCCGCTTCTCCGGCAGTCTTGATTGAGGTAATCCTCGGTCCGCGCACCGACCGCTTTCGCGTTCGCAGGAACATTGTGCACAAAGTCGGCATACGATGTCTGTGACGCCTCTACACCCAGAATGTGATGAAAACTCTTCGCCAGCACCGCTGAAAACAGTCCCACGCCGGCATACAGGTCAAGCGCGAGGTCTCCACTGGCATTACCGGTCACGACCGAAACCAAGTCATTGATCAGATGGCGATTCACCTGAAAGAAGGCGCCGGCGCTGACCTGATATTCGTGGTCTCTCGTTCCATAACAAATTGCATTCGCGCCCGATCGCGCCAAGGATTTCGTTTCCATTTGCGCTTCATCGTCTTCCAATCGTCGTCGCGAAGAGAAGAATATTACGCCGATGATCTCCGGTAACTCACGGCGAAGTGCTTCCGCCCAGCGCAGTAGGTCCTTATGCTGAACGTCGCGTCCACAAAATGCCCATGCCAGCAAATGCTCATCGTCCGCGTTGGCGAAGAGCTCAATTTCTTGAACTGCCGGCGGGCAATGTAAGCCGCGCAACTCAAGCAGTCGCGCCATTACCCGGTTGAGCAGCGGCGAACTGATCGGACATTCGCCCACCGGAAGAAAGTTATGCGAGCCAAACTGGAAATATCCCAGCGCGAACTCTGGTGCAGTCTGCACTTGAAGCCGAGTTCGGTTGCGATAGTTCCAAGGTGGGGAAGCGTGCAAACGAATCTCGGGTTTCAGTTCGATTTTCGCAGTCCGCCGCAGCGTCTCGCGCAAGATTTCTGCCTTGAATTCAAGTTGCCGCTCGTAGGAAATGTGCTGGTAATGGCATCCGCCGCAATGCCGGAAGTATGGGCAGGAGGCTTCGATGCGCTCCTGCGAAGCTTCGATCAGTTGCGCGACTGAGCCACGCGCGAAGCCGGACTTCTCTCGCAGGATCGTTGCCTCGACTTTTTCCCCCGGCAGTACAAAGGGGACAAACACCGCCATGCTGCGGCCGTCCGGGCCTGCCGGCGTTCTCGCCAAGCCGTCGCCGCCGTAGATTAGTTTTTCGATGGAGAGTAGCAAGTCGTAATCTTAGTGCATGTAGAACAAACTAAGCCGCGGCACTCCGCACTGCTCCAGCAGCCGCTTATGTACATATTGTTTGTGGAGCTGCTCAACCTGCGTCGCCGTCATGTTTCGCCGATAGGGAGCGATATCCCGCTCAGCTTCGGTGCGAACCCGCACCAGATCTTCGTCCGGAATCGCTGCCATCAGCAGTGCAAACAGTTTTTCCTCCAGCACAGTCAGCCGGCGCTCGAGATCTTCCAGTCGTGGTACCTTGCCGGTGCGTTCGATCTCTTCCGCCATCTCGCGTAGCGAACCCGCCTCCTCGCGTGCCAGTGCTCTCGTTGCGAATCCAGGTCGCTCCGGCAACTTCGCATTTTCGAGTTTGGCGCCATTCTCCCGCAAAAATGATGCAATCTGCGCGGCTTCAAATCCCGGCTGTCGGAAAGCTTTTTCTTCGCTGGTCGCACCCACGGCGGCTTCTTTCATGTCTTCCGCGGCAGCCAAGACGGCCTGCGAGCAGTAGGCTAGGCTATTCACTTTTTTCGATTTCGAGGGACGCTGGTCGTATTTATCAAAGGAGTCATCCACACCGCGGAGCACGGCCTCTAGGGGCACGCCCGCATTTTTCCAAGTCTCGATGAGAGCCCAATCGAGCGTCGAAAGCAACAGGATCCCGCCACGCCGCCGTTGAAAGTGCTCTTCGATTTCGGTGAAGTAATTGAAATAATTTTCCACGATGCTTGGGTTCAGCGCGATTTGGGAGACTTCGGCGAGGGCCAAGGTTTCGCTCCGGGCTCCAACGGCTTGGCCGGCAACGGCGTCGACGACTTTGCTGCCTTCGGCATGGCTTCGCGGCGGAAGGACTGATTGCGATCCCATATGATGCGCAAACCTTCGAGGGTGAGAAATTCGTCCACTTCTTTAATGAAGTGTGACGCCGTGCCAATCAGTGATCCCAGCCCGCCGGTGGCAATCACCCGAGTATCTTCGCCCATCTCGTCCACCAGACGCTCCAGAATGCCGTCGACCAGTCCGAGATATCCGTAGTAAAGACCGGATTGCAAACTGCCCACAGTATTCGATCCGATGACCCGGGCCGGCTTGCGAATCTCCACTCGCGGCAGCCGCGCGGTACGCTGAAATAAGGCGTCCGCTGAAATCCCTATGCCCGGACAAATCACGCCGCCGATGTACTCGCCTTTTTTCGAAACACAATCGAAGGTGGTCGCCGTGCCGAAGTCCACGATCACGCACGGACCGCCGTACTTTTCAAATGCCGCTACTCCATTCACAACCCTATCCGCGCCAACTTCGGCAGGATTGTCGTACAGCACCTGCATGCCTGTCTTTACGCCCGGCTCGATGAATAGCGGCTTGCTGTTGAAATAGCGCTCACACACTTGCCGCAGCACCGAATCGAGCGGAGGCACCACCGATGAAATCACGATGCCGTGCACGGCCGAAACTTCGAGGTTGTCCATGGAGAAAAGATTGCGAAAAATTACTCCGTATTCGTCGACGGTGCGAGTCAGGTGTGAACCGACGCGCCAGTTCGCAACCAGGCGCTCGTAGCGCGGCGGATCCGTCGTCAAATCTTCGCCCGCGCGGTGTGGCACACGCTCAAACACACCCAGGACCGTATTCGTATTTCCGACATCAATCACTAGCAGCATAATTAGACCTTCACCGTGCCACTCACCACCGTGGTTAGTCCTTTGGCGGTTCTCACGCGCAAGAATCCGCGATCATCTAAGCCCTCTGTAACGCCCACGAGACCATTGGTCTCGTCATCCGCCTCCGCATTTAAACCGCTGTTGACTCTGACGCTTACTTTTCTTCCCCGCACCGAAGAAGAGCTTTCCTCGAACCGGCACCGAATCGACGAATGCGCGCCTGGATCATCTAGCAAAGCGCGATACTCCCGGTCGAGCGATTTTAGCAAAGCGGCGCAGAGCTCTACGCGCGACCACTCCGTGCCCGTCGCGATTCGCAACGAGGTCGCCGTTTCGCGTAGTTCAGCTGGAAATTGCACCTGATTCACGTTGATGCCCACTCCCACCACCAGATGGCGTACCCGTGTGGCCTCGGCATTCATCTCCGTGAGGATGCCGCAGAACTTTTTACCGCCAACCAACAAATCGTTCGGCCATTTCAGATCTACCTGAAGTTGCGAAGCGATCTCCGCCACGGCAGCGCGAACCGCCAGCCCCGCAGCCAGTGAAAAAATCAGCGCATCCGAAGGCGGCATCGCCGGACGCAGGATAACCGAGCAGTAAATCCCCGTGGACCGCGCTGAATGCCAGGTGTGCGCGCCTCGGCCACGTCCGGCCAGCTGTTCTTCGGCGAGAAATACGCTGCCTTCTGGAGCGCCCTCGGCGGCAGACTGCATGGCTTCAGAATTGGTCGATCCGATTTTGTAATAGTGATGGATCAGTTTCGCCGAATGCGCACCCGAATGCCCCCCAAAAATCGTTCCCTTTAACGAGGGCGCCAGCATCTCTGGCAGAAGCAAGTCCGGGACTGCGCGCAGCTGATAACCGGTTGCCAGATGTCCAGCAACATCGACGCCCAGCCCGCGCAATTGCTGGATCAGTCGCCAAACCTCTGAGCGGCTGGTTCCGATTTCTTCAGCAACCTTGGTGCCGCTGACCACAACCGTGGCGTTGCTCATGAGCAGACGCACGATGCGGCCCAAGCGGACATCGGTCGCTTTGTGTGCCGATGGCTGGCCGCGAGTTTTGGCGGAAGTTGGGATGAAGGGAATTATAACGAGTCGATAGTTTCCGGTCCTTACTCGTTAGCAAATCAGGTCCGGGGAAAGAAAAGCTTTATGATGCAGGGCCGCCTTGCAAACGACTGGCGACTTACGACGGGTGTCCCGGGTCCATCACGCCGGCGTGACCCGCAAACTCATATCCACCGCCGTCGATGAATGCGTCAGCGCTCCAACTGAGATGAAATCTACGCCTGTCTCCGCGTATGACCGCACGTTCTCCAGAGTGATTCCGCCAGCACACTCCAGCGGAATCCGCCGCGTGTGACGCGAACAAATTTCGACTGCTTTGCGCACGTTCTCAATGCTCACATGATCGAGCAGAATCGCCTCCGCCCCGTGGTCCAGCGCCTGCTGCAGTTCTTCGAGGGACCGTACCTCTATCTCGATCGGTTGCTTACCGCGTCGATTTCGGACCGCGTGCTCCAGCGCAGGAATCGCACCGCCCGCCAGTGCAATGTGATTGCCCTTGATCAACACACCATCGGAAAGATCCAGTCGGTGATTCTGACCGCCACCGCAACGGACCGCATACTTGTCGATCACGCGCAATCCCGGAGCCGTTTTGCGCGTATCGAGAATCCGCACGCGCGTGCCTTCCACCGCGTCGACAAACTTGCGTGTGGTAGTTGCAATTCCGGCCATGCGCTGCAAAAAATTCAGAATCACCCGCTCGCAAGACAAAAGTACCCGCGCGTTATGCCGGATCACAGCAATCTGCTGTCCCGCATGAACGCGGATGCCGTCGAAAATCGACGGATGGCTCGTCACCTCGTAATGCGAAGTCACTGCGCCGTCGAGCGCCGCATAGACGTCGAGAATTCGGGGAACGCATCCGAGACCAGCCAGAATGCACTCCTGCTTGGCGATGATCGTCGCCGAAGCGCGCTGATTGGGGTCGATGCAGGCATAGCTGGTCGCATCGCTCGTCGCCCTGTCTTCGTGGAGCGCGTTCTCGAGAATCGCGGTAATGCGTCTTGAATTCCAGTCCATACAAACCAGCTGTCAATTGTCGGCGGAGAAGCGGCGCCCGTCTCCCTTGCTACTGTCCCTCGCTACTTCGCATTGATTTCCTTCAACTTCGCCAACGTCTTTTCCCGCAGTACTCCTAGTTCTTCCGCTCGCGTTTTCAGGCCCTCTACCACCTTCGCCGGAGCCTTCGCCAGAAACTGCTCGTTTGAAAGCTGGCGTTGCCCGTTCGCTAGTTCCTTCTCAATCTTTTCCAGGTCTTTTGTTAGACGCTCGCGCTCAGCTGCAACATCGATTTGTTTTTCATATATGACATGCACATCGAATCGCGAGGTGCTGCGCGCGCCCGGTATTTGTCCCAACGAAACCTCGGCGAAGGTGATTCTATCAACACTCCCCAGACGCTCGATCGCCCCTTGATTCCGTGCGAGCATCGCGCGCATCGCTGGACCATGCGCAAAGACCTCGATCGGCACTCGAACCTTGGGCTCAACTTTCAATTCCGCTCGCAGATTCCTGACGCTGACGATCAGATCCTGAAGAATCGCCATCTCCGTTTCCGAGTTCAGATCAATTTGTTCCTCATTTGCCGCCGGATATGCCGCCAGTGCAATTGACTTCAGTGGAGGCTTGCCGTCGTAGATTGCGTGCCAGATCTCTTCCGTGATAAACGGCATCACCGGATGCAGCAGCCGGAGCGATGCCTCGAACAGGTTCACCAAGTTTGCGCAAGCAGCTCGTGCCAGCCCTCTGTCTGCCCCTTCCTCAACATTCAGGCGAGGCTTGATCAGTTCGATGTACCAGTCGCAAAACTCCGCCCAAAAGAAATCATAGATGCGATTTGCGGCCTCATCGAACCGATAGGCCTGCAGAGAATTGTTCACGTCCTTCGCAGCTCGATTGAAGCGCGAAAGAATCCACCGGTCTTCGAGCGCCGATATCGCGAAATCTTCAACTCCCGGCAGTCGAGCGGAGACAGTCCTGACCTTGAATAGGTCCGGATCGACGCGCTCTACGTTCATAAACATGAAGCGCGCCGCATTCCATATCTTATTGGCGAAATTCCGATAGCCCGCCGTTCGGCTCTCATTGAACGCAATATCGGTACCCGGCGCCGCCATCGCGGCGAGCGTGAATCGCGTTGCATCTGTCCCGTACTGCCCGATTACCTCGATCGGATCCATCACGTTGCCCTTTGTCTTCGACATCTTCTGCCGGTCAGCGTCACGCACCAGCGCGTGGATATAAACCTCGCGAAAAGGAACGCTGGCCCGCAACAAATCCTCCTCTGAACCCGATCTCACCTCAGAACCCGCGCCAGGCTTGTGCGCCGGCATCATGAACCGGCAGCCGAGCATAATCATTCTCGCTACCCAGAAGAATAGGATGTCGAATCCGGTAATCATTAGCGAGTTGGGGTAAAACACTTCCTCGTCGCGGGTAACCGCAGGCCAACCCAGGGTCGTAAACGGCAGCAGTCCCGACGAAAACCAGGTGTCGAGCACATCCGTCTCCTGCTCCAGCTTCGTGCCGCCACATTTGCATGCTGACGGGGCTTCGCGCGCTACCACGACTTCTTTGCAGCCGTTGTTCGTGCAATACCATGCCGGAATCCGGTGTCCCCACCACAACTGGCGCGAGATGCACCAGTCATGGATGTTGTGCATCCAGTTCAAATAAATCTGCCCGTAATTCTCTGGCGTGAAACGGATGTAGCCTTTCTCCACGACTTCGATAGCGCGCTTGGCCAGCGGCGCAATCTTGATGAACCATTGCGTCGAGAGCCGCGGCTCGACAATTGTGCCGGAGCGGTCGCACTTGCCGATCGCGATCGTGTAATCCTTCGTGCCCACCAGAAAGCCTTGCGCCGAGAGATCTTCGACGATCCGTGCGCGGGCTGCGAAGCGATCCAGCCCCGCGTAGGGTCCGGCATTCGCGTTCATCCTGGCGTGCTCATCGAGCACTTCGATCTGAGGCAGATTGTGGCGCAAGCCAGCCTCAAAATCGTTGGGATCATGAGCAGGCGTCACCTTCACCGCGCCGGTGCCGAATTCGGGCTGCGCTAGTTCGTCAGCGATAATCGGAATCTCGCGATTCATCAGCGGCAGCATCGCATGCTTGCCGTGAAGATGCAGGTAGCGCTCGTCCGTCGGATTCACCGCGATTGCAGTGTCGCCCAGCATCGTCTCCGGACGCGTCGTCGCGACGAGAATGAATTCGTTGCCGCCGGCCGCTCCATCGGTGACCGGGTAGCGAATCTCATACAACTTGCCCGGGACATCCTCGTGCTTCACTTCGAGATCCGAGATCGCCGTACCGCAATCAGAACACCAATTCACAATGTATTTTCCGCGATAGATCAACCCGTCTTCATACAGACGCACGAATGCTTCCTTCACCGCGCGCGACAGGTTGTCGTCCATGGTGAAATATTCGCGGCCCCAATCGACCGACGCGCCGAGGCGCTTCATCTGGTCGAGAATCGCGCTGCCATATTCACGCTTCCACTCCCAGACCCGCTCGACAAATTTCTCACGGCCCATCTCGCGCCGGCTCTCGCCTTCTTTGGCAAGCTGGCGCTCCACCATCATCTGCGTGGCAATGCCGGCATGGTCCGTACCGGGCAGCCAGAGCGACACATGGCCGCGCATGCGGTGCCAGCGGACGATGATGTCCATTTGCGTCTGGTTGAGCATGTGGCCCATATGGAGCCGCCCGGTAACGTTCGGGGGCGGTAACAGCAGCGTAAACACGGGACGGGCATCTCCCGGCGGAGGCGTCTCCACGTGAAACAGCTTTTCCTGCACCCAATATTCGGCCCAGCGCGCTTCAATCGCGCCCGGTTCGTAAGCTTTCGGCAATTCGTGCGTCATCTTTAATCCTTGCCGTGGAGGAATGACCGCCGTCGGCAGATCCTAGAATAAGTTGGGAATTATTGATCTTACAGGCGTTAGAAAAGCAGGGTCAAACCAAACAGGGGTATAAACAGCACGAGTGGATTTTGCTACACCCTGACCACCACCACGGAATTGGAACCCAGGCGGCGCGGAGCGCGCGAGCTGAGCTAGCATCGGAATGAGCGAATGGAGCTAATTTCTATAGGCGTCCTATAGTCGACGTTTTCCCGTTGGACGTGCGAAGAATCTCTATCCGACTTGGTTCTTAGGGAATTGAATGTTTCAGTTCATGGTCTTCGCGGACTCCAGCTTTTGTATCATCAGTTGTGCCCAGTCGTCTTCCTCGTCATAACCGAACTGCGTCAATAGCCATTTGCCATTACCGTCAATGATCCAGTTTTGAGGAATTGGTACGTACCAGTCGAGCGCATCGTTTACCAACGCATAGGCCGGAATGACCGGGAACGTATATTTTTTGTCCTTTACATAGGGCGCGACTTGCCCCGCGTCTTCGTCGATGTCGAGAGCGAGAACCTGAATATCAGAACGGCCATGCAGTTGCTCGTATAGCTGTTCGAGCCTGGGTAGCTCCTCACGGCAGGGCCCGCACCATGTGGCCCAAACATTGATCAAGAGCACCTTGCCCTTAAGGTCGTTCAAGCGCCAAGTCTTGCCAGACAAATCGGACAGGGCGAAGTCCGGAAGTGTCTTTTTCGGTTTCTCCCATGTTCCTTGGGCTCTCGCCGGCACTTGCGAAGGAAGCGGACTGCTCCATACTGTCCATGCTGCCGAAGTGCCCCCCATCTGTTTCCAGAGTGTTCGGGCTTCATCCATGAGATCATCTCGCAACTTTCCTTCTGAGTATTGTGGCGATTCCACACGCGTGTGGAGTGACAATTGATAAAAAGCGAGCGCGTCTTGGGTGCGATTCTCGATGGTCGCTAGTCGAGCCCGATTCCACCAATAAGCAGACTGTAATTTTTCCTGCGTGGGCGGCGGCCCGTCGACAATTGATTTCAGGTGCTCGGCAGCGTCGGATCGTCCGGCGAGTTGAGCCGCTTTGAGCATCTGACCGTCCCGCCGCAAATCCCAAGTAAGTTGCTGCTCGTTTAGCTCATCCAGAACTTCATTCTGAAGATCGTCATTCTCCACTTTTAGCGCATGAGCCCTGGCATCGATGGTTTTAACATTCTCCAGCAGGTCTAGCGCACGGCCGGGCTGCCATTTATGTTTCAACAGAAAGTCGGCAACTGAGCCAAACCGTGCTCCCGGTGATCCGTAAACAGCGTTATATCGTAAGTATTCGTCTACGGCGGCAAGACCATCTTTCTCCGTCACAAAGTCGTCGTCAATCAGCCAGATCCATGCGCCGTGCGCGAAGTGGGAATCGTCCGAAAATTCGACCCTCCAAGCTTTTACTGCTTCTGCATGAGCCTCGTGGTATTTAGCCCAAGCAACCGCGTCCTTTTGTCCTTCGGGTTTCGGGTGTGAGTCGCGCCAGCGGTCGTGGACTATATCATAAGCATCGTCAGAGTGAGGATACTCGCGGAGCAGGTGATCCTCCATCGGAGTGATCTTCTCGCGCGCAAGGCCGGCTTCCTGGTAGCCGCGGATTAAGAATGCCAGCCATTCGGAGTCGGGCTTGGGATTCATCGATTCGATCCGCTTAAGATCAGCGGCAACCTGGTTGCGCTGGGCATCGTGTTCCTGCGGCGGACGTGAGCGGAATTCAAGGCCCCATAGCATCTCATAATTTTCTATGAGTTCGGGGTCTGTCTCTTTTGCCAGACGTGCACGTAACGCTCGTGCTACGTTGATTCCTAGATCTTTGTTGTTCCTGGCAAGCAGTTGCTGTGCCGTTCCCTCCATCGAAGCGGGACACAGCGCGAAGAACACTGTCAGATTTTCCGATGACCGTTGCTTATCCGTGTGCTTGCCAGCTGAATAATCCTCCGCGAGCGCGAGGGCTGGCCAGGGAAACTGCGGTGCTTTGGCCTTAGATGCTTCGAGCAAACGAAGACTTTCAGGGGTATCGGCCCCGAACAAGGCTACTCCGGCTACATAAAGAGCCAAAGGGTCATCGGGATGTAGAGCCGCTTGCTTGCGAAACCTTTCCTGCAGAGCCGACATCGGGGTTGGGTCCAAGTATTCCTGCATCCGACGTGTGTACTCAATGAGCCCGCGATACGGCTCAACTTCCCGAGGATTGTTTACGATCAGCTTCTCGTAGATGTCGCGTCGGCGCGCAACCCGATCGGCAAATGGCATCTTTTCGAGTTGCTTGCCGTTAAGCTCTTCGTTGAGAGCCTTGCGAACCTCGGGCGCCGGCTCGCACCCTGGCAGCGATTGCTGGGAATAGGCAAGAGAGGCCACAGAGAGCGCCGTAACAATGAGAAATTTACCTAGAAAAGAAGCGCACTCAAACCGCATCGCAGTCTCCATCGCGAACGTGATCCGATAAGCTAATAACTTCTCTTACTGCTAGCGCTGAATCAGGAGTGGAGAAAAGCCGATCAGCACACTAACTCCAATGGCAACGACAACGGTTGCCAAAAGCGCTACCCGCCAAAGATTAGCGTCGAGAGCGTCCACGTTTATTATTCAACACCCATGTTCACCGGAACACCAGTCGCGTCGGCAATCAGCGCAGGCTGAACATTCGTTGATTAATGTCGGCAACGACGGTCGGATCAATCTTGGCAGAGTCTTGGCCACAAGGGATCCGAACAGCGACGGCCAGGAAAATGGACACACAAATCGCCAGGGGAAAGACTTTCTCTTCTCATGTGCCTTACCATCCGTCGATGTTCACCTTCACCGAAAGACCCAAAAGACCATTACTAACTACGATCTGCATCTTCACGGTGTTGATTGGCAAGCTCGGGTGTAAGAAGCGAGGAAAAAAGATACTATGCCGGACAGGGAGCTTAGTGTAGAATTGCGCGATTTTTGAAATCGAATGAAGATTCCGACTTAGAAATTAAACTTAATTAGGAGCTAACATGACTGTCAAAGGATCTTTCTGCTTCCTAACACTGTTTGTCCTTGCGATCGCCGCAGCGGCAACTGCACATACTACTCCCATTATTACTTCCATCTCACCGGAGACCGTCTACGTTAACAGCGCCGCTACGACGATCACCTTCACCGGTACGGGCTTTGCTTCTAGCGACACGATTTGCCTCTACACCGAGTACGGGTGCGATTCTTTTGCGACTAGTTACGTGAGTCCAACCGAGCTCACTCTCCCGCTGTCTCCGAGTTTCTTCACTTATGCTGAAGAGTTTACTTTCTATGTTGTCACGTCCACCGGCACTTACTCAAACGGAGTTGTTTTCGAGGTGGAGAACCTTACGCCGACCATCGGCTCCTTCTCACCGGTATCGGTCGTTGAAGGCTCCGCCCCTGCGCCCATCACGGTCAACGGAACCTTCGCGAGCGGCGCCACTGTCCAGTGGAATGGCACTACCCTCCCCACCACCTTCGTCAGCCCCAATCAGCTGCAATTCACCCCTGCCAAAGGCGATCTCAGCAAGGCCAGCATGATCCCGATCACCGTCACAAATCCATCCCCCGGAGAATCATCCCTCCCCACCAACTTCGACGTCACCTACAAAGCCACCGTCACTACCGTCGATCTCCCCGCCAACAGCATCGTCTATGATCGCTACGCCCAACTGATCTACGCTTCGCTCCCCAGCAGCTATGGCCCCAATGGCAATAGCATTGCCGTCGTTGATCCCAAGACCGGCAAGATCAAGGAATATTACTTTGCCGGCAGCGAGCCCCAACAACTCGCCCTCTCTAGTGATTCCCAGTACTTATACGTCGGCCTCAACGGCAGCGGCTCCGTGCAGCGCCTCATCCTGCCCAACTTCACGCCCGACATCGACGTCAGTCTCGGCATCAGCTATTCCGGTGGCCCCAACGTCGCCACCGGCCTTCAGGTTTCTCCCTCCAGCGACCACACCTGGGCTGTCTCCACGGGAAGTTCCTCGTGCTGCTACGACTATGCTATCTACTTCTACACCGATGCCACGCAGCTTCCCGACTCGGTCACTACCAACTACTACGGCGCAAATCAGATCATCTTCGCCAACTCCAGCACACTGTATGCCTATGACAGCGGCAGCCTGACACCGGTTGCGGTAAGCTCCAGCGGCGGAACTGCCGGGACGCCATGGTCCGGTCTGGTTGAAGGTTCTTCCATCGCTTACGCGGTCGGTTTGATCTATGGCAATGAGGGCGAAGCATTTAATCCCGCCACCGGACTGCTCCTCGGCACCTACGACTTCTCGAGCGAGCCATGCTGCGGCTATAGTTACCCTCAGATACTGCCGGACGCACCCTTCAACCGCATGCTGGCCCTGGGCACCACGCCATTCCTATCCACGCTAGGCGTCACCTCCTACAGCCTCGATGAGTTCACTCCCCAGGCAACCGCCAGCCTTGCTCAATTCGCCGCCTATACTCCATCCAACTTCATTTTCTGGGGCAACGACGGTCTAGCCTTCGTCACGGAGACTGAGAACGGGAATGAATACACCCCTTTACAAATCGTAATCGTGACCAGTTCCGATCTCGTTACTCCCGAAGGCACTGCCAAAAATCCGAAACCGGCTGCAGTGTCACTTTCCCCGTCGAGCGTTTCGCACGGCGGCTGGAATTTCCTGCTGACCGTCAACGGTACCGGCTTCGTTCCCGGCGCGTCCGTCACCTGGAACGGAACCGCGCTTACCACCGCCTACGTCAGCCCTACGCAACTCAGCGTTTACGTGCCGTATACCGATATCACCTCAGCCAGCACAGCCAGCATCGTCGTTTCCAATCCCGCTCCCGGAGGAGGCAAAGCCGCCGCTCTCACCTTCACCATCAACTGATTGTCAGCGGGACCGTCGTTCACAGGTGCCCGACTTCTGGCTGCCTTTGCCAGAAGCGGGATCTTCACGCATGCCGTGTGGCGCGGGCACTTAAGCCCGCGAACCACCGGTTTCCGTATTCTGGATAGTTTCGAGAAGTGAAAGTCCACCCTTTTGCGGAGTTCTGGGCAAACGCAAGCACGGAGGCGTGTTCTGATCTTCGACACCACAGCATGGCGCCATTCGACGGCGACACGCGCTGCTCACATCGAACAAAACAATTGATGTTGAAATCAGATTTCACTGAGAATTGAGACCCTCGATTCTTCCGATCCGAATCGCCAACCAGCCTAAAGCAAACCGGAGATCTCCAGCATGAGGGGATTTTGCTACAACCCACCGCCACAGAATTAGAAACCGTAGGAGTCACTGAGGCGCTGGTACGAGACGATCTGCAAATTTAGGCAAACCCCTCCATGATTCGCGCTATACTGTGCGAACCATTGCAAGCCAAGGCTGCGCATGTGTCGCATAAAGGCCTGTTGCGCGATAGCGGGTGTCGCTTTCCTTCTCACCTCAGCCATCGAGGCACAGACTTCCCAAACCTCAGCTGCAACGTTCACGTCCTCAACCGAATTGGTCCTCATTCCTACGGTCGTTAACGATAAGTCCGGTGTCCACATCGCGGGCCTCCATAAAGAAGAGTTTGCCCTCAAGCAAGACGGAAAGTCACATCCGATCGCGGTCTTTGAGGAGGTGCAGACCAGTTCGTCTCGAGTGCGTCGCTCTGAAGGGGAGCATGGCACCTTCAGCAACTTCGAAACGGGCGGCAGCGACTACCACCGCCTCAACATCATCGTTTTGGACTTCGTGAATACCCCGTTCTCCGATGAGGCCAATGCCAGAAACGAACTGCTCAAATTTCTTTCGGAGGCCGCGGAATCCGGCGAGCCTATGTGTCTGCTGGCACTAACCCGCAGCGGGCTGACTTTGCTGCACGATTTCACGGATGACCCCAAGTTGCTCGCCGCAGCACTGCGCAAGGTAGGCTCCAACACCGCGCCGCTGATCCACGAATCGGCAGTGGACCCCGGGCACCCACCGCCGATCGATGCGCTGAGCAAAATGCTTACGAAGCTGATTCGGGGACAGTTGGAAAGCGAGGCCCAGCTGGCGTCGACGGAAACGAAAAATACAACTTTTATTACAGTCCAGGCCTTTCAGCAAATCGCGAAGGCCTTTCGCGGTTTGCCGGGACGCAAGGCGCTTATCTGGGCCAGTTCTGGTTTCCCGTTCTCGTTGAGTCCACCTTCCTCGCTTATGTGCGATCCGGCTTGTCCAGTTCATCAGCGGGATGAGGTGCAATCCTCGTATGACAACCTCTGGAGAATGATGAACGATGCTCAGATTGCCATCTACTCCGTTGATCTGCGATCGGCCTCTTCCGGCACAATGGCGGATGAAAATACTTTTACTCATCCCTATGATGTCGGAGATCCCCAGTTCGATACCGAAGCTCAAGCGCAATGGAAACGGCAGGACACGGACAGTGCGCTCCAATTATTTGCGGAGAATACCGGAGGAAAAGCTTTTCTCGGAAGCAACAATCTGGTCCAGAGCTTTCGTCAGGCCATTCAGGATGACAACAGTTACTACATGCTTGGCTACTATGTCAGTCGAAGCAGCACCAAGCCAGGATGGCATCAGATCGCGGTGACGACCAGTAGAAAAGGCGCGCACACACGCTATCGAAACGGTTTCTTTTTCTCCCGGGACACGTCCACCACCTCCGCGCGACAGGACGTGCAATTGGCACTCATCTCTCCGCTTGATTTTGTTGGCGTGCCGGTCTCGGTCAGTTGGTCTGGCAGCAGGGCTGGCAAGTCCGCCGGCAAGACCACAATGCAATTCGACCTGGTGATGCCGCCGAACTTCGCTTCGGTGGATGAATCGAATCAGAATCGCATGGTGGTGGATATCGCCGCGGTGGCGAGAAATGCGAATGGCGAAGCGGTTGCCGAATTCTCCCAGCGCATCGAAACCCACCTAAAATCCGGTGGCTTGGAACAAATCCAGCACAATGGCATGACCTATCGAAACGGACTTCAGCTTCCACCCGGACAGTACACCGTCCGCTTTGTTGTCAGGGATTCCATAGGTAATCGCACGGGAAGTGTCGCTGCAACGATCAACGTGGCCCCGTAATCTGCGAGCGTCTACGCAGAAAGCACCGCCGGGTTATTATTTGCGAGCACGCCAGGGAAAACCATTTCTGGTTGTCCCTTCTGGGAAGATGTGAGCGAGTCTCGAGTGGAGTTTGTGTCTCGCGCTTGAGACACGGGTCCGCTGCACATCCTGAGCACGATTGTGGTTTTAGTTCGGAGCACCCTTGTGCGCAACCAAAGCTGAAGTCTGACCGCTAGGATTAGAAGCTGTCTTACTTACCCGACAGCTTCTTGGCAATCTCTTCTACGATCTTTGGACGAAGGTCGGCCATAACACTATCCACGATGCTGGCAATCGTGCTGGCATCGGTTGTGGATGTGGATACTGATCCTTCCGCCGCCGCCGCTGCCATGGCCTTCGGACTCTCCTCGGCACTCGCTTCGGCCTGTTTCGCTGCTTCTACCAGATTAGTGTTTGCGGCAGCGCCTGCTGGCGCGGTGCGGATTTGATGCCACGTTCCCGATTTCCCGTCCTTGCCCATGGATTCCTCACTCCCAGAGTCTGAACTTGAATCATGATTCTCTTCTTCGACTCGATTTTCTTCTGACGTTACAGGTGCTGCCATAGCCGTCACCGCACTAACGAGTTCTGCGCTCGGCTGCGCAGCTGGGGTGTCTTCGTTTTCATTGCCCCTGCCCACTGCGTCCGCGAAGGTCGCTGTCGCGACCTCTTCTGGCGGCGCTTCCTCCGCGACTTTTGCCGAAGAACCCTTTTGTACCACTTCTGGTTTTTCGGCTACCGACTCATCGGGTGGAATTGTCGCTCTTGCTGAAATCTCGCTGACAATCGCTTCTACCACCGGACTCACGGCATTTGAAGCGGTTTTAGTCGTTTCTCCAGGAGCTGCGACCGCCGACGTCCCCATGAGCCTGGACTCTACGTCACGTTCGGCCTGTTGCTCCGCCACGGCTCTCGCATCGGCCACCATCCCTGCTTCTGCTAGCCGGTTCTCTACCGCGGCTGTGATGGCTGAAACTCCCGTGATCCGCGTCGAACCCCGCGCAGCGATGGGTGCCGGCGTCGCTGTGGAAGTAGCCGTGTAGGTCGTCGCGAAGGTACGGAACATTTCCGCTTCCAGTGAAATCGCCGCCTCTTCCGGGCTTAATGCCACTGGCTCGGCGACCCAGCGCGGACCGGCTGCTGCATCGCGGGCGACTTCTTCCGCCAGCAACTGGCCGGCTGCCACCAGCGTTCCGTGCGAAGGCAAGGCAGCGATATCGGTATATACAGTCGCGGGGGTCAGCAGACGCAATGCTTCGGCGAGTTCTTCATCGGTCGGCACGGGCTCTTCAGCCTCCGCCGGCTTGTTCGCCGCATTTGGAGCCAGCTGTGCAATCTTCTCGGTCTCCGACTCTTTTGCCTTCAGCTCTGCCGCCTTTAATTCTTCAGCTTTGAATGCTTCCGCGGCTAATTCCTGCGTCTTTGATTCTGGAACTTTGGCTGATTCCTCAACTTTGGACTCTTGATCCTGTGCCACAGCTGTTTCAGCTGGCGTGCTCACTTCGGAAGTTACGACTTTGGCGACGGCCTCGGGCGGTTTCCCCTCAATCCGCTGATCCTTCTTTTCCGGTACTGCGTCCTGCTCAACTGGCGCGGGCCCCTGTGCCAGGGAGGCAGGATTTACGGCAACCGTCACCGGCGACGCTTCGGGGCACTCGAGGTCCGGCGGCTGAATTTCGGAATTTGAGGGACGATCCGTTTCCACCTTATGTTTTTCCGGAGTCGAATCGGCCACGATCGGGGCTGCATCGCTCGCCGGCTCTAGCTGCTCGACTGGGATTTCGACTTCGTTCTTGCTCTCGATGGTCTTGCTTTCAACACTCTTGCCTTCGACTGCCGGCGCCGGGAAGCCAACGCCAGCCGCAGCTGCAACGACCGCTGCAGGGGCAGGAAGCTCGAGTTCAGGCTTTGTCGTCTCAGGCCTTGCCGTTTCTGGCTGCACTGCTTGCGCCTTTGCCGCTTCCATCTTGGCTGCTGCGGTCTGTACGGCAGCAACTTCCGCCGCGGCGGTCGGACCCGTCTTTGCAGCTAACGGCGCGATATCTTCAGCTTCTGGAACCAGTCCATCGAGTTTCGCGGCCACGGCACTCAGCGCGTCTAACTCGTCCGGCGTAATATCGCGCGGAATATCTGGCACCAGCCCGGGTTCCTGTCCCGGTGGGGCCGGCTCCTTCACCGTGAAGCTGGGCCCGTTGCCTGGCTTGCCCTTCTTTTTCCGGAAATCCCGGAAGGTCGCGGCTTCCGCCACTTCTTCTGGCTCCGGCTCCGGTTCCTCTTTCTTTTTCTTCGACGGAAAACGTAAGCGGCTTTTCCATCCCGTATCCGTCTCCCCGCCACTTTCCGCTTTTCGGCCTCTCTCTTCGCCGCCAAATCGCTCGAGTCCCGAAACCGACGTACTGAATCGTGCTTCCGATTGCGGTACCATGCGGTCTTCGAGACGCGTGATCGCGGTCAGCAGTTCGCTTGCTTCAAATGGCTTTACGATGTGACCGTCGGCTCGCACGCGGCGGGCTTCTTCGGGTTTGAAAGGCTCCAGCTTGCCTACCGTCAGCAGCACAGGAATATGCGCCGTCTCGGCCGTATCCTTCAGCCGCTGACAGACTTCCAGCCCGCTGTAACCGGGCATGTACACATCCAGAACAATCAGATCGGGTTTGATTTCGGTAATCCGCTTGAGAGCAGCGGATCCGTTATTGACCGTAACGACGTCATACCCGGCATCGGCCAGGATTTTTCGCCCCATGTTCTGGGCTGTAACACTGTCATCGGCGAGCAGTATTTTCCGCGCCAAGCGTCGATCCTTCGCACAAATTAAGGAGAGATAACGCGAAAGTACCCTGTCCTCTAACCTAAGTCAACGATTCCTGTAGGCGTAACAGGTTACGACCGTTCCTAGTCTGTTGGGAAAAGGCGGTATTGCTGCATCGTCATACCTTTGGTAACCGAAAACCACCGGGTTACCGTACGCGGGGACAGCCGAAGCCGGCCATCCCAGGCGAGAATTCAAAAACTAGAACGGGTTCAGCTTTGCCAGCCCTTTTTTCTTTTTCTTCCTGCTCGAAGAAATATCCGCCATCTCTTCCGTTTTCGCTGGGGCGGCCGAAGAGGCGGAGCTAGACGTGCCCGCATTGCTCTCCAGCTCATTGTTCTGCTGTAGCGGCGGTAGCGCGGTTGGATCCGGCTCAACGTTCGGCTTCAATTCATTCGGATCGGCCGCGTTCGCCTTCAAATCGGCCGTTGCAGCTGGATCCGCCGCCGTAGTTTGTTCCGCAGGCGTCGTGGCCGGGTCTGCCGCTGTTGCGACCGGAGTATCCGAACGCGGTGCCTCCTGGTTGGGTGCTACCTTGCCGTTAATAGTCTGCACGCCAAGCTTGCTGTCGCCGCCCGGCTTTCCCACCGCGGCGGCCAAATCTCTTACTACTTTTGTCGCCGTCACCGGCTCGGGATCCGTCATGGTTGGCTCTCCGACATGGGAAGCCTTGGCCACATCGGGATGTTTTTCGAAGCCATTCAACATATTCGCCATCGTGCCCGGTTCATGGCGGCTCGCCACTTCCTTCTTGTTCTGCTCGAGCATCGCCTTCGTCGGTCGTGGCACGGGCTGATGCAGCGCCTCCAACCGCGCCTTCGCGTCGAGCGCCCGGTCCATTGCCGGATACCGGGTGATGATCTGCGCGTACGCCTCAGCCGCATCTTTGGTTAATTCGTCGATCGCCCTGCCCTTGAACACCTCACCCAGTCTCGTATTTTTTCGTACCGCTTCTATCTGGCCTTCGTAAGATTGTCCGAGAAGATACAGCGCCTGATCGGCTCCGCTGTATAACGGATAGCGCTCCACCAACGTCTTCAAACGGGCGATCGCTGCCGGATATACCATACGCATAAAATAAAAACGTCCGATGTCAAACTCGCGGTCCGCCAGCACTTCCTGCACTTCCCGCAACCGTTGTTTCGCCTTGGGCACATATTTGCTGTCGGGATACTCCTGAATCAGCGCCCGGTATTCCTCCTCCGCGCGCATAGCGTGCGTGAAGTCGCGGTCCGGTTTTTCCATCTCTTCATAATGTATGTTCGCCACCTTCAACTGAGCCTCAGCCGCCTCCGGCATGTTGGGGAAAAACGTCTTGAAATCCTTGTATTCAATCTCGGCCTGCTGCATCGCCGTGGTGCCGCCCTCGGCGTACCACGAATCGGCCACTGCCAATTTGGCGCGCGCGATGAATTCCGAATCCGGATAAGTGTTGATCAGCGTCTGGAGCGTCATCCGAGCCACGTCGAATTTGTTGTGCTTCATGGCATCCATGGCGCGGTCAAACAGCACTTTGTCGGGCTGCTTCGACCCGAGGTTCGCCAATGGGTTGTTCGATTTTTTGTTCGTGCATGCCACCGTCAACGCCAGCAGCAACCCGAGAAGTACCACGACTGAATTCCGACGCATCATTAACACCTCAAATCCTGAAACTACACTCGTTGCAAACTCGCGCTCCGTGCTGCTTCGAGCAACGCCTGCACATTTATTTTCGCATCGCCCTCGCCGAACACCGCGCTCCCTGCCACCAGAATCTCAGCTCCCGCGCGCACCACGTCCGTCACCGTGTCCAAGGTCACGCCCCCATCTACTTCGATGCGGAACCGATAACCGTTCCTCGCACGACTTTCAGCCAACCTGGTCATTTTATGCAGAGTGGTTGGGATAAATTTCTGTCCCCCAAACCCTGGATTCACGCTCATCACCAGGACATGATCCACAATATCGAGCACTTCCGAGAGCGTCTCGACCGGCGTCGCCGGATTAATGACCACTCCCGCCCGGCAATTATGCTGCTTGATGAGGTGCAGCGTGCGATTCAAATGCCGGCAGGCCTCCTGATGCACCGAAATCCAGTCCGCCCCCGCTTCTGCGAACTCTGGGATGAACTGGTCCGGGTTTTCTATCATCAGATGACAGTCCAGGGGAAGCCGAGTTGCCCGGCGCAAAGATTTAACCACCGGAGGCCCCAGCGTTAGGTTGGGCACAAAATGCCCGTCCATGATGTCCACATGGATGACGCTGGCCCCGCCCGCGGTCGCCCGCTCAATCTGGTCTGCCAGATGGGCGAAGTCCGCAGCGAGAATAGAGGGTGCGAGGTCGATCAAAACAGGGTCCGGGATGGCTCTAGGGTCAAAGACTGGGGAAATTCTAGCATGACGACGGGGGCGGGGGCGGGCATCGGCCGAATCACAGCTCGGTTAAGATTGGTTCTGAGGGTAATCGGCGCTGTTAGCGGAGTCACTGGCAATTTAAGCGCTGGAGCGAGACATCCTCGGTCCTTCTGCTTGCGCCTCTGCCAACGTGCTCCTCACTTTCTCGACGCCTTCGGCCATCGCGTACTTAAGCTTTTCGATCCCCTCGCCGGTAACCGCGGAAATCGGGTAAAGCTTCAACTTCCTGCGCGTAGCCCACTGCTTCAGCTTCTTGAGCTTCTCCGGATTCGCCACATCGATCTTCGACGCAACCAGCAGAGTAGGCTTGTTCTCGAGCCCCGCTCCAAAGCTCGCCAACTCCCCCAGGATTACCTCAACGTCTTTCACCACATCCGGACGCCCGCTGCCGTCAGAGACATCGACCATGTGTACCAGCAGTCGCGTGCGCTCAATATGCCGCAGGAATTGCGTGCCAAGGCCCGATCCGGCATGCGCGCCTTCGATCAAACCCGGAATGTCAGCAACCACGAAGCTCTCTTCTTTTCCCTTGTCACCCACGAGCACCACGCCGAGATTTGGTTCGAGCGTGGTAAACGGATAATCCGCAATCTTCGGCCGAGCCGCCGAGATGACCGAAATAAGCGTCGACTTGCCCGCATTCGGGTAGCCCACGAGGCCGACATCGGCGAGCAGCTTTAATTCCAGGCGGAAGTTGCGATCTTCACCCGGACGTCCATCTTCGTGCTCGCGGGGCGCCTGATGTGTAGAAGTAGCAAACTGTGCGTTGCCGCGTCCGCCGCGTCCCCCGCGCGCGATCACGACGCGTTCGTCAGGGCGCGAAAAATCGTGGACTTTCTCCCCCGTGTCTTCGTCGTAGACGATCGTACCCACCGGCACTTTCAGGACAATCCCTTCCCCGTCGCGGCCGGTTTTTTTCGCGCCTTCACCATGTCGTCCGCGCTCGGCTTTATATTCGGGATTGAAACGGAAATGCACCAGCGTATTATGGCGCTCGCTCGACTCCATCCAGATGTCGCCGCCCCTGCCGCCGTCGCCGCCCGAAGGGCCGCCGCGCGGAACGAATTTCTCCCGCCGGAACGCCATGCAGCCATTGCCGCCATCCCCAGCCTTGACTCGAATTTTGGCTTCATCGATAAACATGAATGTGCAGCCCAGAGAGTTCGTGTGGTGTGCGGGCTTCGCCTCGTCCAAGCGATGTGCAGCTCCGCAGCAAAACGAAAAGCCTCGACGCAAAGCCGAGGCTGCTGTGGCTCGTGTGGTGACCGGGCTCTGCCCCGACCAGCCGTCTATCCGGGGATCCTACTGGGCTTCGATAGCCTCGGGCTCGACCATCACAAACTTACCCATCGATCCCTTGTTGACGAACTTAATCCGCCCCGTGATCTTGGCGAAAAGAGTGTCGTCTTTGCCGCGTCCGACGTTCAGCCCCGGCTTAACCCGCGTACCGCGCTGCCGGACAATGATCGTGCCACCCGGCACCAGTTGTCCGCCGAAGGCCTTAAAGCCAAGCCGCTGCGCGTTCGAGTCGCGCCCGTTTCGTGAAGTGCCCTGTCCTTTTTTATGCGCCATAAATCAGTTCCGCTTCTCAGTGGCCAGTTGCCAGTAAATTGCTACTTCCTTTTCTTCTTCGCCGCTTTTTTCTTCGGCGCCGATTTTTTCGCATGCGGATGTGACACATGCTTCGTCGCCTTTTTCCCGGGCCGCTTCGAGCGCTTTACTTCCGCGTGAGTCTCGTGTTCACCACCCTCGTGCGCCTTCTTGACCTTTTTCTCTGTCTTCGGCAGCTCGGGCGCCTTGAACGACTGCCCATCAAAAGCAATCTCAGTGATCCGGACCGCGGAATAATTCTGCCGGTGTCCCCGCAGCTTCTTGTACTGCTTCTTACGCTTGTAGTGGAAGACCAGAATCTTCGCGCCGCGTCCCTGCTCGACGACCTCGCCGGTCACCAGCGCTCCTGATCCCGCAGGCAGAACACTGCCCGCCTCGGCTGAGACGGCGAGCACGTCGCCGAACTCGACCTTGCCGTCCTTGTCGTCCTGCGTTTCCACCCGAATCACATCGCCCGGAGCGACGCGATACTGCTTTCCACCTGCGCGGATCACCGCGTACATAAACTCTCCTTGTGCTCCTGGTTCTGCATCTCTCGTGTGGTGATGGGCTTCGCCCCGTCCACATAGGGACAGCCGGCCTCGACTGTCCCAGCCGAGCGCAACTCGGCAGATATCATCGTATGCTTGTCCCGCAACGGCTTGTGACCGGAAACGCGGCGCGGTCCCAGAACGGGTCCGCAAGTACAGGCAAACTCAACTAGTCTATCGTGCGCTGTGGAAATCGGTCAAACGGAGGGCGGGCCTGGGGTGCGCGACATAGAAGTGAATAGGTGTGAGGTTTCTTTTTTTGGGTTTATAATCCGTGCGTACTGATACGTAAGGATCGGTAGCGCTATCCTTAAGG
>Ga0209530_1000197_pt1 | contig 52635 bp, 51 predicted proteins | sample BlaSpr_A8_Ref_O1_FD_187987 | JGI IMG/M metagenome (GOLD analysis project Ga0209530, IMG submission 187987) | Forest soil microbial communities from Thunder Bay, Ontario, Canada - Black Spruce, Ontario site 2_A8_Ref_O1 (SPAdes) (version 2) | ecosystem: Environmental > Terrestrial > Soil > Boreal...
TGCGCAGCGCCGACAGATACGGGCTGAACCGCACCGACGCCGCCATCGCCGTGTGCAGGTAATGATCAAGCACCCGGTGCACGGCAGACTGCCGCTCTGCTTCCGGATCAAGCCGCTCCGACTGCTCGGCCGCGTATGCCCTCAGCAGGTCATGGAAGGCAAACCGGTTCGGTTGGTGCTCCTCGACGAGTTGCGCCCTTGCGAGTTCGCCCAGTGCCTGCCGCGCCTGCTCGGGCTCCACGGCAACCAGGTTTGCCGCCGCCGGGGGGGAGATGTCCGGGCCCGGGTGGATGCCGAGCAGCCGGAACACCCGGGCGGCTGGGTCGCTCAGATGACAGTACGAGCGCGCGAAGACCGTGCGTGTTGGAGTCTCCGCATCCCCGGTGTCCAGCAGGTCAAGGCCGCGGCTACGGAATTGTCCAGCCAATGCCGCCAGCGGGAAGTCCGGGTGCATGGCCGCGTAGGCGGCGGCTACGCTCAGCGCAAGCGGGAGCCGCGCACACAGCCCGATCAGCTCTCCTGCGGCGAGCGGCTCGCGCTCGGCCCGGTCGACTCCGAGTCGCAAGGTCAGCAGACTGCGGGCCTCGGCGACCGTGAACGGTTTCAGGCCAGTACCCGTGCGCCTTCGGCGACAAGGCCGGAAAGTTGGCTGCGGCTGGTCACCAGCACCAGGCAGCCGGGACTGCCTGGCAACAGGCCGCGCAACTGCGCTGCCTCGCGGGCATTGTCGATGACGATCAGCACCCGCTTGCCCGCGAGCACGCTGCGGTACAGGGCAGCCTGGTCCGTTACGCTGGCCGGGACCGACTCCGGCCGCACGCCGAGCGCGTCGAGAAACCCAGGTAGGACCTCGGCGGCGCTGATCTCGCGCATGTTCACGTAGAGCTGGCCGTCGGGGAACCGGTCGCAGACACGATGGCCAATGAAATTGGCCAAGGTGGTCTTGCCGACTCCTGCGGTGCCTTCGATCACGATAACCATAGGGCCGGCACTCGTGGTGACCTGATCTACCAGGGCGGTCAGTTCCGCCAGCTCAGTAGCGCGGCCGACGAAATCGCGTGCGGGCATCGGCAGCTGACGTGGCCTGATCTGCGGGCCCCCGCTCTCGCTGGAGTCGTCCGCTGTAACGAATGCCCTATCCCACAGTTCAAGGAGGCGCTCCGCGCGGATCTCCTCTGCGGTAAGTCGCTCGGCCAGCCGGCGTATTGCCTTGCGCGGCGGTCGGCCGCCGCCATTCAGCCACCGCCCCCATTGCGATTTGCTGTAGAAACTGGCCTGCTCAGCCGGGGATCTCGGCGATGACATCGAATCCTCGAGGGCACGGAACGACAATCCGGCGGCAGCCACCATACGGCGCAGCTCCTGGAAGAAGTCGCGCTCGGCGGGCGTCAACTCAGTGGGAAGCGGCGACCGCTGCTGATCATGCTTGCGCATCTCTGGCTCCCGCACCGACGCCCCGCACCCATCGAGGTTGGCTGGTCTCGTCAATTACCGAGTAGGGGTAATTTATCCTATTTGAAGATCGTTTGTACCTGCAGACTAAAATGATCAATGTGGATTTTCCGACGCGCAGCATGGTCGTGAATTCTGGCTACATTGGTAGCGCAAATCCGCGGCGCAATTGCTTTTAACCTGGCAGGATCTCCGCCTCACGGCGGCGTCGGCGCTAGTACGCCCTACGCAGAATTACCAGCGCGGAGCCAACTGCGTCCGTTGAGGACTGTGCAAACCATTCGATCCGGGGCAGCGGGGGTGATCGGCCCGGCCGGGTCAGTGTGAACGGGGCGACTGCGGGCGGGCTGGGGCAGCGGCAAGGAGGACGTGGGCCCCGGGCCGGGTAATGCCGTCGCGAAGGCGGGGAGGAAACCGGGGAAGTACTCCCTCACCCCTGGACGCGGTTGAGGATCGCGATGGTGGCCAGGGCAAGCCCGCAGTTATCCAGGAGCAGTCGGTGAGCGTGCAAATAGGTGCGCCGCACGTTGGCAAGCAGGGACGAGTCGTCGTGATCTGACGGCCCGCCTGCGATCGCGTGCCGGTCCCGGTAGCGGGCTACCGTCTTCGGTTAGGTGAGGAGTCTTGATCGCGACCGGATTGGGTCCCCTGGCGGTTTCGCCGTGATCGGCGAGCAAGACAAGAGCCGTGCGAACCCGGCCGCGTCATCGCTGATCAAGCGGCGAGCCGCGGGGCGGGGATTCAGGTCGCTGCTCAGCCAGTAGCCGCTGTTCAGCGGGGAAAGCCGGCTTCACGAGCCGAGCATCGAGCGCTGTGCAAAGCCGGGGCGGGGCGCAACCCCTCACTACCTGCGCCCCGCCTCGTTCGGAAGCTAGTCGGTCCCCGTCTTAGACCCATGCAGCGCGCATTGCCGGTTCCTCCCTCACAAAATCCTGCGGGCGCGCGAGTGTCCCGGACGGTGAGCACGCCGGGTAATCGTGGCTCGTCAACCACTATTTAGCGACTGAAATCCCTCAAAGTCATGCAATTGCACAGCAATAGTGCCGAAGATGACCCGCGTGGGTTAAGGTAGCTATAAGGAACTAGTCCATTACGGTGAGCATCCGACTAGACGGTTGTAATTCGTAGCTACATCCGGAACGGTGGCATATGGGAGCCTCATCCGTCCCTACCGGCATCGTGAAGTGCGCTGACTTCCGCAAGTGGGCATGGTGGCAGGTGCCGGGAGTGCTGCGCTCCTACATCGCTCTAGTAGCCCTCCTTGCGATCGGCCTCCTCTGCTACTCCGGATCACAGACCCGCTGGAGCATCGCAGATCTGCTGAAGTACCTGTTGCTCCTTGGCTGTGCGCTCACGTCTGTTGCGGCCACGCCTCGAAGCACCTATGTCCAGGGGGGAATGACCCGGGACTTCATCACAGTGTGGGTGCTGCCAGTGGCGATCCTGCTGCCGCCGGTCTATGCGATGTTCACGCCAATCCCGTTGTACGTCCTGACGCAGTGGCGGGTGCACAGAGGCGTCATCTACCGCAAGGTGTTCACGGCGGCATCTATCGCGCTGGCCTACGGGTTTGCTTCGGTGCTATTTCGACTGTTTCCTGTTTCGTTCGCCGGTGGCGATATCAAGTCCGGTACTCATGCGTTTACCTGGGCAATCGCGGTAGCGGCATGCGAATTCGTGGCCGGGCGTGGTCACAACGCTTTGCTGCTGATTGCGATCAAGCTGTCGGATTCGACGGTGCGCGTCCTCCAGCTGGAACTGAACCGTGAGTCTCTGCTTGCGAACTTCGCCGAGTTCCACCTAGGCATCGTGATCACTATCGTCGTCGCGGCGTCTCCGCTGCTGTCGTTGTTTGCGATTCCGACGATCATGCTGGCGCGACGGTTCATGATGCATGCACAGTTGATGGCGCAGACCAGGCTCGACTCCAAGACCGGGCTGCTGAACTCGTCTACGTGGGAGTCCGAGGCTACGGCTGAGATCTCGCGAGCGGCGCGGACGCATGCACCGCTGTCGGTGGCGTTGATCGACATTGATCACTTCAAGCTGGTCAACGACACGCACGGGCACCTGGTCGGTGACGTGGTCCTGCGCGCGGTCACCGACGCGATCGGGGAGCACCTGCGCAGTTACGACCTGGCGGGAAGGTTCGGCGGGGAGGAGTTCGTGGTGCTGCTGCCGCAGGCGGGGCAAGCCGATGCGGTGCACATCGCAGAACGACTCCGAACCTACGTGGCCGCGATGGCCATCCCGATCAGGGATGTCGCCGACGGGCAGGACGGCGAAGTGCCTCACGTCCGGCTGACTATCTCGATCGGCGTGGCCGCCCTGGACGACACTCACCGCGAGCTCGGTCAGCTGATGGCTGCCGCCGACTCGGCCCTCTACCTGGCCAAGCAGTCCGGGCGCAATCGCACCCGAGTCCTGCCAGCCGCTGCCGCTTCCCCGGCACCTGACGTCCCATCCACCTCATCCGTCGCAGTCCGTCAGTGACCGGCAGCTGGTGTGATTACGGCTTGGTAGAGGTACGGCGTGGTGGTGGCGAGCTCAGCGAAGCCGAGGCGGCGCAGGATGGGACGGCTGTCGGGGAGGGCGTCTACCTGCAGGTAGCGGTAGCCGCGGTCGGCGGCCAGCGCGGCGCGGTGGGCGACGAGGGAGCGGAAGATGCCGCGGCCGCGCCAGGCGGGGAGCGTGCCGCCGCTCCAGATGCTGGCGAAGTCGCCGCCGGGCGGGAACTCTACCCGGCCCGCTGAGACGGGCGTCTGGCCGGCCATCGCGATGACCGCGGCGACCGAGGGCGGCTGGTCGGCAATGCCGCCGAGCACAACGTCGGCGATCCGCTGGCCGGAGCCGCCGAAGACCTCGTCATGTACCGCGACCATGGCGTCCGCACCTGCCCGGCCGGTCACCGGCACCAGGTCGATGCCGACGGGCGGGGGAGTGCGCAGGTCAAGCTCGGCGATCTCGGCGACCAGCAACGTCTCGGGCGGCTCGGGTACGAAGCCGGCGGCCAGCAGCCTGGCCGGCAAGTCGGCGGGCTGGTCGTAGGAGTAGTGCTTCCACTCCCAGCCCGCGCCGACACAGTCTCCGCCAACACAGTCTCGGCCGAGCCGGGCCACCTGCGCCGCGATCACCGCGTCGGCGGTGTCCTCGGTGAGGTCGCTCCAGATCACGCCGGACCAGTCGGCTGCCTCATCGAGGATCCGGGTTACCTGCTCGTCCCGCTCGACCGTGATGCCCGGGCCCATCTTAGGATTGCGGCGTAGCTGCTCGTCGAACGCGGCCAGTACTTCGGCGATATCCACGGCGCAAGTTCATCACTGCTGCCGCCGCCAGGGCAAATGCTTTCGAGGTCGACCGCTAGGATGGCCCAGCATGGACCAGAAGGCGACACTTCATCGTTACCTGCAGCGCGGCCGGGAAGCCCTGGTGTGGAAGCTGGACGGGCTGTCCGATTATGACATCCGGCGGCCGCTGGTGCGGACCGGCACCAACCTGCTCGGGCTGGTCAAGCATGTGGCCGTGACCCAGGCCGAGTACTTCGGCCTGGTTTTCGACCGGCCATTCGACCCGCCGGTGCGGATTACCGGCGAGGAGAACCCCGACAAGTGGGCGTTCGGTGACGAGACCCGCGAGCAGATTGTCGACGCGTACCGGCAGACGTGGGCGCACTCGGACGCGACGATCAGCGAGCTGGCGCTGGACGCGCCCGGTCGGGTGCCATGGTGGCCGGACGACATCAACCCGGTGACACTGCACTGGATCCTGGTGCACATGATCGCCGAGACCGACCGGCACGCCGGCCACGCCGACATCATCCGCGAGCTCATCGACGGTGCCGCGGGTATGCGCAAGGACGGCTCCGACATGCCTGACGCCGACGACGCGTGGTGGGAGGACTACCGGGCCAAGCTAGAGCGCGAAGCCCAGAAAACCCGGTAAGTGCGAGTCGCGGGTTACGGTGCTGCCGCTGGATCCGGTGAGGAAGTCCAGGTCGGCGCCCGAGTCGGCCTGCTGCACGTGGTCCACGTAGAGGCGCTCCCAGCCGCGGGCCGGGTTCGCGAAGCCGACGGTGCTCGGGGTGCGCCGGGCCAGTTCGGCGGCAGGCACGTCCAGGTCGATCCGCCGTGCCGCGACATCCAGGCTGATCACGTCGCCGGTCCTGACCAGCGCGAGCGGGCCGCCGGCGGCGGCCTCCGGCGCGACGTGCAGCACGACGGTGCCGTAGGCGGTCCCGCTCATCCGCCCGTCGCAGACGCGCACCATGTCGCGTATCCCCTCGCGGAGCAGCTTGCCGGGCAGCGGCATGTTCGCCACCTCCGGCATGCCTGGATAGCCCTTAGGCCCGCAGCCGCGCAAAACCAGTACCGAGCCGGCGTCCACGTCCAGGTAAGGGTCGTCGATCCGGGCACGGAAGTCCTCGATCGAGTCGAACACGACCGCCCGGCCAGTGTGCCGCAGCAGGTGCGGAGACGCCGCGGCCGGCTTGATCACCGCCCCGTCGGGGGCAAGACTGCCGCGCAGCACCGCGATGCCGCCCTCCGCGACGAGTGGGTCCTGCCGGCCGCGGATCACCTCCGGATCCCAGATCGCGGCATCGTCCAGGTAGCTGACCAGCGGCCTGCCGGTGACGGTGAGCGCGTCCGGGTCGAGCAGGTCACGCACCTCGCGTAGTACGGCGAGCAGCCCGCCCGCCCGGTGGAAGTCCTCCATCAGGAACCGGCCGGCTGGCTGCAGGTCCGCGAGTACCGGCACCCGCGACCCGATCCGGTCGAAGTCGTCCAGGGTCAGCCCGATGCCCAGCCGGCCTGCGATCGCCAGCAGGTGCACCACCGCGTTCGTGGAGCCGCCGATGGCGGCAAGCGCCACGATCGCGTTAGCGAACGACCTCTCGGTCAGGAAGGTGCTGGGACGCCGGTCCGCCGCGACCATGTCCACGATCAGCCGTCCGGTGCCGTGCGCCGCTTCCAGCAGCCGGCTGTCCGGCGCCGGCGTGCCCGCGACACCGGGCACGATGGTGCCCAGTGCCTCGGCAACCAGAGCCATCGTCGACGCGGTACCCATCGTGTTGCAGTGCCCCCGGCTGCGGATCATCGCCGACTCCGACTGGGCGAACTCGGCCGCGGACAGGGTGCCCGCGCGCACCTCCTCCGACAGCCGCCACACGTCGGTGCCGCAGCCCAGCGGCTTGCCGCGGAAGGTCCCGGTCAGCATCGGCCCGCCGGGGACCACGACGGCCGGCAGGTCGACAGACGCGGCGGCCATCAGCAGCGCCGGGATGGTCTTGTCGCAGCCGCCGAGCAGCACCACGCCGTCGACCGGGTTGGCGCGCAGCATCTCCTCGGCGGCCATCGCCGCCATATTGCGCCACAGCATCGCCGTCGGCTTCACCTGGGTCTCGCCCAGCGATACCACCGGAAGGTCCAGCGGGATCCCGCCGGCCTCGTACACGCCGTTGCTCACCGACGCGGCGACCTCGGTCAGGTGCGCGTTACACGGCGACAGTGCCGACGCGGTGTTCGCGATCGCGATCTGCGGCCGTCCGGCGAAAGCGCTGGCCGGCAGCCCGCGCCGCATCCATGCCCGGTGGATGTACGCGTTGCGGTCGTCACCGGCATACCACTGTGCGCTGCGGAGTCCAGGAATATCATGAATTCTATAGTCAGAACGACCTGTGTGATACGGCCACCGCAATGAGGGCGTTCGTGCTGGCCGGGCCCCGGCAGCACGCGGTCCAGGAGGTCCCGGCACCAGTCGCCGCGCCCGGTGAAGCCGTCATCGATGTGGAGCGCGTCGGAGTCTGCGGCACCGACGTGGAGTTCTTTACCGGCGAGATGGCCTACCTGCACGACGGGCATTCGTCCTATCCGATGCGACTCGGTCACGAGTGGGCAGGCCGGGTGGCGGCCGTCGGTTCCGGCGTCGATCCCGGCTGGATCGGCCGCCGGGTCATGGGCGACACCATGCTCGGCGACGGCACCTGCCGGCGGTGCCGTCGCGGTCAGCAGCACGTCTGTGCGAGCAGGCAGGAAGTCGGGATCACCGACGGCCGGCCCGGCGCCCTCGCCGAGCAGCTCGCCGTGCCCGTGTCCTCGCTGCATGTGCTGCCGGACGAGGTTGATCCGGTGCTCGGCGCCCTCGTCGAGCCGGGCGGCAATGCGCTGCGCGCCGCGCGGGCCGCGGCCGCCGGGCCCGGTGACCGGGTTCTGGTACTCGGCCCCGGCACTATCGGCCTGCTCACCGCCATGTTCTTGCGCGCCGCCGGCGCCGAGGTGCACCTGCTGGGCAGCACCGAGCCGTCCCTGGCCTTCGCCCGCGGCCTCGGCTTCGAGCACACCTGGCTCGAGGACACCGTGCCGATGGTCCCGTTCGACGCGGTGATCGACGCGTCCAACGCACCGCACCTGCCGGCGCGCGCCCTCGACCTGGTGGAGCCTTCCGGGCGGGTGGTGTATATAGGCCTGGCAGGCACTCCCAGCACGATCGGCACCCGGACCCTGGTCCTGAAAGACGTAACGGCGGTCGGCATCCTGTCCGCCTCGCCGGCCATCGACGCCACCATCGCCGCCTACGCGAGCGGCGAGGTAGACCCCCGCCCGCTCGTCGCGGCTACCGTCACCCTCGACCTGGTCGGTGCGGTCCTGGCGGGGGAGCGGCCCCATGGCGCCGGCCCCGGGCCGAAGATCCACGTAGACCCCCGTCTGCCCTAGGCCCGCGGCGTGAACCCTGGACGGCTCAACCGGACGTTATGCCATTGCGCTCTATCAGCTGGGAGACGATGATGTTCCGCTGGATCTCGTTGGTACCCTCGCCGACGATCATGAGGGGCGCGTCACGGAAGTAGCGCTCGACGTCGAACTCGGTGGAGTAGCCGTAGCCGCCGTGGATGCGGACGGCGTTCAGGGCGATCTGCATCGCCGTCTCCGAGGCGAAGAGCTTGGCCATGCCGGCTTCGAGGTCGCAGCGCTGACCGGCTTCGAGACGCTCGGCGGCGAACAGGACGAGCTGGCGGGCGGCGGTGAGCTGGGTCGCCATGTCGGCCAGGTAGTTGCCGATCGACTCGTGCTGCCAGATCGGCTTGCCGAACGCCTCACGCTGCTGGGCGTACTGGAGCGCGTCCTCGAAGGCGGCGCGGCCGACGCCAAGCGCGCGGGCGGCGACCTGGATGCGGCCGGTTTCCAGGGCCTTCATCATCTGAGGGAAGCCATGGCCCTCCGTGCCGCCTAGCAGGGCGGTGCGCGGAGTCCGGTAGCCGTCGAAGGTGAGCTCGCAGGTTTCGACGCCCTTGTAGCCGAGCTTGGGGAGGTCGCGCGAGACGGTCAGGCCGGGACCGTGCTCGGCCAGCAGGATGCTGATGCCCTGGTGGCGCGGGCTGGCGGCGGGGTCGGTCTTGCAGAGGAGGGCTATCAGCTGTGACCTGCGGGAGTTGGTGATCCAGGTCTTGGTACCGGTGACGACGTACTCATCGTGGTCCAGCCGAGCCGAGGTGGTGATGGCCTGAAGGTCGGAGCCGCCGGACGGCTCGGTCAGGGCCATCGCCGCGCGGATCTCGCCGGTGGCCATGCGGGGGAGGTATCGCTGTTTCTGCTCGTCGGTCCCGTACAGGTCGAGCAGCTTAGCGACGACGGTGTGACCGCCCATCGCGCCGGCCAGGCTCATCCAGCCCCGGGAGAGTTCCTCGGTGATGAGCACGTAGCAGGGCATGGAGACCTTGACGTCGCCGTAGGGCTCGGGAATGGCCAGGCCGAAGATGCCCAGCTGCTTCATCTGCTCGATGAGCCGCTCCGGGTACTCGTCGGCGTGCTCCAGGTCACGGGCAACCGGGCGGACCTCACGGTCGACGAAGGCACGGACCGTCGCGACGATGTCGGCTTCTTCCGGCGTCATCTAGCTGTCTTAGAGGTTCATGTGCATGCAGATGGTCGTGCCGGTCTCGTGGGAGCGCAGGTCGAACCGGTCACACACCTGGTTCGCCATCCACAGGCCGAACCCGGCCGTCGCGTCCGGGTGCGGCGCGCGAGAGCCCGCCAGCGGAGGATCACTGATGAAGCCCCCGTCCGTGACCTGGCAGACGATCTCGCCGGCGTCGTGCCAGATGTCGAGCGTGCCCGAGGTACCGGCGTGCTGGACCGTGTTCGCGGCGACCTCGCTGACGGCAATGACCAGGTCGATGGCGCGATTGTCCGCCAGCCCCGCCTTCTTCGCGTGCCGTCGCACCAGTTCGCGGACCGACGAGAGATCGGTGGTGTACGTCAGCGATGAGCGGAGCGATGTCTCGTGCATGGCCGGTCGACCGGCGCGGGAATGCATGTGGCTACCTGGCCTTCTATGCTCGAGCACGATATGCATGTCCACCTGGGTACCCGAGACATCTGAGCAGAAACCCTGTTTAGGAAGGAGCCGGTGGGTAGCTGAACCGAGACCTCGCCCTCCAGACCTCAGAGAGAGAATCAGAGAGAGGATCAGAGAGAGGATCGGATATGTATATCGGACTCGGCACGGTAGTGCTTATCGTGATCATCGTCGTCATCGTCCTGGCTCTGCGCAGGGGGATCTGACGGCTCGTCGCCCCTCGCGTCCGCTGACGCTTGACGGGCAATTCGGCAGGTGGCTGGCGTCGTTTTCGTCTTGCGATGTGAACCCGCAGTGTTAGCCTGAAGTATGGGTGAGCAGGTAGCGGAGACGACGCCAGTCATCGTCGTCCTTCCCGCCGAGATTGACGTTACTAACTGCGACCAGGTCGTCGCCAGGCTCACCGCCGCTCTCACGCCGGGCGTGTCCCTGGTGATCGCCGACATGACCTCGACGATCTTCTGCGACACCTCAGGGGTGAGGGCCCTCGTCCGGGCATACGACCGGGCGGTCACCGATGACGTCGCGTTCCGCCTGGCGATACCCGCGGACGGCTCGGTCCGCCGGGTGCTTGAGCTCACCGGGATCATCCGGCTGCTGCCGGTCTACCTGGGACTGGATGAGGCGATAGCCTCCCGCTAGCGAACCACTCGCTAGAGCCGGCGCACCACGATCATCGCGACGTCGTCCTCGCGGAGGCCGAAGATCGAGATGATCTCATTGCTGAAGCTCTCGACGTCGTGCCCGCCGGCGGCGCCAGCAGCAACCCGCAGCTTCTCCAGGTTCGTATCGAGTGACACGCGCCTGTCCTCGATCAGGCCGTCGGTTACCAGCAGCACCGTGCCGCCGGCCGGCAGGCGGGCGGTTTCGGTATGCGGCTCGTGCCGGGGGAGCCCGAGCACCAGGCCGCCCTCGCCTCGGTAGGTGGCCGAGCCGGAGTCCACGAACAGGGGCGGGATATGCCCGCAGTTCACGATCTCGAGCTCTCCGGTCGACGGGTCGAGAAAAAGCAGGCAGAGCGACGTGATCAGGCCCGGGTGATACTGCCGCAGGACGTCGTTGACCAGCCCGGTGATAGCCAGCGGCGGATGCCCTTCGCAGGCGAAGGCGCGCAGCGCGTGCCTGAGCTCGCCCATCACGGCCGCCGCGTGCAGGGAGTGGCCCTGGACATCGCCGATGGCCACCAGGACCCGGTCGCCGACCGTCAGCGCCTCATAGAAGTCCCCGCCGACCTCGACCTGGTCGCTGGCCGGCATGTACCGGAACGCCAGCTCCAGGCCGGGCGTCACGGGGAGCGCGGCGGGGAGGAAGCTCCGCTGCAGCGTCAAGGCGATCAGGTGCTCCTCGGCGTACGAGCGCAGCGCCTCAACAGCCAGCGCGGTCGACTGGACGAGCTGGCGGAGGATCTGCTCCTCTTCGTCGCCGGGAATGCCGTTCCTGGCGGCAGCCATCGCGACGGGTGGCCTGCCACGTTTGGCGCGTGCGGCCGCCAGGCAGACGTCGGTACGCAGCGTGCTGTCCGGCACCGTGCTCAGCCAGTCTTTAGCGGAGAGCATCGTGCTGGCCGTACCGCTGCCCGGCCCGAGCACGTGATCGACGATGCGGTCGGTGAGCCCCGGCGGTCCGCCGCGCCGGACAGGCAGGAAGCGGTCAGGTGCCGCGGACACCCTCCTGACCTGCCCGTCAGGCATGTCCACGGTGAGCACGACCTCGGTCCCGAAGATCCGCGCGGTACCGGTCACGGCCGCGAATGCCAGCCCGTCGAAGGTCTCGGCCGCGTTGACCTCCAGGGTCACTTCCGCCAGGAGGGTCAGCAGCCTCGCGCTCCGCTCGGCCCGCAGGCGGGCCCGGTGATAGCGCAGCGCGGCGGCGACGGTGGCGAGCAGTTCCTCCGGTTCGGTCGGTTCGATCAGGTAGGCGTCGGCGCCCTGGGTCAGGCCGTGCGCCCGGTCCTTGACCTCGACCGCGGTCGCGGACACCTGGATGACCGGGATCGCGGCGGTGCGCGGGTCGCCCTTGATCCGCCGGCAGACCTCGAAACCGCTCATGTCGGGCAGGTTCACGTCCAGGATGACCAGCTCGGCCGCGCCCACCATCTCGAGGGCCGCGCCCCCGGTCGCAACCTCCGTCACCAGATGACCCGCACGCCTGAGCCAGGTGCCGAGCACGTACCGCTTGGCCTCGTCGTCATCTACCAGGAGTATCGAGCCAGGTACCGTGGTCATGAGCTCTGCTCCTCGGTCGCCTTGATCGCGCGGATGGTGAAGGCCAGCCGCTCCCTGGTCAGCTCGTCCTTCCTGAGCTGTGCGGCGGCGGGAGGGGGTGCCGTTTTCTCGAGCCCGGTGATGACGATCGCCGGGATATCAGAAGGCAGCCCCCCGAGCAGTCCGTATCCGTCCAGGCCGGGCATCCGCAGATCGGTCAGTACCAGGTCGGCGCCGGACTCCGCGATGACGGCGAGCGCCTGCGCGCCGTCCTCCGCTTCGATGACGAGATCCGCGATCCCGGCCAGCATCGCCCTGAGCACCTGCCGGAAGCCCGCGTCGTCGTCCGCGATCACGACCGTGCCCAGCGAAGGCACGCCATGGGGCAGGCTGAGCACGACCGTGGTGCCCACCCCGGGCTCGCTGGTGAGTGTCAGCTCCCCGCCGATCAGGTGGGCGAGCCGCCGAGCGTAGGGCAGGCCGAGCCCGGTGCCGCCGCGGCGCTTACCAGGCACCTGATAGAACTCCTCGAACACGCGCTCCTGCAGGCTTGCCGGGATGCCGGCGCCCGAGTCGGAGACGCTGATCTCGAGCCTGTCGCCGTTCTCGCGCACCGCGAGCCGCACCTCTCCGCTGTCGGTGTACTTGATGGCGTTAGACAGCAGGTTGCGCAGGATCCCCGTCAGGGCCAGCTCATCGGTCAGGATCGTGGCGGGTACCGCGCCGGCGGCGACGACCAGGGCGACTGGCTTCCCGTCGGTCATCGGACGGGTGAGACCGCGCAGCGTGCTGAGCAGAGCCGGCAGGTTGACGTACGCCGGGTCGATGCTGAGGCGCCCCGACTCGGCCTTGGCGACGTCGAGCAGGTCGTTGACCAGGGCGAGCAGCGTGCCGGTCGAGCTCCTGATGAGCTCCACCTGGTAGAGCTGCTCGGAGCCCAGCTCGTCGTCGGCGGGATCGGCGAGGATGCGGGTGAGCCCGAGGATCGAGTTCAGCGGCGTGCGCAGCTCGTGGCTGATGTTGGCCCAGAACCTGTCCTTGGACTCCGCGGCCATGCGGAGCTGCTCGGACTTCTCATCCAGCTCGGCATAGAGCGCGACAACGCCGCGGTTTGTCTGCTCCAGCTCTTCCGAGAGCTCGCTGTACAGGGCCATCACGCCCCGGTTGGTGTCCTGGAGCTCGGCGTTGAGCAGCAGGAGCTGCTCCTTCTGCTGCTTGAGATCCTCAAGCGCGGCGATGAGGTCCTGGTTGTTGCGGCGCAGCTCGTCCATCGTGGTCTGCGGCAGCATGGTGGCCAGCTGTGCGCCGATGGCGTCCAGGTCTGCCGTTGCATGGGGCGGCCGTCGTTTGGTCATCCGGATGACCGAGCCGCTGACCCGTACCTTGTCCATGAGCCGGGCCGCGGCGGCGATTCCCTCCATGTCGGGCTCCCCATTGACCGTGACACTGAGCACGAGATCCGCTCCGTCAGCACCGAAGACGATGACCGCCTCGCGACCGGCGGTGATCGTGGCGCGGCTGATCTCGCTGAGCGCGGTGGCGACCCGGACCTGGTCCTGGCGGTCGAGCGCGAGGCCGATGGCGAGCTCGCGGCCGAGCTGGCGGGCGGCGAAGACTCCGGTCAGGTCCCTGACGGTGAGGCTGGCCAGCTCGGCAGTCATGGCTTGAGCACCAGGACGCCGGTGTCGTCCCTGCGCGTGCCGGCCTCGGCCAGCACCACGGCGGCCACGATGAGCGGATCCCTGGCCGTCAGCCCGGGCAGGGCGGCGGCCTCCCACCTGGCGCTGATGCCATCGGAGTGCAGCACGATCGAGGTCCCCGGCGCCACATCGTATTCATACTGCCGGATCGTCCTGGCCTGGTGACCAGCGATCCCTGGTACGGACAGCATGTTCTTGCGGGTGCCGTCCGCCAGCAGGGTCGCGGTGATGTTGCCAAGGCCCGCGAACCGGGCCGTCTGGCCGGCCACCTGCACCACGCCGATGGCCCCGCCGCGGGTGTGGTTCATCCGCCGGTGCGCGCGCTCGACCAGCGAGGCGGGCTCGTGCCCGGTGTCCTCGAGGACCGCCGCCACCGCCGCCGCCGACGCGGACGCCGCGAGCGGACCGTGGCCGAGGCCGTCACACAGGACGCCGGTGAGGGTCCCGCCGTCCCGGACCGCCCCGAAGTTGTCACCGCACTCGGTCTCGCCCGTGATGGGCCTGATCAGGCCGGCGCACGAGACCGCGATCTGCTGCCGCTGCGGCCAGAACCTGGCCGCGAGTACCGTCCCGTGCCCGGGCATCGAGTACAGGTCGCAGAAATCCGCTAGCCGGCGGATCGCGCCCAGGCCGATGCCGAGGGTTCCCGACGTGGAGTGCCCATCGCGCATCGCCATGGTCGTGTCGCGGAAACCAGGACCCGCATCGATGGTGACCAGCTCTATCCCCGGCGTGCTGCCGCCGTTCCGGCCGATACGCAGCAGCAGCGATCCCTGGCGCGCGTGCTTGTGCAGGTTGGAGGCGGCTTCGGTCACCGCGAGTGCGAGCTCGTCGCCGCGCGCTTCCGGGAACCGCAGCCGGCCCGCGAGTGCCGCGGCGGCCGCGCGGCACGCCGCCACGGCGCTGGGGTCCTCGACGCGCAGCCAGCGCATGTCCTCAGGCGCCGGGGCGGCGAGCGGCCAGTTCAGCGTGACCACTTGATGACCACGACGGTGGTACCCGCACCAGGCTCCGAGGTCAGCTCGAACTCATCAACCAGTCGCCGGGCACCGGACAGGCCCAGCCCTAGCCCGGTTCCGCTGGTCCAGCCGTCCGTCAGCGCCAGTCCCATGTCGGCGATACCGGGCCCGCTGTCGGCGAAACCCACCTTCACGCCGCTGCGCCCGTTGCCGGACTTCACCACCTCGATGCGGGCCGACCCGCCGCCGCCGTGAATGAGCGTGTTACGGGCGAGCTCGCTCGCCGCCGTCACCAGCTTGGTCTGGTCCACGAGCGACAGTCCGCAGTCCGCCGCCGCGACCCGCGCCTGCTGCCGCACGCGGACGATGTCATCGCCGGTCCGGATCGGCAGCTCGTCCATCAGCCGGTTCCGTTCAGCAGCGCCAGGCCCTTCTCCGCGTTCAGCGCCGTGCGTACACCTCGCAGCGAGAGCCCTAGCTCGGTGAGCGTGATCGCCACTGCCGGGCGCATGCCGACGATGACCGTCTCCGCGTCGAACAGCCGCGAGATGGAGCCCATCATCGTCAGCATCCGGCCGATGAAGGAGTCAACGATCTCCACCGCGGTGATGTCGATGATCACGCCGTGCGCCCCGGTGGCGGTCAGCTCGTCGGCGAGATCCGCCTGGAGCTGCACGACGCTCTCGTCTTGCAGGTCGATCTGGATCGAGACGAAGAGCGTGCGCCCGATCTTGAGGATGGGTACCCGATCCATCAGGCCGGCACGACCTTCAGCCCGGAGTTCTTGAGCGCGAGCGCGAGTGCGTCGGCGAGCGTCGCCTTGGTGGCGATGTCACCGAACTCGATGCCGAGAGACACGATCGTCTGCGCGACCTGGGGACGGATGCCGGAGATCGTGCATTGGGCGCCGAGCAGGCGAGCCGCGTTGACCGTCTTCAGCAGATGCTGCGCGACCTCGGTGTCCACCGTCGGCACGCCCGTGATGTCGATGACCGCCTGCTCCGAACCCGTCGATACCAGGGTCTCAAGCAGCTTCTCCATCACGAGCTGGGTCCGTGCTGAGTCGAGCGTGCCTACCAGCGGCACGGCGACCACGCCGTCCCAGAGCCGCACCACCGGCGTGGAAAGCTCCAGCATGGAGATCGCCTGGTCGGCGATGATCTGTTCCCGCGCCGACGAGTATGCCTCGAAGGTGCGCAGGCCGAGGTCGTCGACCATCCGCGACAAGGCAAGGTACTCGGGGACCAGGTCGGCTGAGTCGGCGACAAGCTCATAGACGGCGTCCTTGACCGAGAACACGCCGGTCGCGGTCTCGGTCGGGCTGAACCCGTTCCTGGCACGGCTGCGGGACATCTCTTCCAGGGCCGCGTGCAGCTCGCCGGTGGCGTGCTCGTCCGCCTGCGTCATTACGCGCAGTAGCAGGGAGTAGAGATCCTCGAGCTCGTGCCGCACCTCGTCGGGGGAGATCCGGCCCCGGACCCCGGCCACCACGAGGTCGGTCCAGCGGCCGACGACCTTCTCGCGGTGTTCATGCAGGTACGCGGCCATGCGTGCCTGCTCGCCGTATGCATCCATGTGTCGCATCCAATATGTAGGTCGATGGTATATGCAGACTATAAGGCTGCATCCGGGTGACCTGCGTCGTCTTGTCCTAGACGGTGCCGGCTAGACGGTGCCGGCTAGACGTTGCCGATCACCTTGCCGGCCGGCACGGATACCAGTACCACGGCGGCGGACGCCCAGAATAGCCACCAGATGTCCAGGATGAGGGCCACGCCACCCCCGGCGAAGGCCGCGAGCACCAGCGCCACGAGCACCGCTGAAGCCAGATGACCGTGCCGTGCGGGCTCACTGACAGTAGCCGTCGGCTCCTCGGTATGTGCGTCTTCTAGTAGCTTCATCGTCTACTCCTGCCCGGGGATTGCGAGCCCATTCACTCAGAACGGCTTGTGGTTCCCGTCTACCGGAGCCCGGCGCGGTGTAGATAGGGGCGCAGCCGGGAGATGAGTGCCTTCAGATCGCCGCGGTCCAGGAGGAATGCCACCAGGCCGAACGTGATCACTGCGCAGCCCGCCGCCACGATGGCGATGCCGATGGACAGGAGTCGTCCGTTCGCGGGTATTGCCATGCTGGCGGCCACCCCCGCCGCGCCTCCCGCGACCGCGGCGGTCAGGCCGACCAGGGCGGCGTAGCCGGTACCGTGCAGGGAGGGCTTGCCGCAGACCTTGCGGGTGACCACGACGAGCGGTATGGCCAGGACGGTCTGGCCGATGGTGTTACCCAGGGCGAGCGCGGCAACCACATGCTGGGGCGGCGCCAGCCCGGCCAGGATCAGATCTGCCGCTATGACCAGCAGCCAGCTGCCGGCCAGCGCCACGGCGGCCATCCTCAGCCGCCCGATGGCGAACATGACCCGCGACAGGTTCGCGATCACCGCGACCCCCACCATGCCCGGAGCGAACAGGGCGAACCCCTCGATCAGCTCCGGCACCTGATCGGGGTGCTTGGCGAGGACGTGCGCGAGAGGGACGGCGATGGCAGCGACCACTGCCGTTCCGAGCCATGCCAGGAGCAGGACCGCTCGGGTCGATCCGGCGCAGGCCCGGTCGAAGGCAGTCCCTTCGCGGGCGGAGAGGACAGGGAACGCGCTGGTGACGACGGATAGGGCAAGCACGGCGTAGATGGCATTGAACACCAGCGAGGCGTAGTTGAAGATGACCAGCGCGCCGGTGTCTCCGCGTCCGTTGGCCAGGGCGATGACCACCACGTTCGACACGTCGATGGTCACCAGCTCGATGACTCCTACGAACGCAAGGCCGCCGGCCCGGCGTCCCACCCCGGCCGGGAAACGCAGTGCGGGCCGGTACGTAAGGTGCAGCCGCCGCATCGCCGGCAGGGCGGCGAGAACCAGGGCGGCGACGCCCAGCGTGGTACCCGCGGCCAGGATGAGCTCGGCCGTCAGGGGTGTCTGAGCCAGCGGGAGTCCACGGTCCAGGGCCGCGAAGGTGAGATACGAGGCGATGAGCACCAGGCTCGAGATCAGCGGGGCCAGCGCGGGGGCGGTAAACCGGCGGTATGCCTGCAGGAGTCCGAACAGGACAACCGATAGTCCGTACAGGATTACCTGAGGGGAGAACACCTCGATCATATTCCGGGTGTCACTGACCATATCGGCACGGAGGCAGTCCGTGTTCGCGTTAACCGGGTTGAGCAGGGCGGCTATCGGGCCAGCCGCAGCCGCGGTGGCGAGGGTGAGCGGCGCCAGTATGAGGACCGACCAGGTCAGCAAGGCCGAGGTGATCTGGCTGATGCGTGCTCTTTCCTCCGGGTCGTAAGCAGCCCGTGCGGCCGAGCGGGCTAGCACCGGAACCATCGCGCTCGTCAGAGCGCCCCCCAGGACCAGCTCATAGATGAGGTTGGGCACCTGATTGGCGGTGGCATAGGCCGTGCCGAGGCAGTCCGCGCCGATGCTCTGGGAGAACACGAGCGTGCGGACCAGCCCCATCAGCCGGGACAGCACCGTAAGGCCCGCGATGAGCGCGGCGCCGCGGGCGATGCCCGCACCGGGCCCGCGAGCCGGATCCGAGTACTCCTGGTCCATCAGGACAGGTCTGTCGGGCGGCACTTACGGTTCTCCTGGAGCTACTGCGATACCACTGGTCGGCGGGGAAGGATCGAGGTCGCGGGAACCGAGATGGCTGCTAGCCAGGCACGCGCTCCCACCCCGAGCGTACATACCCGGCAGACGGCGCGTCCTGCACACCCTGTGACAGGCCGGCCATAGCACTGCCTCGGCTGCCGCCGTGGATGCAGGGGCCCAGCGTGCCGGTGGCGCCAACGGCACGCCCTCAACGGGCTAAACGCCATCCTCAGCGAGACCGTTGGCACCATTGGCACGCTGCCCGAGCGCGACGAAGGACTCTCTGGGTCTGCGTTTAACTAGATATGGGGGAGGCTTGGTGGGGCGGGATGCGAGGTAAATTTTTCACAAGAGTGACGCCTTTCGCTTCCCCGTGTTACGAGCCTATGAACCCAGTTCATCTGCGGTCCCTCTGCCCTTCACGTTTCGGCTGACGCATCACGCGAACGGCAGAGTATTCCCTCGCTATCCGGTGCAGTACATGCCCGTCTTGCCCAGTTGCACGACGAGTCGCTTTGTTCTTCGAACGTCACGCGTTGAGCTGCCAGCGCAGCCGCTTCACACCGCCATGAAATTAACAACGATCCTTCTCTGTCACGACCTTTGAGCTGCCTCTAGCAAACTTCCGGTATTCACCTACAGTTATATAGGGAGCTTCGGTGCGCAGGTGGGAGGAATGGTAAGGTGCCGGGATTTCTGAGAGGCGTTGAAGCGAAGAGAAGGGTGAAATACGAGCGCAGGAAGGCCCTCGCGCAGACGGCCGCGGCAGTAAAAGCGGAGGCTGAGGAGACGCTTCGGCGGAAGATGGAAAGCCCGCAGGCGAAGCCCCCAGAAAGACTAACGCGAAGGGAAATGGGGCTCATCGCCGAAAATTATAGGAGAAAGAGGAAACTGCTGTCGTGGGCACGGTGAACCGCTAGCCCAGTCCCCGCTCGGCGGCGCAGCGCGGGCCGCCTGCGGGTGCCTGGCCGGGAAACCGGGCGGTACCGAGCCGCCCAGTTTCCCGGCCAGCCGGGTTCTACCTCAGTGACAGTGAAGGAGAGTGCCGGCGTGGAGCCGGCATGCAGTACCAGGACGACGCTTACCTGCGCGACGGGCTGGGCCTGCCGGCAGGGTCCATCCCTGGGCCGGCCGGCTGAATGCCATCCCGAAATACGTCTTCAGCTCGACGCTGGACAGCGCCGACTGGAACAACTCGACCCTTGTCCGCAGCGACGCCGTCGCCGAGGTGACCCGGCTTAAGCAGCAGGAAGGGGAGACCTGCTGATCTTCGGCCACGGCCTCCTCGCGGAGACGCTGCTGCGGGCGCGGCTGACCGACGTGATCGACCTGTCCGTCTATCCCGTCCTCGCCGGGAGCGGCAAGCAGTTCCTCCGTGACGGCCAGGCCGCCACGCTCCGGCTTGCTGCCGTCAAGACGTTCTCGAAGATCGTGAAGATGACCTACGAACCGCAGCACTGAGCGGCGCCAGGCCGGGTCATGAGCCGTTGATGAAGGCGATGACCTGATCGATGCCTGGGCGGTAACCGGACGTGGTCTCGACCTCGATCCACGGGGCGTCCAGCGAGACCCTGTCGAACGAGCGGTGCCGCCGGATGTAGTCTGCCGCGTCCGCCGGGCCGGGGTCCGCGTGCGCGGCCCGGATGGTGCTGCCCGCCCTGCGCGTGATCTCGTGCGCGAGTGTCGTCTTGCCCGAGCCAGGCGGTCCGCTGACGACAACCAGGGTCGGCTGCGGGCGGCTCATGGTGCCTTGGGCCGACAACGCGGATGCCTGGGCGTCACGTTAGGACACTAGCCCCAGTCTCGGTTCGCCGAGCGCCGGTGCCCGCCACCAGGCAAGGCAGCGTCTCGCCGAGGCAGTCGCGGAAATGCGTTCTTCGGTGACTGACCAGCGCACCGAAACTGTGATATTGGTGGGCATTCACTTCCCAGGGTATGGGCTCGTGATGGGGGCCGGGGTGGTCTGGTGGACCCGGTTGCTTGCCAGATAGTTCTCTCATAGATACTATCTCTGGTGGGAGTATTCTAAGCAATAGAATCGATGGCACGTCGTATGAGTAATTTCGTTGGCAGGCGCCGGGAACTGGCCGCGCTCAATGACCTGCTCAGCGAAGTGCGTGCAGGTATTGGTTCGGCGCGTCCCGGGCGATGCCTCATCGTCCGGGGACGCCGCCGGATCGGCAAGTCGGCGCTCGTCGAGGAGTTCATCGATCACAGCGGTGCGCCCGCCGCCTTCTACACTGCGGAGATCAGCTTTGGCAGTGACCTGCTCGCTGAATTTACTGAGGTGGTACGGACCTCATCGCTGCCGGACGCCGCGGTTTTCGGCGAGGCGATGCCCGGAAACTGGACTGCGGCTCTCCGTCAGCTTGCCGGAATACTTCCAGATGACCAGCCGAGCATCGTGGTGCTGGATGAGCTGCCGTACCTGATGGACCCGTCCGGTGCGTTCGAGAGCGTGCTCCAGCGATCATGGGACCGGGAACTGTCCCGCAAGCCGGTCCTGCTGATCCTGGTTGGCTCCGACTTGTCAATGATGGAAATGCTGTCATCGTACGGCAGGCCCTTTCACCAGCGGGGGTCGCAGATGTCGGTCGGCCCGCTCAATCCGGCCGACGTCGCCGAGATGACCGCCCTGGGTTCCGCTGATGCGTTTGACGCCGCCCTGATCACGGGCGGATTGCCGATCATCTGCTCCCGCTGGCGGCGTGGTGAGGATATATGGTCCTTCCTGACCCGGGAACTGGAGAACCCGGTTAGTCCGCTGGTCGTCTCCGCGCAGCTATCACTTGCGGCGGAATTCCCGGACCAGGCGCAGGCGCGCGCCGTGCTATCGGCGATTGGTAGTGGTGAGCGCACCTTCACCAACATTGCGCGGGCTGCCGGCGGAATCGCCCACTCGACGCTTAGCCGGGCGACTGATCTCCTCGAAAGCAAGGAAGTAGTCGCTGGAGAATTGCCCCTGAGCCTCATGCCATCTAAGGAGAAGCGATACCGGATCACGGATCCCTACCTTCGTTTCTGGCTGGCGTTTCTCGGGCCGCATCTGGCCGAGCTCGACCGGATGCGGTCCGACCTGACGCTAAACCGGATCAGGCTCGGCTGGACCAGCTGGCGCGGACGGGCGGTCGAACCGCTGGTCCGGGACGCGCTCGCCCGGCTGCTGCCTGCGCAGGGGCTGCCGGCCGCGCCGGTGATCGGCGGCTACTGGACACGCAGCAATGATGTCGAGATCGATATCGTCGGAGCCGATCGCGGACCGGTCGCCAAGAAGCTGCTCTTTCTGGGTTCCGTCAAGTGGCTGGAGAACGCATTGTTTGATGATCATGACCTGATGAGGCTGCAGCGGCACCGCGACCGTGTCTGCGACGGACCTATTCCGCTGGTCGTCGTATCGCGCTCCGGTACCTCGACAACGCGGGCGGATGCCCTGTTCGCTCCAGGAGATCTGATCGGGGCGTGGGGTAGCTCGGCGTGACGGTCGCTGTGCCTGGCCAGCACCTCGTGGAGGAGATCGGGGCAGTGGGTGATACTCGGGCGGCTCACGGTGCCTTGATGATGCCGGAGGGCAGGATGCGGGCCGCTGTCGATCCGAAGTCCGCCGATCCGAGCCGGGCGGTGAAAGCGATCGCCGCCCCGCCCGGCACGGGCCGGCCAGTGCCGGTGAACTGGATCGGGTAGATGCGGGCGCTCTCGAACCGGCCGGTGGCCGAGAGCGTCACGTGCAAGATCACGCTCATGTCGAGGTCGCCATCGGTGGCGAAGTTGCCGTAGCCGGCGAAGTTCCCCAGGCTGTAGGCGATCAGGTGACCCTTGTAGAACTGCATGCCCCGCAGCACGTGCGGGCCGCTGGCGATCACCAGGCTGGCACCGGCGTCGATCGCCATGTGCGCGAACGCCTCGGGATTGCCGCGGTCCTCGCCCAGGTAATACTCTTCCCGCCCGGTCACGTGGTCCGCGGCGGCGCCCTCCGCGCCGGCGTGCATGTACACCACCACCAGGGCCGCCTCCCGCGCCGCGCGCTTGATCAGCGAGCGTGCCGCGGTCACGTCAAGGAGGTCGGCGTCATAGGCGTAGGGCGCGAAGGCCACGAACGCGACCTTGACCCCGTGGTCACGGACCACCGTGATCTCGCCCGGCAGCCCGGTCTGGGCCATGCCCGCGGCATGGATTGCCGCGACCGTCTGGGCCCGGCCAGCGGCGCCGAAGTCCATGGAGTGATTGTTGGCGTCGTTCAAGATGGTGAACCCGGCCTGCTTCAGGTACCGCCCGTAGCCGGGTGGATCCCGGAACGCGTAGCAATCGCTGCTCGGATGTCCCGCCGGGCCGCACTTGCCGGCCGTGGCGGTGGTCAGGGTGCCCTCCAGGTTGCCGAACACGATCCCGGCGCCCTGGTCCAGGACCGGCTCCACCGCCTTGAGATAGGTCCCCGGGTCAGGCGGCAGGTCGGGCGTATCGCCGAGCATCGTGTCGCCCACCGCGGCGATCGTCACCGAGGCCGCTGCGGTCGCCGTGCTGCCGCCGGCGGCCGCCCTGGCAGGGACCGCGGCACGGCCGTCGACGGCCGTGGAACTCAGTACGGCCAGCAAGACGGCTGACGCGGCGATCGCTCCCACGGTGCTCCCCATGCGCATCACGGTAGCCTGCTCGGAACCAGTCGGGCCAGGACCGCTATCGTCGGCTGCTCATCTGCCGTCCCCGCCGATGACCTGCGGCTGATGAACCGGCCCGCGGCACCGACTGCCGGGGTGAGGAACCACGGGATCTCCACCCATGGCGTCCACCACACCAGCACCAGAGTCAGCGCCCAGTACCAGGTGCCTATCCACGAAACGGTCACGTCCGCCTGATAGTGACGCGTGCCTATTCCTAGTGTCAGCGCGTTATCTCGGGCCGCTCGGCTTTGTATTGCTGACCGGCACGCCAGCAAGGCCCCGACGACAAGGCCGAGCAGCAGGGCAGCCAGCGGGTTGTCCGGGTAGTGGCCCATGACGGTCGTCGCGTAGGGCAGGAAAGCGGCCAGCAGCAGAAGCGGGAAGTGCAAGCCGATCATCGCCCCGGACACCCGGCTGACCTGGCCGAAGATCACGTAGTGCTCCCGCCACACGATCCAGCCGACGCTATCGCCGGCCACGGCCATCCGCTCCGGGTCCAGTCCGTGATCGGCGCCGTACGTAGCAACCCACGTGGCGGCCGCGTAACCCTCCTCGATCGCGGTGGGATACCTCACTGATGGCCTCCGGCGAGAGGCTGTAGCCGGGGAACACGACCGCTGCCCGCACGCCGGCGGCGAGCTCGCGCACCAGCCGGTCGTGGGTGTGGCTATTGCCGAAGACCCAGCCCGCGCCGTGCATGTAGACGATGACCGGCAGCGTGCCCCGGGTATGGAGCGGGCGCACGATCCGCATGGGCACCGCGGCGGACGGACCGCCGTCGAGGGATACCTCGGTTATCTCAGCCGCCGGCCCGGCAGCCGGACCGCTCTGCACCTCGTCGACGATGGCGCGGCCGCGCACCGGCCCGAGGTCGAACAGGTACGGGGGCAGTGCGGTCGCCTGGGCGAAATCCCTCGCAGCGGGCTCAAGGTGAACGGACATTCCGGTTCCTCCCAGTGGGCTGAGTTGCTGATATTCACAGGCTCGCGCTACAGCGGCCGCCATCGAATCCGTGGGCTCCCTAGTCCAGGGCATCGGCCGCGGCATAGGCTCAGCTGACGTGTGCCCCCCGAGCGAGACGGCTGCCGGTCCCGGCGGGCGGCCAAGGATGCTCGTCCTGGTTCTCTGCCTGTGCCTTCTCGTCGCGACGACGGCGTTCCTGATGATCTTCACGCTGCTCGGGCAGATCGGCGCGTCGCTGCACGCATCGCGCTCCGCGCTTAACTGGATCACGATAGTGACCGTCATCGTGGGCACCGTCGGTACCGGGCTGTTTCCCGCGCTGGGATCAGTTCTGGGGCAGCGGCGGCTGATGACGCTGTCGATGGGCTGCCTGGCTGCCGGATCCGCGATCAGTGCCATCGCACCGGATACGGCGATCCTGATCGCCGGCCGGGCGATCGCGGCCGCGGGGCTGGCGGCGGTACCGCTCAGCGTTGCGATTGTGCGTGAACGCAGGTCCGGCCGTGAGCTGTCCAGGGCGCTTGCCCTCGTCGCCGCGACGGAAGGCGTCGCCGCCGGCACCGGTTTCGTGCTGAGCGGGGTAGTAGAGGTGACGGTGCACGCCGACTGGCGAGCCGTCTTCTGGGCGATGGCTGTGCTCAGTGCGCTGAGCGCGGTACTTGCCGCCGTTGCCGTTCCCGGCGGTACCCGGCGCGCTCCTGCTCGCTGGCGGCTTGGTTGCCGCGGTCCTGCCTATCACCGAGGGCGGTACCTGGGGATGGGGTTCATGGCGGGTGATCGGACTGTTCGCCGTAGCGGTCATCCTGCTGCCCGCCTGGGCAGTCACCGCCCTCCGTTCGCCCTCTCCGGTTGTGCAGCTGCGGGTGCTGGCCCGCCCCGGGGTTGCGGCTGGCGCCCTCATGTTCGCGATCACCGCGGGAACCGTCGGTGTCATCAACAGCACCGTGCCTTCGTTCCTGCAGGCGCCGGGCCTGGCCGGATACGGGTTCGGCGCGTCGGTACTCGGTTCCGGCCTTGCCATGCTCCCGTTCGCGGGCCTGATCACCATGTGCGCCTACCTGACCGGGCGGCTCACCCAGCGGGTGCCGGCCCGCCTGTGCGCCATCACGAGCCTGTGCTGTGAGGCGCTCGCACTCGGCCTGCTCGCCGGCTTCCACCGCACCGTGGTTGAGGTCGTCGTCCTGGTCGCGATCTTCGGCGCCGGCCACGGCGGGGCGGTGGCCGCCGAGTACGTCATGGTCACCGGCCCGGTCCGGCCGGACGAGGCGGGAACAGCGGTCAGCGCGGGCGGCGCCTGCAGCGGCATCGGCGGTGCCATCGCCACCGTGGTCATCACGCCGGTACTGCTGAGCAAGGTCATCGTTGCCGGCCGGCGGTGCTGCCCGCCGCCACGGGATACGCGTGGGCCTGGGTGTTCGGCGCGGCGCTGGCCGGCGCTGGCGCGGCACTGACCGCGGTCATGCCGCCGCACCGACCCAGCGGTGATAGGCGTCCGGGTCTACGTTACTTCCACACACGATGGTGACGACGTGCCGGCCCGCGAAGCGGTCACGGTCCTCGAGGATTGCCGCGATGCCGAGCGCGGCCGAGGGCTCGACGACGAGGCCGGCGTGGTCGAGGAGTATCCGCATGCCGGCGATGATCGACGCCTCCTGGACCAGGACGGCGTCGTCGGCGACCAGAAGGAGATCGTCCAGGACGGCCTGGATGGGACGCCGGCCGGCGACGCCGTCAGCGATGGTACTGGTGGAGTCGGTGGTTACGACACGCCGCAGGCGCCAGGAACGGGCCATTGCGGGCGCGCCCAGCGGCTGGATGCAGATCACCTCGACGCCGGGTGCCAGGGCCTTCAGCACGTGGCCGACGCCGGTGGCCAGCGCCCCGCCGCCAAGAGCGATCAGGACGGCGTCGAACGATGGCGCGGTGCCGGCCAGTTCCAGGCCGATGGTCGCCGCGCCCTCGCAGGTCTCGATGTCCAGGCTGTCTTCGACCAGCCGGATGCCGTCGTGCCGGGCGATGGCCGCTGCCCGCTCGCGGGCCAGGTCGACGTCGCCGTCCACCAGTTCCAGCCTCGCGTCTAGTGCGCGGATGCGGTCGAGCTTGGCCGCGAGCGCATAGCGGGACGCCACGACGGTGACGTCGAGCCCCCGGCCGCGGCCGGACCAGGCGAGGGCCTGACCCAGGTTGCCCGCGCTGGCGCACACCACGGCTCGCGGGCCGTGGGCGGCTAGCAGGCTCGCCACCACCTCGGTGCCGCGGGCCTTGAAGCTGCGGACTGGGTTCGCCGTTTCTAGCTTGATGCTCACCGCGCATCCCAGAACGGGCTCTAGCGCTGCGCAGCGGTACATCGGGGTGTTGAGGAAAACCGGGTCGATTACTAGGCGAGCCGCCCGGATCCGGGCGGTGTCGAGGCGCGTTTGGGGCACGAGAGGCAGCCTAGCGCCGTTGGCGCTGTTTCATCTGAGCGAGCAGCATGCCGAGCTTCTCGGGCTCCCAATCAGCAAACGTCTTGCCGCTGCTGCGTGATGACGCGGGTCCAGCCCGGCGCAGTGAGAAGAATTGCCAGCGGCTTTTAGATCTGCTATCCAAAGCAGCCGGGCTGTCAGTCGCTCACTGACTTTCGCTGGATTCCTGCCTCGATACCTCCGACGGCCGAGTAAACGTCGTATTCGAGGTGCGGATGGCACGCAGTTGCCCCACGACACGCGCTTTCCAGGGTCGGCTCATAGTGCACGATGATGTAATGCGAAACTGGTCCGCAAGAAGTGCACGGCTGATTCTCCTGATCATGGAGTTAGCGGGCCCGCGCTATTGCTAGATGATTACCGGAAGGATCATAATCTGTGATTGGGCGTGCCTGTAACATGCGCCCACCGGCCATGTAATGGGAGGAATCTCAGGGAAGATTCCTTGTCCAGCCAAAGGAGTTCTTATGTTCAGGAGTACCGCTTCCCGTATTGCGCTCGCGTCCTCGGTCATGCTGGTCGTCGCCGGCGCCTTCGCGACTCCGGCCATGGCCGGCAGTGGCCAGGTCGGAGCAAAGCAGTACTTCTACGGGGAGTTCTTCGGGCTCACCTCGGCCACCCCGCCGGACGTGATCCAGGTGTCCTGCGCCGGCGCGGCAACGACAGGTAACCCGGTCGCCGGCCAGTACGTGGCGGCGCATGAGATCTTCCCTCCGATCGCGTCGAGCTACGGCTACACGGGGAACTCCGGCACCGAGATCGACGTCACCCTGGCCACTTCCTCGGGAGCGGCACCCCCCATCTTCGCGACGCTCACGTACTACGACACGAAGGCGGAAATCCCGACGTCGCTCACGGTGCCCTGTAGTGGCAGCGGCATTCTCGTCTTCGCGCCGTCTCCCGATACCGATGGCTCAGGCATCGCGTCGGACGTCGACGTCACCTTCGTGAGCCCGGGGGCGTGACCACGGGGCGCTGATACTCAACTGTCACGGCGGGCTTGGCCGGCGCTAATCCGGCGATACGGGATTCTCTGGCTTTGGCGGCTCGTTGATGGACGTTCCGCGGATTTCAGCGAGATCCTCAGGTGACGCCTCCCGGAGGGCAATGCCGCGGGCTTTAGCTGTTTGGGCGTCAGTGCCGGGTTCTCGGTTCGGTGACGCTGGGTAGTTGCTGTTCTTGCGGGCATGCCAGTGGCCGGCGTGCCGTGCCGGTGACGGCCGGCTCCACGGGCCGGCGGGTGTCCTTCCAGGTCGTCGTGTGACCGTTCTGCTGGTCAGGCGGGGGCGTTGGCCATGGTGATGAGGGCCGGGGCGATGCGGGTGGCGGTGTCTTTCGCGGTCGCGTGCGGGAAGGTGCTGGGAGACTTGGACTTGCGGGCGCGGTGCCGGTTCCGGTCGCAGGTGTTCCGGTGTTTCCCGATGTCCCTGATCAGTGCCTGGTAGCAGGCGCGGCCGGCCCGGATCGCGGTGAGGACGGCGCGGCGGGTGCGGGCGTGGGACAGGTCGCGGGGCCGGACGGGCTGCCCGGCACGTCGTCCTTTCGGCGACGGGATGGCGGCGAGGGCGGCGTCGCGGGTGATGCCGCGGGTCATCTCGGTGGCGGCGGCCCAGGCGGCGAGTTCCTGCCGGGCCAGGGCGGGGGTGCCGGAGCGGAGCATGGGCCCGGTGCCCGGCCCTGCGCCGTGCAGGGACGCTTTCGCCTCCCGCAGCGCGGTCTCCGACCCGTCCCACCGCCATCGATACAGGGCCGCGAGTTCGGGGGCGGGATACTCGCTGATGTCCAGCAGGTCGGTGACCAGGCAGAACATCTCCGGTACCACCTGGCCCTCGACCTCAGTGAAGTACCCGGTGACGCGGACGGCAATGGTGATGCCGTCGCCGGACAGGTCCGCGAGGTAGGAGCCATCGGCCAGGACCGGGCTGGTCTTCTTCAGGGTGATGTCGCTTTTCACCCGGATCAGGACGTGCGTGCGCGTGATGAGCCGGGCGATCCGTGCCGTGCCGTGCCAGAGCCGGTCCATCAGCCAGATCCGGTCCTTGGTGAACAGGTGCGGATAGTCCCGCATCGCCGCGTCCAGCAGTGCCTGCTCCGCGGCGGCCTTGTCCGTGCCGGCCGGGCCATGCGGCATCCCCAGCAGGGCACGGGTGGAGACGTCGTTCAGCGGCAGCGCCCTCAGCTGCGGGAACGGAGAGGAATCATCGCCCGTGCCCACAGACCCGTACATGACCCAGTTCGCGGCCGTGTCCGGGACCCGGATCAGGGTCCCGTCCAGCGACCCTGCCCTCAGCGGCTCCTCCCGCCCGATCCTGACGGCCCGCCAGTCCCGGTCCTGGTGCTCCTGCCAGGAGGCACGGTGCACGATGGCCTGCAGTTCCTCCAGGGGCTCCGGGCCCAGCGCGTTCCGCCAGTCCAGGCAGGCGCGCTCTGACGCCGGCCGCCAGGGCCGCGCCACCATCGCCAGGTCCCCGGCCAGTGCCGTGATCACGTCACCGGGCCGCGCGTCCGGCATCAGCGTCATCCCCGCGATGACCCGGATCATGAACGCCGCCCCGAGCAGCCGGTCCCGTTCCCCTTTCACGTACTTCTGCTCCAGCACCGCGCGGGCCGCGATGCCGTCGATCACGGCTGTGCCGGCCTGCGCGTCCAGCCGCTCCTCCAGCGGGCCCAGGGTCGCGTGCGCGCACGGGCTGCCCTCCGCCTGGACCTTCCCGTCTCCCCGCACCCGCGCCGCCGCGACGGCCACCACCTTGCAGAACACCGTCGGCTCGCCCGTGCGGATCCGCTCCGTGCCTGCGACGGCCAGCGCCGACCGGGCTCCCGCCTCCAGCCGCGCCCCGCTCTTCAGGGGAGAGACCACGTCCGCCAGCCGGACCGCGACCATCAGCGCGCCCGGAAGATCCCTTCCTCCGCGAAGCGGGCAGTGGCATCCGGAACGGCAGGGTACAAATGCACGTGAGGCTCCTGTGGCAGGGTGACTTAGACACTCCCTCTTCTACAGGAGCCTCACCCGACCCACAGGAAACCAGGCTAAAACACCTCCAGCCAGCAGATATCACCCAACGTAACCAAGCCAGCGAACCACTCCCGCGCCGCCTGCCCTAAAGCCCATGGCATTGTCCCGGAGGGTGGGCCAGCCGAGCCCGCTGGTGCCGCAGAGGAACTGCCGCTCCTCGTCATCCTTCAGGGACATGTGCAGCTCCGCGGACTTGCGGAGCCCGACAAACCGCATGTGCAGGCGATGTTCCCCCGAAGCCACCTCGAAGACCTTTACCTGCTCGTTTCCGATCTTGCCGACGGGCTGGTCGTCGAGAACCACCGTGAAGTTCGGATGAGGCCAGAAGAGGCGAAAAAGCAATGCGGTGGGAAGTACGGTCGCGAGCGACACTGACCAGTGCTGCTTCGGCCTGAAATTCTGATTGCTGACATTGGCGTCCCTTCCTCGGCACGAATGAATAAAGGCACTCTGGCCATACCGGTCTGCCGGTAATGAGCCGTTCGCGGTCGAACATCCCGGCCACGACGCGCCAGGCGAGCAGGTCGAAGGCCAGCAGGGCAGCGGCGAGCCCGATTGCGAGTGCGGTCGACTCGGTAATCACGTTCAGCGGGTCTGAGACGGTCAGCGTGTAGCCAGATTGCGTTGGCTCCCATCCCTCGATCTCGGGCACATTGCCGAACCCCGCCCTCGGGCCGTCCAGCGGCGCGCGCAGGGAGACGATGAGTTCGTGGACCTCGCGGGTCGCCGCGGGGTCGAGGCCCGAGGTCGGCTCGTCGAGAAACAGCACCGCAGGGTCGTTGAGCAGTGCCCGGGCGAGCGCGACCCGCTGGCGTAGCCCTTTGGACAGCGACCCGCACAGGTCACGGGCACGATCCTCGAGATTGACCGCGCCCAGGGCACGTTCGATGCGCCCGTGAACGTCGTCGAGCTCGTACAGCCCGGCGAAGCACTGAAGGTCCTCGGTCACCGTCAGGCGCAGGTACAGACCCGGCGACTCCGGCATCATCGAGATCCGCGAGCGGATCGCCGAACCGTTCCTCGCGCTCAGCGGGATCCCGGCGACGACGGTCGACCCTGAGCTCGGCGCGATCAGCGTCCCGAGCGTCCGCACGGTCGTCGTCTTGCCGGCACCGTTGGGACCGAGGAAACCGAACACCTCGCCGTAACCGACCTCGAACGAAACGTCGTCGAAGGCGACGCGATTGCCGAAGCGCTTGGTCAGGTGATCGACGACGAGAGCGGACTCCCCTTTCGAGCCGCCGAGGACCCTCCGCGTCTTATCGCCGATGCGCTGCACCCGTCCTGTGGCGTGCATGGCATGACTGTAGCAGGCAGGCTGGTCAGTTTGCTAGATTCTTGGTCATTCGGCCAGGAGAGGAGGCTTGCTAGATTCTTGGGCATGCAGCCAGGGGAGACGGCGGCCGAGCGCTCGTTCATCGAGACCGCTCGGCGGGCGCAGATCGTGGCCGCGGCGATCGACACGATCGCAGCGGTGGGCTATGCGCAAGCGTCCTTCGCCCGCATCGCTGAGCGAGTGGGGATCAGCCGCGGTCTCATCAGCTACCACTTCGCCGGCAAGGACGACCTCATCAAGCAGGTCGTGATCGACGTGCTCGAAGCTGGCAGGGCCTACATCATTCCGCGCGTCTTTGCCCAGTCAACCGGACCGGCCATGCTTCGCGCCTACATCGAGTCGAACCTCGCGTTTATGCGCGAGCACCGGAACTACATGGTCGCCGTCGTCGAGATCCTCCGGAACGGCGCCTTCACGACCGACGGCGGAAGCCGCGTCGATGGCCGGGACGTCGACGTGGCGACTCACCTCCTCCAGGAGCAGCTCGCGCGCCTCCAGGCCGAAGGGGAACTCCGAAGCGACTTCGATCCAGGTGTCATGGCGATGGCGATCCGGGCCACCATCGATGTGGTGCCACACCGGCTCGCCCGTGACCCTGATTTCGACATCGACAGTTACGCGCGCGAGATCATCACGGTCTTCGATCTGGCAACCCGTGTCGGGAACGGGTCATAACGGCCGACCTGGGCTTCATGAGATCAGCCCACGCGACCAGAGCCGACCGGCTTGATGCCGAGGACGTCGCCATATCTGGGGCGGAACCTCCGTCTGGAAAGCTACCGGGAATTCCGGCATTTCGCCCCCGACCGCTGTGAGGGACAAGCATACTCGACAGAGGGAGGGGACACTATGGACACGGAGATGCTGCTGCCGACCCTTGAGCGGAACGGGTACCAGCTGGGGCTGAGCGTGCTCATCGCGGCATGCGGGAACAAGGACGGGTACGACGCGGCAGACCACGCGAGGGCCGGGCTGCCCATGCTGATGAGCTGCACTAGGTGCACGGGCCCGATGGCGGGTGCCGCCGCCAGGCTCTACCGGCGGCGGGACGGGAGCACGGCCGCGTACTGCGGGTCGTGCTCGTGACCGGGAACTCCCGGGTCATCCACAGGTCGAGCGGCCTAGTCCGGGAACAGGTTCGCGATCACGGGCGGGACCGCTGACCCTGTGGGCGGCGTAATGCGGCGCAAGGGGTTGCGTCGAAGTTGGCACCACGGCGGGCGGGTCCGTCGCAGGGATCAGGGACTTCAAGAGCCCCGAGCACGGGCACCTGGCCGTTACAGCCCGAGATGCTCGGGGCGCTCCTGGGTGCCGCGAAGCGTGGCGAGCTGGACCTGTCGTAGGGGGCCCGACCATGGCCTCCACCTCGGCAGTGGTACCGGCCGGATCGACTCGTCCGCACCCTAGCCAGCGCGACCGCACTAGGCCCATCACTTTCCGGGACTAGCATGGCTTATGCACCGGTACGACAGGGGGGCAACGCAATGTCTGACCATAAGCAGCCTGAATATACACCGTCTGGACGTACGCCACTGGCGATGCGCGACGGGAAGATGATCCGGTTCTTGCGCAGCCTGTTCCAGGCGGATGCCGCGCGCGGCCGCGACATCTATGGCGGGGGCGACGTGCGGTACGGATCGGGGCCGGGCCATGTGGAAAGCGGTCCAGCCGACCCGCGGCACCGGGACGAGTAGCTCAGGGTCCGACCACACCTAGCGGGGTGCGGTCGAAAGTATCCGCTGTCGCCCCAGGGCCGGCCACCGTGCTTACCGCGGCAGGAGACTGCGTGGAGGAACTGGCCAAGCATTTCCCGGCTCGATCGAGCGGATTGCGGTGCCGTTTGTCGGGCACCAGGTGGTCGCGCTAACCCATTTAACCTCAACCCGCGCGAACCAGTTTTCCTTCGAGTTCGGAGTGGGACTCGTGCAATGGGGAGGTCCTGTGCCCCTGTCTTCAGCCCTGACAAGTAGAGCCCTTCCGATTCCGATATGACCCGATCTGTCCGGCTATCTGTCCAGCTTGTAAACGATCCTGAAAAACATGATCGACAGACTTGTGTTCGAATCGAACACGTGTTAGAGTGATGGTATATGACAGAGAACCCCGTCCACAGCCAGGACGACCAGCCCCCGCCGCCACCCGGCGGCGCAGTGCCAGGGACAGTGCCAGGGACAGTGCCAGGGACAGTGCCAGGGCCGGGACTGGCGCAGGCCCTGGCGGCCACCGCCGACGGGGACGGTGCCGGGCTGGGCAGGCTGTCCGATGACGAGCTGATCGAGGTCATCGCGGGCGGGCGGCGGATGTCATCGTGGAGCGCGTGGCTCGAGCTGGCCGCGATGGCCGAGTACGGCAGCCGGCATCCGGCCGGGAAAGGCGAGCCCGGGCCGTTCGCCCGTGGCGCGGCCGATGAGGTAGGGTTCGCGACCCGGATGACCTGGACCGGCGCCGCAGACCGGATGTCATTCGGTGCCGCTGTCGCCGGGCGGCTGCCCGCCACGTTCGCCGCGCTGCGCGATGGTGCTATCGACCCGGTGCACGCCAGGATCATCGAGGAGTACACCGCTGTTCTCTCCCCCGAGGATGCCGCCAGGGCCGATGAGATCCTCGCCGCAGCCGCTGCGGGCCTGACCCCCGGGCAGCTGCGGGCACGCGCGGCCCGGGTGGTGCTGCGACTGGACCCCGATGCCGCGCGGCGCCGGCGTGAGGCCGCACGCCGGGACGCGAGCGTGCGGGCGTTCCGGGAGGAGTCCGGGAATGCCGGGATCAGCGGCCGTGAGCTGCCCGCCGATGAGGTGCTCGCCTCGTTCCAGAACATCGAGCAGCGGGCCTTGGACCTGCGTGCCATGGGTGTCGAGGGCAGCATCCGCGAGCTCAAGGTCCTGGCCATGCTCGACCTCCTCCAGGAACGCGACAGTACCGCCCGCCTCACCGCCCAGGACCAGGCCGCCAGCGACAACGGCAGCTGGCCGCAGGACGCACCAGAAGACGGCGAGCCCGCAGACACTGAGCCCGCAGACACTGAGCCCGCAGACACTGAGTCCGCAGACGACGGCCCTGAGGTGCGCGGCGAGGACGACGACTGGCCCCACGATGAGCCCGGAGACGACGCAGACGGAGACGACGGGAACGGGTCGCAGCGCGGCGGCGGGACAGGCCGCGGCGGACCGCACGGGCCGGCCGGGACCGGCGGATCCGGCGGGACGCGGCTGGCCGCGCAGGTAACAATCGTCGTGCCCTGGCAGGCCTGGCTGGGACAGCCGTCCGGGCCGGGTGAAGCCGGCGGGTTCGGCCTCATCGACGCCGCCCAGATCCAGGACCTGCTCACCGCCGCCGCTGCCGACCCTGGCAGCCGCGGCTGCGTCACCCTGCTCGGTCCCGACGGCACCGCCATCGCCCACGGCTGCGGCCGTGGACGCCTCACCCTGCCCCCGGCCGGCACAGAACCGGACGAAACGGGCGGCAAGGATCCGCCGGGATCGTCGCGGAGCCGAAAAACCGACGGCCCCGCGACCCAGGTGACGCCAGCCCAGGACATGATCCGCAGGCTCAAGATCGGCCTTGCCCCGATCGCCCGGGACCCGTGTGACCACCGGACGCAGGAGCCCGGGCGGCTGCCCAGCCGCAAGCTCCGGCACCTGATCCGGGCCAGGAACCCCCAGTGCACCGCCCCCGGATGCGGCAGGCAGGCGATCCGCTGCGAGCAGGACCACACGATCGCCTGGGAAGACGACGGCATCACATGCGAATGTAACCTCGGTCCGCTATGCAAACATCATCACATCGTCAAACACCTGAGCCACTGGCTGCTCGAGCAGCCCGAACCAGGCACGTTCGCCTGGCACACCCCGGCCGGCCGCACCTACACCACCCGACCCGCCCAGTACTAACAAGCCAACGGGCGCTTGTCCGGAAACCCGAGGCAGCGCATGAAGATCATCGACGAGATCGGATGTGAGCCGCGCGGCACCCAAGCCCACGACGCGGGTGTCGCGGTCTACCTGTCAGGGGCGCAACCGCACCGACCGCCAGTCAGCAAAGGCGCATGAGCATCAGAACGGGGTGGGGTTCCCGTCCTGCCCGACCCAGACGCCGCAACGCTCTCGGCGGTGTCGAAGAAGGATCTGCTGCATCGGCCGGGGCGGGTCGGTACGCGCCGTCGTACACATGAACTGACGCCGCGGATCTCTGGCGTGGGACACTAATTTCGCCTGCCTGAGGGCGGAGATCCCTCCTGGCGGGTCCAGGTTCGCGGGCGTCATAGGCCGACTGGCTGCGGCGGATGTCCGGGACGTGCTGCCGCAGCTCGGCGAAGCGCATCCGGCCGGCGTCGCCGCGGATCAGGCATGTCTTCTCGCACCGGGTCACGGGGGCCTCGTGTTCATAACGTACATTCGTGTGCCTTTTGCAACGGCTTCAATAGCCACCCATAATGTGGCTACTTGCGAACCGTAACTATCACCCGGGGTAGCTGCTCGTGAGGATCGCCTACTGGATCATCGCCGGTCTGCTGGCCGCGCTCTACCTGTATTCGGGTGGCCTGAAGCTCGTGCGGAGCCAGGATCGGCTGCAGCCGATGATGAAATGGGTTGACCGGGCTCCCATGCGGGTGGTCCGGGCCATCGGCGCGGTGGAAGTCCTCGGGGCCGCCGGGCTGATCCTGCCGCCGCTGACCGGGATCGCTCCGGGGCTCGCGGTCGCCGCGGCGGCCGGGTTCGTCCTGCTGCAGATCCTCGCCATCCGCGTGCACCTGTCCATGGGCGACAAGATGATCGCGCTCAACATCGCCTTGCTTGCCGTCGGCGGCTCCGCAGTGTGGCTCGCCACCATCTGGTGAGGACTGCCATGACTGCCAGAGCCGGCTATCTCGCCGCAGCCCAGCCCAGCTGGCCGAGCTGTCGGCTCTGCGCAAGCTGGCCGATCAGGCGGCTCTCCACCGCTTCCTGCTCGAGCTGAAGAGGCCCGCGAGCATGAGGGAGCTGGTCGGCATGCCGGCACCCGGCGCCGGCGTATCCCGACAGGACCGAACGCCAGGCTGAGGTGCCCGCGCCGGGCTGCGCAGCGCTGATCGGCTCGCTGGGCAGACCCTGCGAATCTGACGATCCGGTGGTGACGTTCGGTAGTCACGTGCTGGTGGACCGGTCGGCGGCCCACTGAAACCGACGCCGTGATCGCGCACCTGATTGTCAGGCACGCCTGGCCGCAGCCATCTGGTCCTCCGGCGGAGTTGTCAGGTGAGTGGCTGGCCGCCATCGATGTGCAGTGTCTGGCCGGTCAGGAACGTGTTGGTCAGGGCGAACATGACGGCCTGGGCGATGTCTTCTGGTGTCCCAATCCGCCCGGCCGGGTTGCGGGTGCTGATGCCGGAGAAGTAGCCGGCCTTGCCTTGTTCGCCGAGGCCGTCCCATGCGCCTGTGTCTACGACGCCGGGGGAGATGGCGTTGACCCGGATGGGTGCCAGTTCTAGCGCGAGCGAGCGGACCAGGGTGTCCGCGGCGGCGTTGGTGATGGCCACGGCCACGGTGCCGATCTCGATCTTGACCGCTGTCACGCCGGAGAAGATGACGAACGAGCCGTCCTGGCCCATCCGGGGCGCGAGGTGCTTGGCGAGCAAGAGCGGGCCGATCACCTTGGTGTCGAATGACAGCCGCACGGCGTCCCTGTTCAGGTCGGCGATCCGCCCGCGGGCCCGCGCGGAGGCGGTGGAGATCACGTGGTCGACCGTGCCCAGGCGCTGGGCCAGGGCGGCGATGGACGCTTCGTCGAGAAGGTCAACGATCTCGGTGCTGACTGCGGGCTCGTCCGCGTAGTCTGCGGATAGCGCCTCCTGCTGCCTGCCAGCTGCCACGACGCGCGCGTCGGCGTCCAGCGCTGCCACGGCGATCGCCCGGGCGAGTCCGCTGCCGCGCCCTACCACCAGGACGGTCTTGTCCTTCAGTGATCCGTTCACGGCACTATCCTTTCGAAAAACCAGTCGGCGTATTCTCCGAGCGTGGCAGATGATTTACCGCAACGGCAAGGCAATGAAGGCGTCGAAGAATTCATGGCGCTTATCGAAATGCCTTATACCACTTTCAGGGCGGTCGACTCCCACGACATTGTCCTGCGAGCCGTCCGACTGACCTGATGCGGCGCCACCCTCGGCTCGACCACGTCCAGTCGGCTCGACCATAAGGCGTTGAGTCTCGCCGCCGCCAGGGCGGTAAGTTCTGCGCCGACGGCCTCAGCCATCGCCCGGATTTTGTTCTGCAGCGCGGTGCGCGGCCGAAATCGATGAAGCGGTGGGTCGCCACCAACTCCGTGTTCGCCGCGTCGGCCCGACGCCCAGCACCCGTCCGCCGTTCAGGTCCGGTGTTCGGCGCGAACTGGTTGTCCGCCGGCAAGTTCTCATGCACGAAGCTTGGCTGGACGGCCGTCGCGGTTGGTTATGGTCCGCAGGGAGTCTGCGAGCTCTTCGAGGATCTCATCTCGCTCGCTCGGGGCATGGCGCGCAGTCGGCAAGCGGGCTCTTCAGGTGGCGCCAGTGGCTGGCGCTTGCTGGCTGTGGCTGTCGTCATGGTGAACTCCCATCGTGTCCGGGGGAGCCAGGTCACTTTCTAAGCGATAAAGCTAGTGACCTAGCACCGGGATGCTTGACAGGAACCCGCGCCTGGGGGAGTGCCCGGGGTCCCCGGCACGGCCGGGAACCGGTACGCTAGCAGGCGTTCCGCCCTCCGGTCTGGCTCGCTGGAGGCGGGGGCGCATAGCTCAGCGGTAGAGCACCCGCCTTACAAGCGGGGGGTCGCTGGTTCGAACCCAGCTGTGCCCACCAGGTTCAAGGCCAGGTCAGAGGCTCACCGGACGACGCTTATCCTACGCTCTGGATTGCGGCTGTCGTCATGTTGGGAGAATTTGGGAGGGGCGGTCGGGCGCGCCCGTGCCTGTCGATCCGGCCAGACCGAGCCGGGGGGCGCGGTAGGGCGCGAGCAGATTGTCGAGGAGCTGGATGGGGGAGTGCGGGTCGAGGGCGGCGCGGTCCCGCAGAGACGTTTCCCAGCGGGATTGGAGGGCTACGGTCAGGTTCTCCCGCATCGCTTGTGTGGCGTGAGTGTAGAGGCCGCGCATCCCAGGGACATCGTGGCCGAGCCGCTGCTCAGCGAGTATCTCCGGGGTGCCATCCTCGGCCATCCACGTCTTGTGGCTGTGCCGCAGGCAAGAGGAACATCGTCGGCCGGTGGCTCTCCGCTACCTAGACAGTGCTCGCTACCGATCTTGTGGGCAATGACTGTGCCGTCGAGGCGCAGCTTGACCGAGCGCCCGCATGATGCGCAGTCTCCGGTGGCGTTCGTGTTGACTAGCCGTTCGGTGCCCCGCCCGGTCGGGGGAACGAACGGCCGCCCGGGCATAGCCGACGGCCATGATGCGACCGGTCTGCCCGGCCACGCCGAAGCGTCCGTGACCACCAGGCGGCCACCGCAATCCGTAACCCGGTCCTGAGCTTGCCACTGGCGCCGATCAGCGCCAGCGAACCAGGACTGGTCCTAGCCAGAGCATTCGCGGCCCGCTGGATCAGGTACGTCGACGGTGGGCCGATTGCGCGGTTCCACCCGGAGTACCCAGTGGAACAAGGCAATGGCCGGGAGCCGGCGGCTCCTGCTTAACGCGCGTACGGAGTCAGGTCAGACCGTGAGCTCGCCCGCTGCTGCCGGCTCCTGTGTGGCCTTGGCTCCTAATCGGCGAAGACTAGCGGAGGAAGCATCACGGGACGTCCAGAGAGATGAATGCGAGGGCCACGGCCTCGGCCGTGGCCCTCAGTTCTCGGCGCGACGGCTAGCTGATGGGGGTGAGCTCGAAGCCGAACGTCTCGTTAGGGTGGCTCGCCAGGGATGCGGTGCCGACGATCACTCCGCTGTCGTTGATCCCGGTGGCAGTGTCGAGGGTGAAGCCTGAGCCGGCGGCGATCAGGGTGTTCAGGTCGGTCGCCTGGCCATTGGAGTAGACGAATGCGTCGCCGTTTCCGCCCGCGCCGACGATCACTCCGCTGTCGTTGATAGCGTTTGCCTCTGAGTCGCTGTCAGGATCCCCGGTGCCGGGCGCGTGGAGATCGGTGATCGTGCCGTTGGCGTAGAGCACTGCGTGCCCGTCCAAATCGGCTGGGTCCAGGGACGTGCCGACGGCCTCGCCGGAGGCGTTGACCGCGGTCGCCTGCGAGTCAGTGCTGCCCGGCAGCCCGCCGAGCGCGGTGATCGTGCCGTTGCTCCATTCGGCGGCCTGGGTGCCGGTGGCCGTGTTGTCGGCCTTGCCGACGACCAGGCCCGCGTTGCTGACCGCGAGCGGTATGACGTCGACGCCGCCGTTGGGCAGGGCCGGCAGCCTGGTGACCGTGCTGCCCTGAATGGTGAACCCGGCCTCGCCGTGCCCGTCGGAGCCGAATCCGGTGATCAGGCCGCTGTCATTGATCGCGGTTGCCTCGGGTGCGGTGACGAGGTCCTGGACTCCGGCCAGGGATCCCAGGTTGGTCGGGGTGCTGCTGTCCGGCCACTCGGCTGCGGTGATGGTGGCCGTCTTGTCCGACTCGGTGAACCCGACCACGTCGGCGGCACTGTTAATCCCGCCCGGGCTGACGAGCGAGCTGGCGTTCGCCGGATCGCCCGGGGCGCCGAGGAACTGCATCGTCGTCGACCCGGCCTGGAGCAGGAAGGCCTCTTGCGTGACGGCGCCGCTCTCATCGGCGATGCCGAAGACGGCGCCGTTCTTGTTGATCCCGAGGACCTGGGTGCCCTGGCTGCCGATGATCTTCAACGTGTACTGCGGGGTTGCCGCGTGCGCCTGCACGGCGAATGCCGAGCCAGTGAGCGCGGTTGCCGCGGTCAGCGTGCCGACCGCCAGCAGCCGCAGTGGTAGGTGAAACATGGATACTCCCGTGTGTAGAGGGCGGGTCATCGCGGGGCCGGTATGCGCCCGCAACTACGCTTCTACTTAGTACTACGGATGTTAGTAGAAGACGGTTCACGGTCTCCTGGAAGATTTCGGCGCAGTAGCTGAGCTGCCGCCTTGAAATCAGGCGTGTTCGCAGATGAGGCATGGCGTGCGGTCAGCACGGTCACCGCGCCCCGGCCTGGAGCGGACGATGCGACGATCCAGCGAGCGGGAAGCGGTGATCATGGAACGCCTGGGGGGAGCGGACTGCCCGGCGGCGGTGCGCTCGGCGAGGCGGATTGCCTGCTCAACCGTGGTTTACGGGTGGTGTCCTTCGGACCGGCGGGCTGGTGCAGGCCTGGCTGCGTCCCTGGGCACCGCGTGACTGCCCTGATCGTGAGAGGAGGATTGCCGGTCCCGTATCCGGCGGTCCACCGGGCCTGCGGTCGCCAGGATGGTGACGGCCAGCAGTATTCCGAGGGCGGCGGTGGCTGACGCTGGGTGCCGGGCTGCCGCCATGACCAGACCGCACCGGGTCAGGTCCAGGGCTGCCGCGGTGAGCAGCATCACCGCGATCAGGTGCCGGACGATCCGGGTCCCTGCGGCAGGCGCCATCTTCCTGTCATCGGCATCGGCGGTTACGTCCAGGGGCAGGCAGTTGCTCATTCAGCACGCCGCGTCGCGTCGAATTCTTCGAGTTGCTTGCGCATGGCATCGAGCGCGTAGTGCAGCCGTGATCTGGCTGTGCCGTGCGGTATGCCGAGCTCACGGGCGACCGTCGCCATGGTCCCGCCCTGGTAGAAGGTCTCCACGAGCACGCTCTGGTGCGCGGGACAGATGCTGGAGGGCGGCGGATATGAGCTGCCGGTCCAGGATCTCCTCCAGTCCAGCATCGGTCCCGGCCTCCCTGGCCTGGCCCGGCACGGTCACCGGCCGGGGCCTGCGCGGCCCGGTTCGCGTCGATCAGCAGGTTGCGCGCGGCCCGGAACAGCCATGGCCGGACTGGCCGGTCATCGGCACTCAGCTGGGGCAGGTGACGCCATGCCGGATGAAGGTCTCCTGCACGATGTCATCCGCACTCGCCCGGTCCGGGCAGAACTGCCCGACGTAATCGTGCAGAGCCTTGGCGTAGTGCGAGTACAGCCGTCGGATCGCGGCATCGGGGTCGCCGCCCGGCCCGTCTGCGGGAACATCTGTGATAGCAGCCATATCTACTAACACGGATAGTAAATGTGTTATGTTCACCGGTAGCCGCTCCGCATCGGCGAGCTCGCCGATCCGCGGGCCGAGCTGAGGGGGCTGTACCGGAGAAAACGAAGAGAAGGGGCGCCACCTGAACCGTCAGGCCGTTCTATGCGTGATAGTAGGTAACAGCGGGCGCGCCGCTGCCATGGCCATGCTCGGGAGTGAGGATGCGACGTTTCGGCGAGCTGGAAGCCGTGATCATGGACCGGTTGTGGGAGTGGGGCCGGCCGGCGCTGGTCCGCGAGATGGTCGACGCCCTGCATGACGACCGGGCGTCGGCGTACACCACCGTGATGACGGTCATGGAGAACCTGCACCGCAAGGGATGGCTGCGGCGCGAGCGGGACGGACGGGCCTGGCGCTACGAGCCGACCGGGTCCCGGTCCAGTTACACCGCGGCGCTGATGAGCGACGCACTGGCTACCAGCCCGGACCGGCGCAAGGCTCTGGCGCATTTCGCGCTCCAGATGAGCCCGCACGACGCGGCTCTGTTGCGTGAGGCGCTCGACCAGGCGATCGGCGAGCCCGAGGCCGGTGAGTCCCGGTGACCGTCGCCGCAGTCCTGGTGGCGTACGCGGCCGGCCTCGGCATGCTGGGATCCAGGATGCTCGGCCGCGCCCGGTGGACATCCCGGGCGCCGCTGCTGGCCATCGTCACCTACCTGGCCGCCGGATGGTCGGTCATCGCCGCGCTCGGGCTGGCCGGCCTGACGCTGGCCGTCCATGCGACCGCCCTCAGCGGAGGGCTGAGCCACCTGATCGGAGCCTGCGTGCACCGGCTCCAGGCCACCTACGGCACCCCGGGCGGTGCCACGGCCGCCGGGCTCGGCCTCACCCTGGCAGGCGCTGTCGCCGCCCGCACCGCGCTCACCGCGATGACCCATTTCCGGGCTGCCGGCCGGCAGGCGCTGCGGCACGCGGAGACCGCGCGGCTGGTCGGGCGCCCCGAGCCGGCCCTGGGGGCCGTGCTCGTGGAACATTCCCAGCCCACCGCCTACTGCGTTGCCGGCCGCCAGCCCACGGTGATCCTGACGACCGCCGCCGTCCAGGCGCTCGATCCCGGCCAGCTGGATGCGGTCCTGGCGCACGAGCGAGCTCACCTGGCCGGCCGCCATCACTGGCTGATCTCCATGGCACGGATAGGCCGCGATGTGCTTCCGTTCCTGCCGCTGATGCGGGACGCCCCAGAGCAGGTGACACGGCTGGTGGAACTGCACGCCGACGATGCGGCCACCCGGGTCCACGATCCTCGGCTGCTCGCCACTGCCCTGGTGCTCCTGGCTACCCCCGCCAGTCCCGCGCCGGCCCTCGCCGCGGGTGTCACCGATTCGGTCCAGCGGATTCACCGGCTCCTGGGACCCTGCGAGCCGCTGGGGCGGGTACGGCGGCAGCTGCTCCGCGCCGCCGCCGCGGCGCTCGCCCTGACCCCGGTGCTGCTGGCCCTGACCCCGGCCGTGGTCGCGCTCGCCCTGGGAAAGCTCCCGGGCGCCTAGCGTCCGCCCGCCGCCGGCGTGAACAATCTCGCGGCTGGCCCCGTGTTCCCAGGCATGAGGATCCATCGCCGGAATGGCCTGCCCGAGCCGCCCGCCGGACGCACGCACCACACGACGGACGCCCCGTCCCGGCGCCTCCGCTGGCGCGCACGCCGCCGGGACGCCGGGCAGGCGCCAGGGCCAGAGGCCGGCGGTGACCAGACTGCCCGGGTGCAGGACGCGCCCGGCGAGCCCTTGGCCACCCCGGCCAGACAATGGCCGCCGCCTTGCAGCTGCCGATCGCGCTGCTCACCGCGGGCCTGGACTCACCCGAGCTGGAAGCGTGGGCCGTGGACGAGCTCACTCCGGCCGACACCGACGGCCTGGCAGACTTCATGGCCGGCCTGCACGTGATCTCCGTCGTGCTGCTGCACGAGCTGCATCAGGCGACGGGAGAGCCCCGGCCGCCATCTTGCAACGGCTGGCGATCATGGCGGAGCGCAGGCGGGGGACACCGCCCGCCAGCTAGGGCAATGCTGCCTGCCTGGCACGACCGTCGCAGGCATCTGATCGGTTGGCCACCAGCATGAACAGTCATCGTCTCCTATCCGTGTTAGTAGATGAGCCGGCTCAGGGTTCCCGATCAAACCTGGCCAGGCTCGACCGGAAGGTGGCGACGACGGAGTCGGCGCTGCGATGCCTGTGAAGGAGCTGGTTAGTTTGACTGACACGGCGGATCTGTACGCGACCGCGACCGGTCTTATCGAGCGCTCGGCGGCTGCGTATGCGTAGGCTGCGCCGCGAGGCACCGGTGACGACGGCCTTTTCGGGCCTGCCAGCGTCACCTGGCGGATGAGCGCTGGCCTGGCCTCGCCGGTAGCGGGCCTGCGAGCCCTGCTGATGCAGGCGCTGCATCCGCTGGCTATGGCCGGCGTCGATCAGCACAGTGGCTGGCGCCGGGATCCCGCCGGGAGGCTCGCCGCCACCACGGCGTACCTCACCACGGTCACCTTCGGCGACCGGGCCGCGACCAGGCAGGCCGCGGCCCGGGTGCGGCGCATTCACGATCATGTCCGCGGCACCGACGCGGTTACCGGCCGCCCGTACGCGGCGGGCGATCCCGCTCTCCTGCTCTGGGTGCACGGGGCGCTGGTCGACTCCGTCCTGGCCGCCGGAAGCCTGGCCGGGACGGCGCTCTCGGCCTCGGACAGCAATCGCTACGTCGCGGAGATGGTGACCGCCGCCGGGCTCACCGGTGTGCCCCGCCACCTGGTGCCCTCCAGCGTCCCCGAGCTTGACCTGTACATCGCGTCGGTCCGGCCGGGCCTGCGCTGCACGCCAGCGGCCGCCGAGTCAATGGCCTGCCTGCTGGATCCGCCGGGCCTGGACGAGGACACCGCGGAGATCTGGCAGGACATCCGCGACGCCGCGGTCGCCGTGCTTCCGCGCTGGGCCCGGCAGCTGTACGGCTACGACGCGCCACCGCCCCTGACACCCGGCCGCCGGACCGAAATCCGGCAGTCGCTCGGCGTCCTTGACGCCCTGTTCCTCGGTCAGCCCGGCGTGCTCGAGGCGCGGCAGCGGATCACCCTGCGGATGCGCGAAGGGCGGCGCACATGAAGCTCATCAGGCTCCTCGCCGCGGTGCTGGCGGGCGCCGCGACCCTGGTCCTGCCCCGCCGCCGGCCCGGACGGCTGCGCCTTGACCGCGCCATGACCGCGCTCCGGCTGGCCGCGCGCGGCGGGCCCGCTACGCGGCCAGCGCACCGCGGCTGTTCGCGGCTGCAGGCAAGCAGCGCCAGCTGCTGCGCGATGACCTGGCCCTTCATCACCCCGAAGACGTCGCCGGCGCCCTCGGGGTGATGAAAGGAGTCATGATGAAGATCGGCCAGATGGCCAGCTACGTCGATGACGGCCTGTCGCCCGCGGTCCGCCACACCCTGGTCCGTCTCCAAGACAGCGTCCCGCCGATGAGCCCGCAGCTGGCCGCGGAGGCGGTGGAGGCAGAACTCGGCGCGCCGCCGGAACGGGCGTTCGCCCGCTGGGATCCGCGGCCGATAGCCACCGCCTCGATCGGGCAGGTGCACCGGGCAGTCACCCTTGACGGCCGGGCGGTCGCCGTCAAGGTCCAGTACCCGGGCATCGCTGAGACCGTCGCCGCCGACCTGGGCAACGCCGCACTGCTGCGCCGGATGCTGCGCATCGCCGCGCCGGCCCAGGACCTCGACGCGCTGCTGAGCGAGCTGAGGGACCGGATTGGCGAGGAACTTGATTACCGCCGCGAGGCCGCCAGCCAGCGCCTGCTGGGCGCCTACTACGACGGCCACCCCACCATCCACATCCCCGGGGTCGTCAGTGAGCTGTCCACCCGCAAGCTGCTGACCGGCGAGCTCTCCAGCGGAGTCCGCTTCGCCGAACTCGCCAGCTGGTCTCAGCACGAACGCGACCTGGCCGCCGAGACGATCTACCGCTTCGTTTTCCGCAGCCTGTACGACGTGCGCGCCTTCAACGGGGACCGCACCCGGGCAACTACCTGTTCCACCGCGGCGGCCGGGTCACCTTCGTCGACTTCGGGCTCGTCAGGCGATTCAGTCCCGCTGCAGACGGTCAAGACGTCCGGCCCGCCGCTTACCATCGGCGGCAAGCCAGCCATCGTCTTCGTCAGCGAGGAATCCTGCCCGTTCTGCGCGGCCGAACGCTGGTCGCTGACTGTCGCGCTCTCCCATTTCGGCACCTGGAGCCACCTCGGCACCACGACTTCATCGGCCACCGACGTCTACCCGGACACCGCCACGCTCTCGTTCCGGGCGGCTCACTACCAGAGTACGGAGCTCACGCTGCGGACGACCGAGCTGACGGATAACGCCGGCCGCCCGCTGCAAGCCCAGACCCCGCTGGACACCAGGCTCATCGACGCTTTCGACGTGCCCCCCTACGTCAACAGCGCCGACCAGTCCGGGGCGGTCCCGTTCCTCGACATCGCCAACCGGTACGTCCTGGCGGGCGCGCAGTACGACCCGCAGGTACTGGCCGGCTTGTCGGCGGCCCAGATCGCCAGCCAGCTCAGCAACCCGTCGAGCCCGGTAGCCCAGGACATCGACGGGTCAGCCAAGGTCATCATCGCGGCCATCGACCAGGTCCTGCACGACGAGACGGCCGGCCGTTAGCAACGGGCGTATCCGGTGGCTGAAACCCCGGCAGTCCGCCCGGACGCTGGAGCAGGCCGGCGAGCCCCATCTCGCTCTGGTCCTGGACGCAATCGCCGGCACCGACGCCGAGCTGGCCGCCGCCGCGCAGGCATGGACAGCGCGGGATGCGTTTCGCGGGCGCAGCACGGTGGAGGGGCAACTGGCGGGGCGCCTCCCTGAAGGGACCCTCGCGCTCTGGCCGCCGTATGCAGGCCGTTTCGGGAGATTCCGTCGGCGAGGCTATGGTGCACTGTGAGGCCGGATCGAGTGAAGTCGGGGTCGGGCATGGCTTCCTCCTCAGTGATCAGATGGGAGGAATCTGGGAGGCGCCAGCTGCGCTGAAGTCCCGCAGATCTCTGCCAACTGAGCTGAACTGGAGCCTCTGGCCTGGCCTTTCGCTAAATTCCCTGGTAGGCAAGGCGACCAAACGGTTCTTACAAGCGGGGGGTCGCTGGTTCGAACCCAGCTGTGCCCACGTAAAGGTCTTCACGTTTTCGTGGGGGCCTTGTTCACGTTTGAGCCTAGGGCTGAGTCTTGCATCTGGGTCTGACATTCCTGCGTGCTTGTGCGCCATGTCAACCGCCATGGCCGGGCGGACATCGGCTGGAGGACACCACGGAATGACTGACTGGACAAGCCTGAGCTACGCCGTGGTGGACCTGGAGGGTAAACGGCCAGCAGCCACCGGACCTCGTAGAACTGGCCGTCGTGCCGATCGTTGGTGGGAAGATCGGCGAGCCGCGGAGCTGGCTGGTGCGGCCTGAGCGGTCCATCAAGTACTTCGCGACACGCGTGCATGGCCTGACCAATGACGACGTAGCAGATCAGCCGCCATTCGCCACCGTGGCCGATGAATGTCCCGAAGTCCACGACACGCTCAAGCTCACCCGGAGGCTGTTCCCGACACAGCCGGGCTACAAGCTCGGCATGCTAGCCCGAACGTTCACCTTGGCCGAGGGCGTGGCCGATGACCTTGCGCCGCATCGGGCAACGTACGACGTGCTCGTGACCGCCCGCTTGTTTGTCCATCTGGCGACAGCCTCGGGCGGCGAGCCGCTCACACTCGAAGAACTCCGCAACAAGCCGGTACAGGGCAGTGACCATGAAGCTTCCGCCCTTTTCTAGCCAGTATGGCGGCCTGTTCGTGAGCGTGGACGGCCCGAGCGGTGCGGGCACGTCGACGATTGTCCGGCAGCTATGCCGCGAGCTGACCGAATCGGTGACCGGACACGCCCTGGCCTGCCTGTACGCTGCTGATCGCTACCATCACGTAGAAGCCGAGATCCGCGGGCATCTCGAAGCGGGAGAAGTGGTCATCAGTGACCGCTACATTCCATCCGGCCTGGCCATGCAGCGCTTTGACGGCATCGACCCGGCGTTCTTGTGGCAGAGCTCAACGCTGCGGCTGAACGGCCGGACCTGGCCGGGATCCTCGGCTCAGGTCAGCTTGTATGTGCCCGCTGGCCTGTACTTTCCGTCGCTGTCTTTGTAGCGGCCCCAGTAGCGGGGCCGTCGGAGGCCTCGCGTCGCTCGGTGTAGGCCGCTTTTTCCTCAATTCTGGGGGAGAATTCCTGAGAGATGGGCTATGTGCCACATCACTAGACGGCACATCGCTGGCTTGATCACCTTTGAAAGGCCGTACGTGTACGACTATTCCGGATAAAACCCCTGACACGGAAGGTTTTCCGTCATGCCCGTAAAACTCGCCTACTGCGTTGCCGCGGTTGCGCTGGCTGCCGTCGCGGCTATGTCGGGCTGCACCTCCTCCCCGTCCATGTCGTCATCCAACTCAGAAGGCTCGGGGTCGAACCCCCTGTCCGCTGGGTCCAGCGGCATCGTCGTCGGATCCGCGAACTTTCCCGAGGACGAGTTGCTCGCCGAGATCTACGCACAGGCCCTGCAAGGGGCGGGCGTCAAGGTCACCACGAAGCTGAATATCGGCACCCGTGAGATGTACTACCCGCAGGTCAAATCCGGTGCGATCTCCATCATCCCGGAATACAACGGTGCCCTGCTGACCACCTCGGTCGACCCGTCGTCCACCGCCGTGACTACGGCCCAGGTCGACGCGGCGCTGGCGGCGGACCTGCCGTCGACGTTGGAGGTCCTCAGGCCGTCCCCGGCGATCGACTCCGACTCGGTGACCGTCACCCAGGCGACCGCCGCCAAGTACCATCTGAAGTCGATCGCCGACCTGGCGCTGTACGCGAAGGACATGGTCTTCGGCGGCCCGCGGGAGCTCAGGACCCGCATCGACGGCCTCGTTGGGCTCAAGAAGAACTACGGCCTGACCTTCAAGAGCTTCGACCCCCTGGACGAGTCCGGCCCGATTACCCTGGCTGCGCTGACCAGCGGCAAGGTGCAGGCCGCGGACGTGTTCACCACCACCCCGCAGATCATCTCCGACCACCTGGTGGTCCTGTCTGACCCGAAGAACAACTTCGCCACGCAGAACGTGATCCCGCTGGTGTACAAGAAGGCGATGACGCCGACGATCAGGTCCACGCTGAACGCCGTGGACGCCAAGCTCACCACGGCAGATCTCCTGCAGATGGATAACGCGGTGATCACCGAGCACGCGACCTACTCCGTTGTCGCCGCAGCCTTCGTGAAGGAAGAGGGGCTCTGACCGCCGTGCGCGGCCATCGGTGAGCGGCCCGATCGCGGCCCGGGAGAAGGTGCTGCCGGTGCTTGCGGAACTACACGGGCGAGATGCCGGGCCTGGCCGATTACGGGTACGAAGACGCAGGTCGCAGCATCCTCATTCCGGTGAAGAAGCTGAAGGGCATGAAGGAGCTGGACATTAACACGCGCACCAGGAATATGCTGCTGATCTCGGCGAGCCGCCTAGGAAAAGAGGCTTCGTGCTGCTTTCTCAGCGCTGGAAGGCGCCCCAGAATGTCACTGCGAGCCCGAGTGAGATAGGCCCGATCACGCGTGCAGTACTGACGCTATTCGAGCACAAGCTGCTCGCATGAAATTTGCTGAGAAAACCTCAATGTTTCATCATGCCGTCTGGCATCGTTATGGGTATGGGTAATCCCCTCCCTGCGGAGCACCCGTGGCGTGTCCATGTAGACGGATGCGAACATGGGGCTGGGGTTCTGCTCGATGAGCGGCATGTGCTCACCTGCGCGCACCTGATCGGGGAGGAATCCGGGACGGCGGAGATCCGCGGTGCCGTCGGCGCGGACTGGTCGAGCACGGCCCGGGTGGTGCCGGGCTCGTGGGTCGAGCGGTCGGCTAGGACCCGGCTGCGTGACGATGTCGCCCTGCTCGAACTGGACCGGCCGGCCCCCTCTGGCGCGCATACACGTCTATGGCGCGTACCTCTTTCCGGGGGAAGGGTCCGCGCGTTCGGCTATCCGGAGACGGCGACGGGAGGCATTCCGGTCGACGCGGACCTCGGTGGTGACGGACACCACGGAGAGCTCTACATGCTCAACCGGACGCCCGCCGCCGGCCCGTGGATCAAGCCCGGCTTCTCCGGTGCCGGAGTGGTGGTGCTCGACGGCGAGCATGCTGGCCGCGTGATTGGCATCGTCGTGGGGCAGTACCGCGATGGTGACACGCGGGCCGCCTGGATGATGCCAACCGAGACGATTCGCTATTACCTGCCGGATACCGAGCCGTGGATGGCCGGGGCGCCCGCGACCCGTCTCGGCCTGTCCGGCAGCGTGCCGGTTCTGCCGGACAGCGATGCTCTGGGTATTGCGCTGACCCGGGAGCTCACCCGGCTGCTCACTGACGGCTGGGCGGGAACCGTGGTCATCTCCGGTGGCACCGACACGGGCACTTCGTGGCTGACCCGGCTGGTCCGTACCGCCGACCCCGCGGCGCGGGCGGTAACCTTCGGTTCCGGGTCCGCCCAGGCGCCCGCGGGAACCTTCCTGAAAATCGGCGCCATCGACGCGGCCTATGATGCCAGGGGCAGGTCGGTCGGCGAGATCGTGGATTACCTCACGGAACGATTCGGGCTTGCTCCTGGCGAACCTGGCCTGGCCGCCCGACTGCTGCGCCGCAATCCTCCGGTCTGCCTGGTCATCGCGAATATCGACCAGGCACGGTCACCGCGCGAACTTCTCCGCGAGGTGGTGCGCCCGCTGGCGGCCGGTGCCCGGCTGCGCGGTGCACGGCTCATCCTCGGATTCGCTGGGCAGCCCCCGTCGTCACGGACGCTGCCGTACGACATACTGCTCGATCCGGTGCCAGCAACCGGGGATCCGTCGCGGACGGCGACCGCGGACGGCACGCAGGCGCACCTGGCGGAACTGGAGGCCGCCGAGGCCGTCGCGGCGCGGCTCAGCGCGGAGAACGAGCGTCGGTTCCGTGACTGCCCGGTGCTGCCGCCCGGCCGCGCCCCGCGGCTGCGGGTCAGATTCGCCGTCGCGTCGGCCAGCGGGATGACCGCCGAGTTCGCAGCGATCGACTTTGAGATCGAGACTGCGCTGGGCGAGCTTGGGTCGTTCACCGGCCGGTCGGCGCGACTGAACGAGGACCTGGAAGCGCTGCGGGCACGGCTCTCGATGAACCGGGTTCGAGTTGAGCGGCACGTCATAGCTGAGGCAGGGCGCCTCGGTGATCTGTACGTCCGGGCCCGGGACGCCCTGCAGGAGGCCCCGTTCGATCTCGCCGGCGCGCGCGATCTGGTGGACGGGTACGTGGCCGAGGCCGACCGCGGTCTCGATGAGGAAGACCAGGATGACAGGGAACATGGCAGCACCGGACGGGAGCACTGTGGCTAGGTGCAACCGTCCCGACTGCGGGCTCGGCGAGATCGATGGTCAGGGGTTCTGCCCCGAGTGTTCCCGCAGGCCGCTTCCGCAGGCCGCTCCGCGAGCCGATGACCAGAGCGATACGGCGGCGCCCGGGCCCGTACGGGCCCGGGCACCCGCGCCGGAAGCGGCCCGGGTCCGACCCGAGCCGTGGTGGGGGCTGGATCTCGTCGCGGCTCGGATCGCGCCTGCGGCGCCCCCCGAGCCGGAACCAGCCAGCACGGCGGCTACCGAGGAACGGCGCTTCTGCGCGAATCCGGAGTGCGGTCGCCCGGTGGGGCGGGGGCGGGACGGCCGCCCCGGCCGAGTCCTCGGATTCTGCCGGTTCTGCGGCCAGAAGTTCAATTTCGCCCAGGCGCTCCCCGGCGGCATTGTCGCGGACCGCTACGAGATCCGGGGAAGGATCGGCAGCGGCGGCGCCGGCACCGCGCTGCTTGCCTATGACCGCAGCCTCGGCACGGATGTGGTGCTGAAGGACCTGTCGGCGTCGGTGGCCGCGACCGCGCGGGCGGAGCGGGACGCGCTCGTCGGGCTCCGGCACGACAGCATCGTCCGGATCTACGGGTACGAGAACAGTGCCGATGGGCGCTACCTCGTCCTGGAGTACGTGCCAGGCACCCCGCTGTCTAAGCCGGTCGGGGACCCGCTAGAGGTAGTCCTCGCGCACGGGCTGCAGATCCTCCAGGCGCTCGACTACCTGCATGCCAGGGGCCTGCTCCACATGGACGTGAAGCCGTCGAACGTCGTCCGCTTCGCGGAGCAGAGCGTGCACGAGGCCCGCGAGCGGGTAAGGCTCATCGACTTCGGGTCCGTGCGGAAGCTAGGTGATACGGCGCCCGTCGAGTCTTATACGCCGGAGTACGCGCCAGCCAGGGAAGACGGCAGTACCGACCTGGAATACGGAGCTCCCACGGCCGGATTCGACCTGTTCTGCCTGGGTGCCACGCTCCGGGAACTCTGCGGTCGCCACCTGTCCCACCCGGGCACCCGCTCCCTGAACATGCTGCTGGACCGGGCCACCGACCTCTCCAGGCCTCGCCGGTTCGTGTCGGCCAGCCAGTTCGCCGAACAGCTCAGCGGCGTGATCCGGCAGGTCCTCGCGGCGGCACCGGACGGGCGGCGGATCATCCGGACGTCCGCGCTGTTCGAGTCGATGTCCGACCCGTTGCACGGCGGACTCGGCGCGCCGCGCCCGCTCAGCGACTGGACCGGCGCGAGCATAGCGGCGGACGGTCAGCTTATCGTGGCCCCGCCGTTTCGTGCGCCCGCGCCCGGTGAGGTGGTGGCGGCGCTGCCCACCCCGCTCGCCGACCCGGATGACCCCGACCTCACGTACTCCGGGCAGTCCCCTCTCGCCGCCTGTCGCACGGCGCTGCGGAACAGCGACCCGGGGGCGGCGGACCGCCACCTGAGAGATACGGACCTGCCCGGATGGTCATGGCTTCGCGCCTGGTATGCCGGACTGATCGCGCTGGCCCGCGCGGACGCGCTGACCGCCGCCGAGCAGGCGCGCACCGCCGCCGCACAGTTCCATTTGGTCCGTGAGGCGCTGCCGGGTGAACTGATCCCGGAGGTCGCCCTGGCGCTTTGCGCCGAGATCGCCGGTGACCTCCCGGAGGCATGCGATTACTACCGGGCGGTCGTCGGCACCGCGCCCGCGTTGGGGGTCGCGGGGTTCGGTCTGGCCCGCACGTTGCTGCTTACCGGCCAGCGCGCCGAGGCAGTGGCCGCCGCGCAGCGATTGGCCACCGAGTTTCAGGCCCAGTCGCTGAGCTTCGAGCGTGAGGCGCGGATCGCCGTGATACGGCTTCTCGCCGCGGTCACCGATTCCTCGGTGCCCGCCACTGTGGACCTGACCCGGGCCCGGAAACTGGCGGACGAGGTCGGGGAGACCGTAGGCCCGCCCATTCTGCTGAATGCCGAGATTCAGTACGGGGAATTCGCAGCCGTCGGCGCATGGCTCCCGATGTCGGATAAATTCCGCGAGCTCGCAGAACTTGTCGGCACCAGACAGGAGTTCGCTGGCACCCAGAAGGAGCAATACGCCCTAGTCGATCTGGCAAACCGGCTGCGGCCCCCGGTCGCGTGGTGGCCAGTCGGCTTCCGGAAACCTCGCGATCGCCGGGTTTCCGGGGCGTATCATAACTAAGGGTAAGGAAATGGTGATGATGCGTTCCTATTTAGGGGATGGCATGGCGGTGCCCGTCGAGAGCACACCCGGACTTGCCTTCAGCGTGCAGATCGACGCGGACCACCTCGCCGCCGATGCCAGTCGTGTCGATGCGCTCATCACCATCAAGGCAGCCCGCGCCCGCGGTGG
>Ga0209530_1000199_pt1 | contig 52111 bp, 49 predicted proteins | sample BlaSpr_A8_Ref_O1_FD_187987 | JGI IMG/M metagenome (GOLD analysis project Ga0209530, IMG submission 187987) | Forest soil microbial communities from Thunder Bay, Ontario, Canada - Black Spruce, Ontario site 2_A8_Ref_O1 (SPAdes) (version 2) | ecosystem: Environmental > Terrestrial > Soil > Boreal...
CGGCCAGCGAGAAACTCCTCCACTTGAATCACGAAAGGCAGACCGGTTCGGTTCAGCCGAAGAAGAAGAATTCTGGGGGCCAGCCTCCGGCCACTAGCCAGGAGCTAGTGGACGTGGCCGCCGGTGAAGGTGCCTACACCAGCTGTCACCGCGGCTGCCCCGAAGGGCCGGTAACCTTGAGTTGCGAGGGGGAGTGGCTCTCCGCCGGGATGCAGACATGCTGGCCTGCGGGCCCGGTCTCTGGGGCGCGGCCCGTGACGGGCGTGCTGAGCGAGACCTTCGGCTAGCGGTGCATGCTGCTGTGCCGGTGCCTTGGCTGGTCCGGCACGACCGGACGGCCGGAGCCTTGGTGAACTCCACCGTAATCGCGACCTGCTTCGCGGTCATCTTCATGGCGGAACTGCCGGACAAGACCGCGCTGGCCAGCCTGATGCTGGGTTCCAGGTACCCGGCCGGGTCCGGGGTCTTGTTCGCAGGCGGTGCGGCGCTGCGCCGCACCGACGAGGATCCGCCCCCCGTAGCTGGCGGGGACGGCCTTCTCGACGGCCAGGACCGGGAGGCGGACCGCAGTCCCGCCGCGGCTGACCAAGGCAGCGGCAGGGTCGCGAGGCTGGCCCGGCCCGGAAGTGCGGCACGGGTTCTGGCGGGTCGCGGTGCGCAGTTTCGCGGTGCTATTCGTCGCGGAGTTCGGGGACCTGACCCAGCAGCCCACCGCCAACCTCGCCGCCCGCTGCTGCGCTCGGGCCTGCGCCGGCTCGCCCTCGGCGGGATCGCGGTCGCCGTGACGTTCGCCGTGGGCAGCCTCATCGGCGCCCACGTTCACTGACCAGCGGCCGTTCCCCGCTTCACCGCGGCGCCGCTCATCCCGTTTAGGTGCCGGAACTGTGCCTTCGCCTTTGACCTGCCACGTCAGCAGCGAGGATGACTGCCCGCCGCCGATCGCCGGCAAGCACAGCACACCAGCACGCGACCGCCTCCCTCCCCGCACCACAGTCCAAGTCACCGGCGCAGGCTGCACCTCCGGCATGCTCCCTCGATCGCGGCTATGAGGTGACCGCTAGCCTCAGGGGCTTTACTGCCGGCGATGCGGCTGGAAGAGGCTGCCCGGCGGCAGGTCCGGCGGCGGCATGGACACGGCAGCAGCATGCCGTCCCCGCGTGACGGGCTCGTCGTCGGCGACAGCAACCGCGGCGATGCTGGCGGCGAACAGGCCGAAGATCAGGTGCGCGACCGCGAACACCCAGTCGTTGACTCCCTCTGCGGCCTGCTCGTCGATCCAGTACCACACGCCGTACTGCATCACCGGCCACACCACCGCCATGAACAAGATCCCGCCCGCGATCACCAGCGAGCGCTGTCCAGGCAACCGCTCGACGAGTGCCACGACCGCGACGCCGAAGATGACGGCCACGGCCATGTGCACGGCCAGCCCGATGGCCAGCGCGGGCGCACTGAACGTGTCATCGAGCGGCGCAGAACGGTAAAATGTATGCGCGACCAGGTTCAGCGGAATCCAGAGCCCCGATCCCATTATCCACATGGCGACCATCAGCCACACCGCCATGACAGTGCCGGCGGCGATTCCGGCCAGCACCCCGATCCGCAGTACTCGCATCATCGGCCCCTCCCTGCTCATGCCATCGACGCAGGCAGCCACATATGGCGCGTATTGCCGCATGGCAAACAAATCCGATAAGCCTCCACTCTGATCACGGGAGGCGGCCCGGATCGGTTCAGCGGAGGCAGACGGATTCTCAGGGCAAGCCTTCGAGCCCACTCCCGCGCCCGGCAATCCCCTGTCCCAGACCGGGATGCCAGCGGACGTCACCGCTGACGAGGCGGCTGGCGCCGGACGTCTCCACGACCTGCCCAAGACCGGACGGCGCCGCACAGCGGACGACAGGCCCTCATCGCGCGCCTGCGGTAAGGAACCGTAACCGGTGACTACGCGGCTGGCGGCCGGCATGGTCCCGCCGATGACTGCCGGCACCCGCAACCGCGGCCAGCACGCGTTGCAGACGCCGGTCAGCCACGGCTAACGGCGCCGCCGGCGGGCCACCCGGCGGATCAGCCTTGCTTTGAGCCTGGCGGGCGGAGCCGGGTCGCGACGCCCGTTGCCGGCCGCTATGGCAGCTGCGGCCTGGGCAGGCACAGTGCGGAGCAGGCCGGGCAGCCTCGCCAGCCCGGCCAGCTCTTCCCGGCACCGTCCGCAAGACGCCAGGTGCTCTACTACTGCGGCCCGGTCTGCAGCGCTGATCGCGCCGAGAACGTACACGCCCAAGTCAATCCGTATCGTGGCACAGTCACCGGTACCGTCTGCGGCCAGCCTCGCTGCTCCCGCAAACCTCCCGAACATAAATGCTCCCTCTCCGGCCTGTCCCTCTCCTATCTTGATCACGTATCCGGACATCACGCGGTTCACCTGCGCCGCTACATGTCCGCCGGGCCCGCCACGGAGCCGCCGTATACGGAGCCGATCGCCGTCACCGATCAGCCGGACCTGGCCGTCCAAGAACAGGTACCAGCTACCGCCGCAGGGCCGCGCACATGTCACCACGGCCCAATCACGCCAGCGCGCAGCTTGCCGCGTTCTCGGCCGCGAGACGGACGCAGGTCTCTTACTGTCAGAGCACAGAGAATCTTACGATCCAATGAACGGAACAGCCGGACGGTACGTGATCCCTAAGTAGTGACCAATTGCGCTACTAGGAGATCTGAATGCGGAAGATATGGGGCGCGGCTGGCCTGGCCGCGATTGCGCTGGCCGTGACGGCATGCGGAAGCTCGGGCGGATCAGCTGCCACCGGCAGCGGTAGTTCCGCCGCGTCCGGCGCCGCCGACGCTTCGGCCGCAGGCGCGCTGTCGACGACGGCTATCAGCGGGACGGCGGTACTGACCGACTCCGCCGGGCGCACCTTGTACTGGTTCGTCCCGGACACCTCGACCACGTCGAAGTGCACCGGATCCTGCGCGACCTACTGGCCTCCGGTCAAAGGACCGGCGACCGCGGGCTCGGGCGTGACCGGCACGCTCGGCACCATCACCAGGCCAGGCGGCTCTATGCAGGCAACCTATGACGGGCATCCGCTCTACACCTACACCTACGCCGGCGACACCGCCCCCGGGCAGGCCAAGGGGAACGGGCTCAACACCTCGGGCGGTGTATGGCATGAAATGACGGTCTCGGGTGCCCCGGCTCCCGGGTCCAGCCCGTCGGCCAGCTCCGGCGGTGGCTACGGGTACTGACACCGCGCAGTTCGGGCGCCCCGTCCGCCAGGCGGGCCGCCCGGTCCCGGTCAGGGCCGGAACGACCGCGCGGCTCGGCCGAGCGCTGTACCTGCCGACGATCGTGATCGCCGGGATAGCCGCCTGGCTGGCCCTCTGGGACAGCTATCCCGCCGCGCGATGTTCCCGGCCCCCACGCCGACCGGGCGGTCAACCCAACCAGGGCTCGCGGGACGGCCGATCCCGGTTGAGCAATCGGATCGGCGCCCGCGCCCCGTCCGCACGATGATCCGGCAGCTCGCCGAGCCCTTCACCTCAACCAGAACGGAACAGCCGTGACCGCCACCACGAATGCTCGCCAGCGAAGCGCCCGCCTGATGTGGCTGCTGTACGTGTGCGACGCCGGGCTGCTCATCGCATCCGGGCTCATCCACCTGCACCTGTGGGACATCGCCTACCGGCATGTCAGAACGCTGGATGTGCTGTTCCTCGTCCAGGTCGTGCTGACCCTGCTGACCGCCGTGGTGCTGCTGGCCACCCGGCGGCTGCTGGTCACGGTAGGCGCCGCCCTCCTGATGGCCGGCACGATCGCCGGTTTCATACTCGCCCGCGCCGTCGGCATCTTCGGGTTCCGGCTCACGTTCATCTCCACCGAGGCCTATGTCGTACTCGTCGTCGAGGCGGTGGCCATCGTCATGCTGGGCATGACCGCCTGGCTGCAGCTGAAGCGACACGCCCGGTGAGAGGGCCGGTCAGGGTTGCGGTCACAGGATGCGCGATCCTGCTAGCCGCGGGATGCGGCAGCGGCACCGTGTCCGCGCTGGACCACACCTCCGCGGCCGAGGCCGACCTGCGCGCCGCCGCCGCCACCGAGCGGCGGTTCGACACCCTCCTGCTCGGCATCGCATTCCCGGCCGGGACGGAACCGGTCATCCGCCTCCTGCACACCGTCAACCAGCAGCGAGCCCAGCTGACGGTGACAGCGGCCGCATCGACATCACTGCAGCAGCTTCACGGCTACGAGCAGCGCCTGGACACTGCTAACGAGCCGGTCGAGCAGGCCGTCCGGGCAATCCGCAGCCAGCTAGGGCTACCGCCACCAGACACCAGCTGACCGGCCGCCGCCGGGCCACTGATTCAGCCGGGCGACGACCATCCCCGGCTCACACCTCTGACCGGCAGCCCGGCTCCCAGCCCGCGTCCACCTACATCCGGGGCGACTCCGCAGTCCATCTCCACCGCGCCCGTCACCGGGGGTTCGCGTCCTCGACGCCGACTCGTGGCGGTGAGAGCGCCCGGCAGCGGCCAGCTCCACTACTGGAACGGACCGGGCAGCCACCCGGTTCACCCGCGCGTGCAGATCGACCTATTAGGTACGGCCGCGACTGCAACGAACCATGCTCGCGAGCCGTGCCGCGCGCTCGCTGAGCTGTCACCCTCGGTGACGCAGTGCCCGTGCTCGGCCTGACAAAGGCAGAGGTACCCGGCGGGTCAGCCCTGGCTACTCCAGCCTGGGCCCCCGCTCGCGCCCATCGGTGCCACGACGACGTCGTCAGGGGCTTCCCCATCTGACCAGCACGATCACGCTCATTTGGGCTGGTGACACGGTCCTGCTGCGCAACCCAACCAGGCGGCCTCAGCCTTCTATCGCGACTGGCCGTCCCGTTGCTGCTCAAGCCCCGGTGCGTCCGCTGCCGGCGACCGGCGGGCCAGGTCCGGCTCGGCCGGTGCGTGAGCTTGTCGGTAGCCCGACGTGCAGCAGCAAGGCGGCGGCGCCTCCGTGCATGGTCAGGGTGAACGCGGGCCGGTAGTACCTGCTGTTAAAGGCCCATCGCGACGCTGCCGCCGGTGCTCTTGTCGACGTGCCGGGCCATGGCCTCAAGTGACGGGCCCCCCGCCGACGTCCCGATGTTCAGCCGGGCGACACACTCGGCCATAACGGTCGCCGGTACCTCCTCGGCGTCGGTGAGGAACTGCAGCAACATCGGCAGGCTGCGCAGGCTCTCGCCCCGGAGCTGGACCACCGCGTCGGCCGACGACTGGATGGTGGTCGCCGCCAGCGATACGTCCTCTGGCCTGGCGTTCCAGCTTGCCCCAGGCAATCAGCCGCCGACCTGGCCCGATCCAGCGGTACCACGGCAATGTCACCTCGACATCGTGGTCGAGGCCGTTGCAGCCGCAGGCCCGCGAGTACTAGCGCAGGGTGCGGTAAAGCTCGACGGGGAGAACGTCTACGCCGACCCCGCAGGTCACCCGTTCTGCCTCATCCGGCTGGCCTGCGTGGTCCAGGTCTGGGCGCCGATCTGGATGGCGTCCCATGGGCTGCCCAGGGGCGGGGTGTAGGACAGGTCCAGGTCGCTGAGCGCGTCGACGGTCATGTCGTGGAAGATCGCGGCGGCGGCGATGTCGATCCGTTTGGCGATCTCGGCGTGCCGGTGCCCGGACAGCTGCACGCCGAGGAGCCGCCCGGTGCCGCGGTCGCCGGTGAACCGCATCGTGATGCGGTGGCTGCCGGGGTAGTAGGCCTTGTGGTCATCGGCCTCGGACTGGACGGTGACCGGGTCGAACCCGGCCGCGGCGGCTTCGTCGTCGCGCAGCCCGGTTCGTGCTGCTGCCTGGTCGAAGATCTTGACGACCTGGGTGCCGAGGCTGCCGGCGAATTCCCGGTTCCCGCCGGCCGCGTTCTCGCCCGCGACCCTGCCCTGCTTGTGCGCGGTGGTGCCGAGCGGCAGCCAGGTCTCGCCGAGCAGCCGGTGCCAGGTGGCGACGCAGTCCCCGGCGGCAAGCACGTCCGGGAGACTGGTCTGCATGCCTCGGTCTACCGCGATCGCGCCCCTGGCGCCGAGCGCGGCCCCGGCGGCCTTGGCCAGCTCGGTGTCGGGGCGGACGCCGACGACGACCAGGACCATGTCCGCCAGCCGTGTCACGGTCTCGCCGTCTGCGGCGCTGGCCTGGACCCGCAGCCTTCGGGCCTGTGTTCCCTGGGTGCGGGTGATCTGCTGGACGGTGGTGCCGGTCAGCACCTCGACTCCGCGGGAGGCGAGCTGGGCGTGGACGAGCTGGCCCAGTGCCGGGTCGACGGTGGGCAGGACTTCGGGGAGCTGTTCCATCTGGATGACGGACAGCCCGCGGGTGACCAGGGCCTCAGCCATCTCGAGGCCGATGTACCCGGCGCCGACGATGACGGCGGTGGCGGGCGCGGCCGGCTCCAGGGTGCGCATGACGGCGAAGGTGTCGCCCATCGAGTGCAGCAGGTGCACGCCGTCTGCGGCGCCGAGAGCATCCGGCCCGGTAAGGCCGGCGATCGGGGGGCGCACCGGGACCGCACCGGTGCCGATGATCAGCTTGTCGTAGCTGATGAGCACCTCGGAGCCTATGGCGGTGGTGAGCAGGAGCTTGCGGGCCGGGACGTCGATCCGGCGGGCGATGGTGTCCAGCCGCAGGTTCATCCCGGCCGCTTCCAGGTCGGCGATGCTGCGGTGGGCGAGGTTATGCCAGTGGGTCACCTCCCCGGAGATGTAGTAGGGGATGCCGCAGATGGAGAAGTTCGGGTAGGCGTCCGCGACGATGACACTGACCTCGGCGCCGGGCTCGATGTCCCGGGCGCGCAGTGCCGCGCTGATCCCGGCGTCGCTGCCGCCGATCATGACCAGGTGCATGATTCCTCCGTTGTCTGGCTAGCCACGGGAATCGGGAGCGCGGCCGGCGATGGGGGCTGCTTCGCGCCGGGCAGTGCCATCGCCGGCTGACGCCCCTTCGTGCGGGACGACGGCACCGGCGGCCTGCGCGGGTGTGAGCCCGGGATACAAGGCCCGGATGATGACCAGCCCGGCGATGCCGCCGGCCAGCTGGGCGGTGATGAACACGGGGGCTGAGGACGGTGCTATCCCCGCGAACGTGGCGGTGAGCATCCGGCCGATGGTGATCGCGGGGTTGGCGAAGCTGGTGGAGGACGTGAAGAAGTACGCAGCGCCGATGTAGGCGCCGACCGCGGCGGGGGCGCTGCGGGACCGGCCGGTGCGGGCTAGCGCGAAGATCACGGTGATCAGCCCGGCGGTCGCGATGACCTCGGACAGGAAATGCGCCCCGGACGCCCGGTGCCTGGCCGAGATGGACACCGCGGCTCCGGCGAACATCAGGTTCGCGGCCACCGCGCCGGCGATGCACCCGGCGACCTGGGCCGGCAGGTAGGCCGCGGCGTCACGCCACCGCATCCCGCCCAGGGCAGCGTCGGCGAACGACACCACCGGGTTGAAGTGGGCACCGGAGACCGGGCCGAACATCACGATGATCGCGAACAGTCCCGCCGCGGTCGCCGCCGCGTTCTCCAGCAGCTCCAGCCCGATGGCGCCCGGGGACAGCCGTTGCGCGGCGATGCCGGAGCCGATCACCACCGCCGCGAGGAAGGCGCTGCCCAGCAGCTCGGCCATCAGCCGCCGCCACAATGCGATCCCGCTCACCGGGCTGCCTGCATGGCCTGCGGGCCGAGTACGGCCGCGAGCCGGGCCAGGACAGGCGGGTTGATCCAGTAGTAGACCCAGGTGCCCCGCCGCTGGGAGCCGATAAGTCCCGCCTCGCGCAGCACCTTCAGGTGGTGGCTGATCGTGGGCGCGGTCAGGTCGAACACCCCGGTCAGGTCGCAGACGCACGCCTCGCCCCCCTCGTGGCAGGCGATCAGCGACAGCAGCCGCAGCCGCACCGGGTCAGCGACCGCCTTGAACAGCGGTGCCAGCTCCCCCGCTTCCCCTGCGGACAGCGGCTCGCGAGCCAGCGACGTACCGCACGCCGGCACGTCCGGCTGGATGACCGGCAGCGGCTGATTCGGCATGCATCTAATTTGACATATGTCTAATCAGTGTGCAAGCCGAGGCTGCCCGGGCACAGGTCCGGGGAACGGACGGATGCAGACTCAGGGCCTGCAGGGCGGGTCAGCCGGCCGCGACTGTGTCGCTGCGGCGCTCGAGGAGGAGCACGTCACGCCAGCGGCCGTGGTGGCAGGCCAGACGTTGGCTGAAAGACCGATGAAAGCCTTGCGCAAATACCGTCGTGTCAGGATCTTGCTAGTGTCTATTGATATTTTGCGCTTTACAGTACTACGATTGCAGCGTTATATCACGAATCGAACGTCACGACCCGATTTGGGCTCATTTGCACAGTTAGCTACCACGGAGCCCTCCAGGGAGCTGCTGACGCTGTACGGTGCCCGGCCCGGACCTGGCGGCGGGGCCGGGCACCGTGAACCGAACGTATCTAGACTGCGGCGTTATTTGCTGCGTCTTGACTCAGCTGCAGTTCCGGCTGGGCCGGTCGGTGGCGCTTATCGTGGGCACCCTGACCGCAGATTCGCGGGGATCACGCCTATCGGCCTGATCCATCCGAAGGCTACGCAGCAGGATAGGCGCGCCGCAGAATCCACGCCTATGGCATCACGAGACCAACTGCCGCACATCGCAACGCAACAGACCGCGCGCGCAGCCATCGGGCCTGCCAGAACCGTCCGCGGTGGTCCTCTGGCTCTTGACTCAAGCCCTATCCGTAAGCGTAAACTTACCGTTCGTGGATGCTTACCAACCGGGCGATGCGCTGGGGGCGCTGGGGGATCCCACCCGGCGCGCGATCCTCGCGTGCCTGGCCGAGCGGCCCCGCGCGGTCGGCGAGCTGGCGGAGGAACTGCCGGTCAGCCGCCCGGCGGTCTCACAGCACCTGAAGGTACTCAAGAGCGCGGGCCTGGTCACCGAGCGCGCGGCAGGGACCCGCAGGATATACCGGCTCAACCCAGCCGGGGTGGCCGCGCTGCGCGATCAGCTTGAGACATTCTGGAACCGGGCGCTGGCCAGCTACCAGGACCTCGCCGAACAACCGGAAGTGGAGGAGCCATGACCCAGGAAACGACCACCGTGGTCCGCCGGCAGATCGCTGTGCAGGCGTCGATCGAACGGGCCTTCGCTGTATTCACCGAGCGGTTCGGCGAATTCAAGCCGCCGGAGCACAACATGCTCAAGGTACCGATCGCCGAGACCGTCTTCGAACCTCGGGTGGGTGGCCACATCTACGACCGCGGTGGGGACGGCAGCGAGTGCCGCTGGGCCCGTATCCTCGCCTACGACCCGCCGGACCGCGTGGTGTTCAGCTGGGACATCAGTCCGCAGTGGCAGATCGAGACCGAGCCGGACAACACCAGCGAGGTCGAGGTCCGCTTCACCGCCCAGGCTCCGGGGCGGACCCTGGTCGAGCTGGAGCACCGCAACATCGACCGGCATGGCCCGGGATGGCAGGCCGTGGCCGACGGCGTCGCCGACGACGCCGGGTGGCCGCTTTACCTCTCCCGCTACGCCGCCTTGCTGGCCGAGGGCAGCTAACATCCCACCCATCGTGTTATCGCAAGGTCCAGGACGGCTCAACAGGCCGTTCTGGTTCTTAACGTTCTGCGCTGGTCGTGTCACGCTGGGTTAATTCCGGCGAGGCAGGGGCATCACTGTTTCCGTAAGCACCAGTGGTCCCGAGCCTGCTTAGGAGACCCCCGTGGAGCGAATCCCCCAGTCGCTCGTCGCCATGATCCTCGCCGTCGCCGCCTGCCTCTGCTATGCCTTCAGCGGCGCGCTGTCTGCCTGGTACTTCGTCACTCTCTCGGTATCCAGCCTGGTAGGAAACAACCTCTCCGCGGCTGGCTCGTGGATGCTGTTCGTCGCGGCCGCGATCGTTTTCTTCGGGCTGTGTGCCCCTGCCTGGGAGGCGGTTCTCGCCCGGCAGTGGGTGAGCGCCACGGAGGCGTGCGGCGCCGCGGTCGGGGCGCTGGTCCTCGCCATCGGCCTGCTCATCGACGCGGCATCGGCCGCGAGCGCGGCCGGGTCCGTGGTTCCCGCCGTCGGGATAGGCATCTGGGCCCTGCTGGCCCTGGCACGCGCGGGACGCATGTCCCTCCTGGAACAGGAATCCAGCAGGCCTCGGCAGGCAAGCCTGTGGCTGATCAGCGCATTCGGCATGTTCGCGTCGGCTATCGGCTACGGGCTCACGGCGAGCGCCGGTACCGGCCCGCTGGTCGCGCTCGCCGTCCTGCTGGCCGCGGGCCTGGCCGCGCTGGGGTATCAGTCGGGCTGGCCAGGATGCGCGGTCTGGTGGCGTCCCGCGCGACTCGCGGTGTTCTCGCCGGGGTGGCTGCGCTGGCGGCTTCCTATGTCGCGTTTGCCGTGACGGCAGGGCTTGAATCCGGGCCGGGGGCGACCATGGACGGCCTGCGCGTCGGCTTCTCGGCTGTCTACTTCCTGCAGACCGCGGCCGCACTCGTCCTGGGAATCACGGCATGGACAAAGGTCCGCGAGCTTTACTGGCAAGGCACCGCATCGCGTCAGCCGGAGCCGGCGTCGTAGAGCGACGTTAGCGCAATGCTGAGACGCTCGAGCGGCTTCTCGGTGACGGCCGCGCGGTCCCACGCCGGTGCGCAAACCCGGCGGGACATACCCTTGATGAAGCACGGTTCGGCTGTATCGTTTCCTTATGACTATAGATAAACGAAACAGCGGCGGTGGCGTCGCCTCGGACGCTGCTGATGGGCCGCAACCGCGTAGGAGCCCGTTTCCAAGGGGCAGGCAAGCCGGGCCTGGCTCGCCCAGTTACTGGTTAGCAGCAACCCGCCCGCCTTACAAGCAGCGGCGCGATGGCTGCTCGTCTTGTCCTCCTTCTTGTCCGTCCTGCACCTTGTCGCGAGTATGGTCTCAGCTTCCGGCCCAGTGGCGGGAGCGGTACAACATCATCATGTTCGACCCGCGCGGAATGGGCTACAGCACGCAGATCCGCTGCTTCCCGTCCGAGGCGGGCGAGAACGCCCTGCTCGGCAACCTGCCGCCGTTCCCGGTCGGAAAGACGCAGCAGGCGGCCTATGAGAAGGCCTACGCCACGCTCGACGATCGGTGCGCCCGCGATGGCGGACCACTGCTTGACCACGACAGCAGCGCCGACATCGCCAGGGACATGAACCTGCTGCGCGAGGCCGTCGGCGACCCCGTGCTGAACTACTACGGCCAGTCCTACGGCACGCTGCTCGGCGCGCGATCTACTGCCCGCGCCAGGAACCGTCTGCCAGCAGGACACCAACCCGTTCCCCACCCCGTAACGCGATCCCGGCTATACATGCGCACCCGGCGGGCGAGGAGTTCACTGCGGCCAGGTCGTTATAGCGTCGGGCTGGTATGTGCAAATAAGCGCCGCTGCCGGGCGCGGAGCAGAAGGCTGCGCTCCGGGCGGTGGCGTGCCTGACGGTCACCGCACTGCGGGACCTACCCGGCAGCCCCGCCCCCGCCAGCGAGCGGAGCACTGCGGCCCTCCCTGCTGCCGATCAGCTCGAGGGCTCGATTGGGAGCAGGATCGGGCTCAGCAGGTGGAGGCCGCGGCCCGGCGCTGGCTCGTTTCCCATCCGTGCCGCGATTGCCGTAGTCAGCTCGCCGATCAGCGCGGCTAGCTCGTCCGGGCTGAGCCAGAGCGGGATCTGCCTGTAGCCCACCGAGTCGGCAATCGGGTCCGCGTGCTCACGGTCAAGGTAGGTGCTGAAGTCGGCGAGCAGGGCTGCCATGGCCGCGGCGAAGCCGCGTCGGTGGTCCTCCAGGGACATGGACGCGGCCTCATCCCTGCCGATCCTCGCTCGTGTCTGGCGGAGCCGGTAGTAGCGTTCGACCGCGCCGTGGACCCGCTGCTCGCCGACGACCTCCAGCAGGCCGGCGTCAGCCAGCAGGCCGACGTGCCGGTAGATGGTGGTCTTGGGTACGTCGGGCAGCCGGGCGCAGAGCTCGGTGGTGGTCCGGGTCTGCCCGCCGGTCAGTGCGTGCACGATGCGCAGCCGGACGGGATGCAAGAGCAGGTCGAGCGTTTCCACCCGCTCACAATCCCATATTTGGTACCGTTTCCAAAACTGGGAATGCAGAAACGAGGTCGGATGATGACGCACCAGGCGCCGCTGGGGCGGCACCACCAGGTGGCAGGCAAGCGGCTGCTGCTACACCGGTCCGGCAGCGGGAGCCCAACGGTCGTGTTCCTGCCCGGAGCTGGTGCGGTCGGGCTGGATTACCTGAACGTCCAGGAGCGAGCCGCCGAGCTCACCACGAGTGTGCTCTACGACCGGGCCGGGACGGGGTGGAGCGAACACGCGGAGCTGCCGCGTACGGCCGCCTTTACGCGACACGCTTTCCGGCCGAGGTGGCGGGTGCAGCGGTGGCAGGAGTGGGACCCCGCCCAGGCGCAGACGCTGTTCGATGAACTGCCCGAGGAGGTCACCGAGTTCTACCGCGGATGCGGAGATCGACGGCAAGTGGCGGCTCTGCACCGCACTGGCAGCGTCAGTGCCGCGCGGGGAGGTCCGCGCTGTCGACGCCGGGCACGTCACCATGCACCTGCGCCATCCCGGCCTGGTAGTGCAGGCGGTCCAGGATCTGCTGACGGGCTCAACAGGCCGTTCTGAGTCTGGTTCTTTAGGAGGAGATCTCCGCCGCGGGTGGGGGGAGCAAGTTCGTTCCGCGGCCCGATGTGTTCTCACGAGCCGGTTTCTAGGCTTGCCAGTATGCGATTTCAGCGAGTAATCCGATGATCGAGGCGCGCGGTCTCACCAAGTTCTATGGTGAGCGGGCCGCCGTCTTCGATCTTAGTTTCACCGTCCGGCCGGGAATTGTCACCGGCTTCCTTGGGCCCAACGGGGCGGGGAAGTCGACGACGATGCGGCTCATTCTCGGCCTGGACTCCCCCTCCGCGGGCAGTGTGCGGGTCAACGGGCGCCGGTACGCCGATTACCCGGCACCGCTGCGCGAGGTCGGCGCCCTCCTCGAGGCCCGGGCCGTGCACACCGGGCGCTCTGCCCGCAACCACCTGCTCGCCCTGGCCGCCACGCACGCCATCGGCGCCAGGCGGGTCGATCAGGTCCTGGGCCTGGCCGGGCTGAGCGATGTGGCGGGCAAGCGGGTGGGCAGCTTTTCCCTGGGCATGGGGCAGCGGCTGGGGATCGCTGCGGCGCTGCTCGGCGATCCAGGCACGCTGATCCTCGACGAGCCGGTCAACGGGCTGGACCCCGAGGGCGTGCGCTGGGTCCGCAACCTGCTCAAGGCCCTGGCCGCCGAAGGCCGCACGGTATTCCTGTCCAGTCACCTGATGAGCGAGCTGGCCCTGACCGCCTCGCACGTCATCGTGCTGGGCAAGGGGCGGCTCATCGCCGATACCAGCATTGCCGGGCTTGTCGCGGGCGGGCGGTCACTTGAAGAAGCCTTCATGGAGATGACGGCGGGCGCCGTCGAGTATCACGCCGAAGGGAGCCAGACATGGTCACCCAGGGCGCTGTAATCCGGTCCGAGTGGATCAAGCTCCGCAGCGTCCGCTCATCGTGGCTCATGCTGGGCGCCACGGTGCTTGGCATCGCCGGCGTCGGCCTGCTCGTCGCCTATGTCACCAACGCGCACTGGTCCGCGAGCTCCGCGGCCGGCTTCAATCCCGTCAATCAGACCCTGCTCGGCGTCAACCTCGCCGAGCTCACCATTGGGGTGCTCGGGGTGCTTGTGGCCAGCGGGGAGTACGCTACCGGGATGATCAGGGCCACCTTCACGGCGGTCCCCCGCAGGCTTCCCGTGCTGGTCGCCAAGGCGGGCGTTCTCGCCGCAGTGACCTTCGTGGTGTGCCTGGCGGCCGTGCTCGGCGCCTTCGTGGGCGGGCAGGCCCTGCTCGGATCGCACGGGCTGGGTATCGGGCATCCGGAAGCGGTGCGGGCGGTGATCGGCGCCACCTTGTACCTCACCGGGGTCGCGGTGCTCGGCGTGGGCGTGGGCTTCCTGATCCGCTCCACCGCGGGCGGCATCGCGACGGTGATCGGGGTGCTGTTCGTCCTTCCGCTGCTGGCGGGGGCGCTGCCAGGTAGCTCCGCCTTTGAGGGGTATCTGCCGAGCATGGCCGGGCGGGCGCTGTTCATCATGAATCGCCAGGGACATGCATGACGTCGTCGCCCATAGCCTGTCGGTCATGGTGACCCTGTCCGAGGGGGCCGCCCTCAAGCAGGCCGCCGAACCGGAACGGGCCTTCGCGGCGATGCGCCAGGTGTCGGCCACCGGCCGCCAGGCCCTCGACGAGATGCGCCGCCTGCTCGGCGTGCTACGCACCGAGGACATCCCGCCGGAGGGCCGGCAGCCTCAGCCTGGGATGGCTCAGATCGGCGGGCTGATCGAGCAGGTCCGGGCCACCGGCCTGACCGCTTCGCTGACCATCACGGGTGCACCAGCGGACATGCCGCCGGGAGCGGGGCTCACCGTTTATCGCATCGTGCAGGAAGCGCTGACCAACACCCTCAAGCACGCGGCCTCCCCCACCCGGGTCACCGTCGCCATCGACTGCAGGCCAGGTTCGGTAACGGTGGACGTCCACGACGACGGTGTTCTTGGCGGCCCGGAGGCGGGCGCGGCGGGGCACGGGCTGACCGGGATGCGGGAGCGAGCGGCCGTCTACGATGGCACGGTGAGCGCAGGTCCCGTCCCCGTCGGCGGCTGGCATGTCCGCGCCCGCCTGCCCCTTTCAGGTGAGCCCCGGTGACCATACGCGTCCTCCTGGCCGACGACCAGCCTCTCATCAGGACCGGGTTCCGGATGATCCTGGAGGAAACCGGCGACGTCGACATCGTCGGGGAGGCCCAGGACGGGGCCTCGGCGGTGCGCCTGGCGAGGGAACTGAATCCCGACGTGATCCTGATGGACGTCCGGATGCCCGGCGTCGACGGCATCGAGGCCACCCGGCAGATCGTGGCGCGTGATCCGGCGGCGCGGGTACTCATCCTGACCACGTTCGACCTTGACGAGTACGCCTTCGCCGCTCTGCGCGCCGGGGCCAGCGGGTTCGTGCTGAAAGACGTTCCGCTTCGCATGCAAGGACGAGCCGCCCGGGACGGCGCGGGACACTAGAGTGGGTCGGGTGGACGGTGGGCCTGGTGCGGATGAGGACATTCCCGGGTTCTGCCGGGCTATCAGGATCCCGGGGCTGGCCGATGTGCATACCCATTTCCTGCCGCCGCGGATGATGCGGCGGGTGTGGGCGTACTTCGAGGAGGGCGGGCCGCTGATCGGGTCGGCCTGGCCGATCCAGTACCGGTGGTCCGATGCCGAACGGGTCGCGCATCTGCGCACTATGAACGTGCGGCTGTTCAGCGCGCTCGCATATGCGCACCGGCCGGACATGGCCGCGGACCTGAACGCGTGGACGCTGGAGTTCGCTAAAAGAACCGCCGGGTGCCTGCCCTCGGCCACGTTCTACCCCGAACCGGGTGCCGCCGGATATGTGTCCGACGCGCTCCGCGACGGGGCGCGGATATTCAAGATCCACCTGCAGGTGGGAGGTTTCTCCCCCGTCGATCCGCTGCTGGATCCGGTGTGGCCGCTGCTCTGCGAGGCTGGCACGCCTGTCGTGGTGCATGCCGGGCATGCGCCGGTCGCGGCCCAGTACACCGGGCCTGACCCGTTCGGCGAGGTGCTGCGCAGGTACCCGGACCTGACGGTGATCGTGGCACACATGGGGGCACCCGACTACACGCCATTCCTGGACCTCGCGGAAACGTATGAAAACGTGTACCTCGACACCACGATGATCTTCACGGGGTGGCTCGGGGAGTTCCCGGCTGCCGAGCTGCCGCGGGTACGTGACCTGGGCCTGCGCAGAAAGGTCCTGCTCGGCAGCGACTTCCCTAACATCCCTTACCCGTATGCGCGCCAGATCGCGGGGCTCGCCGGACTCGGCCTCGGCGAGGCGTGGCTCCGGGCTGTCTGCTGGGAGAACGCGACGGCGCTGTTCAGCGCGGTCTAGCTCCAGACGCAGCCGGCGTGAACTGGTTTACTGTACGAATGGGAGCATTGGGCCCTGAGCCGCCCGACGGGCCGGACTCCTCCGACGCCGCGACTGGTAGTGCAGCAGCCCGCTCCCGTCTCACACTCCGCCGAGTGGCGGAACTAGCCGGCGTTTCGAGCTCGACAGTCTCCCGGGTACTCAACGGGCGGTCCGATGTATCGGACGAGACACGGCTCATTGTCGAACGGGTCGCCCGTTCGCACGGCTATCAGGCCCGCCGGTATCAAACCCGCCGAGCCCTGCCTTCCGGCCAGACCGGGCCGTCCGGCCAGGCTGGGCCGTCGCGCGAGCGATCGGGCTCAGCAGGCGAGCAATTGAGCGGTTTGGTCGGTGTTACGACAACCACGTCGGGTACTGCCTATTTCTCTACCATCCTGACAGGGATCACCGAGGCGCTGGCCGAGCGCGACATGTGGGCTCTGGTGTGCCCGACCCGGCAAGAGCGCAATCGCGAAGTGTCCGCCATCAGGCGCCTCATGCGCAGCGAGATGATCGGCGCACTGCTCTTGCTGCCCGAGGAGTCCCCTGACGAGCTGCGGGCATTGAAAGATGACGGCTTGGCCTTCGTGGTGGTAGACCCGCTCCACGACTTGGGGCCAGACATCCCGGTTGTCTCAGCGGCGAACTCCTCCGGGGCGTACCAGGCCACGGCTCATCTGCTGCAGCTAGGGCACCGCCGGATCGGGATCATCACCGGTCGCAGGGACGGTGCCGCCACCCGAGCTCGACTGCAAGGGCATTACGCCGCTCTGGCGGAAGCGGGCGTCATGCCGGATCCGCAACTCGAAGTGGAAGCGGACTTCCTTGTCCCGGGAGGCGCCGCCGGCGCCTCCCATCTCCTCGCGCTGGCCACCCCGCCAACAGCGATTTTCGCCTTCAACGACTGCATGGCCGTCGGGGCACTTCACGCGGCGCGGGCCAGAGGACTGCGGCTCCCGGAAGACCTGTCTGTCGTCGGCTTCGACGATACGCCGGAAGCCGAAGCTGCTTATCCCGGACTCACGACCGTTTACCAGCCGCTCAAGGAACTCGGCCGGATGGCAGTCAGCCTGCTGATCGGGCTCATGGACCAGCACCAGTTCGAGCCCTTGCATGTCGAGCTTGCCACCCGGCTCGTTGTTCGCTTGTCTACCGCACCGCCAGCCCTTACGACGTTACGCGGGCTGATCCCGGCGGGCCGGCCTGATCATGAGGCCGCCCCACACCTTTCTTAAGCCTGCTCACCAGGACCGCAGCGCCCATCGCCGTCCGCACCCGCCTCGCAGAGATACTCGCCGAGACACTCACAGCGGCATAAGCGGCATGAGCCAACCCAAATAACCCGCCTCAGGCTCTTGACGGCGCCGCAACGGCATTTTACATTTTCGGCATCTACCGGAACATCCCGGGACATGCCGGGAATAGCCGGAACGAGCCACCGGGCGGACACATGCCTTCTTCCTCGATCACGCCGGCGGGCCGCATGCGGGCCGGTACCAGGTTGACCAGGATCGCCTCGGCGGTCATCGTCCTCCTGGCCGCCGTCGGGCTGTGGTCGGCGGCGGGGTCGGCCCCGCTGGCCGGCTCAACAGCCCATGCGGCAACCTGTCCCTGGATCGATTCCACCGCACCGGTAGCCACGAAAGTGGAAGAGGTGATGGCCCAGATAACCCAGGCCCAGGAGCTCGCGCTGGTAAATGGCGGCTCAGGCAGCTACGCCGGAAACATCGCGGCCATACCGGCGCTGTGCATTCCGGCCATCAACCTGGAGGACGGCCCCCAGGGGGTTGGCGACGGACAGTGCTGCGTCACCCAGCTGCCGGCCCCGGTCGCGGCGGCGTCCACGTGGGACACGAGTCTGGAGCAGCAATACGGCGCGGTCGTGGGGTCGGAGGAGGCGGGTAAGGGGGCCGACGTCAACCTTGGCCCGACGATAAACATCGTGCGCGACCCGCGGTGGGGCCGCGCCTTCGAGAGTCTCGGCGAGGATCCGTACCTCTCCGGCCAGATGGCCGCCGCCTATGTCTCGGGTGTGCAGTCCCAGGGGATCATGGACCAGGTTAAGCACTACGCGGTGTACAACAACGAGACCAACCGCAACAACTCCTCCGACGATGACGTGGTCCAGGAACGGGCTGAGCAGGAGATATACATGCCTGCCTTCCAGTCCGCGGTCAACGCCGGGGTGGACTCGGTCATGTGCGCGTACAGCCAGCCCAACGGCGTCCCCGCGTGCCAGAACTCCTACCTGCTGGGCGACCTTGACAATCAATTCGGTTTCCAGGGGTTTGTCACGTCGGACTGGTACGCCACCCAGAGCACGCTGCCATCCATAGAGGCCGGCGACGACATGGACATGCCCGGTGACGGCAACTACGGCACCAACCTCGCCGCGGAAATCGGGAACCAGGTCCCGCGCGACTACCTGGACGATGCGGTTGAGCGGATCCTGACGGAGCTGTTCAACTCCAACCTCATGAACAACGGCAATACCGGCTGCACCTGCAACACAGTGACGACAGCAGCCCATGTCGCAAGCGCCCTGCAGGTCGCCGAAGAGGGCACGGTACTGCTGAAGAACTCGGGCAGCATCCTGCCGCTCAACCCCAGCACGGTCGGCTCGATCGCCGTCATCGGCACCGACGCGAGCAGCAGCCCGACCTATTCAGGGGGAGGCAGCGCGAGCACCACCGCGAGTAACCAGGTCACGCCGCTGGCTGGCATCCAGGCCGCGGTGGGCAGCGGCGTGACGGTGACCTACAACGACGGCACCGACCAGTCCTCGGCCGTCACAGCCGCGCAGGACGCCAACGTGGCCATCATTTTCGCGGACTACACAGAAAGCGAAGGCTCCGATCTCACCAGCATCGATCTGGGCACGGCGGATGACAGCCTGATCAGTGCGGTAGCGGCGGCCAACCCGCACACCATCGTCGTGCTCAACACCGGTTCCGCGGTGACCATGCCCTGGTCGAACAGCGTCCCGGGCATCGTGGAGCAGTGGTATCCGGGACAAGTAGACGGCACCGCCGCCGCAGCCATCCTGTTCGGCACGGTTAACCCTTCGGGACACCTGCCGGTCACCTTCCCCAGCAGCCTGTCCCAGGTGCCCGCCAGCACCGCGGCGGAATTTCCCGGCGCCAACGGCCAGGTCCAGTACAACGAGGGCATTGACGTCGGCTACCGCTGGTATCAGTCCCAGAACGTGACCCCCACGTTCCCCTTCGGCTTCGGGCTGTCCTACACGACGTTCTCGTACTCGAATCTGTCCGTCACCGGATTCAGCTCCGCCGGCACGGCTACCGTCACCGCTACCGTTACCAACACCGGTTCAGTAGCGGGCGCCGACGTGGCCCAGCTGTACATCGGCGACCCGTCAAGTACCGGGGAGCCGCCGTGGCAGCTGAAGGGCTTCGACCGTGTCAGCCTCAACCCCGGCGCCTCGACCACTGTCACCTTCAGCGTGCCCGTCCACGACCTCACCTACTGGGCCGGCCCCGGCGCCACGAGCTACCCGACGGCATGGTCTGGCAGCGATCCTGACGGCGGAGGATGGACCGCGCCGGCCGGCACCTACGCCATTGGCGTGGGGGACTCGTCCGCCAGCCTGCCCCTCACCGGCACCCTCACGCTTGCCAGCCCGGTAGGGCCAGACACGGTGAGCATGACCAGCCCTGGTGCTCAGGCAACCGCCGCCGGCTCCACCGTCAACCTGCAGATGAGCGCCTCCGACTCGGCAGCCGGGCAGACGCTCACCTACGACGCCACGGGCCTGCCTGGCGGCCTGTCCATTGACCCGTCGACCGGAGCGATAACCGGAACCGCTCTCTTCAGCGAGAACGACACGGTGACGGTGACTGCCACCGACGGCGAAGCGTACGAAGGCAGCGCCTCATTCCCGTGGAACGTCGCCACGCCGCCAGTCACCACGCCGACGGTCCCGGCCGGCCAGAGCTGCAACGCCCCCGCGGCAGGCGAGTCCCAGCTCAACGAGGCAAATTTCGTCGCCAGTACCAGCAACCCGTCGGGTGACGGCCCCCAGAATGCCATCACCAACGCGGTAAGCGGTACGGACAGCAGCCGTTTCAGCACGGACACCACCCAGCTAGCTGGCATGTACTACGAGGTCAACATGGGCTCGCCGCAGACCTTCAACCAGATAGAGATGGCGTTCCCGAACTGGGCAACCGACTACGCCCCGGATTACAACGTCGAGGTCTCCGACAATGGCAGTTCGTGGACGGTGGCAGCCAGCTGTTACGGCAACGGAAGCCCGGAAACAGCCAGCTTCACCACCCAGACTGCGCAGTACGTTGAGGTGGTGCTGACCACACCGGACCCGAGTGAGTGGTGGTCGATCGCCCAGTTCCTGGTGTCCGCCCCGGCCGGGACCACCAGTCCGCCCGTTGGCACCTGCTCCGGGTCCACCTCGGGCGAGAACCCGCTGGCCGAATCGGGCTTCACCGCTACCTCCCCGGTGCCCGCCGGCAGCGCGGGGGCACAGAACCCGATCACCAACGTCGTTAACGGCAACACCAGCGCCGGGCGCTTCACCACCCAGGCCGCCCAGGCCACCGGCGACGAGTACATCGTCAATATGGGCTCAGCCCAGACGTTCAACGAAATACAGATGGCCGCGCCCGACGACCCCACGGACTACCCCACGAGCTACAGCGTGGAAGTCTCGCCCAACGGGTCGGCCTGGACCGTGGTAGCCACCTGCACGGCCACCAGCACACCGCAGGTCGTCAGCTTTCCCAGCCAGACCGATCAGTACGTAGAAGTGGTGCTCAACGCGCCCACCCCCACCTACTGGTGGTCGATGGAGTACTTCTACGTCTACTCGAGCGGAGAAGGCCCCTACGGAGGTACGGCCGCCGCCGTACCCGGCACGGTGCTGGCCGCCAACTACGACGCCGGCGGCCAGGGCGTGGCCTATAACGTCACGTCCGTCAACGGCACGGCCAACAGCTACCGCCCCGACGGAGTGGACCTGGAAGCGTGCGACGACACGGGCTGCGGATACGACGTCGGCTGGACGAGCGCCGGGCAGTGGTTCCGCTACACAGTCAACGCGGCGAGCGCCGGCACCTACACCGTCAGCTTGCGCCTGTCCTCCCCCAATGGCGTGACCGACGGCCTCCACATCGCCAGCAGCTCAGGCACCAACCTGTCCGGCGACATCAACGTCCCCGCCACCGGGGGCTGGCAGACCTGGGCCACTGTCACCGCCAGCGTGACCCTGCCCGCGGGCCAGCAGACCCTCACCGTCGACCAGGACAACGGCGGCTGGAACATGTACTACATGGCCTTTGCCGCGAGCAGCGCGAGCGCCAACTGCTCAGCCAGCCTCACCGGCACGCAACTCAGCCGCACAGCCTGGACAGCGAGCACCAACACGAGCGGCGACCCGGCCTCCAACGCCATTGACGGCAACCTGACGACCAGGTTCTCCACAGGAGCCGCACAGACTCCTGGGCAGGACCTTGTCATCGACATGGGCTCGGCTCAGACGTTCTCCGAACTGGACATGGAAGTTCCCAACTCGGCCGGTGACTACGCCAGGGGTTACCAGGTACAGGTCTCCAGTAACGGCACCAGCTGGACAACAGTCGCCAGCTGCACCGGCACCAGCAGCTCCGAAGTCGTGAGCTTTCCGGCCCAGACCGACCAGTACCTCCAGGTGACGCTTACCCAGTCGATAAGCCCCGACTGGTGGTCCGTGGACGAGCTCTACCTCCTTAACTAACTGCCACGTCAACGAGCAACGGCAGGTGGTCCGACCCGGCTGCATCGAGGATCGAGGCGGTCACCGCCGCCTCTGGCGAGGCGAGGCAGTAGTCGATCGCCTTCCGCGGCCGCTTGGCCGGGAAGCTGGGCGCCGCCGGAGACGGCTCGGCCAGAATCCCGCTGTACTTCCCGAACAGGTCGCCAGCAGGCGCGTTGAAATCCCCGCAGATCACCCACGGCGTACGGAGCCGCAACGTCAGCTGGTGCAGCGCCTGCGCGGCGATCTTGCGGCTGGCATGCTCCGAGGCCGGGAAGTGCGTCCCGCCGACCCACCATGACCCGACCCGGGCCAGCACGAGCGACCGGGTCTCGCTCTGCTCGCTCCCGTCGTACGGACGTCCAGGCCGGTACACGCTGACCTGCTGGACCGCCGCCATAGGGGTCCGGCTCAAAAGCGCGTTTCCGTACCCGCGCAGCGAAGGATCAGTCCCGTACTCAATACAAGGGACGAAGGTCCACGAGTACCCGCACTCCCCCGCCACCTTGGCGAGCGCTTCCGGCGCCCCCCACGGCTCATTGACCTCGACCAGGGACACCACGTCCGGCGCGGTGTCCCGGATCAGGGCGGTCACGGCGTGCGCGTTCGGCGCACCGGCCGCGTCTTTCCAGGAATGGATGTTCCAGTGCAGAATGCGCACTTACGCCTGCGGCAGCTTCACGGACCCCGGCCTTACCGGCCGTGCGGTGGCGGGCGGTACCACCGGCCCGATGTCACCGTCCGGTGCCGTGTCCAGGTCCACCACCACCGGGGCATGGTCGCTCGGCTTGGTGCCCTTGCGGGCTTCCCGGTCCACCCAGGCCGCTGCGACCCGGGCAGCGACCGGAGCGGAGGCCAGCAGCAGGTCAATCCGCATGCCGAGGTCCTGGTGGAACATGCCGGCCCGGTAGTCCCAGTAGCTGAACACCCGCTCCGATGGCCACCGCTCCCGCACCACGTCATGCAGGCCGGCATCCAGCAACGCCGACAAGGCCGCACGCTCCGGCGCGGTCACGTGCGTCTGACCCACGTACGCCGCCGGGTCGAACACGTCCTGATCGGCCGGCGCGATGTTCATGTCCCCGCACACCATGACGTCGTCTGGGCCACTGACGACGACGGCACGAAGCGCGGCGAGCCAGGCCAGCTTGTATACGTAATGGTCGGAGTCCGGCACCCGCCCGTTCGGCACGTACACCGAGTGAATCCGTACCCCGCCGCAGGTGGCCGAGACCGCGCGGGCCTCCTGATGCGGGAACCCCGGGCCATTGGGCAGGCCGGGCACCACGTCAGCCAGGCCGACCCTGGACAAGATGGCGACGCCGTTCCACTGCGCCTCGCCGTGCGCGGCGAACTCATATCCGCGCTCGGCCAGCGGCCCGCCGAGCAGCTTCATGAACGCCGCGTCGGCGAGCTTGGTCTCCTGCAGGCAGACCACGTCCGGCTGCCGCTGGTCGAGCCAGGGCAGCAGCCGCTCGACACGCTGCTTGACGGAATTCACGTTCCACGTCACTACTCGCACTAGCCCTAGAGTAGTGGCAAATCGCTGTCCGGACCGGCTCGACGGCTCCGACGTCCCCCGTGAGAGAAGGGAGACGATCATGAAGTACATGATCCTCGTCAACGCCTCGCAGCAGGATTACGACGAGATGGCGCGCTGGTCCCCCGCCGATTTCGCGGCAATGGGCCAGTTCATGGAGCAGTTCAGCAGGGAGCTGACCGAATCCGGCGAGCTCGTCGACACCCGCGGGCTCACCTCGCCAGCTCAGGCCCGCAGGATCCAGGGCCGTGGCACAGAAGCCGTGGTCACGGACGGGCCGTACGCCGAGACCCAGGAGGTCCTTGCCGGGTACTGGATTGTCGAATGCGAGAGCTTCGACCGCGCGACCGAGATCGCCGCCCGGCTCACCCAGACCCCCGGCCCCGGCAACGCTGAGCACGGTTACGCCGATGTCCGCCCGATCGCCGACTCCAGGGACGACCTCTGACGCTGAAAGCGCCGGAAGAGGACCTGCTGCGCAGCCTGGCGCCGCAGGTCCTCAGCGCGGTCGCCCGCCGCTATGGGCACTTCGACCTCGCCGAGGACGCGACGCAGGAGGCCCTCATCGCCGCCGCGACCCAGTGGCCCCGTGACGGTCTCCCTGACAACCCGCTGGCCTGGCTGATCCGGGTAGCCAGCCGCAAGCTCACCGACCTGCTGCGCAGCGACCAGGCGCGCAAGGAACGCGAATGGCACGCGCTACCGCCTGCTCATCCAGCGACTGCCCACGACGACTCACTCATCGTGCTGTTCCTCTGCTGCCATCCCGCGCTGACGGCAGACGCGCAGATCGCGCTCACCCTGCGTGCCGTCGGCGGCCTGACCACCAGGCAGATCGCCCGTGCCTTCCTGATACCAGAAGACACCATGACCCGCCGCATTACCCGCGCCAAGCGCCAGGTCAAGGACAGCGGCATCCCGTTCAGCATGCCGGCTCCCGCGCAGTACCCGCAGCGGCTAGCCGCGGTCCTGCACGTGCTTTACCTCATTTTCACCGAAGGCTACGCCGCCGCCCGGGCCGACCTGACCGCCGAGGCGATCAGGCTGGCCCGCCTCACCCGCCGTCTGCTGCCCGACGACACCGAGGCAACCGGCCTGCTCGCCCTGATGCTGCTCACCGAGGCCCGCCGGACCGCGCGCACCGGCCCCGCAGGCGAGCCCATCCCGATGGCGGATCAGGACCGCTCCCGCTGGAACACGTCGATGATCGCCGAGGGCGTTGCCCTGGTGACCAGCGCACTGACCGCCGGCCCGGCCGGCCCGTACCAGCTCCAGGCTGCGATCGCCGCCCTGCATGACGAGGCCCCCACGGCCGCCGCCACCGACTGGCCGCAGATCGCGGAGCTGTACTCGGTGCTGCTCAGGCTGCAGCCAGGCAACCCGGTGATCCGGCTGAACCACGCGGTGGCGGTCGCCATGACGCGCGGCCCGCAGGCGGGCCTTGACCTGCTCAGCGACCTGGACGCCGACCCGCGGCTCGCCACCGACCATCGCCTGCCCGCCGCCCGCGCCCACCTGCTCGAGCTGGCCGGCTCCCTCGCGGCCGCCCGGGCCGCCTACCTTGCGGCCGCCGGCCGAGCCCTCACCCTCCCCCAGCGCCGCTACCTGCTCGCCCGCGCCGCCCGGCTTTTACCCAGAACGGCCCGTGGTTCCCGCCGACCGCAAAGCCGACCCAGTGCGCACTCCGCGTCCAGCGCCCGCCCCCGCAGCCAGAAGCGAGCCGGCGCACACCGCGATGACCAGCCCGGGCCCTATCAGGGCCCAGCGCGTCCCGGCAGTGGCCGCGAGCGTGGCCGCGAGGAACGCACCAGCCGGCACGAATCCCATATACGCCGCGTTGTAGGCGCTGAGCGCATGCGCGCGCTGCGCCTGCGGCGTCGTCCGCTGCACGTAGACGGTCGCACTGACCGAGAACAGCTGCATCGTGCCGCCCAGGAGGAACAGCAGCAGGTCATACGCCCAGGCTGTGGGCATCACCGCAGCGCCGCACTCGGCCAGGCCGAAGAGCAAAGACCAGACAGTAAATTCAGAACGGCTGGGGTTTCTCTGCTGCGAGGAGTACACGCTCCCCGCCACGGCGCCTACCGCGGTGCACGTGCCCATCAGCCCGAAGCCCGCCGACCCGAGATGCAGCACATACTTCGCCATCAGCGGATTGGTGACCGCGAACTGCCAGCCGAAGCCACCGACCAGCAGCGCCAGCACGATCGCGGCCCGCACCCCGCGCGGCAGGTCAAGCAGCCAGCCGAACCGCCTGGCTCCTGGTGTCTGCGTGCTCGCGTGCCCCGGGCTGTCCGCCAGCCGAACCAGCACCGCGATCACAGTGAGGAAGGAGATGGCGTCGATGAAGAACACCGCCGTCTCGCCGGCAGCCGCGATGATGAGCCCGGCTAGGCCGGGTCCGGCGATCTTCGCCAGGCCGGTCGCGGCGGCGTACCGCGAGGTACCGCGCCGCAGGTTGTCGTCGCCGACCAGGTCGAGCATGAACATCTGCCGAGCCGTGACATCCACGGTCTGCACGCAGCCGATCAGGAAGCAGATCGGCAGCAGGCAGCCCAGCGTCATCCGGGTCGCCACCATGATCAGCGCGATGGCCGCCACGGCGACGGCCTGCAACGCCTGAGTACCGATCAGGATCCGCCGCGGCTGATGGCGGGACACGAACGTGCCAGCGCGCCTGCTGAACACCAGCATCGGCGCCATCATGACAGCGTCGATGGCGGCGAGCGCGATCGCACCGCCGTCCGGCACGTGCAGCCCCAGCCAGAACAGCGCCGTGTACCCCATCGTCGTCCCGGCCAGCGACACCACCTGCGCGCCCACATACCACCGGAACGAAGCGCCCATGAGGCGAGCATAAATGCGCTATAAGCGCAGCTGCAAGGTAGTCGCAATAACTAGCGCGCTAGGCCCCCACCGGTCCCCGGCACACGCTGGGTTTGCGGAGGATCCGTGTCCGGCGGAAGAAAAAGAGTCAGAAATGACTCCATTATTTCCGTCAAACATCGAATTTCCGTCTTAATTCGGGTGTCAGGTCCCGCCGGACGGCACATCGGCATGGTGCTTGCGAGCTGTGCACCGGGAACGCGGCTATACGAGACGAGCCCTAGGCGTCGGCGTAGTGCTTGGCGGGGGTGTAGGCCTGGGATACGGTGGCGCGGCTGAAGACGTGCCAGGTGGTCGCGGACACGATGATCGCCACGACGAAGCCGACCCAGTAGGGAGCGGTGATGCCGAACCTGTCGGCGATCGCGCCGCCGAGGATCGCGCCGATGCAGTTGCCGCCGGCCGCGATGAACAGGTTCGTGGCGCCAACGCGGCCGAGCATCTCCGGCGGCGTCAGCCGCTGCCGCAGTGAGGTTGCCACGATGCTCCACAGCGAGCCGTGCACGCCGAACGCGAAGAACATCACGCCGACGACGTACGCACTGCGCGAGGTCGCCAGGGTGAGGTGCATCCCGGCCTCGATCAGCAGGCCGATCCGGATCGTCCAGGTAGCGGTCACCGCCTTGATCAGCCGGTCACCTACGACCGAACCGAGGATGCCGCCGGCCGCCATGCACGAGAACAGCGCACCGTAGCCCACCGAGCCCATGTGCAGCCGCTCCTTCACCAGCAGCACCAGGACCGCCGTGGCAGCCGTGAGCGTGACGTTCAGCATCCCGATCAGCACCGACATGGTGCGGAGCAGGCGCTGGTGGGCGAGCCAGCGGAGGCCTTCCACGAGCTGGGTCCGGATCGGGGGCTGGACCTGGCCGCCACCGGTTCCGCCGCTGGCTGAGTGCGACGCCGCGCGGTACGTGCCCGCCACCAGGCCGACCAGGACCGCGCTCACCGCATACGTGCCCGTATTGACGAAGAACGGGACGGAGGCCGAGACCACGAACAGGTAGCCGCCGAGCGGTCCGGCGACCATGCTTCCCATCAGCGTCGTGCCGCCGATCAGCCAGCCGTTCGCCCGCTCCAGGCGCTCCCTCGGCACCACGTCCGGGGTCATGGCCTGGCTCGCCGACCTGAACACGACCTCACCGGTGTTGATCACGAAGAGCACAGCGTCCAGCAGTGCGATGCCCGACCAGCCGCCTAGCAGCGCGACGGACAGCACGCCCATCGCGGCGACTCGGCTCCAGTCGATGAGGACCATCAGCCGGCGCCGGTCCACCCGGTCGACCAGGACGCCGCCGGGCAGCGCGAACAGCAGCCAGGGCAGCCAGGCCACGCCGGTCGTGGCCGACACGATCAGCGGGCTCTTGGTATGCGCGGCGACATACAGCGGCGCCGCGATCGTTGCCATCCCGCTGCCCAGCGCCGACATCGTGCTGGCCGTCCACAGCTTCGCGAACCGCCCGCCCAGCGGCAGCGGTCCGGTAGCAACGGCTTCTGTCACGTCAAGACACGCTACCTGCACTTTTGCCCGCACCAGCGCCCCGGCAGCCCGAAGCATGGCGACCCGTGGCGCACGAACCCCTTCTGGTGGGTGTTCGTGCGCCACGGGTCGCCATAAAGGCGCGAGTGCGTGGGCGAGGGCTGGTGGGGTTAGGCGGTTACGGCTTTGTCGGTGATTTCCAGGGCCTGGTCCAGGACTTCGAAGCCTTCGGCTAGCTGGGCTTCTGTGATGGACAGGGGCGGGTTGGTCATGACCTGGTTCCAGTGCAGGAGGGTGTACACGCCGTTGTCCAGCAGGTAACGGAGCAGTGCCTGCATCTCCGGGCTCGAGCCGTTGAACGGGGCCATCGGCTCTCCGGTCTCGCGGCTGCGGACCAGCTCCAGGACACCGAACAGGCCGATGTTGCGGACCGCGCCGACGCTGGGGTGCTTCGCGGCCAGCTCCTGGTGATGACGGGCCATCACGTCGCCCATCTTCGCGGCATGCTCGACGAGGCCGTCCTGCTCGAACACCTCGATGGTGGCCAGTGCGGCGGCCAGGCAGACCGGGTGCGAGTTGTAGGTGAGACCGCCGGCGAACACGTTCTTCTCGAAGTGCTCGGCCACGTGGCGGCGCAGGCCGACCGCACCGAGCGGCAGGTAGCTGGACGTCAGGCCCTTTGCGCAGGTGATGATGTCAGGCACCACGCCGTAATGCTCGACGGCGAACCACTTGCCTGTCCGGCCGAAACCGCTCATCACCTCGTCGGCGATCATCAGGATGCCGTACTGGTCGCAGATCTCGCGGACGCCCTGCAGGTACCCGTCCGGCGGGACCAGGATGCCGTTGGTGCCGGTGACCGGCTCGATGATGAAGGCGGCGATCGTCGCCGGGCCCTCCAGCTCGATGGTCTCGCGCAGGTTGCGCAGCGCGGTTTCCGCGTCATCCATGGGCCGGGTCGTGCCGTGGTAGAAGTCAAGCACGTGCACCACGCCAGGCAGCCCTGGCTCGTTCGCCCAGCGGCGCGGGTCGCCAGTGAGGGTGATCGCGGCCGCGGTGGCACCGTGGTAGGACCGGTACCTGGCCAGGATCTTGTGCCGGCCGGTGACCGCCTTCGCGATCCGGATCGCGTTCTCGTTGGCCTCGGCGCCGCCGAGGGTGAAGAACGACTTCTCGATGTCGCCCGGGAAGATCTCGGCGAGCTTCTTGCCGAGCAGGGCGCGCGGCCCGGTCGCCATCGCGGCCGAGTTCACGTAGCCCAGCTGGCCGAGCTGACGGGAAATGGCCTCATTCACCCGAGGATCGCCGTGCCCGATGTTCACGCTCATCAGCTGGCTGTTGAAGTCCAGGTAGCGCTTGCCGCCGGGCTCGTAGAAGTAGACGCCCTCGGCGCGCTCTACGGGGATCGGGTTAACCGCCGCCTGTGCAGCCCAGTCGTACAGCGTGTAGCGCTTGGACCAGTCGACGATTTCCTCGGCTGAAAGTCCGGTCATTTCATATCTCCTCCTGTGTTATCGCCAGGTTAAAGGGCCTGCCGCGGGACGGCATCACCAGGACCGGCCCGCCGTCGGCGGCGAGGCTGTGCAGCTGGACCGCGAACCGGCCGACATCACCGGTGTTGCCATGAAACATCTCATAGTGCATCGGGATGACGTATTCCGGGCCCACCTCGGCGGCCAGCCAGGCGGCCTCCGCCTCGTTCATGTTGCCGACCAGGCCAGCGGCCTCGCGCATGAAGTCCCGGCCGTTGATCGGCAGCATCAGCACGTCCGGCGCCAGCTCGCGCAGCTTCGGGGCCAGCTCCGGGTAGACCAGGCCGTCACCGGCATGGAAGAACCGGACCCCGCCGACCTCAAGCACGTAACCGAGATAGCGGCCCTCCAGGAACTCGTACCTCACCGGCTCGTCGTCGCCGACGCCATGCAGAGCCGGCAGCGGGTGCACGGTGACGTCCCGGTCGTGCAGCACCTGATCGGGGACGGCGCCGATGAGGCGGTCCCTGCTCAGGCCGCCGCGGACCGCGAGATCCAGCGCCGGGGCCGGCACCACGATCCGCGCCTGGTCGTTCACCTTGACAAACTCCGTCAGGAACCCCAGGTCCAGGTGGTCGATGTGCTCGTGGGTGGTCAGCACCAGGGTGATGTCCGCGAACTCGTCCGCGGTGCCGACCGGAGGGTAGCGGCGGTTGTCCCGCGCGCTCAGGTACGGGTCGATCAGGACCCTGCCCTGTCCCCCCGCGATGCGGAAGCCGGCCTGGCCGTACCAGGTCAGTGTGACGCAGCGCGTAGGACGTTCTGCTTTCATTATCGGTCGTCACCCAGTACGGCGGGTTCGGGGAGCGTCCCCGCGTTGTACTCCAGGACGCGCCACTGGCCGCGACGGGAGCCGACCACCGACCAGGAGCAGTTGGTCAGCGGGCCCAGCGCGGGAAACAGCTCCTCCGGCAGGCCGAGCAGGCGGGCCATGCCGAAGCGGATCGCGGCGCCGTGGCTGACCACGACGGCGAGGCGCTCGTCGCCGGCGGCCAGGTCCTCGACGGTGCGATGGAGGGCAGCGGCCACCCGGTCGGCGACCGCGGTCACGGACTCCCCGTCCGGCGGCGCCCAGTTCGCGTGCGCCTGCGGATAGCGGGCGCGGATCTCGGCGTCGTTCAGGCCCTCCCAGCAGCCGCCGTGGCGTTCCCGCAGGTCCTTGTCGTAGGACACGGCGAGACCGGTCAGCCGGGCCAGTGGGGCGGCGGTGGCGGCGGCACGGCTCAGGTCCGAAGACACGATCAGGTCGGGCCGGAGCGACGCCAGCAGCCGCGCAGCGCGCTCGGCCTGCTCTATGCCCGTCTGATCCAGGCCTATGTCAGTCTGGCCCTGGAAGCGGTGTTCCGCATTCCAGATTGTCTCGCCGTGCCGCCACAGGACCAGGCGGACGTCCTTGCTGGTCAGCGGGTACTCGCAGGGGTCGTGGCCAGGTCGGGAAGATCGATCTGGGGGCAGTCCTTCCAGAGCCGCTCCAGCGCGTAGTAGGTGCGCTGCTCTACGTGCTGCACATGCACCACGATGTCCAGGTAGTCGAGCAGGACCCAGCGGCCCTCCCGCTCACCCTCACGGCGGACCAGCGGCGCGCCGGCCTGCTTCATCCGCAGCTCGACCTCGTCGACGATGGACCGGACCTGCCGGTCGTTGGACGCCGAGCACAGCAGGAAGGCGTCGGTGATGGTGAGCTGCTCGCTCACGTCATAGGCGATGATGGCGTCAGCGAGCTTGTCCGCGGCGGCGAGCGCGGCGGTCTCGACGAGCTCGACGGCCCTAGGTGTGGCAGTCACGAGTGTGGTCAGGCCTCCTCAATATGATTTTCTCACGGCTTGCTATACAGGCCGCGTTTGGCTATGTACTGTACGACTCCATCCGGCACCAGGTACCAGACCGGCTCGCCGGCCTCGACCCGGGCGCGGCACTCGGTGGAGGAGATGGACAGCGCGGGGATCTCCACCAGGCTTACCTTGCCGTCCGGCAGGCCACTGTCGGAGAGCTGATGGCCCGGCCTGGTACAGCCTACGAAATGTGCCAGGCTGAACAGTTCTTCCGCATCGTGCCAGGTCAGGATCTCAGCCAGGGCGTCGGCACCGGTGATGAAAAAGAGCTCGTCAGCGGGCTCGGCCTTGGCCCGCAGGTCCTTGAGCGTATCGATCGTGTAGGTCGGGCCAGGGCGGTCGATATCAACGCGGCTGACGCTGAACCTCGGGTTCGAGGCGGTGGCGATCACCGTCATCAGGTACCGGTCCTCGGCTGGTGAGACTACGCGTCGCTCCTTCTGATACGGCTGGCCGGTCGGGACGAAGACAACCTCATCCAGATCGAAATTATACGCGACCTCGCTGGCGGCGACAAGGTGACCGTGATGGACTGGATCGAAGGTGCCGCCCATGACCCCGATGCGTCTCATAATTTACTCCCCCTCACGGGCAGTTCCGGTGGCCCCTCATGGCCAGCTATGGTACCGGTCCACCTAGCCGGCAATCGGGTCTATGATTCGAGATATGACTTCAGTTCCCGATCGGTCTCGCGTCCGTCTCCCCGGCATCTCCTCCCGCGCCTACGAGCATCCCGCGGATCGCTCGGCGCTGGTGGCACTGCGCAAGCTCACCGGCTTCGATACCATCCTCAAGCTGCTCAATGGCCTGTTCAACGAGCGAGCCATGCGGCTTAATTTCCTCGCCAGCAGCGTCAAGGTGTCCGAGCGGCAGTTCCCGCACATCCACCAGATGCTGCTCGACGGGGCGTACATCCTGGACATGGACACGGTGCCTGAGCTGTTCGTCACCCAGACGCCGCTGGTTAACGCGATGGCCCTCGGCACCAACCAGCCGTTCATCGTGATCAACTCCGGCCTCGTGGACCTGCTCGACCCCGAGGAGCTCAGGGCCGTCATCGGGCACGAGCTCGGCCACGTCCTTTCCGGGCACGCGGTCTACCGGACCATGCTGTACAACCTGATCCTGCTGGCCCAGCGGATCGCCTGGATGCCCATCGGCTACATCGGGCTCCGCGCGATCATCTGGGGCCTTGAGGAGTGGTACCGCAAGTCCGAGCTGTCCTGCGACCGGGCGGGGCTGCTGGCGGGGCAGGACATCGACGCGTCACGACGCGGGCTGATGAAGCTGGCTGGCGGATCGCGGCTGGCCGAGATGAACCCGGATGCCTTCATGGACCAGGCACACGAATATGACGCGGTGCCCGACCTGCGGGATTCTCTGCTGAAGGTGCTGCAGCTGCAGGGCCAGACGCACCCGTTCGCGGTGGTCAGGTACGCCGAGCTCAACCAGTGGATCGCGAGCGGCGCCTACGAGCGGATTCTCGGCGGCGACTACCCGCGCCGGACCGACGACGGGAGCGCGTCGTTCAGCGACGAGGTCAAGAACGCGGCCAAGTCCTACCAGGAGTCGTGGAGCCGGTCAGAGGACCCGCTGATCGGCATGGTGCGCGGCGGCATCGGCGGTGTGGCACGAGCCGGGTCCGGGCTGTTCGACCGGCTTGCCAACCGGGGCAACGGCGGTTCAGGTAACGACGACTCGGACAACTGAGGTCCGGTCTTCAACTGGCCCAGGCCCTAGCCCTGGTGGGGCATGGGCCATACCATCTTGAGGTATGCCTTCTGTGCCAGACAGGTCGCGGGTCCGCCTTCCCGGTATCTCCTCCCGCGCGTACGAGCATCCCGCTGACCGCTCGGCGCTGGTAGCGCTGCGCAAGCTCACCGGCTTCGACACCCTGCTCAGGAAGCTCAGCGGCCTGTTCCCGCAGCGTGCGCTCCGGCTCATCTTCCTGGCCAGCTCGGTCAAGGTGTCGGAACAGCAGTTCCCGCACATCCACGAGATGCTGCGCGACGCCTGTTACGTCCTGGACCTGGAAAAGGTGCCCGAGCTGTACGTCGTGCAGCAGCCCCTGGTGAACGCCATGGCTGTCGGCCTCAACGAGCCGTTCATCGTGCTCAACTCCGGCCTGGTCGATCTGCTGGACCCCGAGGAGCTCCGGGCCGTTATCGGCCACGAGGTCGGGCACATCCTGTCCGGGCACGCGGTCTACAGCACCATGCTGGCGATCTTGATCCTGCTGGCCGCGCGGATCGCCTGGATGCCGATCGGCTACCTCGGGCTGCGCGGGATCATCTGGGGCCTGGAGGAGTGGTTCCGCAAGGCCGAGCTGTCCTGCGACCGGGCCGGGCTGCTCGCCTGCCAGGACATCGACGCATCCCGGCGGGTCCTGATGAAGCTGGCGGGCGGATCCCGGCTGGCCGAGATGAACGCCGACGCGTTCCACGACCAGGCACACGAATACGACGCGGTGCCCGACCTGCGGGACTCGATCCTGAAGGTCCTGCAACTGCAGGGGAACACCCACCCGTTCGCGGTCGTCCGGTTCGCCGAGATCGACTACTGGTACGCCAGTGGCGCCTACCAGCGGATCCTCGACGGGGACTACCCACGGCGTGCGGATGACCGGTCCGCATCGGTGACCGAGGAGATCAAGAGCGCGGCGGCGGCCTACCAGGAGTCGTGGAGCCGGTCCGAGGACCCGCTGATCACCATGGTGCGCGGCGGCATCGGCGGCGTGGCACGGGCGGGGTCCGGGCTATTCGACCGGTTCTCCGGGCGTGGGCCGGATTCAGACTCAGACTCAGACTCGTCTGACTCCTGAGCGCTTCGGCTGGGTAGCGAGTGCTCGACTGGGTCGCGAGAAGGGCCGTACTCTTCCTAAAGCGATTTCAGTTTCGGAAGGCATAGCAGCTGCGGCGGGCCAGGGCTCAGAGGATAACCAGGTCGTCGCGGTGGACTACCTCGCGCTCGTACTCCGGGCCTAGCTTGCTGGACAGCCATCGGGTGGAGCGGCCCATCAGGCCGGGAAGCTCGGTCGCGTCATAGTTGACCAGGCCGCGGGCAACCGTGCTACCATGTTCGTCATTAAGATCAACCGGGTCACCGGCATCGAATGTGCCATCGACGCCAGTGATACCGGCGGGCAGCAGGCTGGCGCGGCGCGCCGTGACCGCCTCGACCGCGCCCTTATCGAGGCGGATGCTGCCGCGGGCGACGGCGGCGTGCTTGAGCCATAGCAGGCGGGTGGCCTGACGGCGGCCGGTCGCGGTGAAGTACGTGCCCGTATCCTCGCCGCCGAGGGCCCTGGCTGCTTCCTGGGCGCTGGCGACCACGGTGGGGATGCCGGCCGCGGTCGCGATCAGCGCGGACTCGACCTTGGTCCCCATCCCGCCGGTGCCGAGGCCACCGGCGGCTGACTTGCCAAGGGTGATGGCGGCGAGGTCGTCCCTGCCGGTGACCGTCGCGATCTTCCTGGCGCCCGGCTTGCGCGGGTCACCGTCGTAGAGGCCATCCACGTCGGACAGCAGGATCAGCGCATCGGCGCGGGTGACATGCGCCACGAGAGCAGCGAGGCGGTCGTTGTCGCCGAACCTGATCTCGTCGGTGGCCACGGTGTCGTTCTCGTTGACCACCGGCAGGACCTTGAGCTCAAGCAGCCGGTCCAGTGTCCGCTGCGCGTTGCGGTAGTGCGTGCGGCGCATCAGGTCGTCGGCGGTGAGCAGTACCTGGCCGGTGCTGATGCGATGACCGGCGAACGCGGCCGTGTAACGGGCAATGAGCAGGCCCTGACCCACGCTGGCCGCCGCCTGCTGCGTGGCCAGGTCTCTCGGCCGCCGGGTCAGCCCCAGCGGTGCCATCCCCGATGCGATGGCCCCCGAGGACACCAGGATCAGCTGGGTTCCGTTCTTGTGCCGGTCGGCGATGGCCTGGGCAAGCTGGCCGATACGGTCATCGGCGATCTCGCCTGCCGCTGTGGTGAGCGAGGAGGAACCGACCTTGACGACAACCCGGGCGGCGGAGGCGATGTCCTGACGGCTCATAGGACCATTCTTGCGGCTAGAGCCTGGGGTCGGTGCCGCGCGGTCCGTGCGGGAGACTCTTCCCGCCCATCATCGGTGCCGCGGGATCCCAGTCGAAGACCACGGCGTCGTCGGGGTCACCGATGAGGACTTCGGCGCCCGGCTCCGCGCCGGCCTTGGCGAGCGCCTCCTCTACACCGAGGCGGGCCAGGCGGTCCGCCAGGTAGCCGATGGCCTCGTCGTTGCTGAAGTCGGTCTGCAGGACCCAGCGGCGCGGCTTCTCCCCCGCGATGAAGAAACTGCCGTCCTCGTTCTTGATGATCTCGAAGCCGGCGTCGTCCTTGGCCTTGATGACTACCCGGGGACGCAGCTCCAGCTTGGCGGCCTCCTCGGCCGGACGGGCAGCGCGCTCGGCGGCCACCAGGGCGGCCATCGCGAAACCTAGCTGGCGCAGGCCCTCGCCGGTGGCCGCGGATATCTCGACTATCTCAACGTCCGCGTAGTTCTCGTCGCTGCTCAGCTGCTCGCGGCAGTAGTCCGCCAGCTCATGGGCGGCCGGGACGTCGATCTTGTTGAGCGCGATCAGGTACGGCCGGGTGGTCAGGTCGGCACCGGTCGCGTCCGCGTAGGCTGCCAGCTCCTCCTGGATCACTGCCAGGTCGGTGAGCGGATCCCGGCCCGGCTCCTCGGTGGCACAGTCCAGGACATGCACCAGCGCGGCGCAGCGCTCGACATGGCGCAGGAAATCATGCCCGAGACCCTTGCCCTGGCTGGCGCCGGGAATGAGGCCGGGCACGTCGGCGACGACAAACTGGGTCGCGCCGGCCTCGACCACACCCAGGTTCGGGATCAGGGTCGTGAACGGGTAGTTCGCGATCTTCGGCTTGGCGGCTGACATCGCCGCGATGATCGAGGACTTCCCCGCGTTCGGGAAGCCGACCAGGCCGATGTCGGCCACCGTCTTGAGCTCGAGGACGATATCGCCCGCATGACCCGGCTCGCCCTTGAGGGCGAACCCTGGTGCCTTGCGCCGCGGGCTGGCCAGCGCGGCGTTGCCCAGGCCACCCCGGCCGCCCGCCGCGGCGATGAACGTCGTACCGGTACCCACCAGGTCGGCGAGCTCCTCGCCGTCCGGGGCCTTCACCACCGTGCCGTTCGGGACTTTTATGATGAGATCGCCGCCGTCGGCGCCGGTGCGATGCGAGCCTTCGCCCTGCTTCCCGTTGCCGGCCTTGCGGACCGGACGGCGATGATAGTCCAGCAGCGTCGCCACGCCGGGATCGACCTGCAGGATGATGTCGCCGCCGTGGCCGCCGTTGCCGCCGTCGGGGCCGCCCAGCGGCTTGAACTTCTCCCGGTGCACCGAGGCGCAGCCGTTCCCGCCATGGCCTGCCTGAATGTGCAGCGTGACCTGGTCGGCGAACTCCGCCACGATCCCCACTCCTTGCCTAAGTTCCTGACTGATACCCGGCTTGCGGGCGGCCAGTCATGAGAAAAGGCGGGCCGGAAGAACCGGCCCGCCTCTCGTTTGCTTGTGCGCTTTTTGCCTTGCGGGCCCTGAGACCGAGGTCTTGGCCTTATACCGAGATCTCGGCCGGGACAACGCTCACGGCCCGGCGACCACGCTTGGTACCGAACTGCACCGCCCCGGCGACCAGCGCGAACAGCGTGTCGTCGTTGCCACGGCCCACGCCGTCACCGGGGTGGAAGTGAGTGCCGCGCTGACGGACGATGATCTCGCCCGCGTTCACGACCTGACCGCCGAACCGCTTGACACCAAGGCGCTGTGCGTTGGAGTCGCGGCCGTTACGGCTGGATGACGCGCCCTTCTTATGAGCCATCTCAGTCCTCCTCGCTGGCCTTCGTCTTCTTGGCACCGGACTTGGCAGTGGCCTTCGCGCCAGAGCCCATGCCGGTGATCCGCACCTGGGTGTACCGCTGACGGTGCCCGTGACGGCGCTTGTAACCGGTCTTGTTCCGGTAGTGGATCATGTTGATCTTGGGACCAGCCGCGTCTCCGACGACTTCCGCCGTGACCTCAAACTGGTCGAGTTCGGCGGGGTCAGTAATGACCCGGTCGCCGTCTACCACCAGGAGGGCCGGCAGCTTAACGCTGGAACCAGTCCCGCCAGGAAGCTTGTCGACGGTGAGGACGTCGTCTAGTGCGACCTTCTCCTGCCTGCCGCCGCAGCGCACAATCGCGTACACCCGAGAACTCTCTCTTTCCTTGCGTGCCCCGGCTTCACCGCCGCAACGGGCTCGCCTGAATGGGGATCGGGCCCGCGGCGCGAGCACCTCCCGTACACCAAGTGCTAAGGCTACCAGACACACGCACAACCACGAACCCGGACAGCTAGCTGGGCTTGGATCGTACGCCGCCTTTGACCCAAGGGTACCGCCCGCCCGGGGCCGCTCGTCCGGACGGGCCGCCTGGCCGGACGGGCAGCCTGGCCGGGCCCGGCCGCCATATTGGACATATAGGCCGTATCGGGCGTGGGGTACCGCTTTTGACGGAAGATCCGCGTCCGGCGGAAGAAAAGGAGTCAGAAATGACTCTTTTTCTTCCGTCGGGCGTCAATTCTCCGTGTTGATTCCGGGGCGCGGCGCCGGGCGGGCGGGCACTGGAGCCTGCGACGGAATGCCCCATTGGGGACATAACGCTCAACGGGCCGCCCGTCTTACCGTGACGTGCGGCCCGTCCGGGCGCATGGGGTAGTGAGGCTGCTACGCGGTGCCGTTTTCTCCGGAGGGAGGTGGCGCCTCGTGGGCAGCCGACTCAGCGGGGCCGGAATCGGCTGCTGATGCTGACGCGGGCTTGCGGCGTCGGCGGCGGCTGGGCGTCCGGGCTGGCGCACCGTCGGACTGGGCATCTGGCTCGGCGGCCGGCGAAGCTGCCCCGGCCGCCGCTCCCGCCGGCTCTGCCGATGCCGGAGCTGCCCCGGCCGATGCCGGAGCTGCCGACGTTGACCCTGCTGATACCGGAGCTGGCCCGGCCAATGCCGGGACGGGGGCCGCCTGGGCTCCGAGGGCGTGGCCCACGTCTTGACCGGTGTCATGCCTGGGCTCGTAGCCGACCTCATAACCGGACTCGTGGCCGGCGTCGTGCCTAGGCTCGTGAGCATTCGGCAGAGCATCGGTTTCCTGATGCTGGGCGGCGGAAACCGTGGCGGCCGCGACGGTGGCAACCGCGATTGCGGCGGCGCTCGGCGTCGTCACACCGGCTTCCTGGCCGGAGTCGGTGGCCTGGGCGGAGCCCCGGCCACGGGAGCCGCGCCTGGATCGGCCGCTGCCCGCCGCCCTGCTGGCATTCCCGCCGGCGGCGTTCCCGTTACCGCCGCCGTTCTTGCCGTTCGCGTTCCCGCTGCCCGAGCCGTTTCCCTGGCTGCCCGAACCCTGGCTGCCCGAGCCCTGGCCGCCCGAACCCTGGCCGCCCGAACCCTGGCCGCCCGAGCCGTGACTGGCAGAGCCGTGACTGGCGGAGCCGCCGGAACCACGGCTGCCGTTGCCACCGGAACCGCCGCCGGGGGCCACATCCGTGGGCCGGGGGTGCACGTGGCCCGTGGCGCGCCCATCGGCGTCTGTCTCGTAGGTCAGCAGGACACCCCGGCCGTTGCAGCATTCACACGGCTGAGAGAACGCCTCAAGCAGGCCGGCCCCCACCCGCTTGCGAGTCATCTGCACCAGGCCGAGCGAGGTCACCTCGGCGACCTGATGCTTCGTCCGGTCCCTGGCCAGGCATTCGAGCATCCGGCGGAGCACGAGTTCCCGGTTGCTCTCCAGCACCATGTCGATGAAGTCGATAACCACGATCCCGCCGACGTCACGCAGCCTGAGCTGCCTGACGATCTCCTCGGCGGCCTCGAGGTTGTTCCGGGTAACGGTCTCCTCTAGGTTCCCGCCCTGCCCGGTGAACTTGCCGGTGTTCACGTCGATGACGGTCATCGCCTCGGTCTTGTCGATGACCAGGGAACCGCCGCTCGGCAGCCAGACCTTGCGGTCGAGCGCCTTAGCCAGCTGCTCGTCGATGCGGTAGGCCGCGAACACGTCGTCAGCGGACTCCGGCTCCCAGCGGGACAGCCGGTCCGCCAGGTGCGGTGCCACGTACCTGACGTACTCGTCGACCGTGTCCCAGCCCTGGTCACCGGCAACCATCAGCTTGGCGAAGTCCTCGTTGAACACGTCCCTGATCACCCGGATCGTCAGGTCCGGCTCGCCGTACAGCTGGGCGGGGGCGCTGGCGCTCTTCGACTTCTTCTCGATGGCCTCCCACTGGGCTGCCAGCCGGGAGACGTCGCGGGCCAGTTCCTCCTCGGCCGCGCCTTCGGCCGCGGTACGGACGATGACTCCGGCGTTCTCCGGCATCACCTTCTTGAGGATCGCCTTGAGCCGGTTGCGCTCGGTGTCGGGCAGCTTACGGCTGATCCCGGTCATGGACGCACCGGGTACGTACACCAGGTACCGGCCCGGCAGGCTCACCTGGCTGGTCAGCCGGGCTCCCTTGTGGCCGACTGGGTCCTTGGTGACCTGGACGATCAGCGACTGCCCCGCCTTGAGCGCGGACTCGATCCGCTTCGGCTGGCCTTCCAGGCCGCTGACATCGAAGTTGACCTCGCCCGCGTACAGCACGGCGTTCCGGCCCTTGCCGATGTCGACGAAGGCCGCCTCCATCGACGGCAGCACGTTCTGCACCTTGCCGAGGTACACGTTGCCCACGTAGGACTGATGGGTCGACCGGTTCACGTAGTGCTCGACCAGCACGCCGTCCTCGAGGACCGCGATCTGGGTCCGGTCATCACGCTGCCGGACCACCATCGTCCGCTCGACGGCCTCGCGCCGCGCCAGGAACTCGGACTCGGTGATGATCGGCGGCCTGCGCCGGCCGGTCTCCCTGCCTTCGCGACGCCGCTGCTTCTTCGCCTCAAGCCGGGTAGATCCGCGCACGGCGCGGACATCGTCGGCGGCAACCGGCTCGCGGACGTGGACCACCGTGTCCGGCGGGTCATCCGATGTCAGCAGCTCTCCTGGCTCGGCGGACCCACGGCGCCGCTTGCGCCGGCGCCGGCGCGCAGTCGGGCTGCCCGCCAGTTCTCCGCCATCCCCGTCCTCGTCATCAGCGTCGTAGTCAGATCCGGCGGCCTCTGCCTCGGCGGGTTCCGCGGTGGCGCTGTCCTGCGCCGCGGCGGAACTCCGGCGGGTCCGGGTGCGCCGGGTGGCGGGACGGCCGCTGTCATCCTCGGTCCCGCCTGACCTCGCGGGGTCGGTAGCCTCGTCAGCCGCAGCGGCGCCCTCGGGACCATCCGCGGCCGCCTCGTCGGGCGCGCTGCCGGCACTGGCGCGGCTGCGGCTCGGCCTACGTCGCCTGCGGCGGCCCTCGGCACTATCCGCACCATCGCCGCCATCAGCATCCGCGGGGTCATCGGCCGAGCCCGCGCCGTTGGCACTGGGCTCGGGAGCGGCAGCGGCCCTGGCTGCAGTGCCGCCGCCCCTGGTGCCTCGGCCGGCACCGTCCCGGCCGGCACCATCGCGGCTGGCACCGTCCCTGGCCGCGCGGTCGGCAGCCGTGGTACGCGTGCGCGTGCTGCCGCCGGCGGTCTCCTCCGCCTCCGGCCGCGCCTGGGGCGACGGCGGGGGCTGGAAAACTACCTGCGGCGGCTGGAAGACAGCAGCCGGAACAGCGGGCCCTGCTACCTCGCCAGCACCACGTCCGCTCTTACCATCGTTATCGAATTCTCTGTCGTACAGCTCGCTCTCGAGCATTCGGGCAATCTCCAGTCAGGCTCCCGGGCGCGCGGTTTCGCACGCCGCGCGGGAGCACGTCGTAAACGTCGGCACGGCCGGAGCCGCAATGGCGGCCCAGGATCCGCGCGGAGACCGCGCGAGCCCGGCAGCGCCGTGCCTCGTAACCTGTCACTATCTTCGCGAAGTGCGTCTTCGCGACGTCTGTTCCCGCCGTGGCTGCGGTACGCGCAGCCGCTAGCGCGGGGACGGCTTGGCTGCACCGCGGCATCACCGTCATGACACGGTATTCCCGTTCAGCGTCCCGGCCGAACCACGTTCTGGCCAGTACTGGGAAAGCCGGGTAGTCAACGGTGGCGATGACGGCACGAGGCCCTGCCCCGCGCCGAGCGCGGTCAGTACGTCCTCGGGCCGCACCGCAGGCACCTGGTGCAGAACAACCATTCGAAGAATGGCACAATCTTCCTGGCTTGTCACTGTGCCACGCCGGGACGCATCCCGGTCGTCAGCGTCGAGCACGGACATCTCCACCACGGCCGTGCGCGCGTCCAGTTGCCGGACACCCTTGTCGGTACGGCGCTCCACCGGCGCATGCGACAGGGCGAGGAAGCCGGTTACGGCCTCGGCCGCCGCCTCCGGCCTGACGCCCGGCAGAACTACCCGCCACTCGGACGCGTGCGACTCGCCTGCGGAGCCCTTCGCATCCTCTGTGACTTCGAGCACATCTATCCCATCAGGCAGTACTACATCCAGCTGCCCACGCACCAGGTCCGCGGGCCGCGGGCTGGTCAGGCCAAGGGTCAGATACTCGGCTTCGCTCGCCACTCCGGTCGGTGCACCGCCCGCATACGAAATCTTCGGATGCGGGCTGAACCCGGCGGAATAGGCGATCGGCAGCCCTGCCCTGCGCACCCCCCGCTCGAAGGCACGCGCCACATCCCTGTGGCTGGCAAAACGCATCTTTCCCCTTTTAGCGTACCGGACAAGCAGGTACTGGGCCGCCGGCAACGACACAGTGGGCGGTACCGGCTTCGCCACGCTACCTCCCACCCGCTAACCAATAACCTGCAACGGAAGCATGCGCTTCCCGTCCAGGCGCTCCCCGGTGGGCCCTACCTGAATCTCCGTGCCCATGGCCGAGCAGACTCCACACTCATAGCACGGAGTCCACCGGCAGTCCTCCACCTCTGCCGCCCCCTCGGGTGCGACGGAATCCTGCCAGTCCTGCCACAGCCAGTCACGGTCAAGGCCCGCGTCCAGATGATCCCAGGGAAGCACTTCGCTGTAATCACGTTCGCGCGTAGTATACCATGCCAGGTCAACCGACTTTTCCGGCAAAACGGACTCGGCGCATCTGGCCCACCGCTCGAACGAGAAGTACTCGCTCCAGCCGTCGAACCGCGCTCCGTCCCGCCACGCTGCCAGGATGACGCCGCCGACCCGCCGGTCGCCGCGCGACAGCAGCCCCTCGATGATGCCGGGCTGGCCATCGTGATAGCGGAAACCGATCGACTTGCCGTACGCACGATCCCCCCGCAGCATCGCACCTAGCTTGCGCAACCGCTCATCGACCACCTCGGCCGGGCACTGCGCCGCCCACTGGAACGGCGTATGCGGCTTCGGCACGAACCCGCCAATCGAGACGGTGCAGCGGATGTCACGGCGGCCGGTTGCCTCCCGGCCGGCCGCGATCACCCGGCGCGCCAGGTCGGCGATCGCCAGCACGTCCTCGTCAGTCTCGGTCGGCAGCCCGCACATGAAGTACAGCTTCACCTGGCGCCAGCCGCTGGCATACGACGTCGTCACCGTGCGGATCAGGTCGTCCTCGGTGACCATCTTGTTGATCACCTTGCGCATCCGCTCGGAACCGCCCTCGGGGGCGAACGTCAGGCCCGACCGGCGGCCGTTGCGGCTCAGCTCATCCGCCAGCGTCACGTTGAACGCGTCCACCCTGGTTGATGGCAGCGACAGCCCGACGTTGGTGCCCTCGTAGCAGTCGGCCAGGTCGACCGCGATCTCGTTGATCTCGCTGTGGTCGGCGCTGGACAGCGACAGCAGCCCGACCTCGTCGAACCCGGTGGCGGCAATGCCGGCCGCCACCATGGCACCGATCGTGGTGATGGAGCGCTCCCGCACCGGACGGGTGATCATGCCCGCCTGGCAGAACCGGCAGCCGCGGGTGCAGCCGCGGAAGATCTCCACGCTGTACCGCTCGTGCACGGTCTCCGCGACCGGCACGATCGGCGCCTTCGGGTACGGCCATTCGTCCAGGTCAAGCACAGTGTGTTTCGAAATAGACGGCGGCACGTCCGCCCGGTTCGGCATAACGTTTGAAATCTTGCCGTCCGGGTGGTACGTTACGTCGTAGAATCGAGGTACGTAGGCGACCCTGGATAGCCGGACCAGCAGTCCGTCCCGCCCGCCGGGCTGCCCCTCCCGCTTCCAGGCACGGATCAGGTCAGTGATCTGCAGCACGGCCTGCTCGCCGTCACCGATCACAACTGCATCGAGGAAATCGGCCAGTGGCTCGGGGTTAAAGGCAGCGTGACCGCCGCCTATCACCACAGGGTGACACACAGTCCGTTCTGAGGAAAAAAGCGGGATGCCGGCCAGGTCCAGTACGGTGAGCAGGTTGGTATAGCCCATTTCGGTGGAAAAGCTCACGCCGAGCACGTCGAACGCGCCGACCGGGCGGTGGGCGTCCACGGTGAACTGAGGGACGCCGCGCTCGCGCATGAGTGCCTCGAGGTCGGGCCAGACGGAGTAGGTACGCTCCGCCAGCACGCCGTCCCGCTCGTTCAGGACCTCGTACAGGATCTGAAGGCCCTGGTTGGGCAGGCCGACCTCATAGGCATCGGGATAGCACAGCGCCCAGCGGACATCGGCGGCATCCCAGTCCTTAACGGTCGAATTAACCTCACCGCCGATGTACTGCACCGGCTTGCGGACAAGAGGCAGCAACGGCTCAAGGGCGGGGTAGATCGATTCGACGGGCATGTCAACAGGTTATCCGAACACGCAGTGGCGGGAATGCCACGGGCCGGTACCGGAGCCGGCTGACCCCTAGGACGTTCAGTCGAAGACGCTGTGGTGGCGGTGCACGGCCTGGAGCATGCCGATCGCGATCATGTCGGCGAAGACCGCGGAGCCGCCGTAGGAGAGGAACGGCAGCGGCAGGCCGGTGATCGGCATGATGCCGATCGTCATGCCGATGTTCACGAAGGACTGGAACGCGAACCAGACCGCGATGCCGGACGCGACCAGCATGCCGAACTGGTCGTCGGCCCGGGCCGCGATCCGCAGCGCACGGAAGATGACGACGCCGAGCAGGAACACGATGATGAGCGCGCCGACGAAGCCGAGCTCCTCCCCCGCCACCGTGAAGATGAAGTCCGTCTGCTGCGCGGGCACGAAGTTTCCGGCGATCAGCTGGCCATGAAACAGGCCCTGGCCGAACATCCCGCCCGATCCCACCGCGATCTTGGCCTGGGCCGCGTTGTAGCCGGCGCTAGACAGGTTCGCGGCCGGGTGCAGGAAGGAGGTGAACCGCTTTATCTGGTAGCCCTGCAGCAGGTGCAGCCCCCCGGCCGCGGCGATCGTGGCGCCGACGATCGCGACCAGCCCGGCGAGGATCCGCAGCCGCAGGCCGGACAGCACGATCATCGTCGCGAGCGCGACGACCAGCACCATCGCCACGCCGAGGGCCGGCTCGATCACCACCAGGCCCAGCAGCGGCGCCGCGCAGGCTATCGCGAGCAGGCATGCCTTCACGCCGGGCAGGCCGACCCCGCGCTGGCTCGTCGCGCGCTTGCTGAAGATCATCGCGACGATGGCGATCAGAGCGAGCTTGGCGTACTCCGACGGCTCGATCTGGAAGCCGCCGGGCAGCGCGATCCAGGCGTGCGCGCCGTTGATGTCCGAGCCGACAGGACTGAGCACGGCGAGCAGGGCGACCACGGTGGCGATGTAGAAGGGGGTCGCCAGCGACCGCAGCCGCCTGCTGTCCAGCATGCTGACGCCCACCATGAGGAACAGGCCGATGATGACGTTGAGCAGCTGCTTCTTCAGGTAGGTGCGCGGATCGGCGCCCTGCTGGACCAGCCCTGGCTGGGTCGCCGACCAGACGAGCAGGACGCCGAGCGCGCTCAGGCCGCAGACGACCAGGATCAGCAGCCAGTCCATGTGCCGCAGGATCGATTTGCGGGCGAACGCGCGCGACAGCATGGACTGCGGGCGCCCGGAGAACAACCCGGTCGGCAGCGAACTGTACCCACGCGGGCCGTAGGTGATGCCGGAGCGGCCCAGCATTTACTGGCCTTCCTTGTATGCGTAGCCGGCCGGCGGGGTGATCGTCCCTGTCGGTGAGATCTGCGGCGGGTCGGTCGGGACCTTGCCATCGGGCACGGCGGCCTTATGGCCTTCAAGGCCGTAGATGCCGTCCCAGATCTGGCGGACCGCGGGCGCGGCCACGTCGGCGCCGTAACCGGAGTCGGGGACCATCACGATGACCACGTACTGCGGGTTGTCGCAGGGGGCGAAGGAGGCGAATACCGACGTCGCGTTCTTGCCGAACAGCTGGGCGGTACCGGTCTTGCCCGCCACGCACACCTTGTTCAGCGGGAAACCAGAGAACGCGCCGGCCGCGGTGCCCTGGGTGACCACGCCGGCCAGGGCGTTGCGCATGTACGCGAGCGTATAGCTGGACACCGGCAGGTGCCGGATGACCGGCGGGTTGATCTGCTGTACCACCTTGCCGGTCGCGGGGTCGATGAGCGACTCGCCGACCCGCGGGCTGTACAGCGTGCCGCCGTTGGCCAGCGCGACGTACGCGTTCGCGAGCTGGATCGGGGTCACCGCGACATAGCCCTGGCCGATCGCGGCGATGGCCGCGAGGCCGGGCTCCCACACGTTGCCGCTCTGGCAGTCCTCGTACTCGATCTGCTGCACGTAAGAGCCGTACTCCTTGCCGTACTTGCACCAGTCCTGGCCCTTGTGCGCGTTGTCCTGGTAGAACCAGTACAGCCACTCCCTGGTCGGGATGTCACCGGCCGACTCCGACGGCAGGTCGATGCCGGTGTCGCTGCCGAAGCCCCAGTCCAGCTCCATCTGCTGCATCTTCTGGATCGGGGCGCTCGCGCTGGTCACGTAGTTAGCGCCTGGATCGTCGGTCTGGTACATGTCGTAGGCGAGGTCGTAGTACACCGTGTCGCACGACTGGATCAGCGCCTCAGCGAAACTCATGTAGCCCAGGTTCGGCTCGCCGTCGTTGGCGAACGAGTGGCCGTCGATGTTCACCGTGGCCGGGCAGTTGTACTGGCCATTGATCGAGTAGCCATCGGCCACGGCCGCCGCGGTCGAGGTGATCTTGAACGTCGAACCGGGGGCGTACTCCCCCTGGGTCGTCCAGTTGTTCAGCGGCGCACCGCTGCGCGAGCTGTCGAGGTAGCCATACTCCTGCTGGGAGATGCCGCCGGTCCACACGCTCGGGTTGTAGTCCGGGTAGCTCGCCATCGCGACGACCCGGCCGGTGGTTGTCATGACGATCGCCGCGCCCTGGTTGGCGTCGTTGCCGGAGGCCCGCGACCGTGAGATGGCGCCGTCGAGCGCGCTCTGCGCATCAGCCTGGATCTGCGCGTTGATGCTGGTGACAAGGTCGTCGCCGGACTGGGCGGGAGTGGTCCCGTCCGTACCGGTGACGTCGCCCGCCGCATTGACGGTCACCCGCTGGGTTCCCGGCTTGCCGCTGAGCTGGGTGTTGTACTGGGCCTCGAGTCCGGCCTGGCCGACCAGGTCCTCGCCGGAGAAGCCGGTCACAGAGGTGAGGTGCTCGGCCTTCATTTCCGCCTGGGTGATCGGCTGAAGGTAACCGAGCGTCTGCGCCGGGTTCGCGCCGTCGGGTTCTGGATATTCGGTGACCGGCTGGACCTGGGCGGTGATGCCGTCGTACTCCTTCGGCTCCTCCATCACTTGCAGGGCAACCTGACCGGACACGCTCGTGTCCAGCGGGATCGGCTCATAGGGCGAACCTGTCCAGCAGGGCGCAGGCACGGTCGCGGTGCACAGCCGCACCTTGTCGGCGAGCGTCGTGTACGGCATGTGCAGCAACGAGGCCAGCCGGTGCAGCACCGCCACTCCCCCGTCGGACTCCTGGGACAGCGTCATCTCGTCCGCAGACACGACCAGTTCAGTCTGGTTGGAGACCAGCGAGGCACCAGTGTCGTCGAGGATCTGGCCGCGGACCGCGGGGACCGCGACATCCCTGTTCTGGTTCTCGGCGGCGAGCTTGACGAACGCGGTGGTGTTCATCACCTGCAGGTAGTACAGCCTGCCGCCAAGCGCCGCGAGCATGATCGCGACGATCAGGTAGAGCCCGAGCAGGCGGCGGCGGGAAGAGACATTCATCGGAAACCTCCTGAGCCCCGCCAGTTTCTGCGCCGCTTCATCGTCTTCTGCCGTCCTATGCGCAGCCGCGCCGGACCGCCGCTACGCAGGCCCATGGCGCTCCCGCCCAGGGCGCTCTTGCCCATGCTGCTCTTACCTAGCGTGCGCCTGCGGCGGAACAGCCCCCGGCTCGCCGAGCCGCTCCCGGCCAGTGCACTGCGACGAGGCGCGCTGGGGCCGCTGCCGCGCAGCCAGCCCCTGCCCGGCGACTTGCGCTGGCCAGGACGGCTCATGCCTCGTGCCAGGCGGCCGACGACAGGCGCCTTCCTGAAGCGAGGGGCGTGCGGCCCGGCACCGGGATGGGTCTTGCCCGGGCCGCTCCTGGTGCCGCGGATCCTGATCCGGGCCCCGCCCGGCTTCCGGATCCCGGTACCGCCGGAACCGCCACCGATCCCGGAGCCGCGGCCGATTCCTGACCGGGAACCGCCGAACACCGAGCCGCCGAACACCGAGCCGCCGAACACCGAGCCGCCGAACACCGAGCCGCCGAACAGGGAGCCGCCGAACAGGGACGCACCCAGCCGCGAGCCCGCCAGACGGCTGCCGGACCCGGAGCCGCCGCCTAGCCCCGAGCCGCTCCCGAACACCGAGCGCCCGCCGAATACCGAGCCGCTCAGCAGCGATCCGGATCCGCCGAGCAGGGATCCGCCGAGGACACCCTCGCCGCGTCGCGCGCCGAACTTCAGCCTCGCGCCACCCGAGCCGGACCGCCGGACCGCGGGCCGGCCGCCGCCCGCCCCCGTTCCCGCACGACCTCCGGCCAGCCCGAGGCGACCGCCTTCCGATCCGAGGCGACCGCCGGGCGATCCCGACCTGCGGAGCCTGAGGTGCGGCTCACGTCGTCCCGGGCCAAGGCCCGGCCCCTGCCTGCCCGGCCCTGACCGGCTCCCCAGGCTGCCGGAGCCACCGGAGCCGCCGAGCCGCCCCTGCCCGGACAGGTGGAGCCGCGGTGAGCCGCTGCCCGACAGCTGCCGGACCGCCCCGGCCGCGGCCGGGCTGGCTGCCCAGGCGGCTCGCCGCTGGCTAGCGGCCGACATGGTAATGCCGGGCTCCGCGGCACGCGAGCCTGCCAGGCGCAGCATCGCCGCCACGGCCAGCAGCACGAACGGGCTCAGCAGCACGTCATACCCGACGGATACGGGCAGCACATGCTTGATGGCAGCCCAGGTGACCCGCGGATCGCTGAGCATGACCCCGAGCCCGGCGATCATCGCCTCGCCGCATACCGCGCCGACCGCCGTCACGGCCAGCTCGAACAGCGCCGAATGTTCCTGGTCAGCGATGCCGTCCTTGGCCGGGCTGTCCGCGGCGAGCCCGCACGCGTAGCCAACCAGGCAGAACACCAGGGCGTCCTGCCCGACCAGGTGCCCGGCCGGCGGCGCTACATCCAGCGCGAGGCCGGCACAGAATCCGGCCACCGAGCCTGCCATCGGGCCAGTCGCCAGGGCGAGCGCGGCGACGGTGAGCAGCACCAGGTCGGGGCCCGAGCCGCCGGGAAATACGATCCGGTCAGCCACCGCCAGCTGCAGCAGGACGGCCACCGCGACAACCACGGTACTGATCAGATGGCGCATGTCAGTAACTCAGCCCCCGGCCGCCGCGACCGAGTTCGGATCCGAGTAAACGGGCGCCGTACTGGATGGGCTAGGCCGCGCGGTGACGGTCACCGTGACCTTGGGTGCGGGATGCGGCAGCACGGAATCGCGCGGATTGACGCGCGGTCCCTGGATCACCACGCCGACGACGCCGAGGGTGGTGAAGTCGACGAACGGGCGCACCAGGGCGGTCTGCGTGAGCGAACCGGCGTTGGCCTGCACCGACACGACCGTCCCGACCGGCACGCCTGGCACGAAGGGCGCGTCGCCGACCGACGCGAACGTGACGAGCTGCTGCCCGGGCTGCAGCGCGACGTTCGCGTTGAACAGGGTCAGCTTCAGCATGCCGCCGCCCGTCATGGACTTCCCGGTTCCGGTCACCTCGCCGATCTCGTTGCTGCCGGCCAGCCGCACGCCCACCACCGATGTCGCGTCGGTGCTCAGCAGCACGGTCGAGGTATCCGAGCTCACCTGCGTCACGGTGCCGACGAGTCCGTCACCGTTCAGCACCGTTTCTTCTGGCTTGACCCCGTCCTTGCTGCCGATGTCCAGCGTGACCGAGTCGGAGTAATCGCCGCCCGCCGCGATGATGCTGGCCGCCACGATCCGGTAGCCGCCACGGCCCGTGAGCTGGAGCAGCTTGGACAGCTGGGCCTCGTCCACGTCGCTGAGCTGCGCGGCGCTGAGCTCGGCGCGCAGCTGCGCATTCTGCGCCTGCAGGCCCGCGATCGTCGACTGTGCCGAAGGCCCGCCGGTAATCGAGTCGAACAGGCTGGTCACGGGATCAGCGACGTCGTGCCCGACCTGCTCCACCGGACCGAAGATGTCTGCGCCGACCCCGCGCGCGGGCGATGTGCCGCCGTCCTTGAAGTCCAGCGTGATGAGCACGATCGCGGCGATCAGCAGCACGCTGAGGACAAGGCGCGTCCGCCGGCTGTCGTGCAACTGAAGAACTCCTCCGCTATCTGTTCCAGCTCGGCGCGAAGTTCAGCGCCGGGTGTCCGGCACCAGAACCTGCCGCAGCGTCTCGAAGTCCTCGACACATTTGCCCGTGCCGAGTACCACAGAGTCGAGCGGGTTGTCCGCGACCTGTACGGGCATCCCGGTTTCCTCACGTATCCGCTGCTCGAGTCCGCGCAGCAGCGCCCCGCCGCCGGTCAGCGCGATGCCTCTGTCCATGACGTCGCCGGCCAGCTCAGGCGGGCACTTGTCAAGAGTAGCCTTGACCGCGTCGATGATGAGGTTCAACGGCTCTTCAATCGCACGGCGGATTTCGGCGGCGGAGATGACCACGGTCTTTGGCAGGCCGCTGACGAGGTCGCGACCGCGGATCTCCGCATGCGGCTCATCCGCCGAAGGGAACGCCGAGCCGATCGCCATCTTGATCTCCTCGGCGGTGCGCTCACCGAGCATCAGCGAGTACTCCTTCTTGCCGAAGTTGATGATCGCCTGGTCCAGCTCGTCACCGCCGATCCGGATCGACTGCGAGGTCACGATGCCGCCGAGCGAGATCACCGCCACCTCGGTGGTGCCGCCGCCGATGTCGACCACCATGTTCCCCGTCGGCTCGTTGATCGGCAGCCCGGCGCCGATCGCCGCCGCCATCGGCTCCTCCATGATGTAGACCCGCCGCGCGCCCGCCTGGTGGCCCGCTTCCTTCACCGCGCTCTGCTCTACGCCGGTGATACCGCTCGGCACCGCCACCACCAGCCGCGGCTTGGCCATGTGCCGGCGCTTGTGCACCTTCTGGATGAAGTACCGCAGCATCCGCTCGGTCACGTCGAAGTCCGCGATCACGCCATCCTTCAGCGGCCGGATCGCGACGATGTTGCCGGGTGTACGCCCGATCATCCGTTTAGCCTCGACGCCCACCGCCACGATCTGGCCGGTATTGGTGTTCAGTGCCACCACCGACGGCTCGTTCAGCACGATGCCACGCCCACGCACGTAAACCAGCGTGTTCGCGGTACCGAGGTCGACCGCCATGTCGCGGCCGAGGAACGTCAGCGCGTTGCTCATCAGGAGCGGGACCTTCCGATGTGGCCTAGATCTGTGAAGCTGTGAATTGTGAAGTCCTATATGGACAACGGCGGCGCCAGCGAAACGGTTTCCGGGATCTCGCATCCCGTTCCGCCGTAGCGCCAGACGATTGCAGCGCGCATACGCCGCGGCCACATCATGGAATCACTAACTGCTGAAAGCTTACCCATGATCCGGCGTGCGACCAGCCTCCCTGACCGGCGCGCCGGCCATGTCCTGAACTTTCGCACCGCTAACTGTGCTGGTAGCAGCCCTGAACAACCGCCAGAACAGGACGAGGGCGACACCGCCGACGAGCGTTGCGGCAAGAATGTTCCACCGCGCGTCAGCCGTCGTCAGCGCGGACTGGACACCCGCTGCGGTACGGTTCGCGGCGACGATCGCCTGCAGCTCGAGTGCGCCGTCGGCGAGGTAGCCGGCCAGCACGCCGGCCAGCAGCAGAACGACTCCGCACAGCGCGCCGGGCGCACGGGCGCCGCGCAGTGCGGCGGCCAGCGAGGCGGACAGCCCGCCCGCAACAAGAACGCAGATGAGCACCAGATGCTCGCCGACGACGAGATTCTCCGCGCCGAGGTGACGCGCGGTGAGCGCCGCCACGGCGAAACCCGCGGCGGCGAGCGACAGGCCGCACGCCATGGCGAGCCTTGCGTTCGTCACGAGGGCGATGACGGCACCGCACACCGCGGCACCGCACAGCGCCAGCGCACACACCAACGGCCCGCCCAGCGAGGCGCCGCCGGGGGCCGGTCCGTTCGCCGCCCGCAGCAGATCGGTGACCGCCCCGGCCGCGGGCGCCAGGGTGAAGCCTGTCACCGCGCACATCATCGCGAACCAAGCCGCACCGCTGGCTCGCATCGTCATGAGCACGAGCCCGGTCAGGGACACTGCCTCGGCGACCGCCGCAGCGCTGACGCTCTGGCTGTGGCCGAACGTCACGGCGACCGCCACGACGCACATTCCGGTGACCGGCACCGCGAGCAGGGCGAGCTGCGAGCGCTCAGCCACGGGGAAGCTGGTCCGGGTGGCGCGGGTCACCGTGCCATCGGCGAGCAGCGCGTACAGCGCGGTGAGCGCGAGCGCGGCCCCGGTAAGCCAGGGGTAGGGCTGCAGCGCCGCGTGCCAGTCACCCGACGCCAGCCGGTGCCGCATGACCTCCGGTGCGGCGGCGAGGCCGGTCACCGTGCACG